>Ga0180221_1001624_pt1 | contig 14468 bp, 11 predicted proteins | sample eDN5th37CKraftMG_FD_151339 | JGI IMG/M metagenome (GOLD analysis project Ga0180221, IMG submission 151339) | Enriched Miracle-Growth compost microbial communities from Emeryville, California, USA - eDNA 5th pass 37_C Kraft MG (version 2) (version 2) ...
CAGCCAGTGGATATGGTAGTCGCCGTCGATGATATCAGCTTCGCTGACCAGCGCCCGGTGCAGCGCCGCCGTCGTCTCGATGCCGTCGACGACCAGTTCGTCGAGCGCGCGGCGCAGCCGCATCAGGCATTCGGTCCGGGTCTTGCCGTGGACGATCAGCTTGGCGGCAAGTGAATCGTAATAGGGCGGGATCGAATAGCCCTGATAGATGGCGGAATCGACGCGCACGCCGAGGCCGCCAGGCGGATGGTAATGCAGAATCCGCCCCGGCGAGGGCCGGAACGACACCGGGTTCTCGGCATTGATGCGGCACTCGATGGCATGGCCGTGGAATTGCACGTCGGCCTGCGTCAGCGAGAGCTGGGCGCCCGCCGCGATGCGAATTTGCTCGAAGATCAAATCGATGCCGGTGATCGCCTCGGTCACCGGATGTTCGACCTGAATGCGCGTATTCATCTCGATGAAATAGAACGCGCCGTCCTCGTAGAGGAATTCGACCGTGCCGACGCCGAGATAGTTGAGTTCGCGCATCGCCTTGGCGACGATCTCGCCGATCCGCGCGCGCTCGGTTTCGTTGAGCGCCGGAGAGTGCGCTTCCTCCCACACTTTCTGATGGCGCCGTTGCAGCGAGCAGTCGCGCTCGCCGAGATGGATGGCGTTGCCCTGACCGTCGCCGAGCACCTGGATTTCGATGTGGCGCGGCTTCTGCAAATATTTTTCCAGATAGACGGCGTCGTTGCCGAAGGCGGCCTTCGCCTCGCTGCGCGCGGTGGCGAGTGCCGTCGGCAGGTCGTTCTCGGTCAGCGCCACCTTCATGCCGCGGCCGCCGCCGCCGGCGGTCGCTTTGACCAGCACCGGGAAGCCGATCTCGCGCGCCACCGCGAGCGCCTGGGCGTCTGAGCCGATGCCGCCCTCCGAGCCCGGCACGACCGGAATGCCGAGCCGCCGCGCGGTGCGCTTCGCCTCGATCTTGTCGCCCATGATGCGCACATGCTCGGGCTTGGGGCCGATGAAGGTGATGCCGTGATCGGTCAGGATTTCGGCAAAGCGCGCATTCTCCGACAGGAAGCCGTAGCCGGGATGCACCGCGTCGGCGCCGGTGATCTCGCAGGCGGCGAGCACCGAGGGCACGTTGAGATAGCTGTCCTTGGCGGCCGGCGGACCGATGCAGACGCTTTCGTCGGCAAAGCGCACATGCATCGCATCGGCGTCGGCGGTGGAATGCACCGCGACGGTCGGGATGCCGAGTTCCTTGCAGGCCCGGATGACCCGCATGGCGATCTCGCCGCGATTGGCGATCAGGATCTTGTCGAACATTGGCTGTCCCGGTCCGCCTGCGCTATTCGACGATCAGTAGCGGTTCGCCGAATTCGACCGGCTGGCCGTCCTCGAACAGGATCTGCGTCACCGTGCCGTCGCGCGGTGCCGGGATCTGGTTCATCGTTTTCATGGCTTCGACGATCAGCAGCGTCTGTCCGGCCTTGACGGTCGCACCGACCTCGACGAACGGCCGCGCGCCGGGTTCAGGCGCGACATAGGCGGTGCCGACCATCGGCGAGGTGACGACACCCGGATGCTTGGCGTGATCGAGCGCCGACAGGTCCGGCTCTTGCACAGGCGCCGCCGTGGCGGCGGCCGGGCGCGGTGCTGCCGGTGCGGCCACGGTTGCCGCAACGGTGCCGCGCGCCACGCGGATGCGGCTGCCGTCGATCTCGATCTCGGTGAGGCCGGTTTCGTCGAGCAGGCGGGCGAGTTCGAGGATCAGCGCGCGATTGACGCCACCGCTGCTCGTGACTGACGTCTTGTTCGCAGTCTTCGTTGGAGTCTTCTTCGCAGTTTTGCCGGAGGGTTGCTTGGCTTTGGCCATCGAGTTCTCTTCTCGCCGCTCGCGCGATGTTGTCAAAAGGCTATTTGGCTTTCTTGAACTTCTTGTTGATCGTCTTGCTGATCGTCTTGTCGGGCGCCCCGGCCGTTTCCTCCGTCCGGCCGCCCGGCGCGCGGGCAAGGCCGGCAAGCGCCGCGATCGCCAGCGTATAGCTCTCGACGCCGAAGCCGGAGATCAGGCCGGTCGCGGCCCTGGAGACCAGCGAATTGTGTCGAAATTCCTCGCGCGCGTGGATATTGGTGATGTGGACCTCGACCGTCGGCAGTTTCACCGCGAGCAGCGCGTCGAGGATCGCCACGGAGGTCGTCGTATAGCCGGCGGCGTTGAGGATGATCCCGGCGGCGCCGGTCGCCTTGGCTTCCTGAATCCAGGAGACGAGTTCGCCCTCCAGGTTCGACTGCCGGAAGACGATGGCGAAGCCCTGCGCCTCCGCTGCCGACCGGCAGATCGCTTCGAGATCGCCAAGCCGCGTATGCCCGTATTTTTCCGGCTCGCGGGTGCCGAGCAAATTCAGGTTCGGGCCGTTGAGGATATAGATCGTCTTGGCCATGGGTGGGATTTTGGTTCCGGCTTTGGTTGGGGGCTTTTCAGGCTTTGGCGCCGGCCACGGGGCCGCCTTGGCAGGCGTTATAGGGCATGATCCGTGAAAGTGGTATCCGGTTTCGATAGAATCGCATTCCCGAACAACAGGACAAAGCGCCGTCGAATCATAGAATAAAGCTGCTGTCGGCGGCGGGGCGCCGGCCCGGCCGGGCCGCTCAGGCGGCGACGCGCCCCGGCTTGGCGCCGGCAAGCGTCTCCGCCGCCACCCAGTCGACCACCTCCTTGAGCGCGGTGATGCGCTGGCGGCCGGCGGTGCGGGCGGCCTGATAGATGCGGATCTGCTCGTCGGCGCTCGACCCCTCGGCGACGATTGAAGCGACGCGGGCGACCTCGCGCCGGCATCCGAGCGCGACGATATCCTCCTCGATGAAGTCCATCACCTCGGCGAGCCATTCGGCAGCGCTGATCGGCGAGCGGCGGAACGGATCGATGAACACCGCATGCACGCCATAGCGTTGCGCGTGCCACTTGTTCTCGACGGTGATGGCGCGGCCGACCCGGTCGAAGCCGGCATTGAGCGCCCGGTCGTTGTCGAGCGCGCGCACCAGGCAGCTAAACAGCGCGGCGATCGCCAGCGTGTCGTCGAGCCGCGTGCAGGAATCGGCGATACGCAGTTCGAGCGTCGGATAGCGCATCGAGGGGCGGATCGCCCACCACACATAGCTCGCATCGGGGATGATGCCGGAGCGCGTCAGCGCGGCGATATATTCGTCGTAATCTTCCTGCTGGTGAAACAGCTCCGGCAGGCCGGTGCGTGGCAATTCGTCGTACGCGGCGAGCCGGTAACCGTGCAGGCCGCTGACATGCATCTGCCAGAACGGCGAGGACGTCGACAAGGCGAGCAAGAGCGGCAGATAGGGCATGATCCGCTTCATCAGATCGACGCGGACGCTCGGGTCGGGCACGCCGACATGCACATGCAGGCCGCACAGCATGTTGCGCAGGCCGATGATGCCGAGGTCTTCGACGATCGATTTGTAGCGGTCGCCGGGCGTCACCATCTGCTCCGGCCAGACGGCGAGGGGAAACGTCCCCATCGCCGCGATGCCGAGCCTGCGGCGGCCGGCTTCCTCTGCGAGCGCGGCGCGGTAATGCGCGAGGTATTCGCGCGCCTGGTCGACATGCTCGCAGACCGGCGTGACCACCTCGACCTGCGATTGCAGCATCTCGGTCATCACCGCGCCGCCGAGGCGCTTTTTGATCGCGCCGAGGAACGGCTTGTCGGCGCGCGTGATGGCGCGACGCGACTGCGCATCGAAAACGAAAAATTCTTCCTCGATGCCGATCGAGTAGGGAGCCGGACACGGCGCTGAAGATGGAGTTGGGCACATGGCGCGGAAAACGCTAGCCGTTGCGTTCGGTTCCCGCAACTGTGCTATGCCGTGGCGCGCGCTTGTGCGTTGCCGCGGCGCGACATGATTCTCTCAGCAGGCGATGTTGCCGCAGCGCGCCAGATTGACCTTCTCGCGCAGCGCGGCAAGGCCCACCGCACCGATCAGCACCTCGTTGCCGACGACATAGCTCGGCGTGCCGTTGAGGCCGAGCGCTTCGGCGAGCTTGAAGCTCTCCTGCAACGAGGCGCGGATTTCGTCGCTGGCGAGGTCCTTCTCCAGTCGCGCCACGTCGAGCCCCGCGGCCTTGGCCGCCGCCATGGCCCTTGCTTTATCGGCCTGTCCGCGGCCGGAGAGCAGCCGCTGGTGGAAGTCGAGATATTTCTTGCCGCTCGGGTCCTGCATGCGCACCGCCACGGCGACCTGCGCCGCCTCGATCGAGCCCGGTCCGAGCACCGGAAATTCCTTGAGCACGAATTTCAGTTTCGGGTCCTTGAGCAACTCCATCATGTCGCCCATCGCGCGCTTGCAGTAGCCGCAATTGTAATCGAAGAACTCGACGAAGGTGACGTCGCCCTGCGGGTTGCCGAGCGTGACGTGGCGCGGCGACTGAAACAGCGCCTTGGCGTTGTCGGCGATCACCTCTTTCTGCTTACTAGCGGCGGCGACGGTCTGCTTCTTCTCCAGTTCGATCATCACCTGCTGCAACAGCTCCGGATTGTTGAGCAGGTAATCGCGCACGATGGTCTCGATCTGCGCGCGCTGCGCGGCGGAGAAATCCTCGGCCACGGCGACGGTTGCCGGCGTGGCGAGCGCGAGGCCCAATGCTGCGGCGGCGGCGAGACGGTGGAAGCGGAAGCCTGTCGGCATCGGGTTTGTCCTTATCTGACGCATGCGGATGCGCGCGTCGATCAATGCGGCTTTTCGTTGGGCGAGGGTTTGATGTTGGCAAGGTCGTCGGCGCGCACCCAGGCGGGCGAGCCGACCGGCAGGCGGCTCTTGGCGCGCGTCGCCAGTTGCCGCGCGGTGCGCGCGTCGCCGCGATAGAAGGCGGCCTGCGCCGAGGCGAGGTCGGCATGCGCGAGATCGCCCTTGCGGCCATAGGCCATCGCCAGTTGCGCGTAGGCTTCCGGCACTTCGGGCTCGCGATTGAGCGCGACGCGCAGGAGCGACGCTGCTTCCTCGGCATGCGCCTTGTTCTGGGTGGCGATCAGCGCCTGCGCCAGCAGGATTTGAATGAGCGCAGGCGTCGGCGCCAGTTGCACCGCGCGGCGCAGCGGCGCGATCGCTTCCGCCGGGTGACCGCCTTCGAGCAGCGCCTGTCCCTTCAATTCGTGGAAATAGGCGTTGCGCGGCATCGCCTGGATCAGCGCGTCGATCTGCGCCACGGCGTTGCGCAGGTCGCCGTGCCGATAGGTGGCGATGGCACGCGCATAGCGGCCGGGCAGGCTCGAATCGCTGAACGGATAGCGGCGCGCGACGCTGTCGCGCCGGTCGATGAAGCCGTAGAGCTTGGCGCGCGCCAGATCGTGGCGCAGTTGCAGCTCGGCCGAATCCGTCTTGTTCCAGGTCGGGCTGGCGCGCGCCAGCGTCTGCAACGCCGCAACGCGCTCCGCCGGCATCGGATGCGATTGCTGATAGGGGTCGGCGCGGCTTGCCGAATAGAGCGACTGGTCGCTCAGCCGCTTGAACGAATCGTAAAGCCCCTTGGTCGATTGCCCGGTGGCGGTGAGGAAACGGACGGCGGCGCGGTCGGCCTGTTCCTCCTGGTTGCGCTGATAGGAGAGCAGCGAGCGGCGCAGCGCCTCCTGCGGCGCCAGGATCGCCGCCATGCCGGCGCTGCCGACGCCGCTGTCGGCGCCGCCGCTGCGGGCGCCGGCGACGACGGCGCCGATGCCGAGCAGCATGGCGATGATCGAGGCGGTCTGCGCGGCGGCAAGCTGTTCGCGCAACCGCGACAGGTGGCCGCCGGCGATATGGCCGGTCTCGTGCGCGAGCACGCCGATCACCTCGTTCGGCGTCTTGGAATCCATCAGCGTCCCGGCATTGACGAAGATGCGCCGGCCGTCCATCACGAAGGCGTTGAAGCTGCGGTCGTTGATGACGGTGACGCTGATATTCTGCTTGGCGAGACCGGCGGCGCGCAGCACCGGCTGGGTATAATCGCGCAGCAACTGCTCGATCTCGGCGTCGCGGATGGTCGGGATGCGCGGCGACTGCGCATGCGCCTGGAAGCTTGCCAGGGTGACGGCGCAGGCGCTGAGCACCGCGAGCGCCCCGCGCGCGGCTTTGACAGGATGGCAAAGATTGGGCAGCAGAGCGGGCATGGTCACCAGTTCAATCGAATGCGCGCAACCTAGAGACGCGCCCCCTGATGGTCAACGCACGCAAAATCACGAGTTCTTGTCAGATGTTCCTTGAAAATCAAGCCCGTCGAATACGGCAGGAGAGGGGCAGGGAGGCCACCGATGCTTGATGCGGCGGAACGCCTGTTGAGGCCCGCGGCGCGCAGCGACGTGCCGCCGTTCATGGTGATGGACGTGATGGCGGCGGCGGCGCGCATCGAGGCCGCCGGCGGCCGGGTCATCCATATGGAGGTCGGCCAGCCGGCCGCGTCCGCGCCGCGCGCCGCGATCGCGGCGGCGCGTGCCGCGCTCGACGGCCGCATCGCCTATACCGACGCGCTCGGCATTCCCTCGCTGCGGGCGCGGATCGCCGCGCATTATAAAGAGAGCTACGGCGTCGAACTCGATCCGGCGCGGGTGGTGGTGACTACCGGCTCGTCGGGCGGATTCATCCTGGCGTTCCTGTCGCTGTTCGAGCCGGGCGCGCGCGTCGCGCTCGCCAATCCCGGCTATCCGCCGTACCGGCATATCCTGACAGCACTCGGCTGCGAGCCGGTGCTGTTGCAAACCTCGGCGGCGACGCGCTGGGCGATGACCGGCGATATGCTGATCGCCGCGCATCGCGAAAAGCCGCTGCAAGGGCTGCTCGTCGCCTCGCCGGCAAATCCGACCGGCACGATGATGGACGCCGACGCCTTGGCGCAGCTCATCGCCGTCGCGGAGGCGGAAGGCATCCGGGTGATCTCCGACGAGATCTATCACGGCCTCGATTACGCCTTCCCGGCGGCGAGTGCCGTCAAGTTCTCCGAGCGCGCCGTCGTCATCAATTCGTTCTCGAAATATTTCTGTATGACCGGCTGGCGCATCGGCTGGATGGTGCTGCCGCCGTCACTGGTGCGCACCGTCGAGCGGTTGCAGCAGAACTTCGCGATCTCGGTGCCGACCCTGTCGCAGGTCGCGGCACAGGCGGCCTTCGACGGCCGCGCCGAGATGGACGCGATCAAGCACGGCTACGAGGAGAACCGCCGCATCCTCACGCAGGGGCTGCCGGCGGCGGGGATCGATCAATTCCTGCCGGTCGACGGCGCGTTCTATCTCTACGCCGATATCGCGCGCTATTGCGACGACAGTCTCGACTTCGCCTCGCGCATGCTCCAGGAGGCGCATGTGGCGGCGACGCCCGGCGTCGATTTCGATCCCGTCGACGGACGTCGTTTCATCCGCTTCTGCTATGCCGGCTCGGCCGACGAGATGCGCGAGGCGGTGACGCGCATCCACGATTGGCTAAAGCGCGGCTAGAGCATGATCCCGAAAAGTGGGGACCGGTTTCCGGACGAGATCATGCTCAAATAAAAAAAGCGACGGGTCTGATTCACCAAAGTTGAATCAGACCCTGATCGCCGCGTGCAGCCTCAGAGCGACAGGTTAGCGGCCTTGATGATCTCGCCCCAGCGCTTGTGCTCGGCGGCCATGAAGGCGCCGAACTCCGCCGGCGTGTTGCCGATCGGCTTGGCGCCTTCCTGGGCGAGGCGCTTGCGCACCGCCGGCTCGTTGATGGCGGCGACCGTGGCCTTTTGCAGCTTGTCGACGATCTCCGCCGGCGTGCCGGCCGGCGCCACGAAGCCATACCAGGCGGCGGATTCGTAGTCCGGCCAGCCACTTTCCGCGATGGTGGGGACATCCGGCAGCGTCGGCACGCGCTCCTTGCTGGTGACGGCGAGCGCGCGCATCTGCTTCGTCTGGATCATGCCTGCGACCGACGGGATGGTGGTGATGATGAATTGCGTCTGGCCGCCCAAGACGTCGGTGATCGCCGGGCCGGCGCCGCGATAGGGCACATGCACGGTGTCGGTCTTGGCGACGTAGTTGAGCAGCAGCGTCGCCAGATGACTCGCCGAGCCGTTGCCGGCCGAGCCGTAAGTCAGCTTGCTAGGGTTGGCCTTGGCGTAATCCATGAGCTGCTTGAACGTCTGGAATTGCGAACTCTGCGGCACCACCATGACGAGCGGCGCTGCCGCGACCAGCGTGATCGGTGTGAAGGCGGTGAGCGTATCGATTTTCAGGCTCTTGAACATGTGCGGATTGACCGCCATCGGCCCCTGATTGGCCATCAGGATCGTATAGCCGTCCGGAGCCGCCTTGGAGGCGTTCTGGGTGGCGACGTTGCCGCCGCCCGTCGCGACGTTTTCGACGACGATGGTCTGGCCGAGTTTTTCACCGGCCGACTGCGCGACGAGCCGCGCGATCGCATCGGTGCCGCCGCCGGCCGCATACGGCACGATGAGCCGGATCGGGCGTTCCGGATAGCTTTGGGCGAACAGCGGGGACGATGCGAGGATCGCTGGCGCAGTGATGAGGCTGGCGCAGAGCAGACGGCGGGTAATCATGACATGCTTCCTGTTGTGATGACGGTTTCTGTTTGGGGCGATGGCGCGGTTACGCCGGGGCGGCGAAGATCTCCGCCGGTACGATGATGTTGCCTTCGAAGATGCGGCGCGCGGTACGGATCACGCTTGCCCGCTCGACGCTGCCGTCGGTCTTGAAGGTGAGATCGATCTGGATGCGGCCGCTCGGATGCTCGATCGTCACCGGCGACTTCGGTTCGGCCTGGGCGAAATCGTGCGCCAGCGTGCCGGGCAGGCGGCTGGCGACGGCGACGCAGAGCGCGCCGGTGACTGCGTGGCTGCGGTGGCAGCGCTGCGGCACGAAATAGCGTGAGGTGATGGTGCCGCCGTGGCGCGGTGAGGAGAGCAGGCCGACTTTCGGCACGACCAGCTTCGACACGTCGCCGAGCCCCATGCGGCGGCCGGCCTCGCGCCGGATCGTCTCGATGCGGGCGAGCAGCAGCGCGTTGGCGTCGAGTTCTTCCGGCGTTTCGTCGCCGCGCAGACCAAGATCGGCTGCCGCCATCAACATCATCGGCATGGCGTAGTCGATCAGCGTGACCGGCAGTCCGTCGATGACGTCGCGCGGCTCTCCGGTCGGCAACAGCTTGCCGGTCTTGCCGCCCTTGGCGTCGAGGAAGGAGAGCTTGATCGGCGCGCCGGTGCCGGCGACGCCGTCGATGGCGGCGGTGCCGTCATAGACGACGCGGCCGTCCGGCGTCTGCACGATGGCGTCGATCAGGCTGCGGGTGTTGCGGTTATAGATGCGCACCGTCGTCTCGCCCGGCCGCGGCGCCACCAGGCCCGCCTCGATGGCGAACGGCCCGACGCCGGAGAGCATGTTGCCGCAGTTGGGGCTGGTATCGACGATAGCGGCATCGACGGAGACCTGCGCAAACAAATAATCGACGTCGGCCTGCGGGTGCGTCGCCTTCGAGACGATGGCGACCTTGCTGGTCAGCGTGTGCGAGCCACCGATCCCGTCCACTTGCAGCGGGTGCGGCGAGCCCATCGCCGAGAGCAGTACCCGGTCGCGGGTGGCCGGGTCGGCGGGCAGGTCGGTTTCCAGGAAATACGGGCCGCGCGAGGTCCCCCCGCGCATCAAGACGCAGGGGATTCGTCGGGGCGCGCCGGGCAGGTTGTGTGGCAAGACGTCACCATGTGCAGGTTTAGCGGCAACATAGTGCAGGGTTTTCCGATGTAAAATGCAAAGATATGAGCTATTGATGCATAATGAGCATCAATTTTGTATCCTTGGATTTCCGGGCTTTTGTCACCGTGGTCGAGCAGCAGAGCTTTCGCCGGGCGGCGGCGACGCTCAACCTGTCGCAGCCGGCGCTCAGCCGCCGCATCCAGAAGCTCGAAGCCGATATCGGCGCGCCGCTTCTCGAACGCACGACGCGGCGGGTGGCGCTGACGGCGATGGGCCGCGAGATGCTGCCGCTGGTGCGGCGCATGCTCGACGAGTTCGACAGTTCGCTGTTCGCGATGCGCCAGCTCGGCCAGCGGCAGGCCGGGCGGGTAGCGATCGCCTGCCTGCCGACAGCGGCATTCTATTTTCTGCCGCGCGTCATCGCGCGCTTCAACGAGCAATACCCGAACGTGCGGTTCAGCATTCTCGATCTGTCGGCGAACGACGGGCTGCGCAGCGTCGCGCACGGCGAGGTCGAGTTCGGCATCAACCTTCTGGGGTCGGCCGAGCCCGAACTGAGCTTCGATCCGCTGATCGAGGACCCGTTCGTTCTGGCTTGCCGGCGCGACCATCCGCTGGCGGCGCGCGAGGCGGTCGACTGGGCCGATATCGAGCCCTATCACCTCGTCACCGTCAGCCGGGCTAGCGGCAACCGCACGCTGCTCGAAGCCGCGCTGATGCGGGCGCGGGTGCATCTGCGCTGGTTCTACGAGGTGACGCATCTGTCGACCTCGCTCGGTCTGGTCGAGGCGGGGCTCGGTATTTCGGTGCTGCCGCAACTCGCCACCCCGCAGGGCGAGCACCCGATTATCGTCACTCGGCCGATCGGCAGCCCGCAGGTGTCGCGCACCATCGGCGTGGTGCGCCGTCGCGGCCGGCAATTGTCGCCGGCGGCGCAACGCTTCTTCGATATTCTGATGACCACATGGTCGGACACCTGACGCCCGGCCGGCGGGCCGGCAGGTGAGCGACGGCGCCGGTAATGTTAATCAACAACATTAATCGGCGATGGCCTTTGAGGGTCACAACTTTTGCGCGTATAGACTCGTTCGCACTCTTCGTTAGCGCGGAGATTGTGAGATGACATGGGCGTCGAAGAAACGACCGGCACGCCGCAATCGCGGCCGCCGGAAGCGACACCTCCGTCCGATGCGGCGGGATTGCTCGATCACCTGGCGGACGCCGGCATTGACCGGCTGACCCGGCTCGCGGCGCGTATGTTGGCCGCGCCGCTGGCGGCGGCCAATATCACCGACACCGGCTGTGTCTGGTCGGCGACGCAGCAGGATGTCGATCTGTCGCGCATGCGCGATCAGCCTGATCTGTGCGACATGTTTCCGCACGACGGCAGGCGCGTGCTTTGCGACGTGCGCCGGCACGATGTCGCGCGCTGCCATCCGCTGGTCAGCGGTCCGCCGTGGCTGCGCTTTTATGCCGGTGCGCCGCTGATGATGCGCAACGGCGCGCCTGCCGGCGTGCTGTGTGTCTTCGACACGCGGCCGCGCCGGCCGTCGCCGCAACAGCTCGACGCGCTCGACGATATCGCGGCGCTGATGGCGAGCCGCCTCGAACTGCGCCGTGCCGTGCGCGAGACGCTGGCCCAGAAGGAAGACCTCATTCGCGAGGTCAACCATCGCGTTTCCAACAGCCTGCAGGTGGTGTCGAATTTGCTGACGCTGCAAGCGCGCAGCGCCGGCGAGGTCGCGCAACGTTCGCTCGATGCCGCCGCCCGGCGCGTCAGCGCCGTCGCCTATATCCACCGCCGGCTCTATCAGGGTGGTCGCGGCGGAATGATCGATTTCAAGCCGTACGTCACCGAACTGTGCGAGGATATCCGCCGTGCGGTGTCGGCGGACGGCTGGCATCACCGTTTCGTCGTTGTGGCCGATGGCGCCGAAATGCCGACGCAGCGCGCCACCGCGTTCGGCCTGATCCTCAACGAACTGGTGACCAACGCCATCAAGCACGGCTATCCGGCAGGTGTGCCGGGCTGCATCGCCATCGGCTTTCACATTGAGGATGGCCAGTATGTGCTGACCGTCGCCGACGACGGCTGCGGCCTGCCGGCCACCGCCGATCCGTGGCACGCGAAGGGGCTCGGCATGCGCATCATCCGGGCACTGACCGGGCAGCTTGCCGGCACGCTGGTGTTTGGCAGCGGCAAAGGCGGCCACGGCACCGCCGTTACAGTCCGCTGTCCGGCCGCGCACGGCGGCACAGCGGATTGAGGAAAACAGAAAGAATGGGATCGTTCAGCGCAAGGCGGCGGCGATGTTGCCGCCGTCGACGGTGGTGACGTCGGCGGTGGTCTTGAGCGCCAGCGCCTGGGCGAGGAACGCCTGCGCCACGTCCTGCGCGGTGACTTCGCGGCCGAGCAGGTTGCCGCTCATATAGTCCTTCTCGCTGACGCCGCGCGCCTTCGACCGCTCGGTGATGAAATCGTCGGTGAGAAGGCCGGAGCGGATGCGGTCGGCGTTGACGGCATTGGCGCGGATGCCCTCGGCGCCGTAGTCGAGCGCGTATTGGCGCACGAGGAATAAGGTGGCGGCCTTCGGCAAGCCGTAGGGGCCGAAATTAGGACCCGGATTGACCGCCTGCTTCGACACGTTGAACAGCAGGCAGCCGCCGGTGCCCTGCGCCAGCATGATTTTCGTCGCCGCCTGCGCGACGCGCTGGTGGCCGTAGAAATTCAGCTCGAAGCTCTCCCGCAGCGTCGCCTCGTCGACCTCGCCGATGCGGCCCTGCCAGGCGGCGCCTGCGTTCGACACGACGATATCGACGCCGCCGAACGCCTCGACGACGACGGCGAACGCATCCCGCACCGACTGCGCATCGGTGACGTCGCAGCGGACGCCGACGGCGCCGCCGCCGATCTGCTTGGCTTTCTCTTTTGCTGTCTCGCCATCGAGATCGAGCAGCGCGACTTCTGCACCCGCCGCCGTGAACGCTTTTGCCGTGGCAAAGCCGATGGCGCCGGCGGCGCCGGTGACGACGGCGACCTGACCGGCGAGCGGCGGCGCCTTGGCGGTGCCGAGCTTGGCTTGCTCCAGCGACCAGTATTCGCAGTCGAACATGTCGGCCTCCGAGATCGACTCGAAGCTGCCGATGGCTTCCGCGTCGGTGATGCCCTCGACCGCCGCCTCGGCGAGATCGGCGGCGATCCGCGCGTCTTTCTTGCTGCGGCCGAGGCCGTAGAGACCGAGCCCCGGCACCAGGATCACCCGTGGAGCCGGATCGAGCATGGTCTTGCCGCCGTCAAAGCGCGCATTGTGCCGCTCGAAATAGGCGCGGTATTTCGCAACGAATGCCTGCGCCGCCTGCCGCGCGGCGGCGCGGAAAGCGTCGAGCCCGCCCTCGGCGGGCGCGGCGACGACGAGCGGCCAGTCTTTGGTGCGGATCGTATGATCCGGTGTGATGACGCCGGCCTGGCTGTAGCGGTGGATGTCCTTGCCGTTGACGAAGTTGAGAATGGCGTCGCCGGTGCGGAACTCCATCACCAGCCGCCGCCAGGCGCCTTCGGCGTTGTCGTCGGGGAGCGCCACCGCGCCGCGCAGGATCGGCGCCACGGCGGCGCGCGGCGCGATCTGCTGCGGCAGTTGCACGCTGATGAACACCGGCTTGCGCCGCTCGCGCAGGCGCTGTTCGGCGAGCGTCACCATCTCGATCATCGTCTCGTAGGCTTCGCGCGCGTCGGCGCCGAAGGTGAAGATGCCGTGCTTGGCGAGGATCAGCCCCTCGAATTCAGGGTTGGTCTCGAACACCTCGGCGGCTTTCTTGGCGAGCGCGAAGCCGGGCATGATGTAGGGCACGATGCCCATTCGCTTGCCGTAGACCTCGCGCGCCAGGTCCTCGCCGTTCGGCTGGTCGATGAGGCTGAGCACCGCCGTCGCATGGGTATGGTCGACGAAGCGGTGCGGCACGAAGGCGTGCAGCAGCGTTTCCACCGAGGGGTTCGGCGCCATCGGGTCGATGAGGTTGGCGCGCTGCACGCGCACCATGTCTTCATCGGAGAGGCTGTCGCGGCCGCGCAGCTTGCGCAGCGCCTGCAACCGCACGGCGGGCAGGCCGGCCGGCTCGATGGTGCCCATGTCCCAGCCGGAGCCTTTGACGCACAGTACCTCGGTGTCCTCGCCGAGCAGGTCCTTGCCGTGCGTCTTGACCGAGGTATTGCCGCCGCCGTGCAGAACGAGCTTCGGGTCGCGGCCGAGCAGGCGCGTCGTATAGACCCGCTCCGCGAGGTCCGGGTTGACGCCGGCATCGACATAGCGCGCGACGGTGTCCTTCGCCTCGTGCTCGACCCATGCGGATTTCATCGGCGCACCCCCGTCGCGTTGCCTCGTCGTAAAGGAACCCGACCGGCAGGGCCGGCCGGGTGCCACGATGTCTCGCCAGTCGTCTCGTCAGTGACCGAGCAGGCGCTTGCCCCACCAGCCGCGCTTGGGCGCCTCGCTGCCGGCGCTTGCCGGCGCGTCTTCAGCCTCGGCTTGAGTCTCGGATTGGGACGTGACGCTGACCGGCGCCGGGGTCGTCGCCGGTGCCGGGGTCAATGCCGGCGGCGACAGGTCGGCGGTGGTGCGAGCCACGGGGGCCGGTTCGCGCACAGTGGAGCGCCGCCGCGTCGGCGCGGGGGCGGGAACGGGTGCGGGTTCCGATGCGGGCGTGGATTCAGGTGCCGCTTGAACCGCCGGCCGTTCCTCGGGGGCGGGGGGCGGCGGCGGCGCGGCGTGG
>Ga0180221_1001629_pt1 | contig 14442 bp, 8 predicted proteins | sample eDN5th37CKraftMG_FD_151339 | JGI IMG/M metagenome (GOLD analysis project Ga0180221, IMG submission 151339) | Enriched Miracle-Growth compost microbial communities from Emeryville, California, USA - eDNA 5th pass 37_C Kraft MG (version 2) (version 2) ...
CGCCCGCACCGCGGGGCCGAACAGCGCCGCGGCAAACATCGCAACGGCATCCGGACGACATGGTGGCGCTGGCGGGGCACGACAGCATCAACCGCGTGATACTGCTGCAGGCGCTGGGGCTGCCGCTCTCCCGGTATTGGAGCCTGCGGCAGCACGCTTGCTGCGTAAACCGGTTCGACCCTGACGGCGTGATGTTCGCGCTGCATTCGATCAACGAGACGCAGCGTCTGGCGCGCGTGCCGGAAGGCTGACAGCGCGGCCCGCGCGAACCGTGGGCGGACCGCGCAGCCAGCAGGGCGCTTCCGATGCCCGGCATGGGCAGGCAGCGGCGCAGGCACGACGCCGAAACGGCCAGGCCGCCCGCGCCGTTCCCTCCGCCGGATCAGCCCTGGCCTTCGCCCTCGGCCGGCTTGGCCGCCTTGCCTTTGCGCACTTTCTCTTCGATGCGCGCGCCGACGTCCGGGTCGATGTTGCGCCAGTACTCGAAGGCGCGGCTCAGAACGGGCTCGCGCACGCCGCCGAGCAGGCTTGCGGCCACCGTTTCCACCAGGGCGGCCCGGTCGGCGTCGGAAAACACCTCGCGGACCAGGATGCCGGGTTGGGTGTAGTCGTCGTCCTCGGGATGCAGGGAGTAGGCGCTGCGGACCATGTCGCCGTCGGCTTGCCAGCCGTTGTCCACCCGCCCGGTTTCGTCGGACCAGGGGCGGTTTCCGCTGTTGGGCGCATATACCGGCGCGGCGCCCGTGTGGTGGTAGGTCATCGGTCCGTCCATCATGTAGGTGTTGACCGGCACCTTGGGCTGGTTGACGGGCAACTGGTGGAAGTTCGCGCCGATGCGGTTGCGCTGGGCATCGTTGTAGGCAAACGCACGGCCCAGCAGCATTTTGTCGGGCGACAGCCCGATGCCCGGCACGGTATTGCCCGGCGAAAACGCCGCCTGCTCGATCTGGGCGAAGAAGTTGTCGGGATTGCGGTTGAGCGTCATTTTCCCGACCTTGATGAGCGGGTAGTCCTTGTGCGACCACGTCTTGGTGAGGTCGAACGGATTGACGCGGTAGTTCCGGGCGTCGTCATAAGGCATGACCTGCACCGAAAGCTCCCAGGACGGACAGTCCCCGCGTTCGATGGCTTCGAACAGGTCCCGGCGGTGGAAATCCGCGTCGGAGCCGGCCATGGCCGCCGCTTCGGCATTGCTGAAGAAGGCCATGCCCTGCAGCGTATGGAAGTGGTACTTCACCCAGAACCGTTCGCCCTGGGCGTTGACCCACATGTAGGTGTGCGAGCCGTAGCCGTTCATGTGCCGCCAGGTGCGGGGCAGGCCGCGCGGCCCCATGAGATAGGTGACCTGGTGGGCGCTTTCCGGGTTGTTGGTCCAGAAATCCCATTGCATGTGATTGTCCCGCAGCCCGCGGTCGGGCAGGCGTTTCTGGCTGCGAATGAAATGCGGAAACTTCATCGGATCGCGCACGAAGAAGATCGGCGTGTTGTTTCCGACGAGATCGTAGTTGCCTTCGCTGGTGTAGAACTTCAGCGAAAAGCCCCGCACGTCGCGCCACGTGTCGGGACTGCCCTGTTCGCCCGCCACCGTGGAAAAGCGCGCGAGCATTTCCGTCTTGGCGCCGGGCTGGAACAGGGCGGCCTTGGTGAACCTGGACACGTCCTCGGTCGTCTCGAACACGCCGAAGGCCCCGGATCCTTTCGCGTGAGGCTGGCGCTCGATGACCTTTTCCCTGTTGAAATGGGCCATTTGCTCGAGAAAATGCACGTCGTGCAGCACGATGGGGCCGTCCGGCCCTATGGTCAGCGAATTCCGATCGCTTACCGCGGGCGAACCGGCGGAGGTCGTCGATGGGGCCGAAGTGTCAAACAGTTTGTCAGTCATGATGAGCAGCCTTCCTTGTATGTGCGTTGGCGCGACGGGTTCCGCCAGGGAACTCCCGGAAGGGGCGGGCAGGAGACCCAAGGGCGCGGGAAAGACCTACCGTATCGGGCTCCGCCAGGGCAATGGCCCGGGGAGCGCTTTAGACTGCCATAGCGGCAGAACGCCGTAAAGGCAGCAGCCGCAAGCGGCGTGCGCGCAACGGGCCGGCTCCCAATTGGTAACAAATATTGCGGGATTTTTTGCGACCCGCGCAAATCTCCGCAGCCGCCGCAAACGCATGGCAAGGCGTCCCGCCCGGCCGCGCAGCGGGACGCCTTTCGTGTCAGACACATTTAGTTACTTGATGTGCGGATTGTTCGCTGTCCGGCAAGACCTACACCTGTACGGGCACCTGGAACACCAGGCTGGGCAACGGCGCGGCCGACAACGACTACACGGTCAACATGGCGTCGGGGCACGGCAAGACGGACCAGACCGCCATCAGCCTGGGAGACCGCGCCACGATCACCATAGGCACGCAATTCAGCCCTGGAGAATTGCCAGCCACGCCCGGCGCCATCGTGGAAGGCAACGTCGTCAGGGTGCCGTTTCCCACGGGGCCGAACGTCATCGAATTCAATTCGTTCGGCAGGCTCACCATCGGGCGCGACGCCATGATTTTTTCCGGCGGGCAAACGTACAACGGCGAAGCCATCAACGCACATGGCTACGGCAACATCATCGACAATTACGGAATCGTGCGGTCGGCGCCCGAATCCCGAATCGGCGGCGATCTGGTTCGAAGACAACGCCACGCCGCCTACGCCGGCGGATCGCAACCAGCTCAATAACTATGGCCTGATCGAGCGCGTCGGCGGCGGAGACGTGCTCGGCACCCAGGCTCCGGGCACAGCGCCAGGGATCGTGTTCGCCAACCACAGCGGCGCGGTAGTCAACGGCAATCTCAATTTCCAGAGCGGCGACGACGACCTGATCTTCTATCCTCATTCCGTGGTGACAGGAAGCATCGACGGCGGCGCGGGAACCAATTCCATGGAGCTGAATGGCGAAGCGGGCTCGCTCGATTCGCTGGCGGGAGACGTGAGGAATTTCCAGACCCTCACCAAAACCGGAGATGGGCGGTGGAATCTCACCGGCTCGCTGTCCACCAGCGATTTCACGACCGTGATGGTGAAGCAGGGCGTGCTGGGCCTGACCGGCAACAACGCGAACTACACGGGCAGGGTCATCGTCGACGCCGGGGGCACCCTGGAAGCCAGGGCCCAGAGCCTGCCCACGAACGTCGGCAATCTGGACAATGTGCAGAACAGCGGCCTGGTGAGATTCACCACCGCGGATGCCAACGATTCGGGCACCTATGTCGGCCAGATCACCGGCGCCGGCGCGGTCGAGAAGATCGGCGCGGGAACCTCCGTGCTGGATCCGCAGGTCGCGGCGGGAAACACCTGGAGCGGCGGCCTCACCATCCGCCAGGGCACGCTGGCCATCACCCGCGACGAGGCGCTGGGCGCGGCGGCGGGCAGCGTGGCCTTCGACAACAGCGGCTACGGCGGCATTCCGAGCCTGCGTTTCGACGGCGAGGTGCAGCTTTCGCCCGCGCGGCCGATCGTCATCAACGGCACGGCGGGCGGCATCGACACCAACGGCCATGATGCGGAAATCGGCCAGGGCATGACCGGCGCCGGCGCTTTGGTGAAACAGGGAGCCGGATCGCTCACCCTCGCGGGCGACAACCAGTACCAGGGCGGCACGGTGGTTTCGGCCGGCACGCTGGTGCTCGGCAACGGCGGGGCGGCCGGATCCATTCTCGGCGATGTCCTCGTGCAGGGGCCGGGAACCCTGGCGTTCGACCGCAGCGACGTCCGGATATTCCCGGGACTGATACAGGGCGAGGGCGGCGTGCGCCAGCAAGGCAGCGGCGCCACCGTCCTGACGGCGGACAATCTCTATACCGGGCTGACCTCGGTGAGCCAGGGCACGCTGCAGATCGGCGCGGGCGGCCCGGCGGGCTCCATCGCCGGACCCGCCATGATCGACGCGGGCGCCACGCTGGCCTTCAACCGTTCGAGCGACACCCAGTGGGGCGGCAACGTCTCCGGCAGCGGCAACCTGGTGCAGATGGGCCCCGGCCGGCTCGACAAGATCGGCAACTCGCCGGGCTTCGACGGCAACCTGTACGTACAGGGCGGGGTCATGGGACTGGCCGGCCGCGCGACCGCGCTGTCCACCGCCAATACGTATGTGGGCGCGGGCGTGGGCAATACAGCGGGCAGCGGCGTGCTGGAAGTGGGCGGCGGCGCCCGGTTGTCCGCCGCCGGCGACTTCTCGGTGGCCCCGGCGGCGGGTTCCCGGGGCCGGGTTGTCGTCGGCGCGTCGCCGGGCAATGCGCTTGCCGCGCCCGGCGCTATCGCCGCTCCCCGGCTCGTCTTCGGCCCGGGCGACGGCGGCCTGATCTTCAACCACACGTCCAGCGCCTATGCGTTCGACGGCGCCGGCGGCGTCCAGCAGATCGTCGGTCCGGGCCGCATCGACGTGTACGCGGGGCGCACCATCCTGGCCGGCGACCACTCGGGGTTTTCGGGCGTCACGGCGGTGCAGGGCGGCGCGCTGCAAGTCAATGGCCGGCTCGGCGGTTCGATCGGCACCACGGGCGGCGGCCGCCTGGAGGGCAACGGATTCGTCGGCCCGGCTTCCAATGCCGGCATCGTCGCGCCCGGCGCTTCGATCGGCAAACTGACGGTGACGGGCGACTATGTGGGCGCGGGCGGCCTGCTGGAAACCGAAGCCGTCCTGGGAGACGACAGCTCGCCGGCGGATCTGCTGGTGATCACGGGCAACAGCACCGGCGCCACGCGCGTGGCGGTCCGGAACCTGGACGGCCGGGGCGGACTGACGACGCAGGGCATCAAGATCGTGCAGGTCGACGGCAGCTCGCCGGGCGTGTTCTCCCTGGCGCCGGACTTCCGCACGCGCAGCGGGCAGCCGGCCGTGGTGGCGGGCGAGTACCTGTACGGCCTCTACCAGGGCAGCCCCGCCGATCCCGCGGACGGTGACTGGTACCTGCGCACGCTGCGCGACGAGCCCGACCAGGAGGTCGCCTACCAGCCAGGCGCCGCCGTGTACGAAGCCTATCCGCAGGCCCTGATGGCGCTGAACCGGCTGCCGACGCTGCAGCAGCGCGTAGGCAACCGGGTCTGGGAAGACCGACGGGCCGGCGCGCGAGGCAACGGCGCCCCGCTGGCGCCCCAATGGATCGAAGGGCAGGGCATGTGGGCCCGCGTGGAAGGCTCGACGGCCTCCATCAAGCCGGCCAGCTCGACCTTCGGGCTCAGGGACTACGACATGGACATCTGGCGCATGCAGTTTGGTTTCGACACGCGGCTGCGCGAATACGAAGACGGCGCCAAAGTGCTGGGCGGCCTCAACGCCCAGATCGGGCAGGGCAGGACCTGGGTGCATTCCGACGATGGCAACGGCTACATCGACGCCACCGGCTACGGCCTGGGCGGCACCCTGACCTGGTATCGCCCCGACGGCGTGTACGTGGACGGCCAGGCCCAGGTCATGTGGTTCGACAGCGACCTGGATTCGGGCTCGCTCGGCGTCCACGAGGCCAAGGGCAACAATGGCTACGGCTTCGCCTTCAGCGTGGAAACCGGCAAGAAAATGGCGCTTTCGGAAACCTGGACCACCACCCCGCAATTCCAGCTATCCTATTCGCGCAATCGTTTCAGCTCTTTCGAAGACGCCTATGGCGCGAAGGTCCGCAACGAAAAGGCCCAGAGCCTGCTCGCCCGCCTGGGCATCTCCTTCGACCGGGAGGTCGATCTCTCCGGACCGTCGGCCGGCGCATCCGCCGCGCACGCGGACCGGCGCTGGCGCTTTTACGGCATCGCCAATCTCACGTATGAATTCCTCGGCGACAGCAGCGTGAGCGTTGGCCATACCCGTTTCGACACGCGGCAGGACAGGCTCTGGGGAGAGCTGGGATTCGGCAGTTCGTACAACTGGCGGGGCGACAAATACTCGGTCTACGGAGAACTCGGCGCGCGCACCGCCCTGGCGAACTTTGGCGACTCCTACGGCATATCCGGCACCATCGGCTTTCGCGCGCGGTTTTGATTCAAGGGCGCAGCGGTGCGGATACGGTTTTCAGCGCGGGAATCGCACCTCTCGACGTGCTGCACGGCCTGAACCTGGGAAAGCCTCGGCGTGCGCAATCCCTCCGATCCGCACCGCCAACACCCTGCGCGGCGACAAGCCAGTGACGCCGGGCCGCCGTCGCGAGGGGGCTTCGCTGACGTCGCGCGCGAGCGGCATGCCGTCCCTGGATTGATCGCTTGCGCCTGCGTTCGACGAGAGCGCACGCAGGGCTATCCCAGCGGCAGCAATCCCGGTTTGCTGATGAGGATGCCCTTGACCAGGTCCACCACCGGCAGCAGCGTGTCCGCGTCGGTTTCGGTCCGGTAGGCAGCGCACAGCTTCAGCATGGGTAGTTCGGGCATGACCGCCAGCGGCGTCGACAGACGGGATTCCTCGTTCGACAGCGTGAAGCACTCGGGCAGGATGCTCCATGCATGGCCGGCATTGATCAGCCGCAGGATGATGGCCAGGCTATTGCAAATACTCACGGGCGGCAAAGGATGTTGCGCCGCTTCGAACCACCGGACCATCAGGCTGTGCAGCGGCGAATTGACGGGCAGCGTCATCAGCCGTCGGCCTTCGAGGTCGGCGGCGCCAAGCGGCCGGGAAGGCCGTCCGCCGGCGTTGCGGCCGAACCACGCCATGCGGCAATAGGCCAGGGGATGCACGCGTATCCGCGGGTCCAGCGGGGTCTCGACCATGAAGGCGATGTCCAGTTGGTCGGTGTTGAGCAGTTCCGCCAGGGTAGTGCTGCGCGTGATCGTCAGTTCGACTCGCAGATCGGGGTAGATCGTATCCATCTTCGACAGCAGGTCGGGCAGGCAGCCGATGGCGAAGGTGTCGGACGCGCCCATCCTCAGCACGCCGCGCAGCGGGTCGCGGCTGCGGACGCGGCGATCCATTTCGCCCAGGGTTCTGGTTAGCTGTTCCACATACTGGTAGAAGACTGCGCCTTCGGCCGTGAGTTCGCCGCGTCCGCCGGAGCGCCGCAGCAGCGAATAGCCGACGATGGATTCCAGTTCGCGGATGCGCAGCGAGATGGTCGGCTGCGTCACTTTCAGATGGTCGGCCGCGGCCTGGAAGCCCCGGAAAACCACTACGCAGCGCAATGCCTCGAGCTGAGCCAGGGTATAGCGTCGCATTGCCGTCTCCTGTGTGCCGGCGCACCCGCGCCGGGCTGCCGGCAGCCCCGGCGCGGGCTCCGTTCGGGTCGATATAAGCAATTTTTATTTTTTTGACCCAAATCATTAATTGGATGCCTGAATTCTAACTCGCTAGCATGGGTTCCTGAAGAAAAGAAAGCGCGCCGGAACGCGCGTCGGTCCGGCATCGAGCGAAGCCGATAAGGAGACAGCATGCCAAGCGCAACAGCGATCAGTCCGGTTCGGCTCGAACTGGTCAAGAACGCGATCGGTTCGGTCGTCGACGAAATGGTCCTGACCGTGGTCCGCATCGCTTATTCGTCGATCATGAAAGACACCATGGACATGTCCAGCGCATTCTGCGACCGCCACGGCAGGCTGATTGCGCAGGGCCTGAGCCTGCCCCTGCACCTGGGCTCGATCCCGGACGCCATGGACGCGGTGAGCCAGGAATTCGGCGATACGCTCGAGCCGGGCGACATTGTCATCACCAATGACCCGTACCAGGGCGGCATGCACCTGCCCGATATTTTCATGTTCAAGCCGATGTTCGCGGGAGAGCGCCTGCTGGGCTATGGCGTGCTGGTGGCGCATCACAACGACATGGGTGGCCGGGTGCCCGGCTCGAGCGCGGCCGATTCCACCGAGATCTTCCAGGAGGGCCTGCAGATTCCGCTGCTCAAGCTGTATGCGCGAGGCGTGCCGGACCAGACCCTGCTCAAGATGATCGCCCGCAATGTTCGCGTGCCCGACACGGTGCTGGGAGATCTGAACGCCCAACTGGCTGCCTGCAACATCGCCGAGCGGGGCATGCTGGAGCTGGCGGCGCGCTATGGCGTGGCGGAACTGGAGCGGTGCTTCGACGCCTTGCTCGATTATTCCGAGCGCGAGGCGCGCCGCACCATCGCCGCGATCCCGGACGGCTCGTACGCCTATACCGACCATATCGACGACGACGGCATCGATCCTTCGCGGCCGGTGCGCATCCACGTCACCCTGCGCGTCAAGGGCGATGAACTGACGGCCGATCTCGCCGGCAGCTCGCCGCAGGTACGCGGCGCGATCAACTCCACGCTGTCATTCGCGAAGTCGGCCGTCTATTTCGCCATGCGTTCGATCATGGATTCCGATGCGCCGAACAACGCCGGCTTCATCAAGCCCATCCACGTCGTCGCGCCGCCGGACTGCATTTTCAATCCTCGGCGGCCCGGCGCGGTAGCTGCGCGCGGGGTCAGCGGATTCCGGCTCATCGACGCGATTTTCGGGGCGCTGGCCCAGGCGGTGCCGCACAAGCCGCGCGCGGCAGGCGAGGGCGGCACCACCAGCTACAGCATCGGCGGCGTCGGTGCCGACGGACGGTACGCCCTGTTCCGGGAGGCCCTGATGGGCGCCTGGGGCGGCGGCTACCGGCGCGAAGGCGTGGACGGCGTGGCCAATCCCGCGGCCAACATCAGCAACGCGCCGATCGAGGTGGTGGAAAACACGGCTCCGGTGCGGATCGAACGCTATGAACTGGTTCCGGACAGCGGCGGCGCCGGCACCTGGCGGGGAGGCCTGGCCATCGAACGCCAGTTGCGCTTCCTGGGGCAGGAGGCCACTTTCCAGCTGCGTTCGGACCGGCGCCGGCATCCGCCTTTCGGCTTGCACGGCGGCCTCGCCGGCGCTCCTTCGAACAACCTGATCGAGTCCACGGAAGGGTGGAAACAACTGCCCACGAAATTCACGATCGGCCTGGCGAGCGGGCAACGCTTTCGCCATGCCACCGCCGCCGGCGGCGGCTACGGCGACCCGTTGGAACGGGATCCCGAGGCGGTCTTGCGTGACGCGCGCAACGGCAAGGTGTCGATCGAAGCCGCGCGGCGCGAATACGGCGTCGTGGTGCGGGAAGCGCCCTGGCGCATCGACCAGGCGGCCACCGCGGCGCTGCGCCGCGCAGCCCAGCGGGAAAGCAGTCCGAAGGAGAGGAGATGAGCACGGAAACGCAATCGTTGCGGATCGGCGCGGACATCGGGGGCACCTTCACGGACCTGGTCTTCGTCTGCCCCGACGGGGCCATCCACAAGCGCAAGGTGCCCACCACGCCGGCGGATTATTCGCAGGCCATCACGCAGGGAGTGGCCGACTTCTGCGCCGGGCATGGCCTCTTTGCGGAGCACATCGGAGAGATCGTGCACGCGACCACGGTAGCCACCAACGCCATCCTCGAACGCCGGGGTGCGCGCACGGCCTTGCTCACCACCGAAGGCTTTCGCGACGTGCTGGAGCTGCGCCGCATCCGCATTCCCATGTCGTACGACCTGGACTGGCGGAAACCCGCTCCCCTGGTGGAGCGGCAATGGCGCCTGGGCATCCGCGAACGGCTCGATCAGCACGGGAATGTGCTGACCCCGCTGGACGGCGACGGCCTGCGGGCCGCCGTCGAAACACTGCGCGAAGGCGGAATCGAGGCTGCCGCAGTCTGCTTCCTCCATGCATACCGCAACGGCGCCCATGAAAAAGCGGTGGGCGACTATCTGGCCGAGCAGATGCCGGAGCTGTATGTCTCGCTGTCGCACGAGGTGCTGCCCGAGATGCTGGAGTTCGAGCGCACCAGCACGACGGTGGTCAATGCCTACGTGGCGCCGCTGATCGCCCGCTACCTGAAGATCCTGCGCAGCCGCTTCGATGCGCTGGGAAGCAGGGCGCCCATCCTGGTGATGCAATCCAACGGCGGCCTGATCAGCGCCGCGGCGGCGGCGTCCAGGCCGGTGACCATCATCGAGTCCGGCCCGGCGGCAGGCGTGGTCGCCGCCGCCCGGCTATCCCGCGACTGCGGTTACGCCGATGTCATCACGCTGGACATGGGAGGCACCACGACCAAGGCGTCCATCATCGAACGGGGCGCAATCCTGCGCGCGACGGAATACGAGGTGGGCTCGGCGGTGTCGGTCAGCAGCCGGCTGATGCGCGGCAACGGTTATGTGCTGCGGATTCCGGTGATCGACATTTCGGAAGTCGGCGCGGGCGGAGGCAGCATTGCGGCCATCGATGCGGGCGGGTCGCTGCGGGTGGGGCCGCGCAGCGCGGGCGCGGTGCCCGGCCCGGCCTGCTATGGCCAGGGCAACGAGCATCCCACCGTCACCGACGCCAACCTGGTGCTGGGCTACCTGAACGACGACTCGCTGGCGGGCGGATCGCTCGCCGTCCATCGCGCGCTGGCCGAAAAGGCCGTGGCCTCGCACATCGCCGACAGGAGCGGCCTGTCCTTGCTAGAGGCCGCCCACGGCATACACCTGATCGCCAATTCGAACATGGTCCGCGCCATCAAATCGGTCTCCGTGGAGCGCGGGCGCGATCCCGCCGATTTCGCGCTGATGGTCTTCGGCGGGGCGGGCCCGGTCCATGCGGCGGGCGTGGCGCGGGAACTGGGCATCGCGCGCGTCATCGTGCCGCCGTCGCCCGGCGTATTCAGCGCGTTCGGCCTGTTGCGCGCCGACGTTGAACAGCATGCGGCCCGCACGGTGCTGGTTTCCACCGCCGACGCCGACCTGGACCCCATCAACGCCATCATTGGCGGCATGCGTGACGAGTTGACGCGCATGCTGGCCGGCGAGGGGTACGCGGCGGCGGCCATCGGCATGCAAGCGTACGCCGATCTGCGCTACCTCGGACAGTCGTCCGAAATCACGGTCCCGCTGGGCGCGCCAGCCCTGACTCCCGGCGGTCTGCGGGACCTGGAGCGGCGTTTCGAGGAGGAATTCGAGAAAACCTATGGCCACCGGTCACCGCACAAGCAATTCGAACTGGTGACGGTCCGGCTGGCGGCCTCGGTATCGCGGCATGCGGAGCATTCCGGCAGGTGGGCGGACGATCCGGGAGGCAATGCCGGGCCGCGCGAGCGCATGGTCTATTTCGGCGTCCGGCATGGGCTGTGCGCTACCCGTGTGTTGCGGCGCGCCGACCTGGCCGCCGAGCCCCGGCCCGGCCCCCTGATCGTGCAGGAGTATGACACCAGCGTAGTGGTGCCGCCCCATTGCAGCGCCCGCCTGGACGCGCACGGCAACATCGTCATCGAGGTTGGCCATGACCCGCTGGCCGGCTTCGCGGCGGAAACCGGCCTGCGCACACTGCCCGAAGATGTCATCCGCCAGGCCCAGGCCTGCCTGCTGTACGGCCTGTCCGTGGGCATCGCGTCGGCGCACGCGCCAGCGCCGTTGGCTGCGGCCTCGGCGACGGACTGGGAGTGCGGGAACAGCCCCGGCGGCGCCACGCGGTTGTTCGACGGCCGCCGGCTGCCGGCCCCGGCAGCCGCTTTCGCCAACGGCGTACTGCTGCATTCGCGGGTGCAGGAAGACGCGCATCCGGCCGGCCACGTCGGGGTCGTGGTTGTGCCGGCCGCGCTGGCCGTGGCCGAACAGGTCGGCGCCAGCGGCGCGGACCTGCTGTGCGGCATCGTTTCCGGCTACGAGACGGCCTTGCGCATCGGCCGCGACCACGCTGCGGATGCCAGCGTCCGGGGCTTCCGCACCACTTCCCTGTACGGCGGCTTCGGCGCCGCCGCGGCGGCGGCGCGGCTGATGCGCCTGCCGCCGCCGCGCATCCGCGACGCCCTGGCGCTGGCCGCCAGCGCCGCTTGCGGCCTGCGTGAATTCGTCAACGCCGGCACCGAAGAATACCCGCTGCATGCCGGCTTCGCAGCGCGCAACGGCATCAGCGCGGCCGCTTGCGCCCGTGCCGGAACTGCGGCGGCCCCCGGCAGCCTCGAAGGCGACGCGGGTTTCTTTCGCAGCTACGGCCGGCCCGATGGATGTTATGGCCGGCGCGTGGCCGATCGCCTGGGCGACGAGTTCGAATTCAGGCAGATCACGTACAAACCCTATCCCACGTGCCAGTTCCACCGCGCCGTGGTCAGCGGCGTGCTGGCGCTGCGCCGGCAGGCGCCGCGGGCATCGCTGCGCCGCCTGACCATACACATGCATCCGTTCGAAGCCGATTTCATCGGCGTGCGCCATGCCGGACCCTTCCGGCGGTTTTCGCAGACCTTCATGAGCGCGCCTTTCTGCGCGGCGCTGGCCTGGGTGGACGGGTGCGTGGGCTACGAGGGCATGCACCGCTACGACGATACGCGGGTACTGGAGCTGGCTGCCCGCATCGACGTGGTGTCGGACCCAGGCATCGAGCGCTACCGGCCCAGACTCGTCGCCATGGATGACCATGGCGTGGCGCGGGAGTGGGCAGAGCAGGGCGGCAGCGAGGCTTATCTGCTGACCTGGCATGCGGCGGTCGACATGTCGGGCGCCCTGTGCGAGGAGGTCGGCGTGCCGGCGCCGGCGGCACAGGCGCTGGCCGACGCCGCGGACGCGCTGGCCCGGGCGCCGTCCGCGTCGGCGCTGCTGCGGGCGGCCGCAACGGCCATCGCGCTGGCGCGCCGGCGACGTCCAGTCCGGGCATGCGAGCCGCCCGGACACCCGGACCCGCCATGACCGGGTCCGGCACACCACCAGGGAGACAATCAATCATGCACAAGAGAATGAAAAACTTCGCCGCGGGCCCGGCAGGATGGGCCGCCGCGTTGATGGCGGCGGCGCTATGCGCCGCCGCGCCCGCCCAGGCGCAGGATAAGTATCCTTCCCGCGCCATCACCATCATCGTTCCCACCGCCCCGGGCGGCAGCACCGATACGGTGATCCGGCAACTGGCCGAGATCACTGGCGGCCTGATCAAGCAGCATTTCGTCATCCTCAACCGTCCGGGCGCCGGAGGCATCATCGGGACGACCGCGATCACGCGCGCCGAGCCGGACGGCTACACGCTCGGCGGCATATGGAATGCGCCGCTGACCATGACGCCGCATATCCTGAAGGCGCAGTATTCGCCGTCGGACTACGTGGCCGTATCGCTATCGGACTCGGCGCCCATCGTCCTGTGCGCGAAAGCGAACTTCCCCGCCAATTCCGGCCGGGAATTCGTCGAGTACGCCAGGAAGAACCCCGACAAGCTCACTTATGGCACCGACGGCGTCGGGGCAACCATCCAGTTGGCCTCGGAGCGCATCTTCACCCGCCTGCACATCAAGCTGCGTTCGGTGCCGTTCGCCGGCGCCGGCCAGACCTTGCAGAGTTTCCTGGCCAACCAGATCGACATCTACGGGGGATCGATCGCGCCCATTCTTCCCTATGTGAAAGACAAGAGCGTGAAATGTCTCATCGTGAGTTCGGTGGGCAGGGTGGCCGCGCTGCCGCGGGCCGCCAGCCTGACCGACCTCGGCATTCCCGAAGAGCAGACGCTGCTCTGGCACGGCATCATCGCGCCCAAGGGCGTTCCCGCCGATCGCCTGGCGCTGCTGGAGAACGCCTTCCGCAAAGCGGCGCAGACGCCGCAATTCAAGGCGTTCCTGGCCAGCCAGAGCATCAACGTGGAAGGCACTTCGGCCCGGGAGATGCGCAAGATCATGGACGACGAGTACGCCGCGATGGCAGGCATCGCGAAATCGCTCGGGCTGGTCAAGTAGGTTCAACGGAAGGAGACAGGGCAATGAAACGAACGACGCAATTGCGCCGCATACTGGAGCAGGGCGGGCCGGGCACGGTGCCCGGCGCCACCGACTGCTTCACGGCCAGGCTGATCGAGCAGGCCGGCTTCCCCGCGGTCTACGTGACCGGCGGCGGAACGGCAAACACGTATCTGGGCGCGCCCGATATCGGACTGGTGACACTCAACGAACTGGCCGGCCTGGTCGAACGCATCGCCGACGCCGTATCGATCCCGGTCATTGCCGACTGCGACACCGGGTTCGGCGGCGTGGCAAACGTCCGGCGCACCATCCGCGCGTACGAACGCGCCGGGGCGGCCGGCCTGCACATCGAAGACCAGATCTTTCCCAAGCGCTGCGGGCATTTCGAAGGCAAGACCGTGGTGCCGGCGCGGGACATGTGTTATCGGCTGCAAGCGGCCCTGGACGCGCGGACCGACCCCGACTTCCTGATCATCGCCCGCACCGACGCGCGCGCCGTGGAAGGCTTCGACGCGGCGCTCGAACGCGCCCGCCTGTACCGGGACATAGGCGCGGACGCCATCTTCGTCGAGCAGCCCCGCAGCGTGGAAGAATTGCGGCGGATCGGGCAGGCATTTCCCGGCGAAGTGCTGGTGGCCAATATGGTCGAGCGCAGCAAGACGCCCCTGCTGCCCACGGCGGAGCTGGCCGCGATGGGGTTCCGCATCATCTTGTACGCCAACGCCGCGCTGTACCTGGGCGCCCACGCCATCCGGGAAGGGTTGGCGGTATTGCGTTCGGCC
>Ga0180221_1001636_pt1 | contig 14404 bp, 13 predicted proteins | sample eDN5th37CKraftMG_FD_151339 | JGI IMG/M metagenome (GOLD analysis project Ga0180221, IMG submission 151339) | Enriched Miracle-Growth compost microbial communities from Emeryville, California, USA - eDNA 5th pass 37_C Kraft MG (version 2) (version 2) ...
TCGTAAGCTGGTTCGACAACTTCTGTGTGCTGCTACGGCGCGACGGCCACTCCCAGCTCGTATATAAGCACGCGATATCGACCATCATGCCCGGCCAGCCGGTCCACCTCATGGAGACCGAGACGACCGAAGCTTAATTTCGGAAGACTGCGATAGACGACCGCGTAGACATTGCGGACCAGCCTGACGGCGTAATCGAGCGGCGTGCCAATGTTGCGCGCGCCCTCGTGCTCGTACCGGATCTGAAACGCTCCGCTGGCTCCGCCGCCGATGGGTCGGGTACGGGCCGCACCGCGCCGCTCCATTCCCCGCACGACCGCCTGCAGGAGGCGACGGGCCTCGCGCAGGCCATAGATCTCGACGTCCGCGACAGCATTCTGGTGCCGGTGGCGAACCCGCGGCCCGCAACGCTGTTCGGATCGGGAAAGGTCGAGAGCCTCAAGGCGATGATCGCCGCCGACGAAATCGGTCTCGTGATCATCGACCACCCCGTCTCGGCGATCCAGCAGCGCAACCTCGAGCGCGCCTGGAATACCAAGGTGCTCGATCGGACCGGGCTCATCCTGGAAATTTTCGGCCGCCGCGCGCGCACCCGCGAGGGACGCTTGCAGGTTGAGCTGGCGCATCTGTCCTACCAGAAGAGCCGGCTCGTGCGCACGTGGACCCACTTGGAGCGCCAGCGCGGCGGCTACGGCTTTCTCGGCGGCCCGGGCGAGGCGCAGATCGAGCTCGACCGGCGCATGATCGATGAGCGCATCATGGCCATCCGCAAGGAGCTGGAGGTGGTGGTGCGCACGCGCGAGCTGCACCGCCAGGGTCGCAGGCGCGTGCCGTACCCGGTCGTAGCGATCGTCGGCTACACGAACGCCGGCAAGTCGACGCTGTTCAACCGCATCACGGGCGCGTCGGTTTTCGCCAAGCACCAGCTCTTTGCCACGCTCGATCCGACGATGCGCGAGGTGCGCCTCAAGAGCGGCCGGCGCATCATCCTCTCCGACACCGTCGGCTTCATCTCCGACCTGCCGACGATGCTCGTCGCCGCGTTCCGTGCGACGCTGGAAGAGGTGATCGAAGCCGATCTTATCTTGCACGTACGCGATATCTCGCATGCCGAATCCGACAGCCAGGCGCGCGATGTCGAAGCGGTATTGACCGATCTCGGCATCGATACGGTCCCTGCCGGCGCGCCGATCCTCGAGGTTTGGAACAAGGTCGATCTGCTCTCGGAGGCAACGCGGCAGCAGGCCGAAAGCGCGGCACGCTGGGCGGAGCAACCGCCGGTGCTCGTTTCTGCTGCAACCGGTGAGGGCGTCGAGACCCTGCTAGGTGAGATCGACGCCCGGCTCGGCAAGGGGGACAGCATTCTCGAGCTTGTCATTCCGCCGGACCAGGGCCGGCTGATCAACTGGCTCTATGAGGAAGCCGAGGTGCTCGACCGCGAGGCGCTCGAAAGCGGAGACGTGCGCGCCAAGGTTCGCGTTGCCGCCGAGAAGAAGCAGCGCCTTTTGGCCCAGGCCCAGCGCGCGGGCGTCACCGCCACCCCGGCGCAATAGGCCGCGATCGCTCCCTGAGACGGCGTAGACGCGCCGCGACCGGCAGCGGGCTTCAACCAAGCCGAAAGCATAAATCCAGAAGGCTGAACCTTACGGCGCGCATCTTTGCCGGTCCTTACGGCGCGGACGCTTATGCCTGTGCCACAACGCGAGTGGAGGCATCATGACTTCGACGCAAGATGAAGCGAATGGTAGGAACGCGGACGACGCCAAGCTTCAGTTGGCGCGGCGCGACTTGCTTCTAACCGGAACCGCAGCCGCGGCCGCGTCGCTCCTATCAGCCACAGCCAGTTTTGCCGAGGTGCCGATGAGCAAGCCAAATCTCGCTCAGCCAACGACCGATGAAGACCGCGCTTTCATGGCGATGGCACTGGAGAAGATGCGCCAGGCCGGCGTCGTCGATAAGACCGGCGGCCCGTTCGGCGCGGTCGTCGTCTTGAACGGCGAAGTCCTCGCAGTCGCCGGCAACAGCGTGATGAGCGACAACGATCCATCCGCGCATGCCGAGGTGAACGCGCTGCGTGCAGCCTGCCGCAAGGTCGGCAATCCGCACCTCACGGGCGCGATCATCTATTCGAGCTGCGAGCCCTGTCCGATGTGTTTCTCGACCGCCTATTGGGCGCGTGTCGCCAAGATCTTCTATGCGGCTTCCTATGCGGACTATGCCGATCTCTTCGACGACGCGAACATCGCCAGGGATCTCACCCTTCCCTACGAAAAGCGGCAAGTGGCGATGCAGCAGATTATGCGTCCCGATGCGCAAAAGGTCTGGGACGAGTTCCGCCGCACGCCCGGCGGTGCACGCTACTGAACTGAATCGGTGGCGCGCCGCTGCGCAACTGCGCAAAGAGTGCGGCGTGCATTCACATCACAGCGCGTCTCCTTTCGGCGCCGTGACGCGCCTCTTCCTCATTTCTGGCCCGGTCGGATGGCTCAATCGGATTTGCAATTCGATTCGCCAATAACGTCAGGGGGCATAAAATGCGGAAGCTGCTTGAGCAACTCGAAGATATGCACATCAGGGTTGCGGAGGCTGCCACCCACGAGGAGGCCCTGATTAAAGCGCTGGGCGACGCGCTCGAGCGGCTCGATCAGCAGCTGCTCTCGGATGTGCAGACCATCGCCAGCGAGCATCAGGCACGGCGCACCGCCATTCTGGGCGAGCTGCACGGACTGGCCTCGAGCATCGGCATGTTCCAGGCGCCGCCGGCGCAACACGCCGCGATCGAAGCCGAGCCTGCGAATTACCTGCCGAGCGCGGGCGACTGGCGTCAGGCAACGAACAACATCGCCGAGGAATACGATGGCGCCGCAGCACAGCCCGCAAACGCGCACGCGGTGCATCCCCACGAAGTCCATCAGCACCATCAGCAGCACCAGCAGAGGCCGGCCCGTGTGCCGTTGAGCATCGTCGATCGCAACAGGCGCCGCGCGGTCGGCTGAGCGTCTAGCGCCGCCCGCTGAGACGGCTACGGATCAGCGGTCGGTGGGCGGCGCGTATCTCCAGTCGTTGCGGCTCTCTTGAATGGCGCCTTCCGGAATGATGCCCTTGGCGCCGCTGGAGGGCAGCCCCGGCGTCGGTTCGGGGCTGACGCGCAGAGGCTTCGGCACGATACGAAGCTGATCCCGTACCGTCTCGACGTTCTGCCCCGGAACCGGAGGCGTGTCCTGGCGGAGGTCGTGTGGCAGGTTCTGTGCCTGTACGGTGCCGGCGCATAGCGCAACGGCCGCGATCAATGCAGGAAAGCGCATGTCATGGCCTCGTTGTTCTTTTCTGACTAACCATACAACGCAGGATTAGCGCCGATCGTTCAGCCGGGCTCTCGATCGAGGCGCTCCTTTGCCACGCCGCCTTGCATTCGCCACGGTGGCGTGCCATATCGCCCCCATCGCTCGGGACCCACTCGAGCGGACATCGGTGCTCCAGCCGCGTGAACGGACGATGTTTCAAGGCCCTCGGCTTCATTTGCCGGCGGCGGTCCCTGTCGTCCTCCTGTTGAGCGCCTCTGATACTCCCTCCATTCGATAGCCCAGGCCACGCGGGGCTCTCTTCGTACCGCCGCGTTGGCGCGCGGTCCCGGTCGGCGTGCGCGCCGCCGTGGCCGCCGTCCGGCCTGCACATGAAAGATATCCATTTGACGACCGAAACGACGACCCCTTCCTTCACCGAGCTCGCTCTCGATCCGGCCCTGCTGAAGGCGCTGGAGGCTGAAGGCTATACGAACCCGACGCCGATCCAGGCGCAGGCCATTCCCGGCGTGATGGCGGGGCGTGACCTCATGGGCATCGCCCAGACCGGCACCGGCAAGACGGCCGCCTTCGCGCTGCCGATCCTGCACCGGCTTGCGGCTGACCGCCGTCCGCCGTTGCGGTGCGGTGCGCGCGCGCTCATTCTTTCGCCGACGCGCGAGCTTGCGACGCAGATCGCCGAAAGCTTCCGCACCTATGGCCGCCACACGGGCCTCAGCGTCGCCGTGATGTTCGGCGGCATGCCATTCCGCCCGCAGGTGAATGCGATGGCGCGTGGTGTCGACATCCTCGTCGCAACGCCCGGCCGCCTCATCGATCACCTCGATCAGCGCAGCGTGAACCTCTCGGGCACCGAGATCCTCGTGCTGGACGAAGCCGACCAGATGCTCGACATGGGCTTCATCGCGCCCATCCGGCAGATCCTCTCGAGGCTTTCCCAGCGCCGCCAGAGCCTGTTCTTCTCCGCGACCATGCCGCGCGAGATCAATGCGCTCGCAAATGAGATGCTGCGTGATCCGCTGCGCGTTGCCGTGACGCCGGTATCCAAAACCGCCGATCGCGTCGCGCAGAGCGTCATCCACATCGAGCCGCAGAAGAAGCAGGCGCTACTCGTCGAGCTGTTCGGCAATCCGGCCCTGAAGCGCACGCTCGTCTTCACGCGCACCAAGCGCGGCGCCGACAAGGTCGCCCGCCACCTCGGTGCGGCGGGCATTCCCGTCGCCGCCATCCACGGTAACAAGAGCCAGCGTCAGCGCGAGAGCGCGCTCGCCGATTTCCGCAACGGGCGCATTCGCGGTCTTATCGCGACCGACATCGCGGCCCGCGGCATCGACATCGACGAGGTGAGCCACGTCGTCAACTACGAGCTGCCGAACATTCCGGAGAGCTACGTGCATCGGATCGGCCGCACGGCGCGCGCCGGCGCAGAAGGTATCGCCATCTCGCTGTGTGCGGGTGAAGAGAATGCCTTTCTGCGGGACATCGAGCGCGTGACGCGTCAGCAGATCCCGGCCTCCGACCGCCGGGGTGATGCAACTCTGATCGTGACGCACGTTCCGGCCGGAGAGAAGCCGGAGCGCGAGCGGGGTGCTGGCCGCGGCCGCATGGGTGCCTCGGTTGGCGAGCGTCCGTTCGCCGGAGGCCGTGACGCCGACGGCAAAGGACGCGGACGTGTCCGGCGCCGGCCCGACCGTCAAGGCGAGGGCTTTGCAGCCCGCGGACCGCGCCGCCACGGCGAGCACAGCGCCGATGGTGACGTGTCGTCGGGTGAAGCACATCAGCGGCACAGGCCTGAGCGTCAGGATCGCAGCCCCGAAGCGCGCGGGGAGTTCCGCCGCGACGGGCAAGGTGCTGGCGAGCGCCGGACGGCAGAGGGCGCACCGCGCGATGCACGGCGCTCCGAAGGGCGCCGGCCGGAATCTCGTAACCGCGACGGCGAGCGCAACGAAGCCCGCCGCAGCGACAATCGTAACGTCGAAGGCCGTCGCGGCGGTCCCCGTCAGGACGATCGCCGCAACGAAGCACGATCCAGTGAGCCGCGTCATCGGGATGATCGGCGCAGCGAGGGTCGCAATGGCGAACAGCGCCGTGGCGATGGCCGCCGTACCGAACAGCGTCAGGCCGACGGCCAACGCGCCGATGGTCCGCGTAACGAGACGCGAAGCGCAGGCGCACGCCATCACGAAGGACGCCGCAAGGATGCGGGCGGCGGCCAGAAGCATGGCATGCAGCCCCGCCAGCGCTCCAAGCGGCGCGATGGCGGCGGGTTCTCCGGCCAGCCACGCAATACGGCCGCAAGTCACTGATATCGCCTTCACCTGAGAAACGCATCGGCGCAGCGCTGCCTTTCTAGGCAGCGCTGCGTTTGCATTGAGGGCGCGCTCCCCGAGAACCGTCCATACTCCCTCGACCGCGGTTGACCGCGGCACGCCCGGGCGGCCACACTCGCTCCCTGGCAAAGGGAGCATGATGGTCGAGATCAGACAGCCGGATCAGCCGCAGGGCAGGGACGAGCCTTCGCTCGTGCGCGTGATGGGGCCGTGGCTGCTCCTCCTCTTCATCGTCGGGGACATCCTCGGCACGGGCATCTACGCGTTGACCGGCCAGGTCGCCAAGCACGTCGGCGGCGCGGTGTGGCTACCGTTCCTGACCGCCTTCGTCGTCGCACTGCTGACGGCCTTTAGCTACCTCGAGCTCGTCACCAAGTATCCGCGCGCCGCGGGCGCCGCGCTCTATGTGCACCGCGCATTCCGCATGCACTTCTTCACCTTTCTCATCGCCTTCGCCGTCATGTGCTCGGGGATTACCTCGGCATCGACCGCCTCGCGCGCCTTCGCCGCGAATTTCTCCGACGCTTTGGGGCTCGGCTTGTCCGGCACTATCGGCATCACCGTCATCGGGCTTCTCTTCATGGCCGCGGTTGCGGTGATTAATCTGCGCGGCGTCGGCGAGAGCGTGAAGCTCAACGTGCTTCTGACGTGCGTGGAGCTGACAGGCCTGCTGATCATCATCGCCATCGGCATATGGGCCATTGCCGGCGGCACGGGCGACCTCGCACGGGCGTTCGAGTTCAACACCAGCGCGGACGGCAGCATCATCTGGGGCGTGATCGGAGGCACGACACTCGCCTTCTTCGCCATGGTTGGCTTCGAAGATTCGGTGAACATGGCCGAGGAAACGAAAGACCCCAGCCGCATCTTTCCCAAGGTGCTGCTCGCGGGGCTCGTCGTCACGGGCCTCATCTATGTGCTGGTCTCGATCTCCGCCATCGCGCTGGTCCCGCCCGACGAATTGGGGCAGGGCGAGACGCCGCTTCTGAAGGTCGTCGAGGCGGGCGCGCCCTCGTTCCCGATCGGCGTATTCGGCTTCATCACCATGTTCGCGGTGGCGAACAGCGCGCTCATCAACATGCTGATGGCGAGCCGTCTCATCTACGGCATGAGCCGCGAGCATGTGCTGCCGCCCGTATTGGGCCGGGTCCACCACCGCCGGCGCACGCCTTATGTCGCTATCGCGTTCACGACGCTCCTGGCCTTCGCGCTGATCACGTTCGTGGGCGAAGTGCCCGCGCTCGGCGGCACGACGGCGCTGCTGCTGCTCGGCGTCTTCGCGGTGGTGAATGTCGCGGTGCTGGTGCTGCGCAAGGACAAGGTCGCGCACCCGCATTTCCGCACGCCCACCGCCGTGGCGGTGCTCGGCGCGCTCACCTGCGGTTTCCTCGTCGGGCCCTGGACGGGGCGCGATCCGCAGCAATACGTCATCGCGGCCGTCCTGCTCGGGATCGGCATCGCGCTGTGGGGCGTGACGATGCTCATCAACCGCGCCACGGGCGAGCATGTCGGCGCGCCGATGGGATCGGATCTTACCGACGATGGATTGCAGAGCTGAGCCGCGCACCGGGCCGGCGCAGTAGGGTGCGTCTATTTTTTCTCGGCGGCCTTGGCTTCGTTCCACAGCTCGTCCATCTCGCTGAGGGTCGAGCGGTCGGGAGAGCGGCCCTCTTCGGCAAGCCGGGCCTCGATATGGCGGAAGCGGCGTACGAACTTGCCGTTGGCCGCCCGCAGCGCCGTTTCGGGATCGATCCCGAGGTGCCGCGCGACATTGGCCATCACGAAGAGGAGGTCGCCGAACTCTTCCTCGATCTGCGCGCGCCCGCCGCTGCCGGGCTCCTGTGCCCTGTCGGAGATCGCCGCTTCCAGTTCGCCAACTTCCTCGTGCAGCTTGGCGAACACGGGCGCGAGCGAAGGCCAGTCGAAGCCCACCTTCGCGGCTTTGTTCTGCAACTTTATGGCACGGGTGAGCGCGGGCAGCGTCACGGGCACGTCGTCCAGCACACCGGCCGGCGCCTCGCGCTGCCCCGCGCTTTTCTCCTGCGCCTTGACGCGATCCCAGAACCCCGGCTCGGCGCCGGCCGCGCGCTCCTCTTCGGTGCCGAACACGTGCGGATGGCGCCGGATCATCTTCGCGGTGATCGCCTCGACGACGTCGCCGAAGGCGAACGCGTCCTGCTCCTCGGCGATGCGCGCATGGTAGACGACCTGGAGCAACAGATCGCCCAATTCGCTCCTGAGCTCGTCGAGATCGCCGCGGCCGATCGCGTCGGCGACCTCGTAAGCTTCCTCGATCGTGTAGGGGGCGATGGAGGCGAAGGTCTGCTCCTTGTCCCACGGGCAGCCGGTCGCGGGATCGCGCAGCGCTTCCATGATCTCGATGAGGCGGGAGATGTCTTTGGATGGCTTCATGGCGCGCACCCTAGTCGATGGCGCGCGCGGCCGCGAGCGTCAGCGCGGTCGCGGCGCCCAGGGAGTGGGCAGCAGCACCACCGCCGCCAGCGGCACCATCCAACCCAGCCAGGCCGCACAGCTGTAAACCGTATCGAACGGCAGATCGTAGGCAGTGGCCACGGTTGTGGTGAGCCGCACCCAGAGCGCCCCAGAGGAAACCGCGGCCATGGCCAGCATGAGCCGCGCATGGGCCGCAAAGCGGCGCCTGCGCGCTGCAATGACGCCGAGCACGATCAGCGCCACCCACACGATGCCCTGCGCGAGGAAACCGGCCCGGGTGGCGTCGGCGGAATGACTGTAGGCCGCCACCGGCAGCGAAGTCAGCGCGCCCGCGAGCACGAACGCCGCCGCCGCGTATCCGAGAGGGCGATGCCACGCGCGATCCCGGCGTACGGCGATCGCCAGAGGGATCAGTACGAGCGCCGCGCCCGATGTCAGCATGTGGAGCTTGAAAATTCCCGGCAGGCGCTGATCGACGAGAAAGAGATTGTGCGGAAGCGGGACCGCGCCCATGCCTTGCACCATCGCGACGATGCCGGTGGGCACCGCAAGCAGCAAGACGGCGCAAATGACGGCAAGGCGTGGAGCGCGTCCGGCAATAAGGCACATGCCCGACATAAATTCGCCGGTGGTTGAAGTTGTCGTCGCTGTGTTGAGCATCATCGTCCGCGAGGGTCAAAGCACGCCATGCTGAAAGTGATATTGAGTGGCCTTTGTGTTCTGGCAGCGACGGCGTCGCTCAATGCAACACCGACGGCGGCAGACATCGCGGGGCGTTGGCAGGGTGACAGTTGGGCCCCCGAAAAGAACGCGCCGCTGGTGCTGGACATCGTCGCCTGCGGCCGCGGATGGTGCGGAATACGCGTCGACGCAAGCGACAAGTGCGCCGGGACCACGTTGAAGATCGACACAGGGGAGCCGCAGGCCGATACGGTGCAATTCAAAGGAACGCTCGAACTTGCACCGGGTACCGAGCCCTACGTGGTCCAGACATCCCTCTATCGCGAGGTGGCGGACGGCGGGGCCGCCGGCTTGGCACGGCTGCATATCATCGGCGACACCGGCGGCTCGTTCCGGGGCTTCCGCCGCTCCTTCCCGTTCGAGGCGCAGCTTGACCGCGTGGGGGATGCCGTCTGCCAGGCGCCACACCCCGTTTCCTAAAGAGGAGCGGCGGACCGATGGGTGATTGTTCCGCCGTGCCGCTCAGGCCGAGAGTGTCTTGCGATCCGAATGAACCGGATCGCACGCTAGGTTTTGGATCGGTGGCATTTCTCGCGACGAACAGGCATCCACTTCGCCGGGAAATGCTCTAGCATCGAAACGGGGAGGGGCGTGCCGACGGGTGGCCGCCCGGCGGACGGCACCGGCATGATCATCCTGCGCATCCTGGGGAATGGCGCCATCATCGCGGCGGAAGTTTCAGCCGTGGTGGGCCTCGCGGCATTCGCTTTTTATTATCCATTCATCTTCGCCGCCGTGACCATGGGCTTGAGTTTCATCCTCGGCATGCAGCTCGAGGTGGCACGACTGCGCTATGAGCTGCCGTTCTATTTCGGCGCCGGCGTGCCGCGAAGCCTGTTCCTCACCGGATGCGTCGGTTTCGTCGAAGCGGCCTTCAAGGCGCTGGTCGCCGGCGTTGCGACGCTCTTCACGTTCTCCGGCACGAACGCGGACCGGCTCTTCTGGGTGGCCGTGCTCTTCGGCGTGTGCGTCTACGCGGGCGCCAACCTGCTGCGGTATATCTCCATCAAGGCCGAGGCGCTGCCGATCCGCTGGGGTTACTTCCGGCTGGCCCCGCTGCTCGGCCTGGCTTTCTCGGCTGGGATGGCACTGCTCGCCGCGGCCGGCGTTCTGCCTCAGCAGAGCGTCACCGGCCTCGGTTGGAAGATCATCTTCGAGACGCCGCAGAACCCTTCGGTCGAGCAGGTGAGCGAGTTGCTCTTCCAGCTCAAGCAGGCGTTCGACCAATTCATTGTGAGCGTGCTGAGCCAGGTGATGTCGGCCGACTGGGCGCGGCTCGTGGCGATCGTCGTGAGCGTCAACGTGCTGTCGGGGTTCGTCAGCGCCGTCTATGCAGCACTGATCGCGTCGGGTGTGCGCCGGGCGGAGCGGATGCTTCCGCAGGACTGAGCCAGAGGTGTCTCCTGGGTGGCGGGCCTCCGTCCCAAGTGACGAGCGTGGCTGACCTGGCCGCTGAGCCCTTGGCGAGGCCGTTTCAGCGCGTACGGCGGCTCCGTGCCAAGCTGCCAGCGTCATTCGCATAATATATATTATGGAAAATATGCGCCATCAGATTGATATTTAACAGAGTGTTATCAGCATCAATATGGGTGGTGTAACCCGGCATCGACTGATCGACGCCGGGCATGATCGGGTCGCTCGGCAGGTGGGGCGCCAAGCCGCCTTCCACTTACTTCTCGGTCTTCTCGTAATTGTCCGCGACGAAGCGGTCGAGCAGTCGCACGCCCCAGCCCGCGCCCCAGCTCGGGCTGATCTCGGACTTAGGCGCATCCATGGCCGTGCCGGCGAGGTCGATGTGCGCCCAGGGCATGTCCTTGTGGACGAAATACTTGATGAACGCCGCCGCGGTGCAGGAGCCCGCCCAGCGCCCGCCGATGTTCTTGATGTCGCAATTCTTCGACTCGAGCATCTTGTCGTAGGCCTTGTCGAGCGGCATCCGCCACAGCTTCTCTCCCGTCTCGGCGGAGGCTTCGAGCAGATCGGCGGCAAGCTTGTCGTCGTTGGCGAAGAGACCCGCGTACTCCTTGCCGAGGGCGACCATGATGGCGCCCGTGAGGGTCGCGAGGTCGATCATCAGGCGCGGCTTGAAGCGCTCCTGCACGTAGGAGATGAGGTCCACCAGCACCAGGCGGCCTTCGGCGTCGGTGTTGAGCACCTCGACGGTATTGCCCGAGTGCGCGCGCACGATGTCGCCCGGACGCGTCGCCGCGCCCGACGGCATGTTCTCGACGAGGCCGATGATGCCGATGGCGTTAACATTGGCTTTACGCTCGGCGAGCGCCTGCATGGTGCCGACGACCGCTGCAGCGCCGCCCATGTCGCCCTTCATGTCCTCCATGCCGGCGGCCGGCTTGATGGAGATGCCGCCGGTGTCGAATACGACACCCTTGCCAATGAAGCAGACCGGCTTGGCGCGCTTCGTCTTGGCGCCGTGCCACTGCATGATGGCGACGCGCGCCGGCCGCACGCTGCCCTGGGCGACCGCAAGCAGCGCGCCCATTTTGAGCTCCGCCAGCTGGTTGGCATCGAGGATCTCGACCTCCAGGCCGGAGGCCTCCAGCTCCTTTACGCGGTCGGCGAACTCCACCGGGCCAAGCGCATTCGCAGGCTCGTTGACGAGGTCGCGCGCGGTGACGATGCCATTGGCGAGCGCGGCGTAACGGGCGTAGGCGGCGCGCGCCTTGTCGGGGTCCGCGCAATGGATGACGAGCTTTTGCAAGCCGTCGCGCTCACCGTTACCCTCCTCCTCGGAATTCTTCTTCGTCAGGTATTTGCTGAACTCGTAGCTGCGCAGACTGGCGCCGAAGGCGAGCAGCGCGGCGAGCGTATCGGCCTTGATGCCGGCACCGTCAGGCGCTTCGGCGATGATGCTGGCGGACTTCGTCTTGCGTCCTGCGATGGCACCCGCAGCCGAGCCGCCCAGCAGTACCCAGTCGTTCTCGTTCATCTCACCGCCCTTGCCCGTGCCGAGCAGGATGATGCGGTTGACGCCGCCGAGCTTCGGCGGGGCGAGCACTTCGAGGCTCGCCTTTCGCCGGCCTTTGTATTGGCCCGCTTCCGCAGCCTTTGTCAGCGCGCCGCCAGCACGCTGGTCGAGCTCGCGCCCGCGGGCACTCAGCGCCGCACCGTCGCCGGCCAGCACAAGAACCGTCGGCTCGAGGTCGGCGGAGAGCGATTGAAAATCGATTTCGGGGCGGGTGGTCATCGGGGCGGAGCTCCCAGGAATGGTTGCAGGTGGGCTTCCCGCCCGTCATGCGCAGCGAAACGCGCGGGGCCGCCGCCAACCGGCAGCAACCCAAGCCATGCATAGAAGGCAGGAAGTCAGAAACATAAGATCCATCCGAGCTACCCCGCGAGCGCCGCGCTTGCAAGCGAGCCAGGGCGCAAATGGAGGCGCCAGATCGATCAAGCCCTTGTGTTCGAGGGCCCGTTCATGCTGTGTTCGCGAGCGCGGAGGCTGGCCGCAGGACGCGGCGGCCAAGGCGGGCCTAGCCTCGCAGGCGGTTGGGGAACGGGCCGAATTTCCGCCACGCTGGGATGGAACGAAGCTCGAATGGGACGGGCCCGGGTGTCGGCTAAGCGCCGGCCCCGGAGGCATGGCACTCGGTCAGCATGAAGATTTTCGAAAGGTATGTCTTTCGGCAGGCCGGTTCCGCTCTGCTCATCATACTATTGTCGCTCTCCAGCATCGTCTGGGTGGCGCTGGCCCTGCGTCAGCTCAACGTCGTGACCAGCCAGGGTCAGGACGTCTGGATGCTCATCAAGATGACGACGCTGGCGCTTCCCAACCTCATGGCGATCATCGCGCCCTTCTCCCTTCTGATCGCATCGATTCACACGCTCAACCGGCTGAACGGCGACAGTGAGCTCATAGTACTGACAGCGTCGGGCGCCACCATTTGGCGCGCTGCGCGCCCTCTTCTGCTCCTCGGTCTGCTGGTCGCGGTGGGCGTCGCCTTCGTCAATCACATCGGCATGCCCTGGAGTCTCAAGCTCCTGCGCCAGTATATCGTCGAGGTGCGGGCCAATATCCTGACGCAGGTGATCCAGCCGGGCGCGTTCTCGAGCCCGGAGCAAGGGCTCACCTTCCACATCCGCGAGCGCGCCCCCAACGGCGAGCTCCTCGGCCTCATCGTGCACGATACCCGCAATCCGGCGCTCAACCAGTCCTACCTCGCCGAGCGCGGCGTTATCGTGGAGCGGAAGCCCTCGAACTATCTTTTCATGAGCAATGGGCACATCGTCCGCCGCACGGACAAGGATGAGCCCGCGCAGATCATTGTGTTCGAAAAGTATGCGGTCGATCTCGATCAGTTCGAGAAGGAGCTGAACGAGGATAGCGATCTGAAACCGCGCGAGCGCTACCTCAGCGAGCTCCTCTACCCCGAGCCGACGAGCGGCAATTACCGGGCTGGACCCGGCAAGTTCCGTGCAGAGTTGCATGAGCGTTTCTCCAACCCACTTTATCCGCTGGCCTTTGCCTTCATTGCGCTCGCGGCGGTGGGGCAGGCGCATTCGACCCGGCAGAATCGCGTGCAGCAGGTGGCGATCGCCTTCGTCCTCGCGGCCGCGCTGCGCCTCGGAGGGCTCGCGCTCAACAACTTCGTCGTGATGGATGCGGCCGCCACGCCCTTCCTCTACGCGCTGCCGCTCTCGGCCATCTTTGGATCGATCTTCCTGATGGAGCGGGCCCGGCGCCGCCTGTCGACGTCACGATTCCCCGGCATCGTCCTCGATCCGGTCGCCGACGCGTTCGCCCACCTCGCCGGTCTCGTCGGCCGCTGGCGGGGTGGCGTGCGCGCCCTCGCCGCCCCTGGACGCAGGTAACGGCCATGTTCCGAACCCGCACCCTCGGCCGCTACGTCGCCGGCAAGTTCCTCACCGGGATCCTCGCGACGTTCCTTCTCTGCTCGGTCCTGATCTATCTCATTGATTTCGTGGAGCTGCTGCGCCAGTCGGGCAAGCAGGGCGACGTCGCTTTGTCGACGCTCGCCGCCATCGCCTTCCTGCGGCTGCCCGCCTACTCCGAGTTTCTCATCTCGTTCGCGGTGCTCGTCGGATCGATCACCGCCCTCCTCCAGCTGAGCCGCAAGAGCGAGCTCACGGTGATGCGCGCCGGCGGCATGTCGGTCTGGCAGTTCCTGCGGCCGGGCATCTTCGTTGCCTTCATGGTCGGCGTCCTCACCGTGACCGTCTTCAACCCGCTGGCGGCGGCGAGCCGCGATGCGGCAGAAGATATGTTCGCGGAGGCTTTCGGCCGGGAAACGAATCTGTTGCGATCGCGCTCAGGCACGTCCTGGCTGCGCCAGAACGGCGCCGACGGCCAATCGGTGATGAGCGCCGTCATGGCGACGAACCGCGGCCTCACGCTCCATGGGGTCTCGGTCTTCATTTTCGACACCCAGGGCCGGTTCGTGGAGCGAGTCGACGGCAAGCGGGCGGACCTGCATGAGGGCTACTGGGAGATCAAAGAAGCCTGGGTCGTGCGCATCGGCCGGGAGCCGGAAAAATTCGATATCTACCTCGTCTCCACATACCTTACACCGGATCGCGTCAGCGATGCCCTCGGCACCCTCT
>Ga0180221_1001637_pt1 | contig 14404 bp, 9 predicted proteins | sample eDN5th37CKraftMG_FD_151339 | JGI IMG/M metagenome (GOLD analysis project Ga0180221, IMG submission 151339) | Enriched Miracle-Growth compost microbial communities from Emeryville, California, USA - eDNA 5th pass 37_C Kraft MG (version 2) (version 2) ...
AAGGTCACGGACGACCGGGGAGCCACCGACACCACCTCGAAGCAGGTCACGGTGACTGCCAACCAGGCGCCGACGGCCGCGTTCACGACCTCGACCACGAACCTCAAGGTCGACCTGGACGCGTCCGGCTCGAGCGACCCGGACGGCACGGTCGAGTCGTACGCGTGGACGTTCTCCGACGGCGGCAGCGCCACCGGCGAGACGGCGTCGCACACGTTCGCCGCGGCCGGGACGTACACCGTCACGCTCAAGGTCACGGACGACGACGGTGCGACGGACACGACCTCCGAGCAGGTCACCGTCTCCCTGGCGAACCAGGCGCCGACGGCCTCGTTCACGGCCACGGTCACGGATCTGAAGGTCGACGTCGACGCGTCGGACTCGGACGACCCGGACGGCACGGTCGAGTCGTACGCGTGGACGTTCTCCGACGGCGGCAGCGCCACCGGCGAGACGGCGTCGCACACGTTCGCCGCGGCCGGGACGTACACCGTCACGCTCAAGGTCACGGACGACGACGGCGCGACGGACACGACCTCCCGGTCGGTGACCGTCTCGGCGCCGGCTCAGCCGGGTGTCCTGGCGGAGGACGCGTTCTCACGGACGGTCGCGAACGGCTGGGGCACGGCGCCCACGGGCGGCGCCTGGACGTCGTCCGGCGTCGCGCTCGACCGCTTCTCGGTCAACGGGTCCGCGGGCGTGCACTCCGTCAAGGCGGGCGCTGCGGTGATGCTGTCCGCGCTCGAGGGCGTGTCGTCGAACCGGACGGACCTGACGGTGTCGCTGACGCCGTCGATCGTCCCCAATGGCGGCGGCTCGTGGATCGTCCTGCAGGGACGCTCCGTCGGGTCGGACTTCTACGGCGCCCGGCTGCGGCTGCAGGCGGACGGCACAGTCCAGCTCTTCACCATGCGCACGGGGACCGCCCTCACGGGGGTGAACGTGCCGGGGCTGACGTACGCGGCAGGCGACAAGCTGCGCGTGCACCTGCAGGTGTTCGGCACGAGCCCGACGACGATCCGGGCCCGCGTGTGGAAGGACGGCACGAGTGAGCCCTCGACGTGGACGGTGTCGACGACCGACGGCAACGCCGCGCTCCAGGCCCCGGGTTTCGTCGGGATCAGCTCCTACCTGTTCGGCACGGCCACCAACGGGCCGCTGGTCGTCCGGTACGACGACCTCAGCGTGACCGCGATCCCCTGAGGCCGGTCGGCGAGGGAGGGGCGGCGCTGCCGTCCCTCCCTCGCCGCGCCCGGCGTCGACATTCACCCGATCCAGGCGTCCGGAGTGTCCGAAATGCCCCGTAAAGTCGGTCCTGTTCCCCGACCCTCCGCGCCCGGACCTCCGGCACGGCGACGCTCGAACCCAGGAGCTGAGATGGATCTCTCGAGGCGTGGCGTGCGCACCTCGGCGTGGACGGCGGTGGCCGCCCTGGTGGCAGGTGCTCTCGTCGGCGTGGCGGTCCCCGCGGCTGCGGAGCCCTTCCCGCCGGCAGGCGTCCCGGCGACGGTGACGGCGGACGCCCTGCCCACGGTGCAGATCAACGGCGTCGTGTGGAACCAGCAGATCGCGGGCGACCGGGTGTACGTCGGGGGCGACTTCACCACCGCCCGGCCCGCTGGCGCACCCGCGGGGACGAACGAGGTCGCTCAGCCGTACCTCCTCGCGTACGACCTGGCGACCGGCGAACTCATCAGCTCGTGGAACCCGGCCCCCAACGCCCAGGTCCGCGACCTGAGCCTCTCGCCGGACGGCTCGACGCTCTACGTCGCAGGCAACTTCACGTCGATCGCCGGGCAGACCCGCTACCGCGTCGCCGCGTTCGACGCGCGCACGGGTGCCCTGCTGCCGTACAAGCCGACGATCAACGCGCCCGTCGTGTCGATCTCGGCGGGGACGGACGCGGTCGCGATCGGCGGCACGTTCACCAGCGTGAACTCCCAGGCGCGCAACAACGTCGCCGCGCTCTCCACGGCCCCGGCCGGCACCACCACGCTGCCGTTCAACCCGACGAAGGGCACGGGGTCGATCCAGAGCGTCCTGATGTCGCCCGACGGCACAGCGGTCGCGGTCGCGGGCTCGTTCACCACGATGAACGGCTCGTCGAACCCCGGCTACGGGATCGCGCTGCTGGACCTCGCGTCGAGCGCGCTGCGCCCCCTGCCCGCGAACACCTACATCCGCGACGGCGGGACCAACTCGGCGATCCTCAGCCTGGAGTCGGACGGCACGAACTTCTACGGCAGCGGCTACGCGTTCGGCAAGGGCGGCAACGTCGAGGGCAGCTTCGCGGTCTCGTGGGCCACCGGGGCGATGGTCTGGGTGGAGGACTGCCACGGCGACACCTACTCGGCGTTCCCGGCAGGCGACGCCGTGTACTCGGCCAGCCACAAGCACTACTGCGGCAACTCCGGCGGCTTCCCGCAGACCGAGCCCTGGACCTTCCACCGCGCCACCGCCACGACGAAGGACGCGCGCGGCGTGAACACCGCCGACATCTACGGCTACCCGCACCACGCGGGCCAGGCGCGCCCGGAGTTCCTGCACTGGTACCCCGAGATCGACGCGGGCTCCTACACCGGCAAGTCGCAGGGCCCCTGGACGGTCTCCGGCAACGACAGGTACGTGCTGTACGGCGGCGAGTTCACGAAGGTCAACAACAAGCCGCAGCAGGGGCTCGTGCGGTTCGCGGTGAGCTCGATCGCCCCGAACAAGGAGGCACCCGACATCCAGGGGTCGAACTGGGCGGTGAGCACGGTGTCGCGGACGCCTGGCGTGGTCCGGATCGGGTGGGACGCCAACAGCGACCCCGACGACGAGTCGCTGACGTACCGCGTGTACCGGGACTCGATCAACTCGACCCCGATCTACGAGACGACGGTCCGCTCGAACTTCTGGCGCAAGCCCGCCATGACGGCCGTCGACACCGGTGTGGCGCCGGGCTCGACCCCGCGCTACCGCGTGACGGCGACCGACCCGTCGGGCAACGTCGTGCGGTCCGACTGGGCGAGCGTGACCGTTCCGGACGGCACGCCGCCCAGCGGGTATGCGGCGGCGGTGCTGAGCGACGGAGCGTTGGACTACTGGCGCCTCGGCGAGAGCAGCGGCACGACCGCACGTGACTCCGCGGGCACGTACGACGGCAAGGCCGGCACCGGCGTGACGTGGGGCCAGGCGGGGGCGATCGCGGGCAGCACCGACAAGGCCGCCCGGTTCAGCGGGAGCTCCAGCGGCGGCCTCGTCGCGACGCAGACCGCCGTCGACGGCCCGCAGACGTTCTCCATCGAGGCGTGGTTCCGCACGACGACGAGGAACGGCGGGCGCATCGTCGGCTTCGGCAACCGCAGCAGCGGAGCCAGCACGAGCGCGGACCGCATCCTCGCGATGGACCAGAGCGGTCGCGTCACCTTCTCCGTGGCGCCCTCGAACCAGACGACGACCATCACCTCGACGCGCGCCTACAACGACGACCGGTGGCATCAGGCGGTCGTCACCCTGGGCAGCGGCGGCATGGCGCTCTACGTCGACGGCGAGAAGGTGGCCTCCCGCACCGACATCACGTCCGCGAAGGTCTACACCGGCTACTGGCGGATCGGTGGGGACTCCTCGAGCTACTTCGCCGGCACGGTCGACGAGGTGTCCGTGTACGGCGCGGCGCTGACGGCGCAGCAGGTGCTGCTGCACCAGCAGCACGCGCTCGGCACCGTCCCGAACCAGCCGCCGACCGCGGCGTTCTCGACCGCGACGAGCGACCTGCGGGTCGACGTGGACGCGAGCGCGTCGAGCGACAGCGACGGCTCGGTCGCCTCCTACGCGTGGTCGTTCTCCGACGGCGGGTCGGCGAGCGGCCGCACGGCGTCCCACACGTTCGCCGCTCCCGGCACGTACGGCGTCACGCTCACCGTGACGGACGACTCCGGCGCGACGGCGACGACGACGAAGAACGTCACGGTGACGGTCGCGAACCGGGCCCCGACGGCCTCCTTCACCGCGTCGACGGCCGACCTGTCGGTGTCGCTGGACGCCGGTGCGTCGTCGGACCCCGACGGGACCGTCGTGTCCTACGCGTGGTCGTTCTCCGACGGCGGCAGCGCCTCGGGCAGGACCGCGTCGCACACGTTCGCCGCCGCGGGCACGTACGGCGTCACCCTGACGGTGACCGACGACGGTGGAGCCACCGCCTCGGCCACCAAGCAGGTCACGGTGTCGACGCCGGCGCCCCCCGGTGTGCTGGCGAAGGACGGCTTCGGCCGTACCGTTTCCGGCGGGTGGGGGACCGCGGCGTTCGGCGGCGCGTGGACGAGCACGGGGGCTGCGACGCAGTTCTCGGTCGACGGGTCCGCCGGCGTGCACACGGTGAAGGCCGGGGCCACCGCGATCGTCTCGTCGCTCGCCGACGTCTCGTCCGACCGGACGGACGCGGTCGTCTCCGTCACGCCGGCGGTCGTGCCCAACGGCGGCGGTGCCTGGGTCGTCCTGCAGGGCCGTGTCGTCGGCAGCGACTACTACGCCGCGCGACTGCGCCTGCAGGCCGACGGGTCGGTCCAGCTGTTCACCATGCGCACGGGCACGGCGCTCACCGGTGTCACGGTCGCCGGGCTGACCTACGGCGCCGGCGACACCCTGCTCACCCGCGTGCAGGTGGTCGGCACCTCCCCGACGACGATCCGCGCGAAGGTGTGGCGATCGGGCACTGCCGAGCCCACGGCCTGGACCACCTCGACCACCGATGCCACAGTGGGCCTGCAGGCTCCCGGGTCGGTCGGCATCACGTCGTACCTGTTCGGGACGGCGACGAACGGTCCCCTGGTGCTGCGGTACGACGACCTCGACGTGACCCAGGTCCCGTGAGCGGTCGCACCACGGCAGAGAGGTGAGGATGCGCACGACGGTCGCCATGCTGACGTTCCGCCGCCCGGGCGACCTGGCCGACGCGCTGCCGATGCTCGTGGACCGCGTCGCCGAGGTCGAGGGCGCCGAGCTCCTCGTCGTGGACAACGACGAGGAGCCGACCGCGCGCGACGCGGTGGCCGCGTGGCAGGGCTCTGTGCGGTACGTGCACGAGCCGCGTCCTGGCATCGCCGCGGCTCGCAACCGAGCGCTCGCAGAGGCAACCGGGTCGGACGTCGTCGTGTTCGTGGACGACGACGAGCGTCCGGACCCGGGCTGGCTGGGCGCCCTGCTCGACGCCTTCGACGCCTACCGCTCCGCCGACTGCGTCGCTGTGGCAGGACCCGTCCTGTCGGTCTTCGACGGACCCGTGGACCCGTGGATCGAGGCGGGTGGGTTCTTCACCCGCCTGCGGCACCCGTCCGGGGCGCGCGTGCGCGTCGCGGCGACGAACAACCTGCTGCTCGACCTGCCGTGGCTGCGCGAGCGGGGCATCACGTTCGACGAGCAGTTCGGCATCACCGGTGGCTCCGACACGGTGCTTTCGCTGCGCATCGAGCAGGCCGGCGGCGTGATCCGCTGGTGCGACGAGGCGGTGGTCCGCGACGTCGTCCCGCCGTCGCGTGCGACGCGGTCCTGGGTGCTGCGTCGCGCCTACCGGATGGGCAACACCGGCAGCCGCGCCGAGGTGCACGTCACCCGGGGGCTCCCTCGCGTGCGAGCCCGGGCCGTGATGGTCGGCCGGGGCCTGGTGCGAGTGGCTGGGGGTGGCGCACGAGCCGCCTGGGGTGTGCTGACCCGTTCGGCGCGCCATCGGGCGCGCGGCGTCCGGTCCGCGGTGCGCGGCGCCGGGATGCTGACAGGGGCCTTCGGCATCGTGTACGCCGAGTACGTGAGACCGGCCGCCCGACCCCGGGCCGTCCATGCGTGACGGCCTCGTCGTCCTCACGTCGATGCGGGCCGAGCGCCCGACGACCAACCCCTACATCGTCCAGCTCAACCGCCTGCTCGCGGAGCGGCTCGAGCTGCGTCCGTTCTCGTGGCGCGCCGCCCTGACGGGGCGTTACGACGTCTTCCACATCCACTGGCCGGACGCCTTCGTGCGGCGGTCGTCCGCGTGGCGGACCGCTCTGGCCTGCCTCGCGCTCGCCGGGCTGCTGGTCCGTATCCGGGTGACCCGGCGCGTCCTCGTCCGGACGGCCCACAACGTCACGCCGCACGAGCGACAGGCGCCGCTGGTGCGAGCGGTGCTCGCGTGGTGCGACGCGTGGACGACGCAGTGGATCCGGCTCAACGACCTCACGCCCGTCCCAGCCGGCGCTCGGGCGGTGACGATCCTGCACGGCTCGTACACCGACTGGTTCGCGCACCTCCCGGTGCCCGAGCGGGTGGGTGGCAACCTCCTCTACTTCGGGCTCGTCAGGCCCTACAAGGGCGTCGGCGAGCTGGTCGCCGCGTTCCGGGCGACGAGCGACCCGGCGCTGTCGCTCACGATCGCCGGCAGCCCCGCCGATGCCGCTGCGGCGCAGGTCGTGGAGGCGGAGGCCGCGGGCGACGACCGCATCACTCTCGACCTGCGGCACGTGCCGGACGAGGAGCTGGTCGCTGCTGTCGGCCGCGCGACGCTCGTCGTCCTGCCGTACAAGGCGATGCACAACTCCGGCGCCGCGCTGCTCGCGCTGTCGCTGGGGCGACCGGTCCTCGTCCCGGCCAACGACGTGACCCGGGCGCTGCGCGACGAGGTCGGTGGCGACTGGGTCCTGCTGTTCGAGGGAACCCTGGACGCGGCCGCGCTGGAACGCGCGGCCGTCGAGGCGGCCGAGCTCAGGGGCCTCCCGGACCTGTCCCGACGCAGCTGGCCCGCGATCGCGGACCAGCACGTCGAGGCGTTCAGGTCCGCGGTCGCGTCTCGGGCACGGCGGCGGCCTCGCCGCGCGGCGCTCTGAGGGCCAGCGCGAGCCCCACCGTCGCCGCCAGGTAGGGCGAGGACGAGTAGAGCGGGCTGAAGAGCGTGTTCCAGACGAGCCAGAGCGCGAGGAAGACGAGCAGCGCCGGTGCGGCGCGGCGGGCGATCTGCTCGACCACCGCCGACAGCACGATCCACAGGGTCACGGCCACGAAGACGACGCCGGTCAGCCCGTAGAGCATCCACGCGTCGCCGAGGATGGAGTGCACCTCGAAGGCGTTGCCGAACATGTAGTTCTCGACGTACCCGTTGTTGGGGTCGTACCCGAGCCGGGCCATGCCGGTCTTCGCGGTGGCGACGTCCTGGACGGACGGCAGCGTGCCGGCGCCGAAGCCGGTGGGCTGGCGGGCGACGAGGGCGAGGGTGGCACCGAGCTCGGGACGGCCGCCGAGCAGCACGCTCCCGCTCTGCTGGATCTGCGCGGCCGTCCGCTCCTGGGCCGACTCGCCGAGGTACCCGTCGAGGATGAGCCCCTGGCCGACCTGGTACACGGCGAACCCGAGCACGCCGACCAGCAGCACGACCCTGGTTCGGGACGCCGCCTTGCCGGTGACCACCTGGGCGGTGGCCTGCCACGCCACGACGGCGCCGGCCACGAGCAGCAGCGCGAACGTCGAGCGGCCGCCGGAGAGGGCGGTGACGAGGGCGAGCACGAGCGCCAGCACGACCTCGAGCCACCGGCGGCCGGACCGCCACGCCAACGCGAGCAGGAGCACCGTCAGCGGGATGGCGAGGCCGAAGCGCCACGGGTTCTCCGCGAACCGGCCCTCGCGCCCGATCCCGAGAACCATGCCGAGCCCGAGCAGGACCGCGACGGTCTCCGTGCGCATCCGCAGCCGTGCCCACAGCAGGATCCCGACGGCGACGAGCACGTTGAGGATCACGAGCACGGTCGACAGCAGCAGCCGCGACGACGTGCGGTGGTCGGCCGACGCGGACTCGGTGAGCCACCACCCGGCCACCGGGAGGGCGCAGCACAGCGCCGCGAACACCGGGGCACCGCGGTAGCGCCGCAGCGCGCCGAGCCACAGCGGCGCGAGCGCGACGCCGACGACCGTGCCGATGGTGAGCGACAGGTGCACGGTGCGTGCCGTGCCCACGAGCATGACCGAGAGGGCGACGAGCGCCGTCGTGAGGTCGAGCGTCGTCCGCGTGCGAGGCGCCGCCACCTGCGTCTGCATGGGGCTCCCTCCCGCCGTCGCCCCGCCAGGGTAGTCGCAGCGGTGCGGCCGGCTCCTCGGCCTGAGCGCCCTCGGTCCCGGTCACCGGGCGAAATCACCCGGTCGTGGCAGCGGTGACGCGCGAGCGGGTCAAACCGGGCCAAATCACCCGCTCGTTCCTTGTTCCGCGACGCCGGGACGCGCGACGATCGAGCAGCGGTGCGCGCCGGCGCCGCGGTTCGTCGACCGATGGGTGCGCCATGACCGTCCACGCGCAGGTGGGTGGACCCGGCCTGCCCGTGCTGGAACGGCCGCCGTCGACGTCGCTCGAGAGCCGGTTCGACCCGCGTCGCAACGGGCTCAACGCCGTCCGGCTCGGCCTCGCGGTCGCGGTCATCGTCTGGCACTCGGCCCCGGTCACGGGCGCGCAGGTGCCGTGGTTCCCGGTGCGCCAGGTCGGGGGCAGCCTCTGGGTGGACGCGTTCTTCGCCATCTCGGGCTTCCTCATCACGCGTAGCTGGCTGCGGCGCCCCCGCGTCGGCGAGTACCTCGCCGCCCGCGCGCTGCGGATCATGCCCGCGTTCTGGGTCTGCCTGCTCGTCACGGCCTTCGTCATCGCCCCGCTCGGGGTGGCGGCCCAGGGCGGCCGCCTCGCGGCCGGTGACGGCGTCCAGTACGTGCTCGCGAACGCCCTGCTGCGGGTCCAGCAGTACGACATCGCCGGGACGCCGCTGGGGGTGCCGTTCCCGGGGGTGTGGAACGGCTCGCTGTGGACCCTCTTCTGGGAGGCGCTCTGCTACCTCGGAGTCCTCGGCCTCGGTCTCGCGGGGCTCCTCGGCCGGTACCGGCGCGCGACGACGCTCGCTCTCTTGGCCGGGTTCTGGGTTCTCGAGCTGCTCGTGACGCTCGACGTGCTGCAGCGGTACGAGGTGCGGATGGCGGCCCGGTTCGGCCTCATGTTCGCCGCCGGCGCCGCGCTCCTCGTCCTCGGTGACCGCGTGCCGCTTCGCGGCCGTTGGGTCGCGCTCGCGGCCCTGGCGATCGTGCCGGCGGCGTTCCTGCCCGACTACCGGCTCGTGGCCGCGCCGCTCGTCGCCTACGCCGCCGTCGGGTTCGGTTCGCTGATGACGGCCCCTCGGTGGCGGTTCTCCCAGGACCTCTCGTACGGCACCTACGTGTATGCGTTCCCGATGCAGCAGCTGCTCGCGTGCCTCGGGCTCGCCTGGCTGCCCGTGCCGGTGTTCGCGCTGCTCTCGACCGCGGTGACGCTGCCCCTGGCGGCGGGGAGCTGGTTCCTCGTCGAGCGCAACGCGCTCCGGCTCAAGCCCGGGCGACGCGCCCCCGGACCGGTGGTGACGCCGTGACCCTCGAACCGACGGCCAGCGCGACAGCCGACTCCGCCACCCCGGCGGGAGACCCGGTCGCGCGGGTGGCGGCGCCGGGAGCCGCACCCCCAGCGGCACCGTCAGCCCGTCCGCGGCTCGCGTGGGTCGACGCCACGCGTGGGTACTGCGTCGCGGCCGTCGTGCTCTTCCACGTGCTGCTCTGGTACTACGCGACCGACTCGATGGCTGCACACCCCACCGCGCGCGGCGCGTGGTCCGCCGTGAACTCCGTGCTGGGGAGCGTGCGGATGCCCGTGCTGCTGGCCGTGTCCGGGCTGGTGCTGGCCCGGCAGGTGCGCGAAGGGCTGCACCGGTCGACGACCGGCTTCCGTGCCGCCAACAACTACTACCTCTACGTCGTGTGGCTGCTCGTGTACGCCGCGTTCTACGCCGTGGTCTCGTACCCGGCGCTACCGCACCGGGTCGACGGCTGGGAGGTCGTCCGTCAGCTCGTCCTCCCGGAGACGACGCTCTGGTACGTGTACGCGCTCGCGCTGTACATCCCGCTGCTCGCGCTGGCCCGCCGCGTGCCGCCGGCCGTCGTCATCGTCCTGCTCACCGCGCTGTCCGTCGGGATGCACGGGTGGTACGACGGCGAGGCCCTGTGGCACAAGGTGCCCGAGCTCTTCGTGTTCTTTGCGGTGGGCGTGTACGGCGCGGGACCTGTGCGGCGGCTCGCCGAGCGCGCGTCGTGGTGGCGGCTCGGGGTCGCGCTCGTCGCGGCGGCCTTCGCGACCGGCCTGGGGCGGTTCGCCACCACGCCTGTCACCAACGGCCTGCTGTTCGTCCTGCGCGGGGTCGCCTTCATGGCGCTCGCGGTCGTGGCGATCGCGATCGCGGTGCGCTGGACGCCGGTGCGTCGCCTCGGCGTGGCGCTCGGGCGGCGCACGCTGGTTGTGTACGTCATGCACCCTCTGCTGATCGCGCTGCTCATCGTCGTGACGGTGGCGACCGGCGACGCCGTGCACGGGCTCGTCCAGATGCCGCTCGTAGCCGCGGTGCTACCGGTGGTGCTCACGGCGGCGGTGGTCCTGACGAGCATCGGCGTGCAGGCGGGGGCGGAGCGGCTGCGCCTGGCGTTCCTGTTCGAGATGCCGGCCCGTTGGCGGCACCGGTTCGGGAGAGCGTGAGGCGTTCGGGTGAGACCGGTCTGCAACTCGGGTGAAAACGGACATTCGGTACTGACCTGCTCCACCCCACCGGCCTAGGCTGCCGAGCACACCGCGTCCGCCGTACCGCCGTCCGACTCCGACCGACCAGGGGGCTCCCGTGAGCGATCGACCGCACAGCGCCGAGCCGGTCGACCTCACGGTCGTCGTCCCGACGTACAACGAGTCGGGCAACGTGGCGGAGCTCGTCCGACTCCTGGGGGAGTCCCTCGAGGGTCGTGCGGCGGAGGTGCTGTTCGTCGACGACTCGCACGACGACACCCCGCAGCAGATCGAGCTCGTCGCGCGGACGTCGGCGATCCCGGTGCGGATGATCCACCGCGACGAGCCCGTCGGCGGGCTGTCGGGGGCGGTCCAGGCCGGCCTGGCGGCGAGCACCGCGACGTGGTGCGTCGTCATGGACGGCGACCTGCAGCACCCGCCGGAGCTCGTCCCGGTGCTGCGCGACACCGCCGAGCGGGAGGACGTCGACGTCGTCGTGGCGTCCCGCTACACGGGCGACGGCAGCTCGCAGGGGCTGGCGAACGCGACGCGGCGCGCGGTGTCGTCGGTCTCGACCACGCTGACGCGCGCGATGTTCCCGGTGCGGCTCGCCGACTGCTCGGACCCGATGACGGGGTTCTTCGTCGTGCGCCGCGCGGCGGTCGACCTGGGCAACCTGCGTCCGCGCGGGTTCAAGATCCTGCTCGAGATCCTCGCGCGGCACCGGCTGCGCGTCGCCGAGATCCCGTTCGTGTTCGGCGAGCGGCTGGCGGGGGAGTCGAAGGCGTCGTTCTCGAACGGCCTGCACTTCCTGCTGCAGCTCGCGGCCCTGCGGTTCGGCCGCATGTCGCGGTTCGCCATCATCGGCGGCTTCGGCGCGGTCGTGAACGTCGCGCTGGTGTGGCTGATGACCCACCTGGGCGCCCAGTACCTCGCGGCGGCGGTGGTCGCCGCCGAGGCGACGATCGTCATGAACTTCCTGCTGCAGGAGCGGTTCGTGTTCCGCGACCTGCGGCACGAGGGGCGCTCCACCTTCAGCCGGTTCTGGCGCTCGTTCCTGTTCAACAACGTGGAGACCGCGCTGCGCCTGCCCGTCGTGACGGTGCTCGTCTCGAGCATGCACTTCGCCGCGTGGCTCGCGACGGCGGTCACGCTGCTCGTCGCGTTCCTCGCCCGGTTCGCGTTCCACTCGCGTGTGGTCTACCGGCCGCGCACCCACCGCACGCCCGTGGGCGAGCCGACGGTCGCCGCGCAGCTCGACGAGGTCTGAGCGGGGCTCGGCGGATCACGCCGAGGCGCAGGGGCCGCCCACCGGCCCTTTCACCCCTCGGGGCCATGTCCAGGTTGCCCGATTCCGCCTAGTCTGTCCGTGGGTGCTGGCAGGGTCGCCGCCCCGCGATCCCCCATCCGACGGTCGTCCAGGAGGTCCCGTGCCGCTCCGCATCGGTTACGCGCCAGGCGCGTACGACCTGTTCCACGTCGGCCACCTCAACATCCTGCGCAACGCACGGGCGAGCTGCGACTACCTCATCGCCGGCGTGGTCTCCGACGAGATGCTCGAGCTCGCGCGCGGGCGCGGCCCCGTGGTGCCGCTCGCCGAGCGCATGGAGATCGTCTCCCACATCTCCTACGTCGACCGCGTCCACGCCGAGACGGTGCCGGACAAGCTCGACACGTGGGCCGAGGTCGGCTTCAACGTCTTCTTCAAGGGCGACGACTGGCGCGGCACCCCGAAGGGGATGGAGCTCGAGCGCCGCTTCGCGGAGGTCGGCGTCGAGGTCGTCTACTTCCCGTACACGATCCAGACGTCGAGCACCCAGCTGCGCACGGCGCTGGCCGCGCTCGACGGCCGCTCGGAGGACGCGCGCGCCACGGCGTGACCGCGGTCCCACCGCGAGTGGGCACCGGACCCGCCCGGGCCGGCTTCCGCCCACGGGCCGGTGTCGGTGGCCCTGCCTAGACTGAACGGCATCACCCGGCGTCGTCCCGACGTCGGGCGTTTGCCGTGCGCACGCGTGCCGTGCGCGACCGGACGCACCACGCGAAGGACCCATGGACCTCACCGGAGTCATCCCCGCCCTCCTCGCCGACCCGGCCGCCGCCGCGGTGCTCGAGCACGTCCGCGCCCGGGGCGAGCTCGACGTCGTCGGCCCGGCGGGCGTGCGACCGCCGCTGCTCGCCGCGGCCGCGGGCGCCGGGGGAGCGGTCGAGCACGCCCGGCCCCTCGTCGTCGTGACGGCCACCGGCCGGGACGCGGACGAGCTCGCCGACGCGCTGCGCTGCTACCTCCCGGACGACGACGTCGCGGTGCTGCCCTCGTGGGAGACGCTGCCGCACGAGCGGCTCAGCCCCCGCAGCGACACGGTGGCCCGGCGGCTCGCGGTGTTCCGCCGGCTCGCGCACCCCGCCGACGAGCCCGGCCTGACCGGCCCGATCCGGGTGCTCGTCGCCCCCGTGCGCGCGATGCTGCAGCCGGTGGTCGCGGGTCTCGGCGAGCTGGAGCCCGTGGAGATCCGGGTCGGCGACCGCGTCGACCTCACCGACCTCGGCGAGCGGCTCGTCGCGGCGGCGTACCAGCGCGTCGACATGGTCGAGCGACGCGGCGAGTTCGCGGTGCGCGGCGGCATCGTCGACGTGTTCCCGCCCACCGAGTCGCACCCGCTGCGCGTCGAGCTGTGGGGCGAGGACGTCGAGGAGATCCGCTGGTTCTCCGTCGCCGACCAGCGCAGCCTCGAGGTCGCCGACCACGGGGTCTGGGCCCCGCCGTGCCGCGAGATCCTCCTCACCGACGCGGTCCGCGCGCGGGCGCGCGAGCTGGTGCCGCAGCTGCCGGGTGCGGTGGACATGCTCGACAAGCTCGCGGAGGGCATCGCGGTCGAGGGCATGGAGTCCCTCGCGCCGGTCCTCGTCGACGAGATGGTCCCGGTGCTCGACCTCGTCCCCGACGAGTCGCTGCTCGTGCTCGTCGACCCCGAGCGCGTCCGCCGGCGCGCGCACGACCTCGTCGCTACGACGCAGGAGTTCCTGGCGGCGGCCTGGACGAGCGCGGCTGCGGGCGCGGCGACCCCGTTGGACCTGTCCGCGGCGTCGTTCGCGACCTTCGCCGACGTGCGGGCGCTCGCGGCCGTGCGCGGGCTCGGCTGGTGGACGATGTCGCCGTTCACGCTGGACGTCGACGCCACCGAGGGCGCGCCCGGGCAGCCCGACGAGCAGCCCGAGGGCGTCGGGTCGCCGGCGGTCGCGCAGGACGCCACGACCCTCGTCGTCGGCGCCCGGGACGTCGAGCGCTACCGCGGCGAGGTCGCGCGCGCCGTCGCCGACGTGCGCGCGCTGCAGCAGGCCGGCTGGCGGCTCGTCCTGACCACCGAGGGCCCCGGCCCGGCGCAGCGCATGGTCGAGCAGCTCAAGGCGGCCGACGTCCCGGCACGCCTGGTGACGAGCGTCGACGACGAGCCCGAGGGCGGCGTCGTGCTCGTCGTGCCGGCGCAGGTGGGCCCCGGCTTCGTCGCCGAGCCCCTGCGCCTCGCCGTGTTCTCCGAGTCCGACCTCACGGGGCGGGCCGGCTCGAGCACGCGGGACATGCGGCGGATGCCGAGCCGGCGGCGCAACGTGGTCGACCCCCTGCAGCTGCGCCCCGGCGACTTCGTGGTGCACGAGCAGCACGGCGTCGGCCGGTTCGTCGAGCTCGTCCAGCGGACGGTCGGCGCCGGGGCGAACGCGGCGACGCGCGAGTACCTGGTCATCGAGTACGCGTCGTCGAAGCGCGGCCAGCCGGGCGACCGGCTGTACGTGCCGTCGGACCAGCTCGACCAGGTGACGAAGTACGTGGGCGGCGAGGCGCCGACGCTCAAC
>Ga0180221_1001638_pt1 | contig 14399 bp, 12 predicted proteins | sample eDN5th37CKraftMG_FD_151339 | JGI IMG/M metagenome (GOLD analysis project Ga0180221, IMG submission 151339) | Enriched Miracle-Growth compost microbial communities from Emeryville, California, USA - eDNA 5th pass 37_C Kraft MG (version 2) (version 2) ...
GTGTGGCGGCTCGCGTCGTTGCGCGGCGTCGTGCTGCCGGTCACGCCGGTCGAGCGCGCACGAGCCGCGTCCGAGCCGGCCCCCGCCCCTCGTCGTCCCGGGCGCGTCGGCCGGCTCGCGACCGCGCTCGACGCCTGGCGGGAGCCCCGCACGCTGCTCATCGGCGTCGTCCTGCTGGCGGCGGCGCTCTCCGAGGGGTCCGCGAACGACTGGCTGTCCCTCGCCGTGGTCGACGGGTTCGCCAGCACGGAGGCCGTCGGGGGCGTGGTGCTCGGCGTCTTCGTCGCCGCGATGACGCTCGTCCGGCTGCTCGGCACGCGGCTGCTCGACCGGTACGGCCGGGTCGCGGTGCTGCGCGCGTCGGGCGTCGTGTCGCTCGTCGGCCTGCTGCTGTTCGGGTTCGCGCCGTCCCTCGTGCTCGCGGGCGCGGGCGTCGCCGCGTGGGGCTTCGGCGCCGCGCTGGCGGTCCCCATCGCGATCGCCGCGGCCTCGGACGACCCGCTGCGGGCGGCCGGGCGGGTCGCCGTCATCTCGTCGTTCTCGTCCGTCGCGTCGATCGCGGCCCCGCCGCTGCTCGGCTTCGCCGCCGAGGTCGTCGGCGCCCGCCATGCCCTCGTGCTGCTCGCCGTCGCGCTCGTGCTGAGCATCGCGCTCGCGCACGTCGTGCGCCCGGACGACGCCCCGCTCCCGCCCGCACCCGTCGAGCCCGCACCGCTCGAGCCTGCGCTCCCCGCGCCCGACGACCGGCCGCCTGCCGCGACGTCGGACACCCCTGCCATGATCGACGACGTGGTCCCGGCCGGTGCCCGGTGACCGGCCGCCCCCTGGAGGTCCCGTGACCAGCCCCGCTGCCCTGCCCGCACGCCTCGTCAGCCGCGCGTCCGTCGCGGTCTTCGTGGTGTTCGTGCTCAACGGCTTCAACTTCGCCACGTGGGCGTCGCGCATGCCCGCGATCCGCGACGGCCTCGACTTCTCGCCCGCACAGATGGGGGCGCTGTTGCTCGTCGGGTCCGTCGGGTCGCTGCTCGCGCTGCCGGTCTCGGGCCTCGTCGTCGAGCGTCTGGGGGCGCGTCGCACGGTCGGGGTCTTCGCGACGATCAACGCGGCCGGGCTGGCGCTCGCCGCCGCGGGCGTGGCGGTCGGGCAGGTGCTGGTCGTGGCGCTCGGCATGGCGGTCTTCGGCGTGGGCACCGGCGTGTGGGACGCGGCCATGAACCTGGAGGGCGCCGCGGTCGAGCAGCACCTCGGGCGGACGGTCATGCCCCGGTACCACGCGGGCTTCTCGCTCGGCACGGTGGCCGCGGCCGGGCTCGCCGCGCTCGCCGCGGGTCTGCACGTGCCGGTGGCGGTCCACATCCCCGTGGTGGTCGTCGTCACGACGCTCGTCGTGTGGCTGATCGTGCGCCAGTTCCTGCCCGCCAGCGCCGAGCACGACCTGCCGGCGGACGCCCCCGCCGAGGCGGGCGACCCCGCGACCTCCGCGCCCCGGGGTGCGCGCGGCGCGCTGCAGGCGTGGATGGAGCCCCGCACGCTCCTCATCGGCCTGGTGGTGCTCGCTGCCGCCCTCACCGAGGGCGCCGCGAACGACTGGGTCTCGCTCGCGGTCGTCGACGGCTTCGACACCAGCCACGCGATCGGTGCGGCGGCGTTCGGCGTCTTCGTCGCCGCGATGACGACCATGCGCTGGTTCGGCACGCAGCTGCTCGACCGGTACGGCCGGGTCGCGGTGCTGCGGCTCTGCGCGGCGCTCGCGCTCGTCGGCCTGCTGCTGTTCGGGCTGGTCGACGTGCTGTGGATCGCGGTCGTCGGCGTCGTGATCTGGGGTGCGGGCGCAGCGCTCGGCTTCCCCGTGGGCATGAGCGCGGCGGCCGACGAGCCCGCCCGGGCGGCCGCGCGCGTCAGCGTGGTCTCCACGATCGGCTACTCGGCGTTCCTCGCCGGCCCGCCGCTGCTCGGCCTGCTCGCCGCGCAGGTCGGGTACCGCCACGCGCTGCTCGTCATCGTCCTGCCGGTCGTCCTCGGGCTCGTCGTGGTCAACGCCGCCGCCCCGCCGCGTCGCGACGTACCGGTGACGGACGCGGCGGACGAGGCGGCGGACCGTGCGGCGACCGCCGACGCGGTGACCGACGCTGCCGACGACGAGGGCGCGCGCCGCGCCTGAGGCGCCGGTCTAGCCTGGTGCGGTGACCGAGGTGACCGCAGCCCCCGCCCTGGCCGACCTGACGACGCTCCGCGTCGGCGGCCCGGCCGCGCGCTACGTCGAGACGACCTCCGAGGCCGAGCTCATCGACGCCGTGCGCTCCGCCGACGAGGTGGGTGAGCCGCTGCTCGTCGTCGGCGGGGGCTCGAACCTCCTGGTCTCCGACGAGGGGTTCGACGGCGTCGTCGTGCGCGACACCCGCACCGGCATCACGGTGCCCGACCACAGTGCCTGCGCCGGCGTGACCTACCAGGTGCCCGCCGGCACGCCGTGGGACGACGTCGTGGTCGAGGCGACGAGCCACCGGCTGTACGGCATCGAGGCGCTCTCCGGCATCCCCGGCTCGACGGGCGCGACGCCCGTGCAGAACGTCGGCGCCTACGGCCAGGAGGTGTCGCAGACGATCGCGACCGTCCGGGTGTGGGACCGCGGGCGTGGCCGGGTCCGGACGCTGCCGCTGGTCGACCTGCGCTTCGGCTACCGGACGTCGCTGCTCAAGCGGTCGATGCGGACGCCCGCGGCCGGCGACCCCGAGGACCCGCGCGCACCGTGGGGGCCGACGCCCCGGTACGTGGTGCTGGACGTGACGTTCCAGCTGCGGCAGGGCACCCTGTCTGCGCCGATCGCGTACGGCGAGCTCGCCCGGACCCTCGGCGTCGAGATCGGCGAGCGTGCGCCCCTGCTCGAGGTCCGTGCGGCGGTGCTCGAGCTGCGGGGCCGCAAGGGCATGGTGCTGGACCCGTCCGACCCGGACACGTCGAGCGCGGGCTCGTTCTTCACCAACCCGATCCTTCCCGCCGAGCAGGTGCCCGACGGCGCGCCCGTGTTCCCGGCGCCCGACGGGCTCGTGAAGACCAGCGCCGCGTGGCTCATCGAGCGGTCGGGCTTCACCAAGGGCTTCGGTGCCCCCGGCCCGGCGACGCTGTCGACGAAGCACACTCTCGCGCTCACCAACCGGGGCGCCGCCACGGCGGCCGACCTCGTCGCGCTGGCGCGCCAGGTCCGCGACGGCGTCCGGGACCGCTTCGGCATCGAGCTGGAGCCCGAGCCGGTCCTCGTCGGCCTGAGCCTGTAGCGGGCCCTCGCGGGCCCCGCGCCCGCCGCTCAGCGCGGGTGGGGCTCCTCGCCGACGTCGCCGACGGCGGCGGTGAGGTGGGCGCGCCCGTCGGCGAGGTCGTACTCGAGGCCGACGATCGCGCACCGTCCGGCGGCGACAGCCTCCGCGAGCGTCACCGAGTACGACTGCAGCATGTCGACCGTGTGCTTCACGTGCTCGTGACCGAGCGTCGCGGCGTCCACCGCGGACAGCGGCCGGTCCGGGCCGACGAGGCTCACGATGCTCGGGATGACGCGGTCGACGACGGCGCGGACGAACCCGTGGGGCAGCTCGCCGTCGGTGAGGGCGGCGGTGGCGGCGGCGACCGCTCCGCACGAGTCGTGCCCGAGGACCACGACGAGCGGCGCGCCGAGCACCTCGACGCCGTACTCGATGGACCCGATCACGGTGGTGTCCAGGACGTGCCCGGCGGTGCGGACGACGAACAGGTCGCCGAGGCCGCGGTCGAAGATGATCTCGGCCGCGACGCGGCTGTCCGAGCAGCCGAAGATCACCGCGAACGGGTGCTGCTCGGCGGAGAGCTCGGCGCGGCGGTCGATGGACTGCGACGGGTGCTGCATCTCGTCGCGCACGAACCGGGCGTTGCCGTCGCGCAGCGCGGCCCAGGCCTGCGCCGGCGTGGTGGGGGAAGACGTCACGGCGCCATCGTCGCAGCCGTCCGTCGATCGTGCAGGTGCTGTCCGCGGACGCCCTCCGGACCGCTGCCGGCAGTTGCAGGTGCGGTATCGGTCCGGCGGCGATAGGACTGTCTCGACAGACCCACCGGTCGAGGAGGACCAGTGCGACGACGAGCGCTCACCGCAGCGATCGGACTCGCCCTGCTCGCGCCCCTGGCGGCGTGCTCGGGGGAGTCCGGTCCACCCACCTTGACCTGGTACACGAACCCCGACGACGGCGGGCAGGCGGAGATCGCCCGCAGGTGCACGGACGCCGCCGACGGCGCGTACCGGATCTCGACCGAGGTCCTCCCGCGCGACGCCGCGAGCCAGCGCGAGCAACTCGCCCGGCGCCTGGCGGCGAAGGACAGCTCGATCGACATCATGAGCCTGGACCCGCCCTTCATCCCCGAGCTGGCCGAGCCGGGCTTCCTGGCGCCGATGCCCGACGAGGTCGCCGAGGCCGTGAGCAAGGACGTCGTGCAGGGTGCGCTCGACGCCTCGACGTGGAAGGACGAGCTCGTCGCCGTCCCGTTCTGGGCGAACACGCAGCTGCTCTGGTTCCGCAAGTCCGTCGCCGAGGAGGCGGGGCTCGACCCGGAGAAGGGCGTGACCTGGAAGGAGATCATCGACGCGGCCAAGGACCAGGACAAGCTGCTCGGCGTCCAGGGCGCGAAGGCGGAGTCGCTGACCGTGTGGGTGAACGCGCTCGTCGAGTCCGCCGGCGGGCACATCGTCGAGAACCCCGAGGCGTCCGCGGACGAGGTGAAGCTCGGCCTCGACTCCGACGCGGGGAAGGCGGCGGCGGAGATCATCGGCGAGATCGGGCGTGACGGCACCGGCGGCGCCGGCCTGCCGACCGCCGACGAGAACGCCTCGATGGTGACGTTCCAGGGGGACCGCGGCTCGTTCATGGTCAACTGGCCGTTCGTCTGGTCGGCGACGAACGCAGGCGTCGAGGCGGGCACCCTCCCGAAGGAGCTCGTCGACGACATCGGCTGGGCGATCTACCCGCGCGTCGACGAGGGCGAGGACGCCCGGCCGCCCTACGGCGGGATCAGCCTCGGCGTCGGCGCCTTCAGCAAGCACGTCGACGCGGCGTACGAGGCCGCGCAGTGCATCGTCGGCGTCGACAACCAGGCGTTCTACATGGCGACGAACGGCAACCCGGCGTCGAACACGAAGGCCTACGACGACCCCCAGGTCAAGGAGGCCTTCCCGATGGCGGACGTGATCCGCCAGTCGCTGGAGCAGGCGGCACCCCGCCCGCAGACGCCGTACTACAACGAGGTCTCCACCGGTCTGCAGGAGACGTGGCACCCGCCGGCCTCGGTCAACCCCGACACGACCCCGAAGGAGTCGTCGGAGTTCATCACGGCCGTGCTGCGAGGGGAGGCCCTGCTGTGAGCGCCGACGTCGAGACCCGGGCACCGGGCACGAAGGAGCCGGGCCGCGCCGGCAAGGCCGTCCGCAGCGACCGGGCCAAGGCCGAGGCGCGCCTCGGCTGGTGGCTCGCCGGTCCCGCGTTCGTCGTGATGCTGGCCGTCACCCTGTACCCGATCCTCCAGGCTCTGTACGACTCGCTGTTCCAGTACCGCCTGACCGCCCCCGACGACCAGAAGTTCGTCGGCCTCGGCAACTACCAGACGGTCCTCACCGACCGGGTGTTCTGGGGCGCGCTGCTGGTGACGCTGCTCATCACGGTCGTCACCGTGGTGATCGAGCTGGTCCTCGGCTTCGCGCTCGCCCTGGTCATGCACCGCGCGATCAAGTCCCTGCGCGGCATCCTGCGCACGGCGATCCTCGTCCCCTACGGGATCATCACCGTCGTCTCCGCCTTCGCGTGGTTCTACATGTTCGACATCCAGTCGGGCTTCGTGAACCACTGGTTCGACTGGGTGCCGGGCATCAGCCCCGACCTCAACTGGTTCGCCCAGCAGGGCACGAGCCTGTTCGTCATCTGCGCCTCCGAGATCTGGAAGACGACGCCGTTCATCTCGCTCCTCCTGCTCGCCGGGCTCGCGCAGGTGCCGACCGAGCTGGAGGAGGCCGCGGAGGTCGACGGCGCGACGTGGTGGCAGCGGTTCGCGCGGGTGATCGTGCCGAACATGAAGGCCGCGATCATGGTCGCGGTGCTGTTCCGCGCGCTCGACGCGTTCCGCATCTTCGACAACGTCTTCATCATGACGAACGGTGCGAACGGCACGACCGTCCTGTCGCTGCTGGCCTACCGCACGTCGATCGGCCGGCTCGAGATCGGCCTCGGGTCGGCGATCTCCGTGCTGCTGTTCCTGTGCGTGATCCTCATCTGCTTCATCGCGATCAAGCTCTTCAAGGTCGACCTGGCCAGCGCGAGAGGGGAGGGCTGATGATGACCACCCGCCAGAGGGTCGCCTGGGGCGTCATCCTCGTGCTCGTCATGGTCTGGGCGCTGTTCCCGGTCGTGTCGATCTTCGCGACGTCGTTCAAGCTGCCGAGCGAGCTCAACATCGGCACGTTCTGGCCCAAGACGTGGACGACGACGAACTACGAGCAGATCCTCGGCCCGGACGGCTCCGCCCGGGACCTGTTCCTGCCGGCCCTGCGCAACTCGATCGGCATCTCGCTGATCTCGACCGCCGTCGCCGTCGTCCTCGCCACGATCGCCGCCTACGCGATCGCGCGGCTCGACTTCCCGGGCAAGCGGCTCGTCCTGACGACCGCGCTCGGGGTCTCGATCTTCCCGGTGATCTCGATCGTCACGCCCCTGTTCAACGTCTGGCGCAACATCGGCCTGTACGACACGTGGCTCGGCCTCATCATCCCGTACCTGTCGCTCACGCTGCCGATCTCGATCTGGACGCTGGCGGCGTTCTTCCGCCAGATCCCGTGGGAGCTCGAGCAGGCCGCACAGGTCGACGGCGCGACGAGCTGGCAGGCGTTCCGCAAGGCGATCGTGCCGCTGGCCGCGCCCGGGGTGTTCACCACGGCGCTCATCGCGTTCTTCATCGCGTGGAACGACTTCGTCTACGGCATCTCGCTGACGTCGACGAGCGCCGCACGGCCCGTGCCCGCCGCCCTCGCGTTCTTCACCGGCGCCTCGCAGTTCGAGGAGCCGACCGGTGCGATCTCCGCCGCCGCGGTCGTCGTGACCATCCCCGTCGTCATCCTCGTCCTGCTGTTCCAGCGGCAGATCGTCTCCGGCCTGACGCAAGGCGCCGTCAAGGGCTGACCCATCCCGAAGGAGTTCCGATGGCCAGCATCACCCTCAAGGACATCGTCAAGAAGTACGGCGACGGCTTCCCGGCCGTGAAGGGCGTCAGCCTGGACATCAAGGACGGCGAGTTCGTCATCCTCGTCGGGCCGTCCGGCTGCGGGAAGTCGACGCTGCTGCGGATGATCGTCGGCCTCGAGGACATCACGTCGGGCGACCTGTACATCGGCGAGACCCGCATGAACGACCGCGCCCCCCGCGACCGCAAGCTCGCGATGGTGTTCCAGAACTACGCGCTCTACCCGCACCTGACCGTGTTCGAGAACATCGCCTTCCCCCTGCGCCTCACCAAGGGGCAGTTCTCCGAGGACGAGATCAAGCGCAAGGTCGAGACGGCCGCGGCCACGCTCGAGCTCCAGGACCACCTGCAGCGCAAGCCCGCGAACCTCTCGGGCGGGCAGCGTCAGCGCGTCGCGATGGGCCGGGCGATCGTGCGCGACGCGGACGCGTTCCTCTTCGACGAGCCGCTGTCGAACCTCGACGCGAAGCTGCGCGGCCAGATGCGCACCGAGATCGCCCGCATGCAGCGCCGGATGGGGACGACGACCGTGTACGTCACGCACGACCAGACCGAGGCCATGACCCTCGGCGACCGGGTGGCCGTGCTGCGCAAGGGCGAGCTGCAGCAGGTGGCCTCGCCGCGCGGCCTGTACGAGCAGCCCGTGAACCTGTTCGTCGCCGGGTTCATCGGCTCGCCGCCCATGAACTTCGTCCCCGGCGAGCTCGACGGCGACACGCTCCACCTGCCGTTCGGCGACATGCCCGCGCCCGAGGCCGTCCGGCGGTCCGGCGGCGGGTCCGACGGCAGGCGCGTCCTCGTCGTCGGCATCCGGCCGGAGCACTTCGAGGACGCGTCGCTGCTGGAGGAAGGCAAGAAGGACACCGGCGTCACCTTCGAGGCGAACGTCGACGTCACGGAGTGGCTCGGCTCCGACCTGTACGCGTACGTGCCCTTCGAGACGAACCCCGACGTCGCCAAGACGCTCGAGGAGCTCGACCGCGACCTCGACGGCGAGGGCCTGCGGACCCAGCTCGTCGTGGCGCTGAGCTCGGAGAGCCGGGTGCGCGACGGTGACACCGCGACGATCTGGTTGGACCCCGCCAAGGCCATGGTGTTCGACCCGGAGAGCGGCGAGAACCTCACCTTCGACGCGGACGCCGCGAAGGAGATCGACGCGCAGAACGAGGTCGACCGCAAGGCCTCGCTCGAGCGCGCGCACGCGCGGGAGGCGGCCGCAGCGGCCTCCTGACGCGTGCACCCCCCCGCCGCGCGGTCGGGGTCCATGACCGGCCGCGCGGTGGGCGTGCCTACAGCTCGGCGGCGGTCGGCGGGTTCGCGCCCGCACGCGAGACGGTGATCGCGGCGATCCGCACGCAGCGGGTCAGCACCGCCTCGACGACGTCCGCGCCGACGTCGGCCAGCGCCTCCCGTCGGTCCGCACCCAGAAGACCGGCGGACCACAGACCGTCGACGAGACCGCCCATGAACGAGTCGCCCGCACCGACGGTGTCGGCGACCGTGACCTGCGGGGCCGGCACCTGCAGCCGGGCGCCGGCGGCCGTCACGGCGAACGCGCCGTCGCCGCCGTGCGTCACGACGACGAGCGACGGGCCGCTGCGCGCCCACTCCTCGGCGATCTCCGCCGGTGCCACACCCGGGTGCAGCCACGCCAGGTCCTCGTCGGACACCTTCACGACGTCCGCGGCGCGGACGAACGCCTCGACCTGCGGGCCGGCGTGCTCGGGGCTGCCCATGAGCGCCGGACGCAGGTTGGGGTCGTACGTGACCGTCGACGTCGCGCGGCGGCGCTCGACCTCGCGCAGCACCTTCGCCCCGCCCGGCTCGATGACCGTCGCGATGGAGCCGGTGTGCACGACCAGCGGGTCGTCGTCGTCCTCGTCCCACGCGTCCGGCAGGTCCCACGTGAGGTCGAACTCGTAGGTAGCCACGCCCGCGGCGTCGAGGTGCGCGGTCGCGACGGGCGTCCGCTCCGGAGCACGGTCGCCCGCGAGGACGCGCACGCCCGAGGCCTGCAGGTGGCCGCGGACGAGGTCGCCCGCGGCGTCGCCGGCCAGCCACGTCAGCAGGTCCACGCGGCGGCCGAGGCGGCCGAGCCCGAGGGCCACGTTCGCCGGGCTGCCGCCGGGGTGCTCGGCGCGCGAGCCGTCGGGCCGGGTCACGACGTCCACCAGGGCCTCGCCGACGACGAGCGCGCGGCCGCCGGGGCCGGCGGGGCGGGTGGCGGACGGGTCAGGCAGGGACATGCGGCGCTCCTGGGGGACGGCCGCCGGGCCGGCGGCGGTGCGGGCGTGTGGTCGGTGCTGGTGCGTCGGGTCGGGCTGGCTCGCTCAGTCGTCCTCGGCGTCGGGCGGCTCCGGCTCGGACGAGGCCGCGCGCTCGCCACGGACGGCCGCGAGCCGCTCGCGCGCCCCGTCCAGCCACTCCTGGCAGCGGGCGGCCAGCGCCTCGCCGCGCTCCCACAGCGCGAGGGACTCCTCGAGCGAGGCGGACCCCGCCTCGAGCCGGGCGACGACCTGCACGAGCTCGTCGCGCGCCTGCTCGTAGGAGAGCGTCGCGACGTCCGCGGGGTCGTTCGTGCCGGAGCTGGTCGGGTCGGTCACCGTCGTCCTGTCTGCCGTCGTCCGTCGTGCGTCGGCCCCTCGACGAGGGGTGCTCACAGTCAACCAGCCCGCGGTGCCGCGGCGCCGGGGTCGTCCGTCCCGACGACGCTCGCCGCGAACGCCCCCCGGGCGACCCGCACCCGCAGCGGGTCGCCCACGGCGACCTCCTCCGGGTCGCGCACCGCCCGGCCGTCGGCGTCCTGCACCACGGCGTACCCCCGCTCGAGCGTGCCGGCGGGGGACAGCGCCCGGACCTGGGCCGCGAGGCCCTCGACCCGCGCCGACGCGTGGTCCACCGCGGCCCCGAACGACCGTCGCGCCGAGTCCCGCAGGGCGTGCACCCGCTGCTCGTGCGCGTCGACGAGCGTCCCGGGCGCCGTCAGCACCGGGCGGCTGCGCCAGTGGTCCAGCGCCGTCTGCTCGCGAGACAGCCGCGCCAGCACCGCGGCCCGGGCGCGCTGGCGTGCCTGCAGGAGACGGGCGCGCTCCTCCGTCACGTCGGGCACCACGCGCTTGCCCGCGTCGGTGGGGGTCGACGCGCGCAGGTCCGCGACGAGGTCGAGCAGCGGGGTGTCCTGCTCGTGCCCGATCGCGCTGACGACCGGCGTCCGGCACGCGGCGACCGCGCGCACGAGCGCCTCGTTGGAGAACGGCAGCAGGTCCTCGAAGGAGCCGCCCCCGCGCGCGACGACGATCACCTCGACCTGCGGCAGCGCGTCGAGCTCGCGGACCGCCGCGGAGACCTCGCCGACCGCCCGCGGGCCCTGCACCGTCACCCGCCGGACCTCGAACCGCACGCCGGCCCACCGGGCCCGCGCGTTCGTCACCACGTCGTGCTCGGCGTCGCCCTGCTGGGCGCACACCAGCCCCACGACGGCCGGCAGGAACGGCAGCGGCCGCTTGCGCGACGCGGCGAACAGCCCCTCCGCGGCGAGCACGCCCTTGAGGTGCTCGATGCGCGCGAGCAGCTCGCCGATCCCGACGAGGCGCACCTCGTCCGCGGCGAAGCTGAGCTCGCCCCGCTTCGCGTGGAACTGCGGGCGGGCGTGCACGACGACGTGCGCGCCGTCGCCGACCTTGCTGCCCAGGCGCCGCATCGCGTGCGCCGACGTCGTGACCGACAGCGACATGTCGAGGTCGGTGTCCCGCAGCGTGAGGAACGCCAGCGAGTTCCAGAACTTGAGGTTGAGCACCTGCCCCTCGACCCACACCGGCGGCATGCGCTGGATGTACGCCTCGATCTTCGGCGCGAGGTGCCGGACGGGCCACGGGCGCTCGGGCGAGGTGTCGCCGGCGCGCTCGGGCAGCGGCAGCCGGCCGGCGCCGCTCGCGTCGGGCTCGTCGTCGCGCATGGTGCTCACGCCCCCACCCTGCCGCATGCCACCGACCGTCCGCCGCCGCGCCCGCGGCGTCGGCCCCCGCGCAGCCGTGGCGAACTCGTGAAGGGGCTGTCGGGGTGGCGCACGCCGCAGCCACTCGGACCCGAGTGACGCGCGCGCCCGGCCTAGACTGTCCAGGTGAGCGAACCGTCCGTGACGAGCCCGTCCGCGCCCCTGGCCGACGCCGACCCGACCGCCCCCGTGGCCGCCGGGTCACCGGCGTCGCAGCCGCTCAAGCGCGTGCTTCTGGCGGCGCCGCGCGGGTACTGCGCCGGCGTGGACCGCGCGGTCGTCGCGGTCGAGCAGGCGCTCGAGCACTACGGCGCCCCCGTGTACGTCCGCAAGGAGATCGTGCACAATAAGTACGTCGTCGAGACGCTGGCCGCCCGCGGTGCCGTGTTCGTCGACGACACGGACCAGGTGCCCGAGGGCGCCCGGGTCGTCTTCTCCGCGCACGGTGTCTCGCCGGCGGTCCACGCCGCCGCGGCGGCGCGCAACCTCCGGACGATCGACGCGACGTGCCCCCTCGTGACGAAGGTGCACAAGGAGGCGGTGCGGTTCGCGTCCGACGACTACGACATCCTCCTCATCGGGCACGACGGCCACGAGGAGGTCGAGGGCACGCAGGGCGAGGCGCCCGAGCACATCCAGGTGGTCAACTCCCCGGCCGCGGTCGACGACGTCGTCGTGCGCGACCCCGAGCGCGTCGTGTGGATCTCGCAGACCACGCTCTCGGTCGACGAGACGATGGAGACGGTCCGCCGCCTGCGCGAGCGCTTCCCGTCCCTGCAGGACCCGCCGAGCGACGACATCTGCTACGCGACGCAGAACCGCCAGGTCGCGGTGAAGAAGCTCGCGCCGCACTGCGACGTCGTCATCACGGTCGGGTCGGCGAACTCGTCCAACTCCGTGCGGCTCGTGGAGGTCGCGCTCGAGGCCGGCGCCGGCGCGTCGTACCGCATCGACCGCGCCTCGGAGATCGACCCCGCGTGGCTGGAGGGTGCGACGACGGTCGGCGTGACCTCGGGCGCCTCCGTGCCGGAGATCCTCGTCCGCGACGTGGTCGAGCTGCTCGGCTCGTACGGCTTCGGCGACGTCGAGGAGGTGCGCACCGCGACGGAGGACCTCATGTTCTCGCTGCCCCGCGAGCTGCGCGCCGACCTCAAGGCGGCGGGTGCCGCCACCAAGCGGCCGCGCCGTGAGGGCCGGCACGCGCTCGACGTCCAGCCGGTCTGACGGCCCGCCCGCCGACCGTTTCCGTGCGCCGGCCGGCCCGGCTGCCCGACTGACGAAGCGACCGTCGCGCCGGTGCGGGCTCGGACGCCCGCCGACCGGCCTCAGCCCGCGTCGGCCCCACGCCGGTCGCCCGCGTCGTGGTCGACGACCAGCCGGCGCTCGGCCTCGAGCGCGCGCTCGTCGCGCAGCGCCCGGCCGTCGAGCTCGACGAGCTGGTCCTCGGCGGACGCGACGAGCTCCGGTGCGCCCAGCGTCGCGAGTCGCGGGTCGACCGGCGCGGGTGCCGCGAGCTCCGCGTCCACCACGTGCAGGTCGGCGAACCGCCGGGCGCTGACGAGCACGCGGGTCTCGAGCGACCCGACGACCTGGTTGTAGGCCGTCGCGGTCGTCTCGATCGCGCGCCCGAGCTTCGCGACGTGCCCCCCGAGCGTCGCGAGCCGACCGTGCAGCTCCTTGCCGAGCGTGAGCACCTGCTGCGCGTTCGTGGCCAGGGCGTCCTGGCGCCAGCCGTAGGCGATGGTCCGCAGCAGCGCGAGCAGCGTCGAGGGCGTCGCGATCACGACGTCGTGCGTGAACGCGTGCTCCAGCAGCGTCGGGTCCTGCTCGACCGCGGCGTGCAGGAACGACTCGGCGGGCACGAACATCACGACGAACTCCGGCGCCGGCGAGAACTGGTCCCAGTAGCGCTTCGCGGCGAGGTCGTCGACGTGCTTGCGGACGTGGCGGGCGTGCGCGGCGAGGCGCTCGGCCCGCTCGCGCTCGTCGTCCGCGTTCGCCGCGTCGAGGAAGCCGAGGAACGCCACCTTGGCGTCCACCACCACGTTCCGGCCGCCCGGCAGCCGGACGACCATGTCGGGCCGCAGCGCGCCCTCGTCGGTGCGGACCGACGGCTGCTCGACGAAGTCGACGTGCGCGAGCATGCCTGCGCTCTCGACCACGCGGCGCAGCTGCATCTCGCCCCACCGGCCGCGCACGTGCGACGAGCGCATCGCCATCGCGAGCCGTGACGTCTGCCCGCGCAGCTGCTCGGCCTCGCGGCGCATCGCCTCGACCTGCTCGGTGAGCGCGGCCGCACCGGCGGCCCGCTCACGCTCCGCCTCGGCGAGGCTCGCGCGCACCCGCTCGAGGGTCGCCCCGAGCGGCTCGACCATCGCCCGCACGGCCTGCTCGCGCTGGACGAGCTCGGACACCTGGGTCTGGTGCTCGGCCGCGAGCCGCTGCTGCGCGAGCGCGAGGAACTGCTCCGAGCTCGCGCTGAGGGCGTCGGACGCCAGCGCCCGGAACTGCTCGGCGAGCCGCTGCTCGTCGGCGCGTGCGGCCTCCGCCCCGGCGACCGCGGCGTCCAGCCGGGCCTGCAGGCGCGCGGCCTCGACGGCGGCGCGCCGCACAACGGTCTCGGCGCGGCGCTGGGCGGCGGACCACGCGAGCGCGCCGGCGAGCAGCGCGCCCACGACGAGACCGGCGACGGCGGCGAGGAGGACGTCCATGGCCCGGAGCCTGCCAGCCGGCTCCGACACGGCCCGCACCCGCGCGGCGCCGACGACGGGCTGCGGGTGGGCCGACCGGGTGGACCGTGCGCCTGTGCGCTCGTCCGGCGGCGAGCGGGTCGGCACGCGTTTCCTATGCTGCTGCGATGCAGGACGACCCCGCCCGCGGCCCGTGGGCCGCCCCGGCCGAGCACGTCCCCGCCCCTGCGGCGCCCGCAGCCGCTCCCGCGACGGCCGTACCCCAGGGGGAGCCCCGCGCCCCGTGGGTGTCGGCGACCGGTGAGCCGGCCGCGCTCGAGCTGCAAGGCCTGTGGCGGCGGTTCGGCGCCAAGGTCGCCGTCGCGGGCGTGGACCTCGTCGTCCCGCAGGGGTCGTTCTACGGCCTCGTCGGGCCGAACGGCGCCGGGAAGACCACGACCCTCTCGATGGCGACCGGGCTGCTGCGCCCC
>Ga0180221_1001639_pt1 | contig 14396 bp, 16 predicted proteins | sample eDN5th37CKraftMG_FD_151339 | JGI IMG/M metagenome (GOLD analysis project Ga0180221, IMG submission 151339) | Enriched Miracle-Growth compost microbial communities from Emeryville, California, USA - eDNA 5th pass 37_C Kraft MG (version 2) (version 2) ...
CCAACCAGGACGTCGCCTACGGCTTCGGGACCCTCGACGCCGAGCGCGGGCCCTCCGTGGTCCAGGTCCCGGACTTCGGCGACCGGTTCTGAGTCTACCAGGTGGTGGACCAGCGCACCGACTCGTTCGTCGAGCTCGGCAAGATGTACGGGACGGCACCCGGGCACTACCTGCTCGCGCCCGCGAGCTGGGACGGCGAGGTCCCCGACGGGATCGCGGGCGTGTTCCGCTTCGACACGCGGGTGGGCGTGGTGATCCCCCGCGTCTTCCTCGACGACACCGACGAGGACCGCGCCGAGGTCCAGGCGCTCGTCAACCAGATCAGCATGTACCCGCTCGAGGAGTTCGACGGCACGCTCAAGGTCGTCGACTGGGCCGCGGCGCCGAGCTTCGGCGGCGGGTCGTCGTCGACGGGCGACAGCGAGACGCAGTGGGTCGACCCGGACGCCTTCTTCGACGCGCTGCCGGCGGTCCTCGACGAGGTCCCGCCGCTGCCCGGCGAGCAGGGCCTGTACGACTGGTTCCGCGCGCTCCTCGAGGCGGCGGCTCGGGACGAGTCCGTGGCGGACGCGCTCCGGCAGTCCGCACGCGACGCGGACCAGGTGGTCGCCGAGCTGTTCGAGTTCCGCAACTACGGTCTGCCCGTCGCCGACCACTGGACGACGCAGCGCTCCGGCGCACGGTTCGGGACCGACTACCTCATGCGCACCGCCGTGGGGAAGTCGAACATCTTCGTCAACACGCCCAACGAGACCACGTACTTCTACCAGGATCTCGACGCCGAGGGGCAGCGGCTCGACGGGTCGCGCACCTACACGGTGACCTTCGCCGCCGGGAGCCTGCCGCCCGTCCGAGGCTTCTGGTCCTTGACCGTCTACAACAAGCACCACTTCTTCCACCCGAACGAGCTCGACCGGTACTCGCTCGGGACCAAGAACCAGCACCTCGTCCTCGCCGACGACGGTTCCCTCACCCTGACCGTGGGCGGCCCGCGCCCGACCGACGAGGCGACGCTCGCGAACTGGCTGCCCGCCCCCGCGGACGAGTTCACGCTCTACCTCCGCGCCTACTGGCCCGACCCCGCGGTGCTCGACGGCAGCTGGACCCCGCCCGCGGTGCTCCGCGACTGACCGCGGGTCTCAGGCACGTGCCGCGTCGTCGGGCAGGCCGGCGGCGCGGCACAGCGCCGCGAACCCGTCGGGCGTCCCGGGCCAGCGCTCGCGGAGCGGCTCGAGCCCGACGCGCCGCACGACGGCGCGCAGCACCGCGACGACGACGATCGCGTCGTCCGCGTACCCGAGCACGGGCACGAAGTCGGGGATCAGGTCGATCGGCAGCGCGAGGTAGGCCATGAGGAGCCAGAGCCGCACGCGCACGCCCCGCGGCAGCGTCCGGTCCGTGGCGAGGTTCTTCAGCAGGGGACCAGGTCCGGGAGCAGCCGCAGCGCCTCGCGCAGCACGCTCCCCCGCGGCCGCGCGATCACCAGCGCGACGACGAGCGCCAGCCACGCCACCACGACGGCGACCGCGAGCCCGATCAGCCAGTCGGTCCAGGTCACGGGGCGGCCTCGACCGACCTCGCCCGCGAGCGTGCGATCTCCTCGTGGTGCTCGACGGCCCAGTCGGCCACCGCGGACAGAGGCCCGAGCAGCGACCGTCCGAGGTCGGTGAGCGCGTACTCGACCGACGGCGGCACCGTCGGGAGCACGGTGCGCGAGACGAGCCCGTCCTGCTCGAGACCCCGCAGGGTGCGGGTCAGCATCCGCTGGCTGATGCCGTCGATCGCGCGGCCCAGCTCGTTGAACCGGTAGGGGCGCCGACCGAGCATGACCACCACCAGCACGGTCCACTTGTCGCCGACGCGCCGCAGGACGTCGGTCACGGGGCACAGCTCGTAGTCGTCCGCGCGCACGGGGACCGCGAGCGGCGTCGCGACCATGGAGGGCACACGCGTGTCCGTACCGGACATCGAACTCCCTTCTACCGCGCTCGGGGAGGACCGCCCACGATGGGTACGCACTGATGGTAACTACCCTAGGAGGAACGATGGGCGCGGACATTCGCACGGTCGTGGTGAGCGGCGGCACCGACGGCATGGGACGGGCCCTGGCCCTCGCCCGCGCGGCCCGGGGCGACCGGGTCCTCGCGATCGGCAGCAACCCGGCAAAGGGGACCGCGCTCGTCGCGGACGCCGCACGCGACGGGCTGCCGGGGAGCGTCGAGTTCCTCCGCGCGGACCTCACGACCGTGCACGACGCCGACGCCGCGGTCCGCGCGGTGCTGGAGCGGACGGAGCGCGTCGACGCGCTCGCGCTCCTCGCCAACCGCCAGGCGCCCCACCGGGTCGAGACCGTGGAGCACCTCGAGGCGACGTTCGCGCTGTACTACCTGAGCCGCGCCGTCCTGGGGGGCGGGCTGATGCCCGCGCTCCGGCGCAGCCCCGCCCCCGTGATCCTCAACGTGGCCGGCGTGGGCATCACGAAGGGCCGCGTGCACTGGGACGACCCCCAGCTCTCGACGCACTACGGGATGGTCGAGGCGCAGCTCCAGGCAGCGCGCGCCAACGACCTCCTGGGGGTGCGGCACGCCGAGCGGAGTCCCGAGGTGCCGTACGTCCTGTACCACCCGGGCTTCACCCGCAGCGGCGACCTGAGCGTGCTCCCGGCTGCGATGCGGGCGGCGATCCGCGCCGCGGCCCGCGTGTCGGCGCGGCCGGTCGAGGAGTCGGTCGCGCCCCTCGTGGAGTACGTCGACGCGCCCCCGGCCGCACCGCTGACGGCCCGCGACCGCGACGAGATCCTGCCCCTCACGCTGCCGACGCTCGACCCCGGCGACGCGCGGCGGCTCGGCGAGCTCACCGACGCGATCCTCGAGCGGGCCCGCGCCGACCGCCCCGCCGCGCGCTGACCGTCAGCGGGCGACGGCCACGGACCGGAGCGCGTCGGCCGCCCGGTCGAGGGCGCCGTCCACCAGCGCGTAGTACGACCAGCGCCCCCGCTGGTCCCGCGTGAGGAAACCGGCGTCCACAAGGACCTTGAGGTGGTGGCTGACGGTCGCCTGGGCGAGCCCGACGGGGCCGGTGAGGTCGCACACGCACGCCTCTCCGCCGTCCTGCGCGGCGACGATCGACAGCAGCTGGACGCGGGTCGGGTCGCCGAGGGCCTTGAAGGTCAGCGCCAGGTCCCGGGCGGCCTCCGGGGCGATCCCGGCCCCGCCCGTGCCGCACCCGCAGCCCGAGGTGGTGGCGGCCGGGGTGAGGGAGAGCTCGGCGAGCGACGTCATCTCTCCATCTTGCCATCCATCGAGAAGCATCGATACGTTGGTCCTGCGATTGATCGACATCCTTCGATGGGAGTGGTGATGGGCGACGTCCCGAGGTCGGAGCTGCCCGTGGTGGTGATCGGCGCAGGCCCGGTGGGCCTGGCCGCCGCGGCCCACCTGCTGGAACGCGGGCTCGAGCCGCTGGTGCTCGAGGCGGGCGACCGCGTCGGCGCCGCGGTCGCGTCGTGGGGGCACGTGCGTCTGTTCTCCCCGTGGCGCTACGACGTCGACGCCGCGGCACGCCGCCTGCTCGAGCCCACGGGCTGGACCGCGCCCGCCGCGGACGCGCTCCCGACCGGGCGCGAGCTCGTCGAGCACTACCTCGAGCCGCTCGCCGCCACCCCCGGGCTCGCGCCGCGCCTCCGCCTCGGGACGCGCGTGGTCGCCGTCGCCCGCGACGGGGCCGACAAGACGCGGTCGCTCGGCCGGGAACGTCGCGGCTACGTCGTGCGGACGGTCGACAGCGGCGGCCAGGTCGCCGACCTGCGGGCCCGCGCGGTCCTCGACGCCTCGGGCACGCTCGGGACGCCGAACCCCCTCGGGGGCTCGGGCCTGCCCGCCGCGGGCGAGGCCGAGGCGGCACCGTTCGTCGCGGGTCCCCTGCCCGACGTGCTCGGCGCGGGCCGCGACCGGTTCGCCGGACGCCACACGCTCGTCGTCGGGATGGGGCACTCGGCCGCGAACGCCCTCCTGAGCCTCGTCGAGCTGGCGGAGACCGAGCCCGGCACGCGGATCACCTGGGCGATCCGGGGCGGCTCCGCGCGGCGACTGTTCGGCGGCGGTGCCGACGACGAGCTGCCCGCCCGCGGGCTGCTCGGCACCCGCCTGAAGGCCTCGCTCGACGCCGGACGCCTCACTCTCGTGACGTGGACGACGATCGAGCGGCTCGTGCCCGGCGAGGACACGGTCCGCGTGCTCGGCACGCGCCGCGACGACCCGTTCGCCGTCGACGTGCACCAGATCGTCGACGCGACCGGGTTCCGACCCGACCTGGGCATCCTGCGCGAGCTGCGCCTCGACCTCGACCCGGTGGTGGAGGCACCGAGCGCGCTCGCGCCGCTGATCGACCCGAACGAGCACTCGTGCGGGACGGTGCCGCCGCACGGCGAGGCCGTGCTCGCCCACCCGGACGACGGCTTCTACCTCGTCGGCATGAAGTCCTACGGCCGGGCGCCGACCTTCCTGCTCGCGACCGGCTACGAGCAGGTCCGCTCGATCGCGGCCGCGCTCGCGGGCGACCGAGCGGCCGCCGACGAGGTCCGGCTGAACCTGCCCGCGACCGGGGTCTGCTCGAGCGACCTGGCGCTGGGCACCGACGGCGGGTCGTGCTGCGGGACCGCGCCCGCCGGGCCGCAGGTCGTCGAGCTCGGACGACGCCCGCCGCTGCCGGTCGGCGTCGGGTTCGCGACCGGCGTCGCCCACGGCCGGTCGGGCGACGCCGGGGCGTAGCGAGACGAGGGTGCCGAGGGCCCGGGACCTCCTGGGTCCCGGACCTTCGCCCGGTCCGGATGTCAGGACGCGGTGGCGACGGGGGCGACGCCCAGCTCTCCCAGCAGCACGAGCACGCGTGCGCGGATCTCGTCGCGGATCGGGCGCACGGCGTCGATGCCCTGCCCGGCCGGGTCGTCCAGGTCCCAGTCCTCGTAGCGCTTGCCGGGGAAGATGGGGCACGCGTCGCCGCAGCCCATGGTGATCACGACGTCGGAGGCCTGCACGGCCTCGGTGGTGAGCACCTTCGGGCGCTCGGCACGGATGTCGATGCCCTCCTCGAGCATCGCCTCGACCGCGACCGGGTTGACCTGCTCGGCGGGCATCGAGCCGGCCGAGCGGACCTCGACGGCCCCGCCGGACAGCGCCCGCAGGTAGCCCGCGGCCATCTGCGAGCGGCCGGCGTTGTGGACGCAGACGAAGAGGGCGGACGGCGTGGTCGCGGTGTCGCTCATGGGCGGTCTCCGGTGGTGAGATCGGGGCGGCGCGGGGCGCGGCACGCCCGGCACCCCAGCATCTCACGGATGCCCCGGGGCCTCGTGGGCGGCATGGGTCACGGGCTCGAGCTGGAAGGTCGAGTGCTCGACCGGCACGTCGAAGCGGGTGGCCACGCAGTCCTGGAGCGCGTCGAGGATCTGGGGCGCGTGCCCGTCCTGGAAGCACCCGCCGTCGACGACGACGTGGGCGCTCAGGGTCGGGAGCCCGGTGGCGATGAGGGACGCGTGCAGGTCGTGGACGTCGCGCACGTGGTCGACCTGCAGGAGCTGCGCGCGCACGGCGTCGAGGTCGAGGCCGGCAGGCGTGGTCTCGAGCAGGACGGACGACGTCTCGCGCAGGAGCCGGAAGGCGCGCGGGAGGATCAGCGCGCCGATCAGGAGCCCGGCGACGGCGTCGGCGCGGTACCAGCCGGTGGTCGCGATGACGATCGCGGCGACGATCACCCCGACGGACCCGAGGGCGTCGTTGAGCACCTCGAGGAACGCGGCGCGCAGGTTGAAGCTCGCCGTCCGGCCGCCGCTCAGCACCGCGAGCGACACGAGGTTCCCCACGAGCCCGACGACGCCGAAGACCACGAGCGCCGCGGACGGCACCTCGGGCGGGTGCAGCAGCCGTGCGATGCCCTCGACCAGCACGTAGACCCCGACCGCGAGGAGGATCGCCGACTGGGCGAGCGCCGCCAGGACCTCGAGCCGGCGCAGCCCCCAGGTGCGGCGCGCGGTCGGTGGGCGGAGCACCAGGCGGGACGCGACGAGCGCGACGAGCAGGCCGCCGGCGTCCGTGAGCATGTGCGCGGTGTCGACGAGGAGCGCGAGGCTCCCGGTGAGCACGGCGCCGACGGCCTGCGCGACGAGGATCGCCGTCGTGATGCCGAACGCGACCGCGAGCCGGCGCCACTGGCTGCCGTCGCTCGGACCGGCCGCGCCGTGCGCGTGGTCGTGGGCGTGGCTCACCGGACGGCCCTCGGGCTCGGCACGCGCTCGCACCCGAGGACGGCGAAGCCGGTGGCGTCGAGGAGCTCGAGGGTCGCGTCGAGCAGGCCGCGGACGAGCTCGGGGTGCGCGAGGCGGTACTCGACCGCGCGGCCCAGCGGACGCGCCTCGACGAGCCCGCACTCGCGCAGGCACGCCACGTGGGCGCTCACGGTGCTCTGGGCGAGGCCGAGATGGTCGACGAGGTCGCGCACGCGGTGCGGCCCCTCGAACAGGTGCTGGAGGATGGTCAGCCGCGCGGGCTCGCCCGCCGCGCGCAGGAGCGCGCTCATCGCCTCGGTCGCCCGAGGGGTGGTGTCCGGCGCCACCTGCTGATCGCCCACCGCCGATGTCATCGTCACAGGACGATGATACGAGCTCGCGCCGCCGCCCGGCGATCCCTCGCGGCACCGCGGTGCCTACGATGACGAGCAGGCGACGGAGACGAGGTGGTTCCGGTGAGCGGCACGTCCGTCCCCCAGCCCGGCCTCGACCGGATGGTGCCGTTCCCCGGCCACCCCCTCGTCGTCGGCGTCACGCCGGGGCAGGACCCGCTCGTCGTCCGCACGGCCGCGGCGCTCGCCACCGCGGTGGGTGCGCCGGTCTTCTTCGCCTACGTGGACACGTCCCGGTTCGTGGTCGAGGAGCGCCCCGACGGCACGGTGCGGCACTCCCCGGTCGACCCCGACGGCGTTGACGACGCCTGGGAGGAGACCGAGGGCGCGCTCCGCGACACGATCGCCGCGCTCCTCCGCGACACCGGCGTCGACTGGCACCTCCGGTATCTCGCCGGGCGGCCCGACCGGGCGCTGACCCACCTGGCCCGGGCCGTCGACGCGTCGGCGATCGTCGTCGGCACCCGCGCGACGGGCGGCGGACGCCACCTGCGCGACCTCCTCGAGGGTTCGGTCGCCGCCCACCTCGCGCACCACCAGCACCGGCCCGTCGTGACCGTGCCGCTCGCCGTCGTCGACTGGAAGGAGATCCGGGCACCCTGGACGACGCGCTGAACCCGCCAGCACCACCTCATCCCCCACGGATGAGGCGCGAATCCCCTGGTCGCGCGAACCGTGAAGGAGTACGCACGCGACCGCCGCGCACGCCGGCGGCTTCTTCTGGGAGGGAACCATGGCACAGAGGGTCACCGCATGGGTGGGCTGGATCTGGTTCGCCGGCATCGTCATGTTCATCGCCGGCATCTTGAACTTCTTCTACGGTCTGGCCGCCGTGCTCGGACCGGACAAGGGGTACGTCGCCGTCAACGGCAAGCTCCTCATCCTCAACATCGACGGGTGGGGCTGGGCGCACCTGATCTTCGGGATCATCGTCGCCGTCGTCGGCCTCTTCGTCCTCACGGGGCAGGCCTGGGCGCGCATCACCGCGATCGTCCTGGTCGCGCTCAACGTCATCACGCAGTTCCTGTGGCTACCGGTACAGCCCTGGTGGTCGCTCATCGTGATCATCCTGGACTTCTTCGTCCTGTGGGCGCTGATCGTGCACGGCGAAGAGGCAGAGCGCGTCTGACGCCTCAGCCGTGACGCAGGAACCGTCCGTCGCGCGCGGCGGGCCGGACGACGAGTCCGAGCCCGCCGCGCGTCGGCGCGTGTTCCAGGGCCACGGCGCGGGGGTCGCGGGCTTCCTGTTCGCGATCCTGTTCACCTGGGGCTTCGTGCTCCTCGACCAGGGCCCCGGTCGCACGGCCGGCAACGACACCCTGGTCACGTACTACCAGGGCTCCGGGGGCACGGCGATCCTCGTCGCGGGCTTCTACCTCGTCCCCTTCGCCGGCCTGGCGTTCCTGTGGTTCATGGCCGCAGCCCGCCACCGCATCAGCCAGCTCGCGCACCACGAGCACACGCTGTTCGCGACGGTCCAGCTCGCGTCGGGGATCGCGTTCGTCGCCATGTTCTTCGCCGCGGCGGCGGCCGTCTCGGGCGTCGCCGCGTCCCGGCTCGGGGACGTCCCGGCCGGCGACCTCGTCGGCACGACCCGGACGATGCTGACCTACGGCGACGCGCTCCTCATGATCTTCGGGTTCCGCATGGCGGGCGTGTTCATCCTCGTCACCACGACGCGCGCGCTGCGCGCCCACCTCTTCCCGCGCTGGTTCGCGGCGGTGAGCTACGTGGGCGTCCTCGTCCTGCTGTTCTCGCTCAGCTACGTGCGCTGGATCGTGCTCATCATCCCCGTCTGGGTGGTCGCGGCGACCGCGATCACGCTCTTCCGACGGATGACCGGGAAGCAGCCCGAGGCATGAACATCGGATCCTGGATCGACTTCGACTCGATCTCCGGCTGGACGATCGTCTGGCTGCTCGTCACGGCCGTCGCCACCTGGCTCGCGGCCCGGTACGGGCGCAAGGCCGTCGCGCGCCTGCTCGCCCGCATCGACGGGCTGAGCACCGACTACAGCGTCACCGCGGCGCGGCTCGCGGGCTACCTCATCGCGCTGCTCGGCATCGGGACCGGCCTCACGATCCTCGGCGCCAACGTGCAGCCGCTGCTCATCCTGGTGCTCATCGTCGGGGTCGCCGCGTTCCTCGCGCTGCGCGGCGTCGCCGACAACTTCGGTGCGAGCCTGATCCTCCAGACGCGCAAGCCCGCGCACATCGGCGACCTCGTCGAGTCGCTCGGCTACCTGGGGACGGTCGTCGAGCTCAACGGCCGGTCCGTCGTGCTGCGGACGTTCGACGGTCACCTCGTCCACCTCCCCAACGGGAAGGTGCTGGCCGAGCCGCTCGTGAACCGCAGCTCCCCGACCGGGAACCGGTCGATGATCGAGGTCCGCACGACCGAGCTGAAGCGCGTCGACGAGCTGCGCGACGTCCTGCTCGGCGCGGTCCGCCACACCAACGGCGTCCGGACCGACCCGCCGGCGCTCTGACGGCCGGGACCCGACGCTGCGGCGGGAGCCGCAGAAGGCTCGCGCACCGACGCCGAACGGTCGTCAGGCCCCGGTCAGCAGTCCTCGCTCGAACGCGACCCGCACCGCGTCGCGCCGGCCCGTGACCCCGAGCTTGCGGTAGATCGCGCGCTGGTGGGTCTTGACGGTGTTCACGGACACGAACAGGGCCGCGGCGACGTCCGCCGCGGTCATCGGGGACCGGAGGTAGAGCAGGATCTCGCGCTCGCGCTCGGTGAGCTCCCAGTACGCGGCGGTGCGGCGGGTGTCGTCGTGGCCGGCGAGGGAGCTGAGCCGCGCCCCGATGAACGCCTCGTGCTTCGTGCCCCACGTGAGGTGCGCGCCGAGCAGGTCCACGAGCTCGGGCCCCCGCTCGCCGAAGGGCCGCAGAAGGCGGCGCTCCTCGGCGTCGTCGAGCGCCGCCTCGAGAGCCTCGTGCGCGAGCCGCGCGTCCCCCGTCGCGTCATGCAGGAGGGCGGTCGTCAGCGCGTACGTCACGGAGATCTCGGCGTGCCGCCGCTCGCCGGGGACCGCGGCCAGCGCGGCCCAGGCCTCCTCGCGCAGCCCCGCCCGACGGTACACGTCCGCCGCCCACACGCGCGCGAGCGGCATCTGCGGGCCGTCCGGGCGGCGTCGCAGCAGGTCGGACGCGCCGCGCACGTCCCCGGCCTCGACGAGCACGCGCGCCTCGATGACCCGCACGAGGTCGGCGATGGTCGGCTCCACGGCGAGCAGGTCCTCGCGTGAGGCGACCTCCGCGCGCGCCCGCGCGAGCCCGGCGGCGTCACCCGCGCCGAGGCACGTCGTCATGAGCACGACGGCGGCCCGCAGGCCCACCACGCGGCCGCGCGTCCGGGTGAGCTCGAGCGCGCGGCCCAGGGCAGCCCGGGCGGCGTCGAACTCGTCGCGCGCGTACCCGACCATGCCCAGCACGAGGTACGCGGGCGCGACCGCCGACGCCTCGGTCCAGCCGAGCCGCTCGGCGCGGCGGAGCAGGTCGTCGGCCTGGCGGGCCGCACCGTCGAGGTCGCCCGCGCCGAACAGAGGCACGGTCGCCTCGGCGAGGCACGCGAGCTCGATCGCGAGGCAGCCCGCCTCGGCCGCGAGCCGCGCACCCTCGCGCAGGTGCACGAGCGCCTCGGCGTCGTCGTACGCGAGCCGGGCCTCGGCGCTCCCGACGAGGTAGTACGCGAGCGCGCGCGTCGAGGGCTCGAGGAGGTCCGCGGCGGCGAGGAGGCCTCGCGCCCCGTCGAGGACGTCGGGCGCGGAGCACGTGCCGCACTCCCGCGCGACGTACAGGCTCACCAGCGCCTCGGTGACGTCGAAGGCCGCGCGCCGGTCCGCGGGCAGCCGGTCGCGCCGGCTCCGGGCGAGGTCGAGGAGCGTCTCGGCCGCGTCGTCGCCGTCCACCACGCGGCACGCCGCCTCGACGAGGACGACGTCCGCGGCGTCCCGCTCGGGGCCGCCCACGGTGTCGACCAGGCGGCGCAGCGTCGCCGTTTCCCCGGCCACGAACGCGTCGGCCCAGCCCGCGAGCAGCAGGCCGGTCGCGAGCGCCGGGTCGTGCGCGGTCGCGGCGTGCCCGACGGCGGCGGCGAGGTCAGAGGAGACGAGCGCGTGCGCCGCCGCCCGGTGGACCTGCGCGAACCGCGCGGGGTCGGACCGCCGCAGCACCTCCTGGCACTGCGCGGCGAACAGCTCGTGCCACCGGAACGCGGTGGGCGCTCCCGCGCGCTCGAACGCGGCGAAGAACAGCCCGGCACGCACGCACCGTTCGAGCAGCGCGGGCCCCGTGTCGCCGTGGAGCGCCCGCGCGAGGTCCGCGTCGATCCGCTGGACGGCCGTCGCGTCGAGCACGAAGGCGGCGACCTCCGGCTCGAGCGTGTCGACGACCTCCTCGAGCAGGTAGTCGGCGAGCGGCGTCGGCGCGACGGCGAGCTCACGGATGCGGGCCGCGGGGTCGGTGGCGTCCCGGAGCGCGAGGCCCGTGAGCCGGACCGCGGCGGGCCAACCGCCCGTCGCGCGGGCGAGCTCCTGCACCGTGTCGGGGTCGACGTCGAGGCCCAGCTCCGCGACGACGAGCTCGACGTGGTCGGGCGAGAGCGCGAGGTCCTCGCGGCGCAGGACGCCGAGGTCGCCCGCCGCCTGCAGGCGCTGCACCGGGAGCGGTGGGTCGTAGCGCGACGCCACGACCAGGTGGACGCCGTCGGGCAGGTAGCGCGCCAGGCTCGCGAGCAGGTCGCGGGACCCGGGCGCGTGGAGCACGTGGACGTCGTCGAGCACGAGGACGAGCGGGCGAGCGGCCTCCTCGAGCGCGACCAGCAGCCCGTCCACGTGGGACTGGCGCAGGCGCGCTCCCGCCGCCGGCGCGCGCAGCGCGTGCAGCGCCGACGCCGGCCGGGGAGCACCGCCCGCTCCGGCGGGGTCGAGCGCGGCGCGCAGAGAGGCGAGGAGCCCGCCGAAGAGGCGGCGCGGCTCGTCGTCGAACGGGTCGAGCGAGAGCCACGCGACCGCTCGGTCGTCCTTCTCCGCCCACTGCGCGAGCGCCGTCGTCTTGCCGTAGCCCGCCGGCGCGGAGACCACGACGACGCGGTGGTCGCGCGTGAGGTCGCTCAGTCGTTCCCGCAGCGCCGGACGGTCGACCGTCCGCGCCATCGCGTGCGGCACCGTGATCTTGACGCTGGGATGCCCTGCCCCCGTCATGGCTTGACCGTAGCGACGCCCGACAGGACGCGCGCGGCGAACGCGTGACCTTCACGCGGAGTTCCCGCGCCGGTCAGGCGGGAGGTGCGTCCTTCGGGTCGGTGTGCGACGAGGCCCAGCCGCGCGCCTGCTCGACGGCGAGGTCGAGCCCGTCGAACACCTCGGACCCGCCGTCGACGACGGCGTCGTCGCCCAGGAGCGCCGTCGTCCCGGTGCGCTCGAGCAGCCGGCGCATCGCCGGGGACGCCCCGACGAGCACGAGCCGGTTGCCCTGGTCGTGGAGCCGGGTGGCGGTCCGGTGCAGGAGGTCGATCACCGCCGACGACGGGATGTCCGGCAGCGTCCGCAGCACGAGGATGAGCACGGCGCCCCGGGCGCCGCGGCCGTCGGGGAACTGGCTCTCGATCCGGGGCAGCGCCGCGAAGAACGACGGTCCGGCGTAGTCGAGGACGGTCACCTCGCCCGACGTGAGCTTCGTGGGCAGCGGACCCGACGTCCGCCAGCGTCCGTCGTCGCCGAGCGTGAGCGGGACGAGCTTCGCCTGCCGCGCCGCCTGCACGCAGTAGAGCAGGAGCGACAGCACGGCGCCGAGCACGATCGCCTGCTGGAGGGGCAGCGACGTGGTGGCGAGGAACGTGAGGATCATGGCCGCGGACGAGAGCGGCGACGTCCGCAGGACCAGCATGATCTCGTGGCGCTTGCCCCAGATCAGCTCGCCGCCGACGACGAGGATGAGGCCGCCGATCACGGGCATCGGGATCTGCTCGGCGAGCCCGCCGAGGAGCAGGACCACGAGCGCGAGGAAGACGCCGCTCACGACGCCCGCCCACCGGGTCCGCGCGCCGGCGTCGACAGCGACGCCCGTCCGGGACATCGACCCGCCGCTGGGCAGGGCCTGGAAGAAGCCGCCCGCGACGTTCGCCCAGCCCTGCGACCGGAAGTCGGCGTTCGCGTCGGAGCGGCTGCCGTCCGGGTTGGGCATCGACGGCGCGATCGACGCGGCCTGCGCGAGCCCGACGAGCGCCACGGCGAACGCCCCGCCGATCAGGTGCGGGGCCACCGACAGGTCCGGGAGCGTCAGCCCGGGCAGCGAGGCGGGGATCGACGCGATGTCGGACACCTTGCGCACGTCGATGCCGAAGATCCCGACGACGAGGCTCACGAGCACCATCGCGACGAGGAGCGCGACCGGCACCAGGCGCCGGACCGACCGTGCGAGCGCCCACGCCGCGATCGTGCCCACCGCGACGAGGGTCGTGGCGACGTCCCACGAGCCGGCGTGCACCGCCCAGTCGCCGAGCTGGTAGAGGCGGTTGTGCCCCTCCGGGTCGTACGCGGTCGCGTCCTCGAGCACGCCGGTGATGATCTGGAGCGCGATGCCGGTCGAGAACCCGACCATGACGGCGTTCGAGACGAAGCTCATCACGGCGCCGAGCCGCAGCAGGCCCAGGAGGAGCATCGCGAGGCCGACCATGATCGTCAGCGTCGCGACGTTCGCCGCGTCGGAGGGGTCGAGCTTGGCGTCCGACAGGACGCTCTGGGACGTCAGGGCGATCGCGCTGGTGAGCGTCGTGATCATGAGGACCGTGCGCGCGGTGAGCGAGCCGACGATGGCCGGGGCGACGCCCGCGAACAGGCCGGCGACCGGGTTGAACCCGGCGATCGACGCGTAGGCCATGCCCTCCGGGATCGAGAACAGTCCGGTGACCATGCCCGAGACGACGTCCGAGCGCGTGGGCCGGCCCGCGCGGCGGAAGGTGCGCCGCACCCACGCCGGGCCGCGCCCGCCGGTCCGGGCGTCGTCCGTCATGCGGGGCTCCCGCCCGCGAGGGCGCGCCGCGGCAGCGGGGCGCCGAACTCGGGGGCCCCCGCCGGGGCCGCGACGCGGAACGGGGGCATCACGCGGACCGCGAGCCACAGCGGCACGACCGCGACGCACAGGACCGGGAGCAGGCGGATGTCACCGACCGTCGTCACGGCCATGAAGAGCCCGAGCCAGCCGTCGTGCGTCACGACGAGGACCGCGCCCAGGACCCCCGCGGACACCGCGACCGTCGGAGGCACCGACGAGACCAGCGTGGACGCGGACAGGCCGAACGCGACGCCGATGAACACGGCCGGGAAGATCCGGCCGCCGCGGAACCCCCCGCCGGCCGCCACGACGAGCGCCCCGAGCTTGACGACGCCGACGGCCAGGAGCCCGTACCAGGTGTAGGTGTCGACCGTGTCGGCGAGCTCCTTCATCTCGTCGAGCCCCTTGAAGAGGGTGATCGGTCCGCCGGCCATGCCGAGGAGCCCGAGCACGAGACCCGCAGCGCCCAGCGCGACGACCGGGCTCTTCACCCGGTGGAAGAGGCCGTGCACCAGCGGGAAGACCAGGACGGCGAGGAGGCAGAAACCCGCGGTGACGAGCCCGATCACGGCCGCCGACAGCACGTCGCCGAGCTGCGGGCCTGGGTACGACGGCAGCTTCACGGAGAACGTGGGGGCGCCGACCGCCTCCATCGTCACGGCG
>Ga0180221_1001641_pt1 | contig 14391 bp, 12 predicted proteins | sample eDN5th37CKraftMG_FD_151339 | JGI IMG/M metagenome (GOLD analysis project Ga0180221, IMG submission 151339) | Enriched Miracle-Growth compost microbial communities from Emeryville, California, USA - eDNA 5th pass 37_C Kraft MG (version 2) (version 2) ...
AAGTGATGGAGGCTAGCGTGTGGCCCGGCGAGAAGAGGACGCGTGCCGGAATGTTGCCGACCTTGAACGTGTCGCCTTCAGCAAACAGACGGTCCCACTGCGACCCATCCGCCCGGAACTCCGGCCAATTGTAGATGCCCCTCCAGAGCTTCTGGACCTCGACCACCTTCTCGCCGATAGCCGTCGGTGCGCCTGTCACCTTGTTAAGGTAGCTCGCCGCAGAGAAATGGTCCGCATGCGGATGCGTGTCGAGGATCCACTCGATCTCGTATCCTTCTGCCTTCACGTAAGCGAGAATTTCATCGGCGCTAGTCGTGGTCGTCGCGCCTGACTTCTCGTCGAAATCGAGGACCGGATCGATGATCGCGCACTTCCTAGTCTCGGGATCGGCCACGACATACTGAATAGAAAAGGTGCGCGGCTCGAAGAAGCCCTTCACGATTGGCTTGGACGTGCTCATGACAAATTACTCCGGAAATGGATCAATTGGTTGGAAGCGTTGGCATCGAGCCAACGGACGGCGCCGGAAAGATCAAGACCAATGGACTGGCCCAATGCCGCCACATCGTCCTTGGTCATCCTCCTGCCAAGCACCTCGCCGAGGGCATAGAGGCTGGCCGCGCGGTGCCGCTCTTGCAGTGCGCCAGCACCGGTCCCTCAGCAGCGGCAATTGCGGCCTGAAACGCGCGAACCTGCTCAAGGGAATACTGGCCCGGGACGACTGGGATATGAGTGTAGCCAAGCCCAAGCTCGGCTGCGATCGCAGAATTGGATGCCGCGCTCGGTTGGCCGGGTTCTTCGCGATCTGGTCGGTTGTTGATGATGGCAGCAATCCCTGCCGCCCTCGCCTGAACGAACTCGGTCCGTGTCACCTGTGGCGAAACGAAAAGCTTGTTTGAAACCTGTTTCATCGCTCGCTCCATCGCTCCAGCGTCTTGGATAACGATCATATAAAAACGATTGCAAAAAAATGCAATAGTAAAATTGCATTTGATGCGCTACGCATTCGTGACACGCGGGGAGCAGGGCATGCGGACGAGATTCACATTCGACTTATCCACCATTCTCACTGGGATCGCGGTTATGAGCATGGTGCTCGCCATCGCGGGAATGTGGCCGCTTAAGGGCGATGTCGCTGCGTTCATGTCTTCCGTTGGACTTGCCGTCGTCTATCTTGCCGGCGGTCTCCCTGCCGCCTGGCGGGCGCTTGAAACCTTATGGCGCGAGCGGGTGCTCGACATTGACCTCCTGATGGTCGTGGCGGCGGTTGCCGCGGCAGCAGTCGGCGCAGCGTTTGAAGGTGCTGTTCTCCTGACTCTCTTCAGCGTGTCCACGACGCTCGAAGCGCAGGCTCTTGGCCGCGCGCGGCGCGCGGTTGAGGCGCTAATGGCGTTGCGCCCCGAGACCGCGCTGCTCAAGCGCCCGGATGGCAGAGAGGAAGAGGTCCCAGCGAGCAGCCTGCGCGTCAATGACGTTGTTGTCTTGCAACCTGGCGCGCGCGTCCCTGCCGATGGCATCATTGTCGGAGGACGGGGATCGCTTGATGAAGCCAGCATCACCGGCGAGTCCATCCCTGTCAGCAAGGACCCCGGCGCACAAGTTTTCGAAGCGACCGTAAATCTAGATGGCGTGCTCGAAGTTGAGATTACCAAGCCTGTCGAAGAAAGCACCGTCGCCCGCATGATCCAGCTCGTGACAGAGGCGCAGGCGGCAAAGGCCCCGTCGGAGCGTTTCAGCGCGTGGTTCGGCCAGCGCTACACGGTCGGCGTCTTGATCGCCGCCGCGCTCGCCTTCGCGGTATTCTACTGGCTCGAACGCGACTGGGAGAGCGCACTCTACAAGTCCGCGACCCTGCTCGTTGCCGCCAGCCCCTGCGCCGTCGTCATCTCCGTCCCCGCAGCAATCCTTTCGGCGCTGTCGGCCGCTGCCCGGCGCGGTGTGCTGTTCAAGGGTGGCGCTGCGCTCGAAACACTCGCAACCGTCGACACATTCGCCTTCGACAAGACCGGCACGCTGACGACCGGCAAAGCCGCAGTCAATCAGGTGGTGGCGCTTGATGGAAACGAAGAGGCGTTTCTCGCGCTGCTCGCGGGTCTCGAGGCGCATTCGGAGCATCACAGCGCAGCTGCGATCCGGCGCGAGGCCGCCGACAGATCAATCCATCCGGTCACGGTCGCCAATGTCGTCACACGCCCGAGCGCCGGCATCGTCGGCGAATTTGACGGCGGACAGGTCTGGGCCGGCAATCCGCGTCTTGCCGCACAGATGTCAGCCGCGATCGATCACCCCGCACTCGCTGCGCTTGCTGCTGATACGCAGACCGTCATCTACCTTGGCAAGGGCACGAGCGTCCTCGGGGCAATCACTGTGGCAGATCAGGCTCGTGCCACATCTCCGGAAGCACTTGCGTCCTTGCGTGCTGGAGGCGTGAGCCGGATCGTGATGGTGACTGGTGATCGTCGTCCGGTGGCTCTCCGGATCGGCGAGGAACTCGGCCTGCGTACTGATGAAATCAACGCAGACATGCTGCCGGAAGACAAGGTGCGCATGGTTGGCAAACTCGCCGAGACGGGCAAAGTGGCCTTCGTCGGTGACGGAGTGAACGATGCGGCCGCCCTCGCGCGGGCCGATGTCGGCATTGCGATGGGGGCGGCAGGTTCCGACGTAGCTTTGCAGGCGGCAGACGTCGCGCTCCTCTCTGAAGACATGACAAAACTCGCCGAAGCACAGCGCCTTGCAAAGCGCACCGCGCGTATCATCAAGCAGAACCTTGCCTTCGCGCTCATTGCCATGGCCGTTCTCGTGACGGGCGGCCTGTTCTTCGAACTGCCATTGCCCCTCGCTGTCATCGGGCACGAGGGTGGTACGGTTCTGGTTGTTTTCAACGGCCTGCGCTTGCTGGCTGGCTCCACCGATCGGACCGAGACAGGTGACAGCAAGTTACCTCACCAGCCAGGTCAACAACCGCCGTCGGTCCGAAGGGAAGCTTATCGTAGGAAAATCTCCAGGGGCCCCTCCGGCACAGTTGAGAATTGATTGAGGCAAGAGATGGCGCAGGCATGGCGATAAGATCCCACTTGCCATTCCCCTTGCACAAAACGAGATCGGTAGACTTGAGCACCGAATACGCATTCCTAGTTCATTCAACGTGATGCTGGGCAACCCGCCCCCTCGCGTGCGCGACCGCTTCGGGGCCGTATCCGGATGGTCTGCTTTTGGCGAGCGTTGGTCAGTTAGCGGCCCTTCATGCGGCAGGTAAGCGGGCAAAATTCGCCTCGTCTGCTCACGACCCCATTGCGGCCGTTGATGAGAAACCGCAGCGCTCTCAAGAGCGGACACACATCAGTGGTTCTGAATACAGCACGCTAACGAAGCGATAAGGCCGGTATGCTCATGTCGGAACATGCCGTCATGAGATTGTGCCGACGGCGTTGCACCAGTTGCAAATGCTTCCTACAATTATTCGTAAGCTCCTGAAGCAATTGACTTTTCGGCAGTCGTGCCGTATTTAGATGCAGATCGGGGAGTAGCCACTACCTAGTAGGACAGCATCAACACGATCGCCCGAGGGGCGTGGTGCTGTCAGTCGATGGATCGGCCAGGCGAGACCGTTTCAAGCCCGCAACAGATGTTGCGGGATAACCCGATCAAGCTTGGAGCCTGCCATGTCCCCCGTTGCCGTCTTGCTGCTATCAGCAAGCATGTCCGTCGATGCATTCGCCGTTGCCGTAGGGCGTGGCGCTACCGAATCCCGTGGGCGGTTGGCCGAGGCTTTACGCACGGGCTTGGTGTTCGGCATTGTCGAGGCGATCACACCATTTTTGGGCTGGCTGGCCGGCATGGCTGCGGCAGGATGGGTTGCGAGCTTTGACCATTGGCTGGCCTTCGCTCTGCTGGCCGGCGTTGGCCTGCACATGATCTACAGCGCCTCCAAGGCGGACGAAGACGGCGAAGCGGCAGCGCCGAAGAAGGCGTCGCTGGTCGTGCTGATCGTCACGGCCCTGGGCACGAGCCTTGATGCCATGGCCGTAGGCTTGTCGCTGGCCTTCATTGATGTGGACCTCTGGGGCATCCTGGCCATCAGCCTAGGCGTCGGGATCACGACCTTCCTCTTTGCCGTGATCGGCATGTCTCTTGGAAAGGTGATCGGCGAGCGCTTTGGCAAGGTGGCGGAAGTGGTGGCTGGTCTGGCACTGTTCTGCATCGGCTCGATGATCCTTTGGGAACATCTGACGGGCGTCTAATTTCCGGAATGCGTGTTCCGGGTAAAGCAATAGACTGGCAAATCGAAAGCTTGGCACACCGAAAGCTGCCAGTCTCCTTTCCACCCCTGAACTGCCGGTCGACCTTCGACCCCAATTCAGGCGTGTGATCATCGCGAATATTTTCCTGCAAGCGGACCTTTCTGAGCCCGCTGTCAGTTTGCCGCATCGGTCATCAGATGACAAAATGCTCGCTGCCTGTCAAAGGTGGCTGATGGGACGTTTGCGGAAGCTACTGCGAGATAGGGTGTCGGGAGGCATAGCTGCTGCCCTAACCGGATACTTGCTCGTCCTTCAAATCTTTGTCGCCGCCCTGACATGCGGCATGACGGTGCCCGTCGAGGCCGGACCGCAGTTCGTTCTATGCCAGCCGTCACAGTTTTCGGCTGACGGAACAGCCGCCGAGACAAGCACTGACGACCACGGCTTCGTCCACGTTTGTCCGTGTGTAATCTGCCATAACGATCCCGTCGATTTCATGGCGCTGGTGCCCACAAGCGCGGAAATCGGCCCCGCCCACGATGCGGCGTACGACCAGAAGCAGCCGGTCATCGTCGTCGATCCGACCTTATCGACCGACCCCGGCAGGCTCGGCCTGGCAATTGCTCCACGCGGGCCTCCTTCCAGCAACGCCTGAACTCGTACCCTGACGGCTTTCTCCATCCCTGGAGAGCAGCGTCTTCGATTTCACGCATCTGGAGGTTTTCCATGCGCATTCGCGATTTCACGCGCTCGATAGCAGCGCTCGCTTTGGTATTCGCCATCATTCCGGTCTCGGCCTTCGCCCACCACAACAATCCGGCAGAGCACGCCGTCGAAGAAGGCGTGTCCGATAGTCACTCATCACTGCACTATTCGATCGGCGACGTTCATGTCGAAACTCCCTGGAGCCGGGCGACCCCACCAACCGCAAACGTCGCCGCCGGATATCTGACCATCAGAAACGAAGCCGATGCTTCGGACCGCTTCATCGGTGCATCTTCACCGTCAGCGCAGCGCGTCGAGATACATACGATGGATATGGTCAACGACGTCATGCAGATGCGGCATATGGCCGATGGCCTTGAAATCCCGGCGGGCGAAGAGGTTGTGCTCACTCCAGGCGGGTATCATCTGATGTTGATAGGTCTTGAAGCACCATTATCCGAAGGGGATCTCGTTCCGGTCACGCTGCAATTCGAAGGCGGTACCGTCGAGGTCGAACTGACCGTTCGCGCCATGGGCGCTTCGAGCGGCGATAACGGGCATGGGGGTCACTGATGAAACCTGCCCGTTTTGCTCTGGTCGCAGGTGCCGCAATCGCGGTCCTCGCTTCCTTCTACGTCGTGTTCCTTGTCATGTCCGACACACGGCCAGCGAACTTCCGCACAGTATCTTCGTCAGGTACGGCGGCGATTGGTGGCCCGTTCGAATTGATCGACGATCGCGGTAACGTCGTTACGCAAGCCGATCTTGTCGGCAAGCCGTCCGCTATCTTCTTCGGCTTTACCTACTGTCCGGATGTCTGCCCAACGACGCTGTTTGAATTCGCAGCACTCATCGACCAGCTCGGACCAGACGCCGATAAGATGAACTTCATCATGGTCACGGTCGATCCCGAACGGGACACGCCGGAAATCCTGCATGAATACGTCACGGCATTCGACGAGCGCATCCGCGGTTTCACCGGAACGGCCGAGCAAGTTGCCCGCATGGCAGAGGCCTACAAGGTTCACTACGAGCGCGTCGAGACCGGCGACGACTACACGGCGGATCACACCGCCTCGGTCTACCTGATGGACGAGACAAACGCCTTTGCGGGCACGATCAGCTATCGCGAAGATCAGGAGACAGCGCTGCAGAAATTGCGCCGCCTGATCGCCAACGCCTGACCCAATTGAAGAGACAACAACGATGTCCGATATCACTGCCGAAGGGGCTGGCGCGCCGACACGCGGCCAAGCTTCTATCGATCTCTACCGCGCCGTCTGGCGCTGGCATTTCTATGCTGGACTGCTCGTCCTGCCCTTCCTCATAACCTTGTCGATCACCGGCGCGCTTTATCTCTTCCGGGACGAGATCGACGCCCTTGTCCATGCTGACCTGAAGCGGGTCGAAGTGCAACAGGGCGTCGAGCTCTCGTCAGCATCCGAAATGATCTGGTCGGCGCTTGCGGCGCATCCGGGCACTGCTGTCAAATATACAGACCCAGTAACCGCAGACACCTCTGCCGAGATAACAATCAACACGTTCGACGGTGAGCGACTGGCGGTCTATGTCGATCCGTACAGCGGCGACGTCCTTGGTGCGATGGCCGATCGCGGCACCGTCATGTGGACGATCCGCTACCTGCACAGCCTGCGCTATTTCGGACCGGTCGCGCGCGGGGCCATCGAAATCGCTGGTGGCATGACGATCATTCTCGTCGGCACGGGCATCTTCCTCTGGTGGCCGCGCGGCCAAAAAGGCGGCGTCGTCACTGTTCGCGGCGACCGCAAGAAGCGCGTCTTCTGGCGTGACACGCACGCAGTCCTTGGCGTCTTTCTCGGCGGCTTCATCGTCTTCCTTGCCTTCACGGGCATGCCATGGTCGCAGGTTTGGGGAGCCAAGGTCAATGAATGGGCGAATGGCAGCAACTTCGGCTACCCGTCAGGCGTGCGCGTCGATGTGCCGATGTCAGGCGAGCGCTTGTCGTCCGAAGGCCTCACAAGCTGGTCGATGGAGCAAGCGCAGGTTCCGACCTCGCCGAGCCCAGCTACCCACCAACAGGCCATCAGCATTGACCAGGCAATCGACACCTTCACCGAACTCGGGCTGCATCGCGGTTACGCCGTGAACCTTCCACAGTCGCTAACAGGCGTGTTCTCCGGTTCGGTCTACCCAGATGATCTGTCGCAGCAGCGTGTTGTACATCTTGATCAGTATACGGCGGAGCCGTTGGTTGATATGAGCTACGACGACTATGGCCCGCTTGGTCGGTGGCTCGAATTCGGCATCAACTTTCATATGGGGCAACAATTCGGGCTGGCGAACCAGATTCTCCTGCTTGCCGTTTGCTTCGGAAACGTCGTCCTCGCCGCATCGGCGGGCATCATGTGGTGGAAGCGCCGCCCAAGCCGATCCATGGGTATTCCCCCAATGCCCAATGACAAACGCGTGTTTCGCGGATTGTTCGCGATCCTGATCGTTGGCGGTATCGTCTTCCCCCTAGTCGGCGCAACGCTCCTAGTGATGATCGTTATCGACTTCGCGCTCTCGCGAATGAGGTATCGTAGCGCCTAGATCCAGCTTATCAAACGAACGTCCGCTAGTCCGAAATCTATCTCCTTAGCGGACGTTCGGCTTTCCACCAACAACGGCCGGAGGGGAGTTTGAAGGCCTAAATAAAGCGGCCATCCGAATCCGATCCGGATCGCCGCTCTACTTCAGATTTCAGTTCTCTCTGCCAAGAGGAGCGCGTCCTCCACGTCGACGCCGAGATAGCGCACAGTGTTCTCGATCTTCGAGTGACCAAGCAGGATCTGGATCGCGCGGATGTTACCTGTCGCCCGGTAAATGATCGACGCTTTCGTGCGTCGCAACGAGTGTGTTCCGTACTCTTCCGGACGCAGGCCGATCGCGGCCACCCACTCGTCTACCAGGCGCGCGTACTGCCTCGTGCTCATGTGCCGTGTGTGATCGACCCGGCTCGGGAATACATAGTCCTCAATCGAGCCCCCGCGTCGTTCCAGCCATGCCAGAAGGCTTGCTCTCACATCGCTGGTGATCTCGAACTGGACGGGCCGCCCCGTCTTTTGCTGGATCACGATCGCCCGAGTCCGTATCTCGGGTCCGGCAACAACGTCACGGATTTTGATCTTGACTAGGTCACACCCGCGCAGCTTGCTGTCGATCGCCAAATCGAACAGCGCGCGGTCCCGAACGCGTCTCTCGCGATCAAGAAAGAAGCGGACGGCCCAGATCTGCTTCTGGGTGAACGGACGCTTGGTGCCGACCATCTTTCCGGCATTCCAAGCTGCGCGGTTGCGGCTGGCATCATCAAATATGGAATGGCCCATTTGAGTTCTCCTCGGCCGGGATTGGCCGAAAGAGAAACGTAATGGAACACTACTGTTCAGGGGCCGACAGCGGACCGTCAGGTATCGGCTGGGTTTCGCGACAAGCTGCCGTTTAGCGTCCGACCCCTTTATGGTCGTTCGAGCCGGAAGCTGTGATCCTGAATGCGGCCACCAGCCAGAGCATGCCGAAGGCGACCAAGCGCCGCGTTCCTCCGCCGGATGGTCCAACGCAAGAATGGCGAATACCTGATCGCCCACCGAGGTTTCAACGAAAACACTGTGCAGTCCGACTAATATGTAATCTGCGTCCGACTGGCGATTGTCCGCGCCAGACGATCTTTTCTTTGCCCGCAAGGGCTAGGGCTTCGCCTTGACGATTGGCTTAGGTTTTGGGCGCGACCTTCGTCGCAGACATCTTTTTGGGCGGCTTCGGCAATTTGATCGGCCGCGATAGGTCGAGCACAACCACGTCAACCCGTGCCTTCAACTCATCCGACATCTTATCGAGAATGCGAGCCCTCAGATCACCCGCCGAAGTGACGCTCGCATCAACCAGGCCATTGACCTTTTCGCCGTTGCCAAACCACAGCGCGAGATAGACGCCCTGTCGCGCAGCGTCTGGATGAATCGCGTATCGCTGATCCAATTGTGCGGCGGCAGCCGAGTATAACTCGTCGTTCCACTGGCCCTTCACCTCCGTCACGAGAAGGCGATTGCGTCCTTCCAGAATGGCGGACGCGGTGATGTCACAGCGATTGCCGCCCGCCATGTGACGCTCGATTACGATCGACAGGCCAAGGGCCTTCATCTGCCCTTGCAGTTGATCCACGATCCTGTTGCGCGCGGTGTTCTCGTCGACACGCTTATCGCCGTCATAGAAGGCATCAAGTGGATCTGTCTCCGAGCCGTTGAGCCAACGCTGCAGTTCTTCCAGCTGCTCGACGATCAACGCCCGAAGGTCCTCGACCGACGCCACGTCGTTTTCTTCGAGCATCTTGTTGATCTCAAACGGGCCTGGCGCCCTGAAATCCTGAAGCGCGAGTTTGCGCTGGGCTTCCGCTCGCATCGTCAGCATGGCCTCTTGGTAGTCCACAAAACGAGCATCGGGAAGCATGCGGTCGAGCACCTCGATGACACGCTCCGGCGCATCCTCGGCGATCCTCCACATGCAATCGCGCAGGAAACGATAAGCCCTCTGGTCTTCGGGATCGCCTGTACCCCAGCTGCTCGGCAGATGAACCTTCGGCCAAACCGGCGCGAACGCATCCATGACCTTGTAGATGGTCTCCGCAGTTAGCGGCGGATGGTCGTCGTCTTCCCGCTCATACATTCGACCAAGGCGGCCTTCGAAACCGAAGATTGCCTGCGGATCAGTCTTGAGTTCCTGCCACGCAGCGTCATGATCGGGCGTTCGATAAAGCACGGCATTGATCTGCCAGAATTTTCGGCGACCGCGTGCTCGCTTGTCTTCCTCTGTTTCCCCGCCGCTATCGACCAGAGGATCGCCGCAACGCCGATCGATAAGTGCGATCAGATCTTCCCGCCGCCCGTACTGCGACGCCATGCCGAACAGCGGCCGCATGGCCTCCTGGGGCATCTGCGGGAAGCGCTCCAGCCATTCCATCGGCAGCGTCGCGCGCAAATTTTGGAAGGCGGGCTTGTTGTTTAACCAATAGACATGCTGCGGCGCGTTCTCGGGCTCGGCCAGCTGAGGCTCGATGTAGGCGCGTAAGAACGTTTCCGTTGATCCCGGCTCCTTGAACAGCGCTGCGTCGAGCGCCGCCTCGAACGCTTCGCCATCGGCCTCACTGTCCTTGAACACAGGGTAGGACGATGTTGCTTCGGTCTTCGCCGCCGCGAGTATGCGCGGATCGATAGTCGTCAGGTCGACACCGTCGCGATACAGGACAATCAGGGCCGCGAGCAAAATCTCGGCAACATTGGTACTCTTGCGCTGGCCTAGCCGCTCGACAGTGGGGATGTGCGGCTCAACGAAAGGCAAACAGTTTCGGAGCGCGCGCAAAGGCGTTTCCGCATCGTCGACCATGCCCTGCAGTTCATCCGGGTGATAGAGAAAAGCGCGGGTAAATACCGTGAGCCACCATCCATGGCGTCCCGCCTCGATTTCCGCGAGGTTGGCGCGAAGATGGGCGCGTTTATTGGCCTCGATCGCTGCTTCCTTCTCCGCCCGTTTCTTCCGGCCGCGTATGTGGGTCACGCGACGCTCGTCGCGCCAGTATTCGCGTCGGGCCCGTTCTCGTCTCGCCCACAGTCGCAGGAAATCGGGCGAGAACTGGCTTTGCGCCCGCTGCGTCGCGCGAAGCGCGTTCGGCCCTTTCTCCTCGCCCCAGAAGTTATGGCCGGAAAGCAGCGATCCCCAAACATCCACCATGCTGTGGTCAAAAGCGTACTGGCTCAGTGCGTCCGGGTCGCCGACCTGCAGATGCAGGCCGGAGTGCGCATGGCTCGAATATAGGTTGATCACCGCCTCCTGCGCCTGCTCGCCGCCTAAGCCTTCGACGGCGCGCCGCTGAAGATCGCGCCTTAGATGGTCATTGGCGACGAGATGCTTGACCGACGCGCTCCGCTCGGTCGATGCATTGCCCTGGAAATGGAGTGTCCTGATCCACAGCCAGATGCGAGCCGGGTCGTGTGGTTCCGCTTCCGCTAGCTCGAAATACCGATCGAGAAGCCGACCGAGGATTTTGCTTTTTCCGTACCGGCACGTACACGCATAGGCGTACCTGGGCGCACAGGTGCAGACGAAGCCCGTTGTTAGGGCATCGAGAAAGTTCGTGACTTCGGCGAGCGTGAAAGACCGCACTAGGACGTCGATGAAATAGCGCGACGTCCTGTCACGATTACTGCGGTTTGGCGTGCCGTACAGTCCCGAGAGCTTGTCCAGAAGGTCTGCAACCTTGGTCGCGCCGATCGATTCAACGCCGCGCTTAGTGACCCATCGCGCCACGATCTCAAGCGAAGTCGCCGAGCCCTCCGCGAAAAGAGCATCGAACTCGACCGCGGGATCAAAGGTGCCGGCGGCTATCAGGACCTGGCCGACCCACTTCCGGGTATCGCTATCGGTTGCCGTATCGCGGACCAATACCGACAGTTCCGGCACCAGACTGTCCGACGCGTCCGTGTCGACCAGCAACTCAAGGACAAGCGTGCGAAACTGCCCCGGCTTCCTCAGAATCGCGCGAACCGGACCTAAAATGTCCGACGTGAAAAACTGACCGACGTTGAAGCGTCGCCACGTGTCGCTTCGACGGAACAGCGGCTCCAAATCCGCAAGCTTATCCAAGCCCGACAGCAGAGCGCGCTTCGCCGCCGTCGTTAGCTGGCTTGGATCGCCGTTCGCCAGCACCGCATATGGATCAAGCTCGATCAGGCGCAACTGTAGCGGCTGATGTCCCAGCGCCGCCATCCAGCCGACCATGCCGCGCAATTCGTCGCGGGTCACGCCATTCGGTGCTACGACGGCAAGGACCCGTTCCAGGGAGAGACGGTCCTTCGGATCTTCGATCCGACCCACCAGATACGACGCCGCAGAATATTCGGCGACGATCCGGTGGACCGGTTCGTGCTCTTCCGGATCGTCCGAGGGTTTCAGCAACCGCGTGACGATCAGGAAGGGCGCGTTCGATGCGTCGCGACACAGGCCGTTGACGTAAGGGAAATCGCGGTCGCTTAAACTCTCTACCGTGGCGATGCCCGTCGCGCCGGATAAGAGGAGCTTGGCGAACACCTCGCCTGCGACTGCGATGATGGCGTCAAGCGGCGGCTTCGATTTCGGCTTGGGCCGTTCGGTGTTCGCCTCGTGCGCGAGACGACGTATGGCGTCCGAGAAAATCTTTGGCTTCGACGTAAAGACGCGCCCGCTCTCAATGTAGGCCTCGCCGAACAGGATCAGAAATTGTGGGTTGCCAAGCAACGGGCCTAGCCCAAATCGATGAACCTCCGCCGCGAAGGCCTCGAAATCCTCGTAGGGAAACTTGCTCTCGAAAAGCTGGCGCTGCTCGTCGTCGTTGAAGGGCTGCAGATGCACGACGACGGGCTTCGCACCGAAGCACTGCTCGACATACGCCGTGCGGCTGCGGTCCCACTCGGCCGACCGGCCCGCGAAGACGACCGTCGCCGTCGATGTCTCGCTCGCCATCGCGATGATCTTGTCGGTCGCGACGGTGTCGATCCGCGCAACTTCGTCCATCGCGTCGATAACGAGCGGGCCGGTTCCCGCGAGCCCCGGCTTGTTCTGGAAGATGCTGGCGCGAATCCGGTTTGCTTGGAGCAGCCCGGCGAGCGCCTTAAGCAACTCGGTTTTGCCCGCACCCGGTTCCGCCAAGACGACGAATACCGTCCCCACCTGAAGCAGCTCTTCTTCAGTGTAGGTCTTTTCATCTACGACGAGGGCGCGGGAAATATAAACTGTTAACTCTCCCCCGATGGTCCAATTGCGCAGGGACTAGACGGTCCACTCGACCACGGCCCAATCTAAGGATTTGTGCTGGAACTTGCAAAAAGAACAAGTGACCGACGCGCCAACTACCTAGCCAAGCGACCGTTGTGAAATGGTCACGATAGCGTGCTGGATCGCGGCATCGGTGACGAGCAATGGTCGATAGCAGGCAATGCATGCTGCGAACAGGCGGTCAAAGCTTATACGGTGAGCACCTCAGGAAAGCAGGGGTGAATTCTCGAGCCGGACGGTAGCATTTAGGAAATCCAGAACGTGCTGCGAAGGGCGGCATTGGAGGCGCTTTGCTGCCGTTCGTTGCAGGTGATCCGAACGTCCGGTTTCAGGGATAGGCAAAGTTTGCCCGAACGTCCGTGATGGGGGCGCTTTCCTGCCGTACAAGGCAGCACATCTGAATGTTCTGCCTGAAAAGCGAACCGACGTACGTTGCCATGAGATACCTAAACTCGAATCAAGAGCATGGGGTCGAATTTCTGGTTCTCGTCCGCATAGCCGCGTGGGTTGCAGACGATGCGGGTCTTGTTGACGGTGTAATCGCAGCTCTCATGCGTATGGCCATGGACCCATAGCACTGGACGTCCAACCTCAATGACATCTATCAGATCCGATGCATAGGCGGCATTGAGTAGGTCACCCTTTGATTGGGGTGGTAAGGATAGTGGATGGGGCAGGTGGTGGGTGACCACGACCGTTTTAATTGAATCAGCCCGAAGCGCATCGCCAATGAACAGCTGTGATTCCTGGTGCATCCTGAGCGCCGTATGCGGCAAAAAGCGAAACCACGGCTTCTTCTGCTCGGCTATCTGGCGGTAGTCGTTCATGCGGTCCCGCGCGTGTCGCATCGCAACCTCGGGAGGTCCCTCAACTGCGTAGTCGGTCCAGAGGGTTGCTCCCAGGAACCGGACGTCGTTGATGACGACGCTGTCGTTCTCCAGGAAATGGACGTTGGGATATTGGGCTGCCGCAGCTCGTCCGTCTTCCAGACCTTCCTTGATCGAACCCTTGTAGAACTCGTGGTTCCCGGCGACATAGATGCAGGGCATGGCTGGTGCTATGTGCTGTGCAAGCCATTCAACTCCGGAGGCAATCCCCCGGCACAAGTCTCCGGCCACCACACAGACGTCGGCGTCTGGGGTAGTGAGCGGTTGGCGCAGGTCCGTGTATTCGAGGTGAAGGTCCGAGAGCAGCCAGATCTTCATGTTTTGGTTCCGGTCGAGGATTCTTGCTGTCGTTCGTGTGTGCCACCAACTGATGGCACTTAAGTGTTTCGCAGCGAATCGGGCTTTATGGGTTCAGGCGCGACGAGTATTCCCACACACGCCAGTGCTGAGCTCAGAGTTTCCGGACTGGCTGCTGCGTGGAGAATGGCTATCAAATCAGGGCCTGTGAGAGTGATCCATTCCTGGGTATGGTATGGTCCTATGGGGACACTATTCTCCCTATCCTGAACCAATCGGATCATCGGCGGAGAAATACTAGATTGAAGAGTGTCAATAACCACAGAATCGGGACCCTGTTTTTTCTTCCAAAAGGGACCCCCTCAATGTGATAGAGGCACGGCAGTGAGCACCCGATCAGGCGTAGCTGGTCGGGGTTGCACAGCCTGATCGGGTGC
>Ga0180221_1001644_pt1 | contig 14383 bp, 14 predicted proteins | sample eDN5th37CKraftMG_FD_151339 | JGI IMG/M metagenome (GOLD analysis project Ga0180221, IMG submission 151339) | Enriched Miracle-Growth compost microbial communities from Emeryville, California, USA - eDNA 5th pass 37_C Kraft MG (version 2) (version 2) ...
AACTGGTCGGTCACGGTCACGGTGCCGATGGCGGCGACGCGGCCGACGTCGTTGCGGCCGAGGTCGAGCAGCATCAGGTGCTCGGCGCGCTCCTTGGGGTCGGCGAGCAGCTCGTCCTCCAGCGCCTTGTCCTCATGGGGCGTCGCGCCGCGCGGCCGCGTGCCGGCGAGCGGGCGGATGGTCACCGTGTCGCCGCGCAGGCGCACGAGGATTTCCGGGCTCGACCCGGCCACGGCGTAGTCGCCGTAGTCGAGGAAGAACAGGAACGGCGCCGGGTTGACCCGGCGCAGGGCGCGGTAGAGCGCGAACGGCGGCAGCGTGAACGGCGCCTCGAAGCGCTGCGCCAGCACCACCTGGAACACGTCGCCGGCGGCGATGTAGTCCTTGCCCCTGAGCACCATCCGCCGGAACTCCTCCGGCGTGGTGTTGGAGACCGGCGGCTCGACCAGCGGCCCGTCGGGCACCGCGGCGCTCCCCTTGCCGAGCGGGCGGTCGAGCGCGTCGACCACCGCGGACAGCCGCTCGACGGCGCGGGCGAGCGCCGCCTGCGCCGTGACGCCGGCGGCGGGCCGCACCGGCGTGACCACGGTGATGGCGTCCTTCACCGCGTCGAACACGATGACGATGGTCGGCCGCACCAGCACCGCGTCGGGGATGCCGATGGGGTCCGGGTTGGGCTGCGGCAGGCGCTCCATCTGCCGCACCATGTCGTAGCCGAGATAGCCGAACACGCCGGCCGCCATGGGCGGCAGGTCGTCGGGCAGGTCGATGCGGCTCTCGGCGATGAAGCGGCGCAGCGCCGGCAGGGGAGCCTCGTCGCAGCGGACGAAGCCCTTGCCGCGGTCGATCTCGGCCACGTCGCCGCGGGCGCGCCACACCGCGTCCGGGTCAAGGCCGATGATGGAATAGCGGCCGCGCACCGCGCCGCCTTCGACGGACTCCAGCAGGAAACTCATGGGCCGCCCGCCGGCGACCTTCAGGAAGGCCGAGACCGGCGTCTCCAGGTCCGCGACCAGGGTGGTCCACACCACCTGCGCCGCGCCGCGCGCGTAGGTCCGCGCGAAAGCGTCGGCAGACGGCTCGATCTGCATGGCGTCAGTATCCGCCGCCGGCGATGGCCTGGTTCATGGCGGCGCGGTCTACGGTGGTGCCGAGGTCGCTCTCGAGGCGCGCCACGTACTGGCTCAGCAGCTCCTCGGCGATCGACGAGCGCAACTGGTTGCCGAGCGTCTTGCTGGCCTCGGCGTCGGGATCGAACGGCGGCGTCTTGACGTCGGTGACGACGAACACGACCTGCTCGACCGCATCTTCTCCCTCGGCGCTGCCCGGCGCGCCCTTGGTGGTCTTGAAGGCGGCGGCCACGACGCTCTGCGGCAGCACGTTGCCGCCGCTGCGCTTGACGCCCCAGATGCTCTTGACCGTCAGCTTGTCCGCGGCCGCCGCATCCTTGAGCGGCGTGCCGCCCTTGATCTTGTCCACCAGGTCCTTGGCCTTGGCCTTGAGGCGGGACGCGATCTCGTCGTCGCGCCAGCGCGCCTCGACCTGGTCCTTGACCTCGTCGAGAGTGCGGTCGCGCGACGGCGTGACCCCGCCGACCTCGTACCAGACGAAGCCGCCGTTGTAGGGCAGCGCGTCGTTCTCGACGCCGGCCTGGGTGTCGAACGCGCCGGTGAGCACGTCGATCCCCGGGGGCAGGCCCGCGACCGGCTTGCCGTCGGGGCCGCGGCCGGAGCGGTCGATCGCATCGATGGTGCGCAGTGGCAGCTTGAGCTGCTGCGCCACCTCGTCGAGCTGCGCGCCGGAGGCGAGCCCGTCCTCGATCTTGTCGCGCAGGTCCGAGACCTGCGCCCGCGCGCGGTCGAGCGCGATCGTGTGCTTGATGTCGGCCTTGGCGTCGTCGAACGACTTCACGACGGCCGGGACGACCTTGTCGACCTTGAGCAGCACCGTGCCGAACCGGCCCTTGACCGGCGCGCTGACCTCGCCCTCCTTGAGCGCGAAGGCGGCGTCCGCCACCGCCGGGTCGACGATCGACGCCTTGTCGATCAGGCCGAGGTCGGTGTCGCTGTCCTTGAGGCCGCGCTCGGCCGCGATGCTCTCGAAGGTCGCGCCGCCGGCGATCTTGTCGGCGGCCGCCTTCGCCTCCTCGTCGGTCGGGAACACGATCTGCTTGATCTCGCGCTTCTCCGGCGTCGAGTAGTTGGCGATGTGCGCGTCGTAATCCTTTTTCGCGTCCTCGTCGGAGACCGTGACGGTCCTGGCGATCTCCTCGGGGTTGACGACGAGCAGCATCAGCTTGCGGTATTCCGGCGCGCGGAACGTGACCTTGCGCGCATCGAAATAGGCTTGCAGCTCCTCGGGCGTCGGCGGGGGGATGTCGCCGGCGTCGGCGCGCGTCAGGGCGACGTAGTCGAGGGTGCGCTCCTCGTTCTGGTAGCGGTTGAACGCCTCGATCTCCGCCATGGGCGCGGGCGCGCCGGCGCTGATGGCGCTCGCGAGCTGGCGGCGGACCAGGGCCTGGCGCTGCTCGGCGATGTAGCGCTGCTCGGTGAACCCGGCCTGGCGGATCAACTGCTGGAAATACTGGTGGTCGAAGGTGCCGGTGACGCCGCGGAACGCCGGGTCCTCGGTGATCCGCCTGGCGATCGCCGCATCGGAGATGCCGAGGCCGAGTTTTGCCGCGGTCTGGTCGAGCGCGGCCTCGGACATCATCTGCGCCAGCAGCTGCTGGTCGAAGCCGAAGGCGCGCGCCTGGTCCGGCGTCAGCGGTCGGCCGACCTGGCGGCTCATCTGCTGGAGCCGGTCGTTGAAGGCCTGGCGGAACTGCTCGCCGCCGATCTCGGTCGAGCCGACGCTGGCGACGGTGGTGCGGCTGGTGCCGCGGAAAATATCGGCGATGCCCCAGATGCCGAAGCTGACGATCAGGAACAGGACCACGGCGGCCATGATGGCCTTGCCGAGCCAATTCGACGACGCCTTGCGCAGACCGCGAAGCATATGAGTCGTTCAACCTGTTGATGGAGCAAAGAAAATGCCGCCCGCCGACGGCGAGGCCGCGCATCATAGGGAGGCGGGGGCTGGCCTGCAACTCGCCGCTTTGGTATCGGGCCGCAACGGGGAGCGATGACATGACGACACGGCGGCCGCTGGTGGCGGGAAACTGGAAGATGAACGGGCTCGCGGCTTCCGTGGCCGAGCTCGACGGGATCGTGGCCGGCAGCGCACCCATCGCGGCCCGGGCCGATCTCATGGTCTGCCCGCCGGCCACGCTGATCGCGGGCTTCGCGGCGCGGGCCAAGGGCACTCCGGTCGCCATCGGCGGGCAGGACTGCCACGCCAGGCCCTCGGGCGCCTTCACCGGCGACATCGCCGCCGAGATGCTGCGCGATGCCGGAGCGAGCGCGGTGATCCTCGGCCATTCCGAGCGGCGCCTGTATCATCGCGAGACCGACGCTGACGTGCGGGCCAAGGTCGAGGCGGCCTGGCGCGCCGGGCTCCTCGCCATCGTCTGCGTCGGCGAGACCCGCGAGGAGCGCGAGGCCGGCCGCGCGCTCGACGTGGTGAGCGGGCAGCTTGCGGGCTCGGTGCCGCGGGGCGGAACGGGCGGCACCCTGGCGATCGCCTACGAGCCGGTGTGGGCGATCGGCACCGGGCTGACACCCACCACCGCGGATGTGGCCGAGGTCCACGGCCTGCTGCGCCGGCAGCTCGCCGCGGTGTCGCAGGACGCCGCAGCGGTCCGCATCCTCTACGGCGGCTCGGTGAAGCAGTCGAACGCCGCCGAACTGATGGCGGTCCCGGACGTGGACGGCGCGCTGGTCGGCGGCGCGAGCCTCAAGGCGGACGAATTTCTCGCCATCGCAGGGGTTTACGCCGCCTGAGCCGGCCCCATTGGCCAAACCGGCCGGATCGTGTAACAGACCCGCGCCAATCCTATATGTGGGGCTGCTGCCTGCGCCGGCCGCGCGCCGAAGGAAGTGTTGATGCAAACCGTCGTCATCGTGGTCCACCTGATGATCGTCCTCGCCATGATCGGCGTGGTGCTGTTGCAGCGCTCCGAGGGCGGGGGGCTCGGCACCGGATCGCCAACGGGCTTCCTGTCGAGTCGCGGCACCGCCAACGTGCTCACGCGGACCACGGCGTTCCTGGCCATGGCCTTCTTCGCCACCAGCCTGCTGCTGTCGATCCTGGCCGGCATGAACCGGGCCCCGCGCTCGATCCTGCCGGCCGGCGAAACGCCCGCGTCGTCGGCCGTGCCGGGCGTGGCGCCGCCCGCGCCTTCGGGCGGCGGGCCGGTCGCGCCCGCGCCGACCGCTCCGGCCCCGAGCGCGCCAGCCCCGGCGGCGCCGTCGGGACCGCAGGTGCCGCAGTCGCGGTAATACCGCGCCCGCCTGCTTAGAACGTAGTTGAGCATCGGGCGGTGACCGCCTGATGGAGCAGGAGTTTTTGATCGCTATGCCGGAGCCGCATGGAGGCCGCGTGGGGACAACGAAGCCCTCGGCGAATCGACCCGCCTGGGTTATGAGTTGAGCCCCATGGCGCGGTACATCTTCATCACCGGCGGCGTGGTCTCCTCCCTCGGAAAAGGGCTTGCATCGGCGTCTCTCGGCGCGCTCCTGCAGGCGCGCGGCTACAAGGTCCGGCTGCGCAAGCTCGACCCCTATCTCAACGTCGATCCCGGCACCATGTCGCCGTACCAGCACGGCGAGGTGTTCGTCACCGATGACGGCGCGGAGACCGACCTCGACCTCGGCCACTACGAGCGCTTCACCGGCCGGCCCGCCACCCGGCAGGACAGCATCACCACCGGCAGGATCTACCAGGACATCATCGCCCGGGAGCGCCGCGGCGACTATCTCGGCGCCACCATCCAGGTCGTGCCGCACGTCACCAACGCCATCAAGGATTTCATCCGCGAGGGCAACGAGGGCTTCGATTTCGTGCTGTGCGAGATCGGCGGCACCGTGGGCGACATCGAGGGCCTGCCGTTCTTCGAGGCGATCCGCCAGTTCGGCAACGAGGTGCCGCGCGGCGACGCGATCTACATCCACCTCACGCTGCTGCCCTATATCCCGAGCGCCGGAGAGCTCAAGACCAAGCCCACCCAGCACTCGGTGAAGGAGTTGCGCTCCATCGGCATCCAGCCGGACATCCTGCTCTGCCGCACCGACCGGCCGATTCCGCCCGAGGAGCGGCGCAAACTCGGCCTGTTCTGCAACGTGCGCGAAAGCGCGGTGATCGAGGCGCGCGACGTCGACAACATCTACGCCGTGCCGGAGGCCTATCACGACGCCGGGCTCGACCGCGAGGTGCTCGCCGCCTTCGGCATCGCCAACAGCCCGCCGCCGGACCTCGCGGTGTGGCGCACCATCAACGAGCGCATCCGCAGCCCGGAAGGGCAGGTGACCATCGCCATCATCGGCAAATACACCGGCATGAAGGACGCCTACAAATCGCTGATCGAGGCGCTTTCCCACGGCGGCATCGCCAACAAGGTGAAGGTCAACCTCGACTGGATCGAGAGCGAGGTGTTCGAGCGCGAGGACCCGGCCCCGTTCCTGGAGCACGTGAACGGCATCCTGGTGCCCGGCGGCTTCGGCCAGCGCGGCGCGGAGGGCAAGATCAGGGCGGCGCAGTTCGCCCGCGAGCGCGACGTGCCGTATTTCGGCATCTGCTTCGGCATGCAGATGGCGGTGATCGAGGCGGCGCGGAACCTGTGCGGCATCGAGAACGCCAACTCCACCGAGTTCGGCGAGACCGCGGAGCCGGTGGTCGGGCTGATGACCGAGTGGATGCGCGGCAACGAGCTGGAGCAGAGGAAGGCCGGCGGCGACCTCGGCGGCACCATGCGGCTCGGCGCCTACGCCGCGGCGCTGCGGCGCGGCAGCAAGATTTCGTCAATTTACGGCGAGGCCATGGAGATTTCCGAGCGCCACCGCCACCGCTACGAGGTCAACACCCGCTACAAGGACCGGCTGGAGCAGCACGGCATGCGCTTCGCCGGCATGTCGCCCGACGGGCTGTTGCCCGAGACGGTGGAATACGAGAATCACCCGTGGTTCATCGGCGTGCAGTTCCACCCGGAGCTGAAGTCGCGGCCGTTCGCGCCGCACCCGCTGTTCGCCTCCTTCATCGGCGCGGCGATGGAGCAGAGCCGGCTGGTGTAGCTGGTGCTGAAGCTATATTGGCGCCTTGGCTCGCGCGGTATTATATTCTATTTTCTAATGTAATTTGGGAGAACATTGGTTATGAAAACTAATGTAAAGCGCAAGCCAGCGGCAAAGCTGGCCGAGGAGCTGTTGACCGCGGCCGGCGGCGCGACCATGTCCGAACTCATCCGCGCGACAGGCGGCCCGCAATATAATGTCCTGGCCCGGCTCGAAGGCCGCGGCTATACGATCCGTAAGCTCAAGGAGGATCGTGTCACCCGTTACTTTGCGATCCCGCCGCGCGGACGGACGTTCGAGGCAACCGTGACGAGCCAGGGCCAGATCACGATTCCCAAGGACGTGCGCGAGCAGCTTCATCTGCAAAGCGGCAGCAAGGTACAGTTCAGCGTCGAGGCCGGCGACCGCGCCGTCATAAGGCCGATCTCTGCGCGGCTCAAAGACCTCGTGGGCATCCTGCCGCGGCCCAAGACCGCCGTGAGTCTCGATGAGATGGACGAGGCGATCGGCCAGGCCGCCGTCAGCCGGTACCGGCGCTCGGGCGGTCGAAAATCCAGATGATCGGCCTCGACACGAATGTCCTGGTCCGTCTCCTGGTGGCTGACGATCCCGTCCAGACGAGGCAGGCGCAGCATTTCGTCGGCCGTCACTGCTCGCCGGAATCACCTGGCTTCATCAACTGCGTGGTGCTGGCGGAATTGGTGTGGGTGCTGGCCGGCCCATACGGGTATGGCAGGGCCGACATCGTCGGCGCGCTGGAACGCCTGCTGGCCGGGACCGATTGCGTGATAGAGCATTCCGACGCCGTCCGGGCGGCGGTCGCGGATTACAAGCTCGGCCGCGCCGACTTCGCCGATGCGCTGATCGCGGCGATCAATCGCGCCGGGGGGTGCGACTCAACCGCGACTTTCGACCGCAAGGCGGCGAAAGGGCAGGGCTTCGTCCTCGTCGCAGGCCGACGTTCCGGCGCCGATTGACCCCGGCCCGGCCCGCCGCCATGGTGCAGCGTTACAGGAGCCCGCCGTGAACACCCGAGTCGAGCCCAGGCCCAACCCCACGGTCGCCGTCGGCGCGGCGCGCTTCGGCAACGACCTGCCGCTCGCGCTGATCGCGGGGCCGTGCCAGCTCGAGAGCCGGGACCACGCCTTCGAGATGGCCGGCGCGCTCAAGGAGATCGCGGGCCGGCTCGGGATCGGCTTCGTCTACAAGACCTCGTTCGACAAGGCGAACCGCACCTCGGCGCGGAGCGCGCGCGGGCTCGGCCTCGACAGGTCGCTGCCGATCTTCGCCGAATTGCGCGAGGCGCTCGGCGTGCCGGTGCTCACCGACATCCACGACGCCGGCCAGTGCGCGCGCGTGGCGGAGGCGGTGGACGTGCTCCAGATCCCCGCGTTCCTGTGCCGCCAGACCGACCTGCTGGTGGCCGCGGCCGAGACCGGGCGCGCCGTCAACATCAAGAAGGGCCAGTTCCTCGCGCCCTGGGACATGGCCAACGTGGTCGCCAAGGTGACGGGCGCCGGCAATCCCAACGTGCTGGTGACCGAGCGCGGAGTGTCGTTCGGCTACAACACGCTGGTCTCGGACATGCGCGCGCTGCCGGTGCTGCGCGCCACCGGCGCGCCGGTGATCTTCGACGCCACCCATTCGGTGCAGCAGCCGGGCGGCCAGGGCACCATCTCGGGCGGCGAGCGCCGCTACGTGCCGGTGCTGGCCCGGGCGGCGGTCGCGGTCGGCGTCGCCGGCGTGTTCATCGAGACCCACCAGGACCCCGACCACGCGCCGTCCGACGGCCCCAACATGATCGCGCTCAAGGACATGGAGCCGCTCCTGCGCACGCTGATGGCGTTCGACGGCATCGCCAAGGCGTGAACGGGCAGCCATGAGCGTCCCGCCGCCCGACCAGCCGACCGCGGCCCCGCCGCCGGCGCGCCTGCCGCCGCAGCGCATCCAGGCCACGCTGGTGGTCGTGGTGTTCGCGACCAGCCTGTTCTTCCGCGCGGTCGATCCGATCATCCCGAAGATCGCCGCCGGCCTGAACGAGCCGCTCGGCAGCGTGGCGCTGCTGGCGACAGCCTTCGCGCTGCCCTATGCGCTGATCCAGCCGCTGCTCGGGGCGGCGGCCGACATGCTGGGCAAGACCCGCATGATGTTCGCCTGCGTGGTCATCGTGACGGTCGCCACCTTCGCCGGCGCGTTCGCCACCAGCCTGCCGGTGCTGATGGCGACCCGCGTCGTGGCCGGCGCGGCGGCCGGCGGGCTGTTCCCGATCTCGCTCGCGCTGGTCGGCGATGTCGTGCCGGTCCACCTGCGCCAGGTCGCCGTGGGCCGGCTGCTGGCGGGCTCCATGCTCGGCAACCTGCTCGGAGCCTCGGCCTCGGGCGTCGTCGCCGACCAGCTCAGCTGGCAGGGCGTGTTCGTCATGGATGGCTTCTTCGCCCTGGCCGCCACCGCGGCGACCTTCGTCGGCTTCGGCGGCCCCGGCCGCAAGCCGCCCACCAAGGTGGATCTCAGCCAGATTCCCGCCAACTACCGCGCCATCTTCTCCAACCCGCTGGCGAAGTTCTGCTTCGGAGGCGTGTTCGTCGAGGGCGTGTTCCTGCTCGGCCTCTATCCGTTCGTCGCGCAACTCCTGCACCAGACCGGCGAGGTCCGCGCCTCCATCGCCGGCATCGTCATCGCCGGGTTCGGAGTCGGCGGCGTCATCTACTCCGTCATCATCGGCCGCCTGCTGCCGCTGCTCGGCCAGAACCGGCTGATGATCATCGGCGGCGTCCTGCAGGGCGCGGGCATCATGGCCATGGCGCTGCTGCCGCCCTGGCAGGCGCAGCTCGCGATCTTCGTGATGTTCGGCTGCGCCTTCTACCTGCTGCACGGCTCGATCCAGATTTTCGTCACCGAGCTCGCGCCGGGCGCGCGCTCCTCGGCGACGGCGGCGCATTCTACGTTCTTCTTCGCCGGCCAGTCGCTCGGCCCGGTGTTCTACCGCTACGCATTCGCCGGCGTCGGCCTGGTGCCGAGCCTGCTGCTCGGCGGGCTGATTCTGATGGTCAACGGCGCGGTCTGCGCGACCTTCCTGCGCCAGCCGAAGCCGCCGCGACAGGACGCCCCGCCTCAGCCGCGGCCGCGATAGGACGGCACGCCCTGGTCGGGCACCCAGACGCCGGCGGGCAGGCGGCCCTTCTGCCAGAACACGTCGATCGGCATGCCGCCGCGCGGATAGAAATAGCCGCCGATGCGCAGCCAGCGCGGCGCGAGCAGCGTCGTGAGCCGCTTGCCGATCGCGACCGTGCAGTCCTCGTGGAACGCGCCGACGTTGCGGAAGCTGTTGAGGTAGAGCTTGAGCGACTTCGATTCGACGAGCCAGCGGTTGGGCACATAGTCGATCACGATGATGGCGAAGTCCGGCTGGCCGGTGACCGGGCAGATCGAGGTGAACTCCGGCATGGTGAAGCGCGCGACATAGGCCGTGTCCGGGTGCGGATTGGGCACGCGGTCGAGCACCGCCGCGTCGGGCGAGGCGGGAAGGGCCGTCGGCCGGCCGAGCTGGGGCGTCTTTTTCGCCATGGCGCATCCGATTGCCCCGCCGCGCCGGCTCTGGCAAGGCCCGGCGCGATGTTTTAGAAGCGCCCGTCACCTCATGCCGGAGCTCCCATGACCGCCATCGTCGATATTATCGGCCGCGAAATCCTCGACAGCCGCGGCAATCCCACTGTCGAAGTCGATGTGATCCTGGAGGACGGCACGCTCGGCCGCGCCGCGGTGCCCTCCGGCGCCTCGACCGGCGCCCACGAGGCGGTGGAGCTGCGCGACGGCGACAAGAAGCGCTACGGCGGCAAGGGCGTCACCAAGGCGGTGGCGTCCGTCAATGGCGAGATCTTCGACGCCGTCGGCGGCATGGACGCCGAGGACCAGGCCAAGATCGACGAAACCATGATCGCGCTCGACGGCACTGCCAACAAGAGCCGGCTCGGGGCCAACGCCATCCTCGGCGTCTCCCTCGCCGCGGCCAAGGCGGCGGCCGCGGCCCGCGGCCTGCCGCTCTACCGCTACGCCGGGGGAGCGGCGGCGCGGCTCCTGCCGGTGCCGATGATGAACATCATCAACGGCGGCGTGCATGCCGACAATCCGATCGACTTCCAGGAATTCATGATCATGCCCGTCGGCGCGCCAAGCTTCGCGGAGGGGTTGCGCATGGGCGTCGAGGTGTTCCAGACGCTCAAGGCGGCGCTCAAGGACGCCGGCCACAACACCAACGTGGGCGACGAGGGCGGATTCGCCCCGAACCTGCCGTCGGCCGACGCCGCTTTGTCCTTTGTAATGAAGGCAATAGAAAAAACAGGTTACAAGCCGGGTGAGGACGTGGCGCTGGCGCTCGACTGCGCCGCAAGCGAATTCTTCAAGAATGGCTCTTATGATTATGCGGGAGAAGGAAAAAAGCGTTCCAAGGACGAGCAGGCCAAGTACCTGGCCGACCTGATCTCGCGCTACCCCATCGTCTCGATCGAGGACGGCATGGCCGAGGACGACTGGGAGGGCTGGAAGGCGCTGACCGACCTGATCGGCCGCAAATGCCAGCTCGTCGGCGACGACATTTTCGTCACCAACGTCGAGCGGCTGGCCGACGGGATCGAGAACGGCATCGCCAACTCCATTCTCGTCAAGGTCAACCAGATCGGCACCCTGACCGAGACCCTGGCGGCGGTGGAGACGGCCCACAAGGCGGCCTACACGGCGGTGATGTCGCACCGCTCCGGCGAGACCGAGGATGCGACCATCGCCGACCTCGCGGTCGCCACCCAGTGCGGCCAGATCAAGACCGGCTCGCTGGCGCGCTCCGACCGCACGGCGAAATACAACCAGCTGTTGCGGATCGAGGGCGAACTGGGCGCGCAGGCCCGCTACGCCGGCCGGTCCGCGCTGCGGCGATAGGCAGGGCCGCTCCGCCGCCCATTCTCCGGGCGATTTGCCCCATACCGCGGAATGGCGGGAATGCGCCGCCGTCGCTGGCGCGGCCCGGGTCGCAGCCATAGATGGCGCCCGGATCGAAAAACAAGCGCCGGAACGAAAGCGCGCGCCTGCCGTTGAGGCGGCGCGGCCAGGGGCTTTCGTCGCCGGTCCGCAGGGAAGGTTGTGAGATGGTTGATCAGTGGACTGCCTGGAAGAAATTCCCCGAGCCGCGGCGCGGCGAGCATCTCGACGCCCCCGTCGGCCCGGGCGTCTACGAGTTGCGCCGCGCATCCACCGGCGAGATGCTCGGCTTCGGCCATTCCGCGAACGTCGCCGCCACGCTGACGCGGCGGATGCAGCCGTCGTGGTGGCGCCGCCTCGTCGGCGCGGCGCCGGACGTGCGCGACGTCGAGTACCGCACCATGGCGGCGTCCTCGGCCAGCGCGGCCCGCGACCATGTCGCCGGCATCGAGCGCCGCCGGCAGGTGTTCTGGAGCCGGATCGCGATGTCCCACTGAGGGCGCTTCGCGCGCGGTCCCTCGCTTCGTTAACGGCGCCTTTACGGCGCCGTTTCACTGTGTAGGCATGGTCACCCGCCCGCACCTGCGCTCGATTCTGACGACGCTTGCCCTCTATTGCATGGCGGCGCTGCTGATCGGCTATTTCGGCATCAACGCCTATACCGGGAACCACGGCCTCAAGGCCCGCCACGAGATCGACGCGCAGATCGCCGACCTGACCGCGGAGCGGGATCGCCTGCGCGCCGAACATGCGCGCTGGCAGCGCCGGGTGGCGCTGCTCAAGCCCGACCGGCTCGACCCCGACATGCTCGACCAGGAGGCGCGGCGCCTCCTCGACTACGTCGATCCTCACGACCTCGTGCGCATGGACCGCATGCGCTGATCCGGCATTCGCCCCGGGGCGTTTTGCCCGTCCGCGGGCGCATGGCCCATGGCCTTGATCGCGTTCGGCTTTGCCCCCGCACCCGTGCATGGGGCGCGCCGCCGCCTTGCTTCCGCGCCGGGCCGGTTTAGGTTATGGACAAACCGCTGACGGACTTGCAAACAGGCGGTCCGCAGATTGTTGCGCCTCGAGGATTCCCATGGCTGTGGCCAAGAAAGACCCGGCGTCGGCCGCGCGCGGCGCCGCCCCGCAAAGCGCCCGCGATTCCGCCCCCGCATCCCATGCCGAGCCGCCCGCGCTCCCCAAGGACGTCGAGATCGAAGCCTATCGCCAGATGCTGCTGATCCGCCGCTTCGAGGAGAAGGCGGGGCAGATGTACGGCATGGGGCTGATCGGCGGCTTCTGCCACCTCTACATCGGCCAGGAGGCCGTGGTCGTCGGCATGCAGATGACGGTGAAGGAGGGCGACGAGATCATCACCGGCTATCGCGACCACGGCCACATGCTCGCCTGCGGCATGGACCCCAAGGGGGTGATGGCCGAGCTCACCGGCCGGCGCCACGGCTACTCCAAGGGCAAGGGCGGCTCGATGCACATGTTCAGCGTCGAGAAGGGCTTCTTCGGCGGCCACGGCATCGTCGGCGCCCAGGTCTCGCTCGGCACCGGGCTCGCCTTCGCCAACCGCTACCGCAAGAACAAGGCGGTCTCCGTCACCTATTTCGGCGACGGCGCGGCCAACCAGGGCCAGGTCTACGAGAGCTTCAACATGGCGGAGCTGTGGAAGCTCCCCGTGGTCTACGTGATCGAGAACAACCGCTACGCCATGGGCACGTCGGTCAACCGCGCCTCGGCGCAAACCGATTTCTCCCGCCGCGGCGTGTCCTTCAACATCCCCGGCGAACAGGTTGACGGCATGGACGTGCGCGCGGTGAAGGCCGCGGGCGAGAAGGCCGTGCAGTGGTGCCGCGACGGCAAGGGACCGTACATCCTCGAGATGCTCACCTACCGCTACCGCGGCCACTCCATGTCCGATCCGGCCAAGTACCGGACCCGCGAGGAGGTCGAAAAGGTGCGCACAGGGCACGACCCGATCGAGCAGGTGCGCGTGCGCCTGATCGAGACCAAGCGCGCCACCGAGGACGAGCTCAAGAAGATCGACGCGCAGGTGCGCGCCATCATCAACGAAGCTGCCGAGTTTGCGACCCACGATCCCGAGCCCGATCCTGCGGAGCTCTGGACCGACGTGGTACGCTGAGCCGAAATCGAGCGCCGAGACCTTTCATGCCAGTCCAAGTTCTGATGCCCGCACTGTCGCCCACGATGGAGAAGGGCAATCTCGCCAAGTGGGTGAAAAGCGAAGGCGACAAGGTGAAGTCCGGCGACATCCTCGCCGAGATCGAGACCGACAAGGCGACCATGGAGGTCGAGGCCACCGACGAGGGCACGCTCGGCAAGATCCTGGTGCCCGAGGGCACCGCCGACGTCGCCGTCAACACCCCCATCGCCGTGATCCTCGCCGAGGGCGAGGACGCCTCCGCGATCTCGAGCGCCAATGGCGCCGCGGCCCCCGCCCAGCAGCAGAAGGCCGCCGAATCTGCGCCGCCCGCGCCGGCTGGCGTCGAAACCAAGGCGCCGGCCGAGGCCAAGGCCGGCGCGCAGCCGCAGCCGGCCGTCGTCGCCGAGCCGGAGGTGCCGGCCGGCACCGAGATGGTGACCATGACCGTGCGCGAAGCCCTGCGCGACGCCATCGCCGAGGAGATGCGCCGCGACAAGGACGTGTTCATCATGGGCGAGGAGGTCGCCGAATATCAGGGCGCCTACAAGGTGACCCAGGGCATCCTCCAGGAGTTCGGCGCCGACCGTGTCATCGACACGCCGATCACCGAGCACGGTTTCGCGGGGCTCGGCATCGGCGCCGCGCTCGCCGGCCTCAAGCCCATCGTCGAGTTCATGACCTGGAACTTCGCCATGCAGGCCATGGACCAGACCATCAACTCCGCGGCCAAGACGCTCTACATGTCCGGCGGCCAGATGGGCTGCTCCATCGTGTTCCGCGGACCCAACGGCCCCGCCGCCCGCGTCGCCGCCCAGCACAGCCAGGACTATTCGGCCTGGTACTCCCACATCCCCGGTCTCACGGTGATCGCGCCTTACTCCGCTGCCGACGCCAAGGGCCTGCTCAAGTCCGCGATCCGCTATCCCAACCCGGTCGTGTTCCTCGAAAACGAGATCCTCTACGGCCACTCGTTCCCGGTGCCGAAGATCGACGACTACCTGGTGCCGATCGGCAAGGCCAAGGTGGCGCGCGAAGGGACGAACGTCACCATCGTCTCGTGGTCCATGGGCATGACCTACGCGCTCAAGGC
>Ga0180221_1001645_pt1 | contig 14383 bp, 9 predicted proteins | sample eDN5th37CKraftMG_FD_151339 | JGI IMG/M metagenome (GOLD analysis project Ga0180221, IMG submission 151339) | Enriched Miracle-Growth compost microbial communities from Emeryville, California, USA - eDNA 5th pass 37_C Kraft MG (version 2) (version 2) ...
GACCTTGTCCCACCCGGTCTCCTGCAGCCCGGCGATCCCGACCCCGCGCAGCTGGCGGCCGGACAGCGTGAACCGCTTCGACCAGGACCGCCCGGCGCCGTCGTCGAACTGGGTCCGCAGGAGGTTGTAGGTGGCGACGGTCGTGGTGAACGCGACGGGCGTGCGCGCGTTCCCGGCGAGCACGGTCGCGGTGCGGGGCTTCGACGCGTGCCGGACGAGGCCCCACCGGTCCGCCACGACCCGCACGTAGAAGATGGGCCGCAGGTGCATGGTCTTCGGCCGCACGCCGTCGAGCGTGATGCTCGTGCGGGCCGTCCGCACGACCGTGCGCTGCTTGGCGGACCTCGTGGCGGCGAACGTCACGGTGTAGCGGGTCGCGTTCTTCACGGGCTTCCACGACACCTTGACGGTCGACGCGGCGAGCGGCCGGACCGTCGGGGTGGCCGGCACCCCCAGCGACTTGAGCGGCGTCGTGAAGCCGCGCACGCGGCTGTCGGGGCCTCGCACGACCTGCTCGTCGCCGTCCTTGCTCGCGTGCGCGGGGCCGCGGACGGTGCGGAGCAGGACGTAGTAGCGGGCGCCGTCGCGCAGACCCACCCGGTAGGAGGTGCCGTGCACGACGGCCGACCGGTGCAGGACCTTGGTCATGGCCGCGTCGCTCGCGACGACCACCTGGTACCCGGTCGCGCGCGCGGCCGCGCCCCAGCGGAGCGTGACACCGGAGGTGTCCGGCTTCGTGGTGACCTCGGTGACGGGCGACGGCGGGCGGAGCGGGGTGTGCACGGCGAGCGGCTGCGTGGTCGAGCCGGCGACGCCGTGCCAGGTGGACGTGACCGCGACGTAGAGCTGCTGGTCCTCGGTGATGCCACGGCCGCCGACGTGGACACGCGGGTCGGCGGCGTCGACGGTCCGGGTCCACACGACGTGACGCAGCGCGGGATCCGTCGCGACCCGGACGAGGTAGCCCATCGCCCGGTCGCCCGTGGGTTGCCAGCGCAGGTCCGCGCCGTCGAAGGTGACGTTCGCGGCCGTCAGCGCGGTCGGCGCGGGTGCGGGCGTGATCCCGTCGCCGCGCGACAGGACGAGCACGCCCGCGGCCACGAGGGTCGCGAGGACGGTCAGCAGCAGGACGCGGAGCCGTGGGTGCGGCCGCGCGGGCCGTCCGGGCCGTCCGGTCCCCGCGCCCGACGACGACGCCGGTGGCGCGGGCGGGCGACCCGGGCTCTCCCCGGCGGGCCCCGGGACGGGTGGTGCGGGCGGTCGTGGCGGCGACCCGACGGGCCGGGTGGGCGGGACCTCGACGGGCGGCACCGCGACCGGCGCCGGGGCGAGGAGGACGGTCGTCTGCACGGCCTCCTCGACGCGGGTCTCCTCGACGAGCAGCGTGACCGTCGGGGGCACCGCGGCCGACGCCGCGACGGCCGAGGTCTCGGTCCGTCCGGCGATGCCGGCGATGCGGCGCATGACGGGCGTCAGCTCGGCGCGCGGCGCGGGCTCGCGGTCTCGCCGCACCCACACCCGGCGCGGCACGACGGGCCGACGCGGCGGCCGGCCGGACGGTGTGGCCCCCGGGCTCGGCCGAGACTCCGCCCCCCGGACGGGGGCGGGGGTGACGACGACCACCGCACGAGCCTACGAGACGGGTCTCGGGCGTCCGAACGCTCGCGCGTCGGCGCTGGCCGCGCGGCGTGTCCCGCGTGTCGCGCGCCGGGCCACGACCCGTCTCACGTCTCACATCGTGGTCTCACTATGCGAGAAGGGGTGGACGCGTGTGAGACGGGAGCCGTAGCGTCACCGTCATGTCCCGTCGAATGTGTCGCTGAGAACGCACCCGCGCAGGCCGCCCGCCGGCCGCACCGGTGATCCGTTCCAGCACCCGTTCGTCGCCCCGGGCCGACCCGGACCCTCACGGTCCCCGCCCCACGGACGCTCCGGACGCAGGGCACTCCCGCCCGACGGATCGCCGCACCTCCCCGCCGCACCGTCCCACCCGTCCCCGCCAGGAGCAGCCATGTCGAACGCCGCCGAGACCACGCCGCAGTGGTCCTTCGAGACCCGTCAGATCCACGCCGGCCAGCAGCCCGACCCCGCCACGGGCGCCCGCGCCCTCCCGATCTTCCAGACGACGTCGTACGTCTTCCCGTCCGCCGAGACCGCCGCCGCGCGCTTCGCGCTCCAGGAGCTCGGACCCATCTACACGCGCATCAACAACCCGACCCAGGAGGTCGTCGAGAACCGCGTCGCGGACCTCGAGGGCGGCGTCGGCGCGCTGCTCGTCTCGTCCGGCCAGGCCGCCGAGACCCTCGCGATCCTCAACGTCGCCGAGGCCGGGGACCACGTCGTCGCGTCCTCCAGCCTGTACGGCGGCACGTACAACCTGCTGCACTACACGCTCGCGAAGCTCGGCATCGAGACGACCTTCGTCGAGGACCCGCACGACCTGCAGCAGTGGCGCGACGCCGTCCGGCCGAACACCAAGCTGTTCTTCGGCGAGACGATCCCCAACCCCAAGACCGACGTGCTCGACATCGAGGGCGTGGCGGGCGTCGCGCACGAGGTCGGCGTGCCGCTGATCGTCGACAACACCGTCGCGACCCCGTACCTGATCCGCCCGCTCGAGTGGGGCGCGGACGTCGTCGTGCACTCCGCGACCAAGTACCTCGGCGGGCACGGGACGGCCGTGGGCGGCGTGATCGTCGACGGCGGCACGTTCGACTACGCCCAGCACCCCGAGCGGTTCCCGAACTACAACACCCCCGACCCCTCGTACAACGGCCTCGTCTACGCGCGCGACCTCGGCGTCGGCGGGATCTTCGGCGTCAACCTCGCGTTCGTCCTCAAGGCGCGCGTGCAGCTCCTGCGCGACCTCGGCACCGCGATCGCGCCGTTCAACGCGTTCCTCATCGAGCAGGGCATCGAGACCCTCTCGCTGCGAATCGAGCGCCACGTCGAGAACGCGCAGAAGGTGGCCGAGTGGCTCGACGCACGGGACGACGTCGTGCGCGTCCACTACGCGGGCCTGCCGTCGTCGCCGTGGTACGCGAACGCGCAGAAGTACGCGCCGCGCGGCCCGGGGGCAGTGCTGGCGTTCGAGCTCGACGGCGGCGCGGACGCCGGGAAGGCGTTCGTCTCCGCGCTGCAGCTCCACTCGAACGTCGCGAACATCGGCGACGTGCGCTCGCTCGTCATCCACCCGGCCTCGACGACGCACAGCCAGCTCACCCCCGAGGAGCAGGCGCTCTCGGGCGTGACGCCGGGCCTCGTGCGCCTCGCCGTCGGGATCGAGAACGTCGAGGACATCCTCGCGGACCTCGAGCTCGGGTTCACGGCAGCGAAGGCCGCGCTCGGGGCCAACGCGCCCGCGACGACACAGCCGGACGTGCAGGCCTGAGGTCAGGAGACCGAACCGTGGACGCCCGCACCCCCTCCGACTGTCCGACCGTAGGCTGGACGCCAGTGACCTCCCCCGACCTGTCTCCCCTGGCCCCCGCGCGCACACCTGTCGCGCGCGGACGCTCGACCGCGACCCGCCGCGCCTCGCGCGACGCGATCCCGGCCACGAGCGCCTGGCGCGTGGGCGACCCGGTCGGACGGCGGCAGTTCGCCGACCTGGCGACGCTGGACCTGGAGGGGGGCGGGCGCCTGCCCGTCACGCTCGCGTACGAGACGTGGGGCGAGCTCAACGAGGCCCGCGACAACGCGGTCCTCGTGCTCCACGCGCTCACCGCCGACTCGCACGTGCTCGGCGACGCGGGCGACGGCCACCCGACCGCCGGCTGGTGGTCCGAGATGGTCGGCCCCGGCCGCCCCATCGACACGGACCGGTGGTTCGTCGTCGCCCCCAACGTGCTCGGCGGCTGCCAGGGCTCGACGGGCCCGGCGTCGAACGCGCCCGACGGCCAGCCGTGGGGTTCCCGGTTCCCGGTCGTGACGGTCCGCGACCAGGTCGCGGCCGAGATCGACCTGACGCGCGAGCTCGGTATCCCGTCGTGGGCGCTCGTCGTGGGTGCCTCGATGGGCGGGCTCCGGGTGCTCGAGTGGGCGCTCATGGGCCCCGAGGCCGGCATCGGCGTGGACGCCATCACGGTGATCGCGTCGACCGCCCAGACGTCCGCCGACCAGATCGCGTGGGCGCACAGCCAGCTCCTCGCGATCCGCGCCGACCCGAAGTTCCGCGGCGGCGACTACTACGACGCCGAGGACGGCGACGGCCCGCACGTCGGGCTCTCGGTCGCCCGGTCCATCGCGCACACGACCTACCGCAGCGCGCCCGAGCTCAACGAGCGCTTCGGACGCGTCCCGCAGGGCGGCGAGGACCCGCTGCACGGCGGGCGGTACGCGGTCCAGTCATACCTCGACCACCACGGCGACAAGCTCGCCCGCCGGTTCGACGCCGGCACCTACGTCCGGCTCACCGAGTCGATGCTGACGCACGACCTCGGCCGCGACCGCGGCGGCGTCGAGACCGCGCTCGGCCAGATCACCGCGCGGGCGCTCGTCGTCGCGGTCGACTCCGACCGCCTCTTCCTTCCCGCCGAGTCGGCCCGCGTCCAGCGCGGGATCCCGGACGCGGAGCCCCTGCACGTCATGCACTCCGACCACGGGCACGACGGGTTCCTCATCGACTTCGACCAGCTGGGCCCGATCGTCGCCGAGTTCCTGGGCACGCCCGACCGGGTGTCCTGAGCGTGGGGCGGTCCGGGACGCGACGCGCCGTCGCGGCACCCGAGACCACTCCCGGGCCTCGTGCCTTCGGGCTCCCGGTCGCACCCACCGCCGCGCTCGCGTGGGGCCTCCAGTCCGCGTTCTTCAACCCGGCCCTCGCCCTGATCCTCGCCGACCGCTTCGGCGCGAGCGACGGGCAGATCGGCCTCGCGCTCGCGCTCTACAACGCGAGCGGGTTCGTGTGCTCGCTCGTGATCCCGGTGCTCGCCGACCGGCGCACCGACTACCTCTCGCCCCTCCTGTGGGCCGGGTACGCCACGCTCCCGCTCGCGGCGGTGCTCGGCCTGAGCCACGACCTCACCACGGCGATCGTCGCGCTGGTCGTCCTCGGCGGCCCCGCCGGGGTCGGCACGTCGCTGCTCTTCGCCCACCTGCGCGCCGTCGGGCTCCCACCGCGCTCGATCATCAACACCCGGGCCGTGTTCTCGTTCGCCTGGGTCGCGGGCCCACCTCTGGCCACGCTCGTGGCGTCGGCCTTCGGCGACGCCGCGGTCCTCGCTTGCATCGCCGTTATCGCTCTGCTCGGGCTCGGCACCACGTGGGCGATGCGGCGCGCGTCCTCGCCCGCGAACGCGGGGGCGGCCGGGTCAGGCGCTGAAGCCCCGACCACCGAGACCCTGCTGCCCGTCGCGCTCGTCGGCGTCGTGGTCGCTTTCGTCGCGCTGCAGGCCACGAACTACATCTCGACGACGACCATGGCCCTGTACGTCACCGACACCCTGCACCTGCCGGCCGTGTGGGCGGGCGTCGCGCTCGCCGTGGCCGCGGGCCTCGAGATCCCCGCGCTCGTCCTCGCGGGCCGTCTCACCGCTCGGTACTCGAACCTCACGCTCGTCGCGGCGTCGTGCGTGCTGGGGACGGGCTACTACCTGGCCCTCGCGCTCGCGCGGGGGCCGGTCGAGCTCGTCGCGTCGCAGGTCCTCAACGCGGCGTTCTTCGCGATCGTCGCCGGGATCGGCCTGACGTTCTTCCAGGAGATCATCCCGGCGCCCGGCCTCGCGTCGGGGCTGTTCACGAACGTGCGGCGGATCGGCGCCGTCGCGGCCGGCGGGATCGTCGCGCTCGCGGGCGTCCTCGGCGGCTACCGGGACGTGTTCCTCGTGTGCGGGGCGCTCTGCGTCCTCGCGCTGGCGCTCGTCGTGCCGATCGGGCTCCTAGGGCCGCGGCTGCGTCGCCCCGTCGCGGCCTAGGTGAGCTGTGCCCGCACGTCCTGATCGATCGATCCAAGCAGGATCAAGGAGCCGATGGCCACGCCGAGGATCGTGAAGCGCAGGGTCTTCGTCGCGGCCGGCGGGTTGGCGAACAGCTCGAAGAGGCCGCGGTCGTCTTCGCCCCGGTGCCGCACGTCGCGGATCAACAGCGCCACCAGCCCGACCATGGAGGCGGCGAACACGATCCACAGGAGAGGTTCCATTCTCGTCCTCCTCTCATCGACGACGAAGGGCCGATCGCGCCGACGGCACCACGATGGCCCTGCGGCTCCGGGCGCCGACAACGGCACCGGGTCTCCGACCGCTCAGGATAGAGGTCGTCGGAGCAAGCCGGTGGACGCGCGGCTTTCCGTTCGCGGGATGGAGGCAGTATCTGGGTTCAGACGTCTCTTTCACCGATCGAGACAGCCAGACCTGCGTGAGGGAGGGTCGCCGGTCGGGCGCGGTTCGACCCCGTCGACCTCGGAGCCCCACGCGCTCGTAGAACGCACCACCCGATCGTTGCCCCGGGAACTGCTCGACCCAGATCCGGCTGACGCCCGCCGCGAGTCCCCCGCATCAGGGCGTCGATCAGCCGAGGCCGAGACCAGCGCCGCCAGAGTCGAGACGGACGACGTGCGGTGTCGCTGTCATCGCCACCACCCTCGCACCTCCAGCCCGCCCGGTGGGGATGCCCGAAGCGATGCCGAGCGGCGAACGGTCCGACCCGTCGTTAGCGTCGACGGGACGGACCTCGGGAGGGACACGATGGCAGTGAAGGACTTGGACGGCAAGGTCGCGCTGGTCACGGGAGCGGGCTCGGGCATCGGGCGCGCGACGGCGGTGCTGCTCGCCCGGCGCGGGGCGACGGTGGTCCCGCTCGGTCACAGCCAGGACAGCGCCGACGACGTCGCGGAGGAGATCCGGCAGGACGGCGGCACCGCGCTCCCCGTGGCGGCGGACGTGGCCGACGCCGAAGCGGTGCGTGACGTGCTCGCGCGGGTCGAGCGGGAGCTCGGGCGGCTCGACGTCGTCGTCGCGAACGCGGGCGTGAACGGCGTGTGGGCGCCGCTCGACGAGCTGGCGCCCGAGGAGTGGGCCAGCACGATCGCCACGAACCTCACCGGCACGTTCCACACCGTGCGCTTCGCGGTGCCGCTGCTCGTGCGGCAGGGCGGCTCGGTGGTCGTCGTGTCCTCCATCAACGGCACCCGCACGTTCAGCAACTCCGGCGCCTCGGCGTACGCGACGAGCAAGGCGGGCCAGGTCGCGTTCGCGCGGATGGCGGCCGTCGAGCTCGGGCCGCGCGGGGTGCGCGTCAACGCCGTCTGCCCGGGCGCGATCGACACAGAGATCGACGACAACACCGAGCAGCGGCACACCGACGACCTCGGCGTGCCGGCGGACTTCCCGGCCGGGCAGATCCCCCTCACGGGCCAGGAGCCCGGGGTGGCGGCGCAGGTCGCCGACGCCATCGGCTACCTCGTGTCCGACGCGGCGAGCCACGTCACCGGCACGGAGATCTTCGTCGACGGGGGTCAGTCGCTCATCGCGTGACGGCGTGACTCGTCGTGCGCGAAGAGCTCGGCGGTGGCCGCGTCGGCCGGGTAGTAGGACTCGATCACGAGCTCGTCGAGCGTGACGTCGAGCGGCGTGGTGAAGGTCGTCATGGTCGAGAACATCCGCAGCTCCCGGCCCTCGTACCGGACGACCATGGGCAGCACCACGCCGCCCTCCTCCGGACGGGACCGCGCGTCGTCGTCGGCATCCGGGCCCAGCAGCTCGTCGTAGAGCGCGGTCAGCTCCGCGTCGGGCGCGGCGGCGAGCTGGCGCAGGACCCGGGTCCGGAAGACGCTCCGGACGTCGGCCAGGTTCGCGACGAGCGGCGCGAGGCCGCGCGGGTCGAGCGCGAGCCGGACCAGGTTGGGCCTGGGCTGCAGGAGCTCGGGGGCGACGCCCGCGAGGAACGGCTCCATCCCCCGGCCCACGGCCAGGACGTTCCAGCGCCGGTCCAGGACCACCGCCGGGTAGGGCTCGTGCGATGCCAGCACCCGGCGCACGGCGTCCTCGGCCGCGGCGAGCGCGTCCGCCCCGAGGGACCGTTGAGCGAAGTGCGGCGCGAAGCCGGCCGCGAGCAGGAGCCGGTTGCGGTCCCGCAGCGGGACGTCGAGCTGCTCGGCGAGCCGCAGGACCATCTCCGCGGTCGGACGCGAGCGCCCGGTCTCCACCAGGCTGACGTGCCGCGGCGAAACGTCGGCGGCGATCGCGAGGTCGAGCTGGCTGATCCCGCGCCTGTGCCGCCACGCGCGCAGCAAGGCGCCCACGGTCTGCATACCCGCGACCGTATGCCGGCGATCCGCACGACGCCATGAACTCGCGTTTCATCGACACCGGTCACGTTCCCGCGCAGGCTCGGAGCATGTCCACCGTCGAGAGCCCCAGCCAGACCGACGCCGCCCGGAACCGGGCCACCGTGGAGCGCGCGTTCGCCGCCCTCGTCGCGACCGGCGACGCGGACGTGCTCGCGAGCGCGCTGCGCGACGACTTCGTCCACCACCGGCCCGACGCCGACCGGTCGAAGGACGAGTGGCTCGACGCCGTCCGCCGCGCGATGCCGCCGCTCGCCGGCATGCAGGTCGAGATCGACCATCTCCTGGCCGACGGGAGCCACGTCGTGATGCGCTCCCGACGCCGTCTGCCGGGCCGTGACCGGTCGATCACGGTCGTGGACGTGTGGCGGTTCGAGCGCGGCCTCATCGCCGAGGCCTGGGAGGTCATCGAGCCGGATGCCGAGGGCGCCGCCCACTTCACGTGGTGGGTCTGACCGCGACCCGGCGGACCGCGCACGTAGCGTGGGGACATGCTCGCCGCCTACGCCGCCCGCTTCTCCCCCGACGACCCGCTCACCGCGCTCGAGGTCGGTGACCGGCCGGAGCCTGCTCCCCCGGCGGACGCCGCCCCGTTCTGGACGACCCTCGACGTGCGCGCCGCCAGCCTCAACCAGCACGACCTGTGGTCGCTGCGCGGCGTCGGGCTCCGCGCCGAGCAGCTCCCCATGATCCTCGGCACGGACGCGGTCGGCCGGACGCCCGACGGGCGGGACGTCGTCGTGCACGGGGTGGTGTGGGGCGACGGGCAGGCGACAGGTCCCGAGGCGGGCGACCGGCGCACCCTGCTCTCGGAGCGTTTCCCGGGCGCGCTGGCCGAGCGGGTCGCGGTGCCGACGGCGAACCTCGTGCCACTGCCCGACGGGCTCTCGCCCGAGGAGGCCGCATGCCTCCCGACGGCGTGGCTGACCGCCTACTCGATGCTGTTCCGCGGAGCGCGGGTGACCCCGGGCGACCGGGTGCTCGTGCAGGGCGCCGGCGGCGGCGTCGCGACGGCGGCGATCGCACTGGGCGCGGCCGCCGGGCTCGAGGTGTGGGCGACGTCGCGGTCGGAGGCGAAGCGCACCGAGGCGCTCCGGCTCGGCGCGGCGGCCGCCTTCGAGTCCGGCGAGCGGCTGCCCGGGCGCGTCGACGCCGTCGTCGAGACGGTCGGGAAGGCGACGTGGTCGCACTCGGTGCGCTCGCTGCGCCCGGGCGGGACCCTCGTGACCGCCGGCGCGACGACGGGCGACCCCGACGCCGCCGAGCTGACCCGGATCTTCTTCACCGAGCTGCGCGTCCAGGGCGTGACGATGGGGACGCGCGGCGACCTGGAGTCGCTGCTCGCGTTCGTCGCCCGGACCGGCGTGCGGCCGCGCATCGACTCGACGCACTCGCTCGCGCGGGTGGCCGACGGTTTCGCCCGGCTGGCGTCCGGCGAGCACGTGGGCAAGGTCGTGGTCACGGTCTGAGCCGTCGCGAGCGCCGCCCGACGACCGCGAGGTAGCGCTCTTCGCCCGAGGTAGCACGGAGTCCGTGCTACCTCAGGGCAAAAGCGCTACCTCGCGGGGATGGATGGTGACGATCTCCGGGGCGGGCCGACGCACCGGCCCGCCCCGGAGGCGGCTACTGCGCGAGCTGCGCGACGTCGTCCGCGGTGAGCGCGCGGTCGAAGACGTGCACGTCGTCGACGGCTCCCTTGAGGAAGTCGACGTCGTTGCCCTGCCACTGCGCCCGGCCGATCGAGACGGTCCCGCTCGTCGCGTGCGTCTCGGTGGTCGGCTGGGTGCTCTGCAGCGCGCCGTTCACGTAGAGGGCGATGGTGCCCTTGTCCGCGTCACGGACGCCGACCACGTGGTACCACTGCCCCACCTGGACCTTGACGTTCGTGGCGATGGCCCGCGGCCCGTTGGGGAAGCTGAACGCGAACCCCTGCTGGGCGTTGTTCGACCCGCTGTACTGCAGGAAGAACGGGCTCGAGCCGGTGGCCTGGACGCTGTTCGCCGCCACGGCCGTCGAGTACGCGGTCGGGAGCGCGTCCATGCGGACCCACGCCGAGACCGAGTAGCTCTGCGCCGTGTCGAGCTTCGGCCCGGACGCCGTCGCTTGGGCGGCCTTGCCGTCCAGCGCGATCGCCTTGCCGTGCTTCCCGTCGACGAGCGTCGCACCGCCGACCAGCGTCGCCGCCCCGGCCTGACCGCTCTGGTCGGGCACCGTGACGCCGGAGGCCGAGTCGAAGGTCCACGCCCCGACGCCGACGACGCCCGGACGCCCGGCCTTCGCGGGCTCGCCCGCCCCCGCCGCGACGACCTCGGCGTTGATCGCGCGGACGCGGTCCTCGTCCATCTTGGAGATGCGCCGGTCGTAGGTGAAGAACCCGTTGAGCTCCCCCTCGACGTCCGTCAGCTGCGTGTAGACCGAGCCGGACAGGTGGTCGCGGGCGTAGCCCACGAGCTTGGCGGTGTTCTCGACGTAGGCGTCGGTCAGGCTCTTCGAGTCCGTGACCTCGCCGTAGGGGTTGATCGAGCCGCCGGCCCACATGTGGCCGAGGGTCGCGAGCGAGAACCCGCCGTGCTCGCCGTCGATCGCGGCGCGCGTGGCGTCGGGCTGCGGGTTACCGGGGCCTGTGTAGTCGTGGTAGTCGATGATGTCGCCCGAGTGGGTGTCGCCCGGGATGTTGCAGCAGTTCTGGCCGCTGCGGGTGTTGACGAGGCGCGACGGGTCCTGGGCCTTGATCGACGCCGCGACGTCCGCGGCCTCGCTGATGCCCCACTGGCCCCAGCCCTCGTTGAAGGGGATCCAGCCGATGATCGACGTCGTCGAGATGTGCTGGTCGATCATGCGGTGCAGCTCGGAGCTCCACTCGTCCCGCTGGGCCTGGTCGTTGTTCGACCCGGACGGCATGTCCTGCCAGACCATCATCCCGATCTTGTCGGCGTCGTAGTACCAGCGTGCCGGCTCGACCTTGATGTGCTTGCGGATGGTGTTGAAGCCCAGGTCCTTGGTCGTCTGGACGTCCCACTTGAGCGCCTCGTCCGTCGGCGCGGTGTACACGCCGTCGGGCCAGAAGCCCTGGTCGAGCGTCGACAGCAGGAAGGTCTGCTTGCCGTTGAGGACGATTCGGTTCACGCCGTCGATGTTCTTGATGCCGATCGACCGGACGCCGACGTAGCTGCCGACGGCGTCCTTGGACGCGCCGTCGTGGAGCTGGACCTTGAGGGTGTAGAGGTACGGGTCGTCCGGCGTCCACCGGTGCGAGTTCGCGATGCGCAGGCTGAGCTGCTCGTTCGCGCCGCCGCTGACCGCCCCGACCTTCGCGCCCTTCGCGTCGAACGCGGTGACGGTCACGGACGCGTTCTTCGACGCGCCCGCGGCGTTCGCCGTCACCTGGACCGCGTCACCGGCTCCGTCGGAGGAGGCGGAGAGTTGCGGCGTGACCTTGAGCGAGTCCACGTGGACCTGCGTCACGGGCTCGAGCCACACGGTCTGCCAGATGCCCGACGACGGCGTGTAGAAGATGCCCGACGGGTTCGCCGACTGCTTGCCCGTGGGCTGGGCGCCGGTGGTGTCCGTGACCCGGACGACGACGTCGTTCTGGCCCTTCTTCACGGCGTCGGTGATGTCCGCGGTGAACGCGTCGTAGCCGCCCGTGTGCTCCGCGACGACCTTGCCGTTGACGTACACGGTGGCCTGGTAGTCGACGGCGCCGAAGTTGAGCTCGAGGCGCTGCTGCTTCGGCTTGTCGCCGACGTCCCACGACGACGGCACCGTGAAGGTCCGGTGGTACGCGAAGTGGTCGTAGTGCTTCTGGATGCCCGACAGCTGCGACTCGATCGGGTACGGGACGACCGCGGTCTGGGCGTCGGTCCACGTCGTCGGCGGCGCGGTGTCCGCGGCGGCGAGCGGCGTGAAGTCCCACTTGCCGTTGAGGTTCTGCCAGTCGTCGCGCGTGAGCTGCGGGCGCGGGTACTCGGGCAACGGGTTGTTCGGGTCGACGTCCTTGGCCCATTGCGTGGTGAGCTGGTAGGTCGAGGCGTTGTCGATCGCGGCGTTGAAGCCCGGGACCTTCTCGCCGCCCGCGGTGAGCGAGCCGTTGCCGTCGTAGACGACCCGGCCGTAGGCCTTGCCGAGGACGGACGCGCCGAGGCCGACGGTGACCGTGCTGCCGCTGGCCGTGATCGAGGAGATCGGGTAGTCCGTGCCGTCGACGGGGATGCGCAGGTGCTTCGCGAGGTCGTCCGTCCCGGTCACGGCCGCAGGGAACGTCAGGACGACGCTGTCGCCCTTCGACGGGATGGTGGCGCTGACGTCGTACGGGTGGAAGTCCGAGGGCGGGGTGAACGCGGAGGCCGGCACGGCCTCCTTGGCGATCCCGGCGTCGGCCGAGGCCCAGCGCAGGTGGACGTTCGCGCCGCCCGTCGCCTGGAACTGCTCGAACGTGAACGGCACGGGCTGGCCCGCCTCGAGGTGCACCGTGCGGGTCGCCGTCTTCTCCACGTCCCACTGGTTGACCCAGAAGTCGATGAGGAGGTCGGACGAGGCGCTGCCGCCGACCCACAGCCGGAAGCCGTTGTCGCCGATGGCCGAGAACGTGTAGTCGCCCGTCTTGGGCGCCGTGACGAACCCGGACCACCGCACGCCGACGTTCTCGGTCTGGCCGGTCATCGCCTTGAAGACGGGGATCAGGTCGTTGACGTCGACGTCGGGGTCCAGGACCGAGGCCTTGAGGTTGGCGGGGTCGAGCGCGAACGTGCTCGTGTTGGTGATCGTGTAGTAGTCCGCGCGCAGCCCGCTGCGCCCGGTCTGGTCGACGGTCGGCGCGGCGGCCGACGCGAGGGCGTCGGCGACGCCCGTGTGGGTGCCGGCGGTCGCCGTCGGGACGACCGTGACCGCGGTGGCGAGCGCCAGGACGCCGACGGCTGCGGTGCGCAGCAGCCGGGGCCGGTGGCGCGTGGCCCGCGTGGGGGGTGGGTCGAACATCTGCCTACCTCTTCTCATCGTTGAGCCGACATCTCGGCGAGGTGCGTCGTGCCGGTGAGCTCGCCCTTTCGAGCAGGTTTCGCTCACCAACACGACACAGTCTGACAACAGTCACCCGTGAAGGCAACAGTTATGAGCATTCCCTGACAAGAACCAACAGTGTGGCGTCGGGTCCTGATCGATCCGGCGTCGAGGCGCGGCCCGCGGCCCCCGACGGCTCACCCGGCGCGGTCGAGCGCCGCGACCTCCGCCGCCGTGAGCGCGCGGTCCCACACGTCCACCTCGTCGACGGCGCCGGGCCAGAAGTCGCTCGGGCCGCCGCCCGAGAAGCCCCGGCCGATCGCGAAGCGCCCCACCGCGGCGTCGCCCGTGGGCTGCGCCCAGACCTTCGCCTGCCGCACCCCGTCCACGTAGAGCGTGTACGTGCCCTGGTCCGCGTCGTGCACGCCCACGAGGTGGTACCAGCGCCCCGTCTCGGGGACGGCGTCCGCGAGCGCCCGGCCCTCGCTGGTCGAGAACGCGAACCGGTCGTCGGCCTGCGAGTACTGCAGGTAGAACCCGCTCGACACCGAACCGTCCTGGCTGACCGCGGTCGCCCACGAGCCGAGCTGGTCGAGCCGGACCCAGGCGCTGGCGGTGAAGCTGCCCGCGGTGTCGAGAACGGGCCCGGCCGCCTGAGCGGCCTGACCAGCCCCCGAGAGCTGCAGCGCCGAGCCTGCGGCGGCGTCGCGACCAGAGGTCCACGTCGCGCCGCCCGTGAGCGTGGCGTCGTGCCCGCCGGCCGCGTCGTGGGCCGCGGTGCCGCTCCCCTCGTCGAGGGACCACGTCCCGACGGGGTCCTGGTGGCCGGGCGGGAACGCGACGCGCAGCGCCTGGCGCCGGTGCGTCTGCTCGACCGTCGAACCGGCACGGTACGTCGCGGTCGCGGTGAGCGTCGCGGTCGTCCCGGCAGCGGCGTCGTCGGGCGCGGTCACGGTGAACCGCCAGACCGCGTCGTCACCGGAGTGCACGACGGTCGGCCGCGGCCCTACCGGCGTCGCGGTCCAGCCGTCGGGCAGGGCGAGCGCCACGCGCGGCGACGTGAGGTTCCGCTGGGTCTCGGCGCCCACGGTGACAGTCACG
>Ga0180221_1001648_pt1 | contig 14378 bp, 9 predicted proteins | sample eDN5th37CKraftMG_FD_151339 | JGI IMG/M metagenome (GOLD analysis project Ga0180221, IMG submission 151339) | Enriched Miracle-Growth compost microbial communities from Emeryville, California, USA - eDNA 5th pass 37_C Kraft MG (version 2) (version 2) ...
CGTCCCCGAGACCGGCTACTTCACGTTCTCGGTGTGCCGCGCGCACCTCGCCCTCGGGAACCCCCAGGCCGCACGGGAGCTCCTCGACCTGTACTGGGGCACCATGCTCGACGCGGGCGCGGGTACCTGGTGGGAGCGGTGGTCCCCGACCCGCGAGGTCGTCGAGTCGACCGGGTCGAGCCTGTGCCACCCGTGGTCCGCGGGGCCGCTCGTGCTCCTGCCGATGCTGGCGCTGGGTGTCGACCCGTTCGCGCGCGACCGCGCCGACGCGCGCTTCGAGCCCGTCGACCTCGGCGGCCCGGTGACGGCCGCGCTCCACACCCCCTGGGGCGCCGTCGAGCGCTGAGCGCCGCTCGACCCCCGGACACGCACGAGGGCCGGCGACAGCCCCCGCTGTCGCCGGCCCTCGGGTACGTCAGTCGACGAGACGCAGCCAGGCGTCCGCGAGCGCCGCGTGCCCGGCGGCCGTCGGGTGGACGCCGTCGGCGGCCCAGTACTCCGGGCCGGTGGTGGCGGCGAGCTGCGCGAACAGCCCGTCGGCAGCCAGGAGGTGCGCCCCGAACTTCCGGGCGAGCTCGCGCACGGCCTGGATCTTCGGGTCGAGGTCCTCGCGCTGCTTGCGTTGGTCGTCGCTGAGCGGCAGGAGGAACGGCTCGATGAGGACGAGCTGGGTTCCCGCCTCGGCGAGCGGCGTGAGCAGCCGGTCGTACCCGGCGGTGTAGTCGTCGACCGGGATGACGTACCCGTCCTCGGCGTACGTGTGCCAGCCGACGTCGTTGATCCCGACGAGCACCGACACCACGTCGGGGCGGGCGTCGAGGACGTCGCGCTGCCAGCGCGTCTCGAGGTCCATCACCTTGTTCCCGGCGATGCCCGTGTTGAGCCACGAGACCGGCCGGTCGGGGTGGCGGAAGCCCCACTCCCCCGCGACCCGGAGCGGGTAGCCCCAGCCGAGCGGCTGCTCGATCTCGAGGTGCTGGCAGTCGGTGATCGAGTCGCCCGTGAACATCACGGTGCTGCCGGGCTCGAGGTGGATGGTCATGCGTGCTCCTCGCTCGGGGCGGACGGGGTGAAGGTCGCGACGCCGATGGTGGTGTCGCTCTGGCCGTAGTACGCGAACCACGTGCCGCGGAAGTGGACGAGGCCCTCGACGAACGTCACGTTGTCGACGAGCCCGGACAGCTCCTCGGCGCTCGCGGGCTCGAGCCACGGCTCGACGAGCTTCGCGACGACGCGGTCGGGCCGGTGCGGGTCGATCAGCACCTGCCCGCACGCGTACCGCACGCCGCCGCCGTCCAGCTCGACCGCGCTGTTGTGCATGAGCAGCACGTGCCCGGTGCGGGTGACCACGGGCTGCGGCCCGGTCTCGACGAGGTCGCCCATGAACGTCCCGGGCTCGGGCCGCAGCACGGGCTCGGGCGACGCCTCCCAGTGCAGCAGGTCCGTGGACGTCGCGAGGTGCACGTTCCCCTCGCCGAACCACATGAGCCACCGGCCGTCGACCTGCTCGGGCAGGATGACCCCGCCCTTGCTCCAGTCCTCGCCCGGCGTCTCGCGGACGCCCGCGAACGTGTTGATCCCGGGGACGATCGGGCCGTGCTTCTCCCAGGTCCGCAGGTCGGTCGACGTGGCGAGGCAGAGCCGGGCGGTGTGCCGGTCCCACCCCGTGTACGTGCAGTAGTACGTGCCGTCGATCAGGACGACGCGCGGGTCCTCGCAGCCGTAGCGCTCCCAGTCGTGCTCGGGCACCAGGACGGGATCGGGCTCGGTCTCGAAGGCGTAGCCGTCGTCGCTCCAGGCCAGGCCGAGCGACGACACGATGTCGTCCGCGTGGGCGCGGTACACGAGCGCGACACGGTCGCCCACGACGACGGCGGCCGGGTTGTAGACGTTGGTCGCCTCCCAGTCGTGCCGCCCCGGGCGCAGGACGGGGTTCTGCGCCCAGGGCACGAAAGGCCCGAACGGGTAGTCGATCACAGGGGTGCGGGTCACTTGCCGATCAGCCCCTGGATGCCGGCGACGGTCTCGTCGATGCCCTGGTCGACCGACTTCTTGCCCAGGAGCATCGGGTTCCAGGACGTCTTCTCGATGTCGGCCTCCTTGACGGCCCACGGGTCGAGGAAGGAGGTGTTGAACTTGTCGGTCGCGGCGAGCTCGTACTTGGCCGTGGCCTCGATGCTCGCGGCGGCCGCGCCGCCCTGGGCCTCGAGCCCCTTGTAGTAGCCCTCCGTGCCGGGCGTGTACGCGATGGGGGCGACGGGCACCTCCTCCATCGACTCGTTGAAGCCCGTGGTCTCGAGGTAGGCGATCGCCTTCCAGGTGGCGTCGGGGTTCTTGAGGGACGCGGGCGAGCACACGCCGTTCGTCTCGATCGGCTGGACGTTCTTCGCGGTCCCGACGGGCCACGGCGCGTAGCCCCAGTCGAACTTCGGCTTGTTCGGGCTGATCATCTGGTTGAGCCACTGGCCGCCGAACATCAGCGGGATCTTCCCGTTGGAGAAGGCCGCCATCGCGTTCGTGGCGTCGTAGTCCGGGCTCGTCATCTGCTTCGCCGCGATCGCGTCGACGAAGCGCTGCGCCCCCTCGTGGATGGTCGCGTCGGCGCTCACCTTCGTCGTCGTGACGAACGAGTCGACGAGCGGCTCGCCCCCGTTGGCGACCGAGTACGCGGACACGCCCTCGGTCGCGTCGAGGAGGGGCCACTGGGCGACGAGCGGCGTCGTCGCCGGGTCCTTCTCCTTGAGCTTCTTGATGTCGGAGAACAGGTCGTCCCACGTCCAGCCGATCTTCGGCACCTCGATGCCGGCCTTCTTGAACGTGTCGGCGTTGTAGAAGAAGCCGTACGTGTTCGCGAGCGTGGGGATGCCCGCGAGCGCGCCCTTGGGCGTCTTCCACAGGTCGAGCGACCCCGGGGAGAAGTCCTCGGCCTTGAGGTCGGTCCCGGCGTCCAGCTTCTTCGACCAGTCGTACAGGAGCCCCTCGGCCGCGAGGTTCTGGGCCTGCGCGGGGGTGCACCAGAAGAAGTCGGGCGCCTTCTTCGACAGGATCATGCTGGCCAGCTTCTGCGCGTAGTCGGCGTTGGGAGCCGCCTCCCGCTTCACGGTGACGCCGGACGTCGACGTGAACGTGGCCATCGTCTTGTCGAACGCGGCGTTCGTGGGGTTCGACTCCCACGTCATGTAGGTGACGGTGCCGCCGGCGGTGGAGTCGGAGCCCCCGTCGGACGACGACGAGCTGCAGGCCGTGAGACAGGTGGCCGCGACGACGGCGACCGCTCCGACGGCGGCGAGGTTCTTGCGTGTCATGTCACTCTCCTTCGAGCGCGTGAGGGTGGAGCGTGGGTGGGGAGGGGGCTACTTCGAGATGGTCCCGAGAGAGCCGATGCCCTCCATGAAGTAGCGCTGGGCGAGGAAGAACAGGATCAGCGGCGGCAGCATGAACAGGACGTTCGTCGCCATGTAGTAGTTGTATTCGGAGCCCGCGGTGTCGCTGAGGAACGAGGCCATGCCCAGCGGGAGCGTGAACTTCGACTGGCTCTGCAGGTACACGAGCGGGTTGAGGTAGTCGTTCCAGGCGAGCTGGGAGGACATGATCGCGACCGTGATCCAGACGGGCTTCGTGATGGGGAGCATGATCCGCGTGAAGATCGTCCAGTGGCCGGCGCCGTCGATCAGCGCGGACTCGTCGAGATAGCGCGGGATCGACTGGTAGTACTGCCGGGCCAGGAAGATGAAGACCGGGCTCCCGAAGAACGCCGGGAGGATCAGCGGCACCCACGTGTCGATGAGCCCGAGGTTGATGTAGAGGTGCTGCAGCGGGATCAGGCCGACGATCCCCGGGACGAACAGGCTCCCGGCGATGAGCGCGAACCAGAAGCTGCGGCCCGGGAAGTCGATGCGCGAGATCCCGTAGCCGACGATCATCGAGCTCGCGACCGCCCCGAACACCGAGAACACCGTCACCACGAGCGTGTTGACGAGCAGGCGGTAGAAGTGGATCTCCGCGGGGCCGTCCACGAAGTTGGAGAGCTGGAACTCCTTCGGGAAGAACGTCGGCGGGATCTGGTTGATGTCGCCGTTCGACTTGAGCGCGATGCTCACCATCCACACGAGGGGCAGCAGCATCGACACCGCGAGCAGCCCGCACAGCGCGTACCAGGCGACCCTCGACAGGGTGCGCGGCACCCGGTGCGAGAGCGGCACGTGCCGCTCGGTCGTCGCGGCGTGCGTGGAGGACGACGGCGCGGCCAGGGTGGCGGTCATGCCTCACCTCCGGCGGAGAAGCGGCCTCGCGTGAGCCGGAGCATGAGCAGCGTGACGAGCATGACGATCACGAACAGCACCCAGACCTCGGCGGTCGCGTAGCCGAGCTGCGGCGCCGTGATGAAGTTCGCGAACCCGTCGTTGTAGATCTTGTACATGAACAGGTTGGTCGACGTCCCGGGGCCGCCCTTGGTGAGGATGGCGACCTGGTTGAAGGTCTGGAACGCCATGTTGAGCTGCAGCACGAGCTGGAGCAGGAGGATCGGCCCGATCATCGGCAGCGTGATCTTGAGGAAGCTCCGGAACGCCCCGGCGCCGTCGACCTTGGCGGCCTCGAGCAGCTCGTGCGGCACGGCCTGGAGCCCTGCGAGGAAGATGATCATCGTCCCGCCGACGCCCCACACCCCCACGAGCAGGATCGCGGGGAGCGCGATGTGCGCGTCGCCCAGCCACGCGCTCGTCGGCAGGTGGAGGAAGCGCAGCACCTGGTTGGCGAGCCCGTACGTCGGGTCGTAGATGTACTTCCAGAGCGTGAGGACCGCGACCGCGGGCAGGACGACCGGCAGGTAGAAGATCGTCCGGAACACCTTGACCCCCCGCAGCCCGCGGTTCACGAGGACCGCGAGGGCGAGCCCCGCGACGATGGTGATCGGCACGGACAGGACGACCCACAGGAACGTGACCGCGATCGACGGCCAGAACGTCGGGTCCTTCGTGAACATCTCGACGTAGTTGTCGAACCCGACCCAGGTGGCCGGCGTGAGCCCGTTCCAGTCGGTGAACGAGTGGTACAGAGACGTGACCATGGGGTAGCCGACGAACAGGAACAGCCCGATGATCGCCGGCGAGATGAACAGGTAGCCGAGCAGCGTGTCCCGGCGCTGCTTCGCGGAGCGTCTCGTCCCGCGTCGGCGCGTTCGAGAGGTGGCGGCCTGCGCCAGCGGCGCGGTCGCGACGGCGGCGGACGTCTGCGTCATCCGATCTCCTCCTCGAGATGCGGGCCCCGGTGGATCCGGAGCGTGACGATCTGGAAGGGGCGGAGCTCGAGCTCCGTCCCGGTGCGGGCGTCGGCCAGGGGCTCGAGCTCGCGCTCGAGCAGGTCGACGACCGACGCCCCCGTCGCACCGAGGGACTCCGCGTCCCACGCCACGTGCGCCCGCGTGCGGGCACCGAGCGACTCGTAGAGCCGGACGACGAGGTCGCCGGACCGGTCCTCGGCGAGCTTGACGCTCTCGACGACGACCCCGTGCCGGTCCCCGCCCCCGCCGGGCCCGGAGACGGTGACCAGCGGCGCCACGGGCGCGGCCCCTGCGCGCTCCCGGAGCGGGAGGTTCAGCCGGTAGCCCGCGTCGACGGCGTCGCCGATCCCGGCGCCGCTCACGAGCTGGTACGCGAACCGGTGCGTCCCCTGGTCGGCCTCGGGGTCCGGGTAGCGCGGCGCGCGGAGCAGGGAGAGGCGGACCTCGGTGCCCGGGCGGGCGCCGTCCTCGGGCTCCACGCGGTGGATGTCGTGCCCGTACGTCGCGTCGTTCGCGACGGCGACGCCGAAGCCCGGCTCCCCGACGTGCACCCAGCGGTGGGCGCACGTCTCGAACTTCGCGGCGTCCCAGGTGGTGTTGGAGTGCGTGGGCCGGACGACGTGCCCGAACTGGATCTCGGACGCGGCGCCGTCGGTGCGGACGTCGACGGGGAACGCGACCTTGAGGATGCGCTCTGCCTCGTGCCAGTCGACCTCGGTCTCGTAGTCGAGCGTGGCAGCGCCCGGGCGCAGCGTGGTCCGCTGACGGGCGGTCGACCGGCCGAAGGTCCGCGTGACGACGACGGTCGCCCCGCCGTCGTCGTCGCGCTCGACCCGGAGCTCGTCGAGGTCGTCGAGGACCCTGCCCGAGCCGCGGTAGTGCTCGTCGAGGTCCCACGCGTCGAACGCGTTGGGGAGGTCCTGGTGGAGCACGAGCTCGCCCAGGCGGCGGCCCGGCAGGACGAGCTCCCGCCCGTGCCGCAGGTCGACGACGCTCGACGCCGCACCGTGCGCGTCGATCGTGACGCGGAGGACGCCGTTGTCGAGGACGACGCCGCCGCCGTCGTGCGTGACGGCGACCGCCGAGGCGGAGGCGGGGACCGGGGAGGCGGCACCCAGCGCGGGCACGCCGGCCGCCGTCGTCGGCGCGGCGTTGAACGCGAGCGGCGTGCTCCCGTCGCCCGCGAGGACGTCGAGCGCGGCGCCGACGATCTCCTCGAGCTCGCGCCGCACCTCCTCGTACGCGGCCACGGCCTCGCGGTGCACCCACGCGATCGACGACCCGGGGAGGATGTCGTGGAACTGGTGCAGCAGCACGGTCTTCCAGATCCGGTCGAGCGCCTCGTACGGGTACGGCACGCCGTGCCGGACGGTCGCGACGGCGCTCCACAGCTCGGCCTCGCGCAGCAGGTGCTCGCTGCGGCGGTTGCCGCGCTTGGTCGCGGCCTGCGACGTGTACGTCCCGCGGTGCGCCTCGAGGTAGAGCTCGCCGACCCAGGTCGGGGCGTCCGCGTACTCGGCCTCGGCCGTCCGGAAGAACTCCTCGGGCGTCGTGTGCTCGATCCGGGGCGAGCCCTCGAGGTCCGCCTGACGCCGCGCGCGCTCCATCATGAGCGCGGTGGGGCCGCCGCCGCCGTCGCCGTGCCCGAACGGGACGAGCGACGTCGACGCCGCCGGGTGGTCGGCGAAGTTCGTGACCGCGTGGTCGAGCTCGGCCGCCGACAGCTCGGACAGGTAGGTGTCGACGGGGGGCAGGTGGCTGAACAGGCGGGTCCCGTCGATGCCCTGCCACCAGAACGTGTGGTGCGGGAACTTGTTCGTCGGGTGCCACGCGAGCTTCTGGGTGACGAACCAGCGGTAGCCCGCGAGCCTCGCGATCTGCGGCAGCGCCGCCGTGTACCCGAACGAGTCCGGCAGCCAGACCTCCTCCGGCTCCACGCCGAACCGCTCCGCGAAGTACCGCTTGCCGTGCACGAACTGGCGCACGAGCGCCTCGCCGCCCGGCATGTTGGTGTCGGACTCGACCCACATGCCGCCCGCGGGGATCCAGGCGCCCCGGTCGACGGCCTTGGTGATCGACGCGAACAGGTCGGGCTGCGACTCCTCGATCCAGGCGTACTGCTGCGCCTGCGAGCACGCGAAGCGCAGCTCGGGGTAGTCGTCCATGAGCGCGATCACGTTGGAGAACGTCCGCGTGCACTTGCGCACCGTCTCCCGCGTCGGCCACAGCCATGCGGAGTCGATGTGCGCGTGCCCGACGGCGGCCACGCGGTGCGCGCTCGGCTCCGCGCCCTGCGCGAGCACGTCCGCGAGCTCGGCGCGCGCCGCGGCGGCGGTCCCGCCGACGTCGTCGAGGTCGAGGGCGTCGAGCGCGCCGGCGAGGGCCGTGAGCACCCGCCCGCGCCGCGGGCGGTCGGCGGGCAGGCGCTCGGCCCACCCGAGCAGCACGTCCAGGTCGTACGCGAGCGCCTCGACGCCCGGGTCGACGAGCGCGAGGTCCGCCCGCTTGAGCGTGTAGAGCGGCGGACCGTCGGGGGCGATGCCGTCCCCGAGGTGCGTCGGGCGGAAGGCGGCCGCCGCGACGTCGGGGTTGGCGGCCGCCTCGACGAACAGGTCCACCGACGGCCCGCGGACCGCGACCGCCTTGTTCCGCGGGTGGATCCCCTTGAGGATCTGCCCGTCGGCGTCGAAGACGAGGCCCTCGCACTGGAAGCCCGGGCCGGCGTCGGGGTCGAAGCCGATGTCGAGCGCGGCCACGGTCCGGAGCTCCCCGCCCTCGGCGCCCGTGCGCCCCGCCCACCCGGCGGGGACCTCGCCGCGGACCCGGAACCACGTCGTCGTCCACGCGGGACCCCAGGGGTCGCCGACCCGGAAGGGGGTGAACGCGCCGTCCGTGGCGCGGTCGAACGGCTCGGGCTCGCCGGGCAGCGCCCGGGCCGTGACGGTGAGCGGCACGGCCGCCACCTCCGCCGCGGGCCAGACGCGCTCGGTGAGGACGCGGCGCGTGCGGTCGATCACGCGCTGAGGGTCGAGGTGCATCGGTCAGGACTCCTTGAAGTCGACCTTGACGAGCATCTGCTGCCCGGTCGAGGACGCGTAGTACGTGTAGTAGCGGGTCAGGCCGTGGTCGGTCGTGTACTCGGGGTGGGCGAACGCCGCGTAGTCGACGCCGTCGGTGGACTGCGTGGCGAACAGGGTCCGCTGCGTGCTCCACGGCCCCCACGGGTGCGGCGCGGTCTGGTAGTAGACGTTCTTGTCGAGGAACGGCGAGGGCATGAACGTGTTCATGTAGGAGCCGGTCGTGGGGTCGTACTGGACGGTCTCGCCGGCCGCGCCGCCCTTCATGACGGCGACCGCGCCGGACGGGTCGTGCGACCACTGCGGACGGCCGTGCGCGTCGTCGCCCGTGTAGTAGGTCCAGGCGTCGTGGTCCTGGACGTCGCCCAGACGGACGCGCGCCACCGCGCAGTCGTTCGCGCTCGTGCACTTCCCGTACGCGTACAGCTCCTGCCCGACGACGACCGCGCCGCCGCTCCCCCAGGCCTCCGCCGGGCTGAAGAGCAGGGTCGGGTCGTGGCCCTCGGGCGACGTGAGCGACGAGTCCTGGTGCTCGACGGCGAGCCGCGTGATCGCGTGCGTCCGCATGTCCACGGAGACGATGCCGGAGCCGAGGGCCTGCCCGACGAAGCCGGACGCGCACGGGCCGCTGTCGAGGCCGCCGCGGCACAGCTTCCCGTAGAAGACGAGGATCCGGTGGTGGCTCGGGTCGGCGACGACCGCGCCGGGCCAGAACGCGAACTGGGTGCCGCAGTTCGGGTCCGTGGACCCGGTGCAGTCTTCCGACGCGTGCTCCTGCTGGAACGCGTTCTCCGCGTCCGAGTACGGGACGAACTCGGTCGGGGCCGTCGTCTCGGTGCGGTCGAAGACCGTCGTCGAGCGCAGCGTGATGCCGTCCGAGGCGTCGAGGTCGCTCGTCGACGCGGACGTGCTGGACAGGAACCCGTCGGGGTCCTGCAGCATGGTGTCGTCGAAGAACCAGTACGACCGGCCCTGGTAGAAGACGCTCTGCCCGTTGTCGCGCGCAACGACGTGCGTGTTCTGGTCGACCGGGCCGAGGACGGTGTAGTCCTTCACCTCGAGCCCGCCCGCCGAGGGGGCCGGCGTGCCGGCGTCCCCCTGAGTGGGGCCGGCGGCGGCGACGCCGGCGCCGGTGACGGCGAGCGCCGCCGCGAGGGACAGTCCTGTGACCGAGCGTCGAAGCAGTTTCATTCGTCTCACTCCTCGTCGAGCCTCCACGCCTCATCGCGTGCTGCGCGTCAGTATGACAACGTTGACGCTGCGATGTCAACGTTGTCGTTGTGACGGGCGAGAAGGCCGGCGAGCAGCGACGGGAAGCCGCCCCGGACGGCTTCGGGGGCACGCCGGTCGCCCGCGCGGACGCGGACGCCCGGCGCGCACTCGCGCGAGGGACCCTAGGGCCGCGAGGCCCTCAGGAGCGGCGCCCCGGCGACGGGACCGCGAGCAGACCGCGCTGGTGGGCCACGGACACCGCCTCGGCGCGGGTCGCGGCGCCCAGCTTCGCGAGCACGTTCGACACGTGCACGCTCACCGTCTTGCCGGAGATGAACAGGCGTTCACCGATCTGGCGGTTCGACAGGCCCTGCGCCACGAGCGCCATGACCTCCGACTCGCGCTCGGTCAGGGTGTCCGACGCCGCCGCCCGGGCCCCGCCGCCGACGACGTCGAGCCGCGCGCGGCGGGCAAAGGCCCGGCAGGCGTCCGCGAGGGGGCGGGCGCCCATCGCGTCGGCGTCCGCGACGGCCGCGGCGAGCTGCGCGTCCGCCGCGTCCCGGTCGCCCGCGGCGACGAGCGCCTCGGCCCAGCGCCACCGCGAGCGCGCGACCTCGTACCGGTAGCCGAAGTCGAACTCGCGCGCCGCGGCGGCCCAGAGCTCCGGGTCGTTCGCGCCCACGCCGCCCGCGGCCTGCAGCCTCGCGTGCTCGGCGTGGACGCGCGCGAGCCAGCCCCGGCCCTCGGGGCCGAGGACGCCTCCGCGCGGGCGCCCACGCTCCGCCGTGCGGACCGCGGCGTCGAGGAACTCGTCCCCGTGCGCGACGAGCGGCGCGACGTCGTGCCCGGCGAGCGCGTCCCGCTCCGCCTGGTCCGCGAGCGCCGAGAGCGCGAGGGCGGACAGCCAGATCCGGCCGAGGAACGAGTCGGACCATTCGCGCCCGAGGAAGAGGATGACCTCCTCGGCCAGCGCGACCGCCTCCTCGTCGCGCCCCTCCCAGACGAGCGCGTCGACCGTGCAGCCGCCCGCGACGAGGGCGATCTGGCCGTCGGTGACCCACGCGGGGTGCAGGGCCCGCCCCCGTTCGACGGCGTCCGCGTCGCCGCGCGCGACGGCCGGGTAGAGCTGGAGCGCCTGGTACCCGGCAGCCCAGCTCTCGGGGACGGGCCCGGGGTCGGTGGGGGCGAGGTCGCCCCGCAGGTAGGCGCCGAGGAGGACGAACATGCGGATCGTCATCCCGTAGACGCTCCAGGTCATGCCCGTGTCCTGGGCGTACCGCGAGGCGTCGTCCGCGAGGCGCGCGGCCTCGTCGAGGTCTCCCGCGTAGTACCGGTTGGCCACGAGGTTCGACATGCACCGGAGCTCGGTCTCGAGGTCGCCCGCCGCGTGCGCGCGCTGCCGCGCCTCGACGAGGAGCTCCGCCGAGCGTTCGGCGTCGTCCACCTCGAGCACCGCGAGGGTGCCGAGCGCGTCCGCCTCGACGTCGGGGGCCTCGACGGCCTGCGCCTCGGCGACGGCACGCACCGCGTCCTGGCGGGCGACGTCATCGAGGTCGAGGTTGAGCGCGGCGCGCGCGTGCATCGCGAGCGTCCAGGCGCGGTCGCGTGACGGCGGGTCCACGGGCAGGACCTCGAGCGCGGACGCGGTGCGGTCGAGCATCTCGTCGAGCTCGTCCGCCGCGAGGAGGTAGCTCGCGAGGACGTGCTGGAGGGAGGCGTGGCGCAGAGGGTCGCCGACGTGGGCGTCGACGACCGCGCGAGCGAGGTGGACGGCACGCTCGGGTGCGCCCGAGCGGGAGGCCGCGGAGGCCGCCGCGAGCGCGACGTCGTCGTGCGCCTCGTCGAGGAGCTCGGCCGCGTCGGGGACCGCGTCCCACAGCGCGAGCACCTGCTCGAGGTGACGCCGCTCCTCCGCCGGCGCGAGGACCCGCGCGGCCTGCCGGGCGGCGTCCCGGCTCGCGACGAGCGTGGTGGGCAGGTCGTGCGCCCGGAACGCGTGGAACGCGCGGACCGCGGCCGAGCCCAGGTCCGGGTCGGCGACGAGCGCGTCCAGGTAGGCGCGGTGGAGCGCCGCCTGGTCGCCCGGCAGCAGGTCCCCGTAGACGGCCTCGGCGAGGAGCGCGTGGCGGAACACGATGCGGTCGCCCTCGGGGTGGAGCACCTGCTGGGCGACGGCCTCGCGCAGCGCGGCGTCGGTCTCGGCCCCGCCCGTCCCACCGCCGTCGAGCACGGGCCGCGCGGCGACCGCGCGCAGGAGCGGCTCGGAGACCTGACGGCCCGCCGCCGACGCGACCCGCACGAGCCGCTGCACCTCCGGCGCGAGCCGTTCGAGCCGGGCGTGGAGCACGTCGGCCAGGGTCCAGGGCAGCTCGCCCGGCCGGACGCCGGACTCGACGAGCTCTTCCGCGAAGTAGGCGTTGCCCTCCGAGCGCCGCCCCACGGAGTCGAGCGTGGCGGCGTCGAGCGGGCGACCGGCGACGGCCGTCGTGAACTCGCGCAGCTCGTCGCGGGTGAAGGGCTCGAGCTCGATCCGCTCGACGCGCGGGTGCCGGCCGAGCTCCGCGAGCACCGGGCGGAGCGGGTGGCGGCGGTGGAGGTCGTCCGCCCGGTAGGACGCGACGACGAGGAGGTTCTCGTCGCGGAGCCGGGCCACGAGGTAGCGCAGGACGTCGAGCGTCGAGGCGTCGGCCCAGTGCAGGTCCTCGATGACGAGCACGAGCGGCGACGACGGCTCCCCCGCACCCCCGAGCACCGCGGCCAGCCCGTCGAGGAGCTGCAGCCGGCCCGCGGGCTCGGAGGTGGGGGCCGTCCCCGGGTCGGCGTCGAGGAGGCGCGCCAACGCCGGGCGCTGGGCGGCGACGTCGTCGACGATCGAGCAACGGCGCCGCAGGTCGGTGAGGGCCTCGACGAACGGCAGGAACGGCACGCCCACGGCCCCGAGGTCCACGCAGTGGCTCACGACGACGGCCGCCCCGGCCTCCTGGGCGAGCTCCGCCGCGCGGGTCAGGAGGCGGGTCTTGCCGATGCCGGCGTCGCCCCCGACGAGCACGAGCGCGGGCTCCCCCTCCGCGGCTCTCCGGAGGGCACCGGTGAGGCGGTCGAGCTCGGCGGACCGCGCGACGAACGGCACGGACGCAGGTGCGGGCATGGTCCCCAGTGTGGCAGCCTGCACCGTCACGAGCGCTGCCTTTCCGCGCCGGCCACCGGCGCCGCGGGAGCCACCGTCAGGCGGTGGCGCCGCGGCGGCCGGCGCCCCGGTGGCGGCCGAGCCAGTGCCAGCGGGTGTCGCGCTGGTCGACGTGCGGTCGGTAGGACTGCCGGGCACGTTCGCGCATGTAGTCGACCTGTGCGTCGACGGCCGGTCCGAGCTGCTCGATCATGATGTCCCCTCGATGTGCGCCGCGACTCCGTGTCGCTTCGTCCTCGACTCTCCGCGTAAGGCGGCACCCCCCGGATCGGGAGGTCGCCCAGTCCTCCGCCGTGAGCCACCTCAGACGTGGTCTGAGGTACCCCGCGAGGGCCTGAGGCAGGCCGACGACGCGGTCGGTGACGAGCCCGGACGGGTGCCCGGACGAGGTCGCCGTGGGAGTCGCTGTGGGAAGAGGGAGGTGGCGGGACGCGATTCGGGACGCACCTCTGGCACGAGGAAGTTGGTACCGGGGGTAGCATGTATCCGAGCCCGCGTCGGAGCGGGCCTTCCCATGCAGCGGACGACGAGGTACAACGCATGACTGCACCGGCCACCACTCCCGCGGACCGACCCGCCACCCACCTCGACCTGAGCGACTCGCCCCTGCGGATCGCGCGCTCGGTCACGGCCCTCTACGACGCGCGGGTGCGCGAGCACGGCGGCGAGCTCGCCTACCGCTCGCCCGACGGCCAGGGCGGCTGGGTCGACCACACGTGGCGCGACGTCGACAGCCGGGTGCGCCCGCTCGCCGCGGCGTTCGTCGAGCACGGGATCGCGAAGGGCGACCGCATCGCCCTCATGGCGGCCACGAGCTACGACTGGATCGTCGTCGACCAGGCCATCCAGCAGGCCGGCGCGGCCACCACGTCGATCTACCCCATCGCCACGCCCGACGTGCTCGAGTGGATCCTCTCGGACTCGGGCTCGCGGATCGTCGTCGTCGACGACGCGGAGCTGCTCGAGCAGGTCCGCGCGGTGCGCGCGAACACGCCAGCGCTCGAGCTCGTCGTCGTCGTGGACCCGGCGGGCGCCACGCTGGGCGAGGGCGAACGCTCGCTCGCCGACGTGACCGAGGCCGGCCGCGCGTACGACGCCGCCCACCCCACCGCCGCCGACGACGCCCACGCCGACCTCGGACCCGACGACCTCGCGACGCTCATCTACACGTCGGGCACCACCGGGCTCCCCAAGGGCGTGCGCCTCACGCACTACAACTGGACCGGCGAGGCGGCGGGCATCGACGCCCTCGGGATCCTCTCCGACCAGCACACGCAGCTCCTCTGGCTCCCGCTGGCGCACGTGTTCGCGAAGACGTTCGTCGTCGCACAGCTCCTCATCGGCTACCCGACCGCGGTCGACGGGTCGATCCCGAACCTCGTCGGGAACCTCGCGACCGCGCGGCCCGTCTTCATGGCCGCGGCGCCCCGCATCTTCGAGAAGGTCCACGCCGGGATCACCGCGCAGGTCGAGGCCAAGGGCGGCGTCACGCTCGCGCTGTTCCGGTGGGCGGTGCGCACGGGCGAGCAGAAGGTTCGCGCCCAGCAGTCCGGCGAGACGGCGTCCTGGTGGGTCCGCACGCAGGCCGCGATCGGCAGCACGCTCGTGTTCTCCAAGGTCC
>Ga0180221_1001649_pt1 | contig 14364 bp, 14 predicted proteins | sample eDN5th37CKraftMG_FD_151339 | JGI IMG/M metagenome (GOLD analysis project Ga0180221, IMG submission 151339) | Enriched Miracle-Growth compost microbial communities from Emeryville, California, USA - eDNA 5th pass 37_C Kraft MG (version 2) (version 2) ...
CCGCAAGACCGACGCGCTGACCGCGATGGGCAGCAGCGTGGCGCTGGTGTGGAACAACCTGCCGGTGATGCTGACCTGGGGTGCGATCGTGCTGGCGCTGTTCCTGCTGTCGCTCGCCACCGGCCTGATCGGGTTGATCATCGTGTTTCCGGTGGTCGGTCACGGCACCTGGCACGCCTATCGCGCCATCCAGCCGTAACGCGCCCCGGTTTCTGGCGGAGGGTCGACAGAAAGGCCGCGTCGCGAGGTGCAAGCCGTGAGGGGCAAGTCCTGAGGTGCAAGTCCTGAGATGCAAGTCATGAGGAGCAAGTCATGAGTTGCTGCGTGCCGGACCTTGCCGCTGCCGCCGCCACCGCGCGCCACCCCTCCGACGAGGAGGTGATGCTGGCGAGCCGCGCCGACGGTGAGGGCATCCGCCGCACCGACCTGTCGGTACCGGACATCCATTGCGGCGCCTGCATCCAGGCGATCGAGACGGTGCTCGACCGCCTGCCCGGCGTCGAAGGCGCGCGCGTCAACCTGTCGACGCGGCGGGTGGCAATCCGCTGGCGTGCTGCCGCCGCGCCGCCGCCGTTTTTCGAGACGCTCGCCGGCATCGGCTATGCCGCACATCTCGACGACGCCGAGGCAGCGGTGACCGACCAGGGCTTTGCCGAACTGATCCGCGCGCTGGCAGTCGCCGGCTTCGCGGCGATGAACATCATGCTGCTGTCTGTATCGGTGTGGTCCGGCGCCGCCGATGAGACGCGCGATTTGTTCCACTGGATTTCCGCGGCGCTCGCGCTGCCGGCGCTCGCCTACTCCGGCCGCATCTTCTTTCGCTCCGCGTGGTCGGCGCTGCGCCACGGCCGCACCAATATGGACGTGCCGATCTCTATCGGCGTGCTGCTGGCTTTCGGGCTCAGCCTCTACGAGACGTTGCATCACGGCCCACACGCTTATTTCGATGCGTCGATCTCGCTGCTGTTCTTCCTGCTGATCGGCCGCACGCTCGACCGCATGATGCGCGAGCGGGCGCGCGTCGCCGTCAAGGGACTGGCGAAGCTCGCGGCACGCGGCGCACTCGTCGTCGCGACGGACGGCACGCGCGCCTATCTGCCGGTCGGCGATATCGCGCCGGGCATGACCATCCTGCTTGCCGCCGGCGAGCGCGTGCCGGTCGATGCCCGCGTCGTCGGCGGCAGTTCCGAAATCGACTGCGCGCTGGTCAGCGGCGAGAGCTTCCCGCAGACGGCGCAAGCCGGCACGCTGTTGCAGGCCGGCACGCTCAATCTGAGCGGCCCGCTGACCATTGTCGCCACCGCGGCGGCGAAGGATTCCTTCCTGGCGGAAATGCTGCGGATGATGGAAGCGGCAGAGGCCGGCCGCTCCCGCCACCGTCGCATCGCCGACCGCGCGGCGCAGCTCTACGCGCCGGTCGTGCATCTGACGGCGTTCCTTACTTTCATCGGCTGGATGATCGCCACCGGTGACGCGCACCGCGCCATCACCGTCGCCATCGCCGTGCTGATCATCACCTGCCCCTGCGCGCTCGGCCTCGCCGTGCCGATGGTGCAGGTGGTGGCGGCGCGCCGCCTGTTCGAGCGCGGCATCATGGTCAAGGACGGTGGCGCGCTCGAACGCCTGGCCGAGATCGACACTGTCGTCTTCGACAAGACCGGCACGCTGACGCACGGAGAGCCGGCGCTCGTCAACGACAACGACCGTATCGATACCGAGGCACTGGCGCTTGCCGGCGCCATCGCCGCGCATTCGCGGCATCCCTATTCGCGCGCGCTGACGGCGGCTGCTCCGCTCTCGTCGGCGCGTTTCGATGTGGTCAGCGAGACGCCGGGGGCCGGGCTTAAGGCGCACCGCGGCGCCGACATCTACCGGCTCGGCCGTGCCGACTGGGCGCTCGATAGCGCCGGCGCGGATGTGGCATCACCCAACGACGCGGCGGTGGTGCTGTCACGCAATGGGCAGCAGATCGCCGCCTTTGCGTTTGCCGACCGACCGCGGCCCGATGCCGCCGCAGCGGTGGCGGCGCTGCAAGCACGCGGCCTTGTCGTCGAGATCGTTTCCGGCGACCGCGAGGCGCCGGTGCGCAGCCTCGCCGACGCACTCGGCATCGCGCACAGCGCACAGATATCGCCAGGCGGCAAGGCGGCGCATCTCGGCGCGATGACGGCGGCTGGGCGCAAGCCGCTGATGGTCGGCGACGGCCTCAACGACGCTCCGGCGCTCGCCGCCGCGCATGCGTCGATGGCGCCGGCCTCTGCCGCCGATGTCGGCCGCAATGCCGCCGATCTCGTCTTCCTGCGCGACAGCCTGCTGGCGGTGCCGCAGGCGATCGGGGTGGCGCGCGCGGCGGCGCGGCTGGTGCGGCAGAATTTCGCCATCGCCGTCGGCTACAATCTGATCGCGGTGCCGGTCGCGGTGCTCGGCCATGTCACGCCGCTGATCGCGGCGGCGGCGATGTCGCTATCCTCGCTGCTGGTGGTGGCGAATGCGCTGCGGCTGCCGGGCGCGCCGCGCGGGCGGCAGCGGCGGGAAGGCGAGTTGCAAGAGAGCATACAGCAAGCGAGCAAGCAGCAAGCGAGCCCGCAGACGTCGCCGTCAGTCTTGTCGCCGTCGGCTTTGCCGCACGCCGCCGCACGGCGCGCGGAACCGCTGGCGACAGTGGAGGTGATCCGATGATGGATTTCTTCTATCTGATCCCGATTGCGCTGGCGCTCGGCGCCGTCGGCCTCGGGGCGTTTCTGTGGTCGCTCAAGAGCGGCCAGTACGAGGATCTCGACGGGGCCGCCGAGCGGATCCTGTTCGAAGACAGCGACCGCCCGAAGTCACGGTGACAAAGCCGCAGTGAGGCCGGCCGCGTGCCGCCTAAACCGCTCTGTCCGCGCAAGCTGCACAAGTCACGGTCCGCGCAAACCGTTCACGGCGTGTCGGTGGCGATCAGCGTCCAGGCCGGCCGCTCCGCCGAGAAATCGCGGGCGAAGGTCCAGGCGTCGCTCATCGTGGTGATGCCGTGCGGGTTGCCGTCGATCACCGCGCCGCTGGCGTTGCGGGTGACGGTGACGAACTGGCCGACATAGTTCACGGTGATCTCCGCCCTCCGGCCGACAACCACCACCCGGTCAACCTCGGCGCTCTCGACGCAGACGATCTTGCAGTCCTGCGTCTCGCCGCGCGCGGCGCGCCTGTTGATCGCTTCGTCGAAGACGGCGAAGACCTCGTCGGACAACAGCGGCCGCAGCACGCCGCGATCGCCGCCGGCAAACGCCAGCACGATCGCCTCATAGGCGAGCCGGCTGTTGCCCAGAAAGGCATCGATATCGAACAGATCGTCGATGGCGCAGAGCGCCGCAAGGCCGCCTGTCGTGCCGGCGGCGACCATCGTCGGCGACGATCCGGCCGCCACGCCGGTCTTGTCCGAAGTTTTGTCCGAAGCAGTCGTATCTGAAGTCTTGTCCGATGCAGCGACGGCCATCATCGGGCCATTCGGTCCGTAAGGCCGTGGCGAACCGCGGTCGCGTTTCTCGGACTGCGAAGACTGGATCTCGTTCCAGACGCTACAGATCATCCACCAGAACAGCCCGATAATGACGAGGATCGGCAGCACCTCGATATCGGCTTGTGCGTTCATGACCGCAGACCTCCAGGGTCAACGCTTATTCGTTAACATTGGAAGGATGAGTCATCGCAAGCAAATGAAATTAATTAGCATTTGATAGCAATTTTTCTGCTATATTGACCCGCACTCCTTCGATGCCATCGGCGGGGGACGGGAAATGGACATTGAGCTTGCCCGGACGTTTCTGGAGATCGTCTCGACGCGCAGCTTCATCCGTGCCGCCGAGCGGCTGAATGTCAGCCAAACAGCGGTCAGCGCGCGCGTGCGCTCGCTGGAGCAGCAGCTCGGCCGCTCACTGTTCATCCGCAACAAGGCCGGCGTGACGCTGACGCCGGCGGGCGAGCAGTTCCTGCGCTATGCGCCAACCTTCCTGCAACTCTGGCAGCGGGCGCGACACCAGGTCGCGGTGCCGCCCGGCCGCCGCGCGGTGCTGGCGATCGGCGGCGAGCTGAGCCTCTGGCACCCGCTGCTGCTCGACTGGCTGATGTCGATGCGCCAGTCGGCGCCCGACCTCGCCTTGCGGGTGCAGGTCGACCTGCCCGAGGGGCTGATCAACCAGGTGGCGGAAGGCGTCCTCGATCTCGCGGTCATGTATGCGCCGCAGCACCGGCCGGGCCTGCGGGTCGAACTGCTGATGGAGGAGAAGCTGGTGCTGGTGACGACCGACCCGGATACCAGCGGCGGTCCGGCGGCCGATTACGTCTATGTCGACTGGGGTCCGGACTTCGCGCTGCACCATAATCTCGGCTATCCGGACGCAGACAGTCCCGGCCTGTTCGTCGGGCTCGGTCCGCTGGCGCTGAGCTACATCCTCAAGGCCGGCGGCTCCGGCTATTTCCGCCAGCGGGCGGTGGCGCCGCATCTCGCCGACGGCCGGCTCTATCTGGTCCCCGGCGCGCCGGTGTTCTCCTATCCGATCTACGCGGTGTCGTCGGCCGGCGCCGACGCCGCGCTGATCGCACCGGCGCTCGACGGCCTGCGGATGATCGCCGCCGGCTGACACACGTCGTATCGACGGGCACCCCATCGCTCAACGCCGGCGCAGCGATCGTGCAATTTAATTCATTTGTCTTCCGGCGTCCGGTTCGGAAGTTTGGCCTCCAGCAGCCAGCACGACCGCACGGAAAATCCGAGGACCGACCGATGACGCAGCCGACATCCCTTCCCCGCGAGCGCATCGCGGCCGCGATCCTCGACGGCGTGGCGGACGCTGTGATCGTCAGCGATCGCGACGGCAATATCTGCTTCTGGAATCCCGGCGCCGCCCGCATCTTCGGCTTCACCGCCGACGAGGCGCTCGGCCGCTCGCTCGACATCATCATCCCGGAGCGGCTGCGGGCGCGGCACTGGGAGGGCTACCGGCAGACCATGGCGACCGGCAAGAGCCGCTACGGCGCCGGCGACCTGCTCGCCGTGCCGGCGATCCGCAAGGACGGCTCCGGCCTGTCGGTGGAGTTCACCATCGCCACGGTGACCGACGCGCAGAGCGCGATCACCGGGCTGGTGGCGGTGCTGCGCGACGTCAGCGCGCGCTTCCAGGAACTCAAATCGCTGCGTCAGCAATTGCGCGAGGCCAGCCGCCCAGCCGCGGTCAACTAAAACATCGGATAAAGCTGAACGCTCCGCCCGCGCGATACCCGCATCACTCGTCCGGCAGCGGCCGCCGCAGTAACGCCTGACGGTCGATCTTGCCGGTGCCGGTCTTCGGCAGATCGTCGAGGAAGGTCACGATGCGCGGATATTTGTACGGCAACAGCGTCGTCTTGACGTGATCCTGCAACATGCGGGCGGTCGCGGTACGGTTATCGTCATCGTTGCCATCGTTGAGTGCCACGAAAGCGCGCAGCGTCATGCGGCGGTCCTGCATCTCGACGGCGACGACGGCGCATTCGCGCACCGCCGGGTGATCGGCGAGGCACAACTCGACCTCCAGCGGATAGACCCACTGGCCCGACACCTTGATCAGGTCGTCGGCGCGGCCGCGGAAGAAATAGAACCCGTCGGCATCGCGGTGGAAACGGTCGCCGGTATAGATCCAGCCGCCGGCGCGGATCGTCTCGGCGGTCTTGTCTGGCCGGTTCCAGTAGGCCGGCGTGTTGGAATCGCCGCGCACCCACAGCACGCCTTCCTGTTCGCCGTCGACCGGCTCTCCGGCTAAGTCACACAGCTTGACCTCGTAGCCGGGCACACGCTGGCCGGCAGCGCCGAGCTTCTTCTGCTCTGGCCGGTTCGACAGATAGATGTGCAGCACCTCGGTCGAGCCCAGCCCCTCGACGATCTCAAGCCCGCACAGCGCCTTCCAGCCGTTGAACACCTCCGCCGACAGCACTTCGGCGGCCGAGATCGACAGCCGCAGCGACGATAAGTCGGCGTCCGCGGCAGCCGGCGATTTGGTCAGCGCGGTGTAGAGCGTCGGCAGGCCGAAGAATACCGTCGGGCGAAAGGTCGCGATCGCCTTGAAGATCGCCTCCGGCTTCGGCTGGCCGGGCAAGAGCAGACTGGCACTGCCGGCGCAGAACGGAAAGGTCAGCGAATTGCCCAGGCCGTAGGCAAAGAAAATCTTCGGCACCGAAAAGCAGATGTCGTCCGGCGTCAGCTTGAGGATGGCGTCGGCATAAGAGCGCGCCGTATAGGCCATGTCGTGATGCAGATGCACGATGCCCTTCGGCCGGCCGGTGCTGCCGGAGGAATACATCCAGAACGCCATGTCGTCGCGGTGCGTATCCGCAGCCGCCAACGTCGCGCTCTGGCCGGCGATCCAGGCGGCGAGCGGCACAGCCGGCGCGCCGAACGTTTCGGCCGCGATGCGTTCAGCCTCGACTTTTTTAGTATCGACGCCTGCGGCGTCGCTGTTGGCGATGACGATCCGCTCGAGGCTGGTGCCGGCGCAGGCCGTCGCATTGAAGCGCGCCGCGAAGGCGGAATCGGCAATCGCCAGCCGCGCACCGGAATCCTGCAAATAGAATTGCAGCAGATCGGAGGGCGTCAGCGTATTAATGGTCAGCGGCACCAGGCCGGCGCGCATCGCGCCGAAGAAGGCCGCCGGATAGACCGGCGTATCGTCGAGAAACAGCAGGATGCGCTCGCCCGGCGTGAGCCCCTCGGCGCGCAGCGCATTGCCGATCCGCGCCGCATCCTCGCACAAGGCGCGATAGCTGCGGCTGCCTTGTGGGCCAAGCACCGCCGGGCGTTCGCCGCGGCCGGCGGCAAGATTGTCGAACAGGATGGCGCTGGCATTGTAGCGCTCGGGAACCGAGAAGCCGATCTCGACGCTGCCGGGCGCATCGCGCGGCACCGCGTCGACGAATGGGTGGGCAGTATCCCGACGCCGATTCTCCACCATGCGCGCGCCTCCTCCCGTTCCGGGCTAACGCTTGCGAATTCGGAATGTCAACACGGCGGCGCCGCTTTGCTGATCCTCCAGCGTATCGCCGGTCTCGCGCAGCAGGTTCGGAATATCGATCGCCGCCAGCGGATCGGTGCATTCGATCACCAGCACATCTCCGGGCGCGAGGCCGGCCAGCAATTTGCGGGTTTTCAAGGCCGGCAGCGGGCACTTGAGGCCGCGTAAACTCACCGTCGTCTCGTCGCTCATGACCACCTGCTCACCACCTGCTCACCACCTGCAAATTGCGAGCCGTGCATCCTCGCCTCTCGCGGCATCGCGCCCAGACTGGACAATCCCGCGTCCGCCGCGTCAAGCTCGCCGCCGGCCGACCGCGCCCGCGGTTGACGGTGACGTGATGCACCGGCGCCCTTCGACCAATTGATCGGAGCACGAAGCGCCGCGAAACTGTTATCCGGATTGACTGGCCGGGCGGCGGCCGGAACCGATGAAGGAGGTGACACCAGTGGCCATCGTGCGCGATGCGGGACTTCACGAAGCCATTCAGGCCGCCGGCGGGGTGACCGAACTGGCGCGCCGCATCGGCATCGCACAGCCCTCGGTATCGAACTGGGACCGCGTTCCCGCCGATCGGGTGATCGCCGTCGAGGCGGCGACGGGCGTCTCGCGGCGGCGGCTGCGTCCCGACCTCTATACCGGCAATCTCGCCGCCGGGCGCGGGTCCTGGCCGCCGGCCCTCTCCGCCCGCACGCTCGAAACCATGCGCATCATCGGCCTTGCCGGCTGGAGCGGGTCGGGCAAGACGACGCTGATCACCAGGGCGATCCCGATCCTGGTCGGTCGCGGCCTGCGCGTCTCCACCGTCAAGCACGCCCATCACGGTTTCGAACTCGATCATCCGGGCAAGGATTCGTTCATGCACCGCGAGGCGGGCGCCTCGGAAGTGCTGATCAGTTCGGCGCGGCGCTTCGCGCTGCTGCACGAACTGCGCGAGGAGGCGGAATGGGACCTGCCGGACCTGCTGGCCAAGCTCGCGCCGGTCGATGTCGTACTGGTCGAGGGCTTCAAGCGCGATGCCTTCCCGAAGCTCGAAATCCACCGCGCGGAAAACGGCAAGCCGCTCCTGCATCTCGAAGACCCGCACATCGTCGCGGTCGCCGCCGACACGCCGCTGCCGCAGGCGCGGGTGCCGGTCATCGACCTCAACGACATCGAGGGCGTCGTCGATCTGCTGATCGACCATGCCATTCCCATCGAGGCGGCGGCGGCCCGCGTGCGGGGCGGCTGATGGCGCAGTTGACCGACGACTGTTTCGCGTTCGCCGGCCCGCTGATGCCGCTCGAAGATATGGATCGGCTGATCGCCGAGCGTATCGTGCCGATCGCCGACGTCGAGAGCATCGCGCTGACCGAGGCGCGGCGGCGGGTTCTCGCCGCCGACGTCGTGGCGCCGGTCAATCTGCCGCCATTCGACAATTCGGCGGTCGATGGCTATGCCGTCCGCCACGCCGATCTCGACGCGGCGGGCGAGACGGTGCTCGCTGTTGCCGGCCGCATCACCGCCGGCGCGCAGGCCGGCGCCGGCATCCGGCCGATGCAGGCGATCCGCATCTTCACCGGTGCGCCGATGCCCGCCGGCGCCGACACCGTGTTCATGCAGGAAGACGTCCGCGTCGAAGGCGACAGCGTGATCGTGCCGCCCGGCCTGAAGGCCGGCGCCAACCGCCGTTTCGCCGGCGAGGATCTGCGCGCCGGCGCGGTCGCGCTGCCGGCGGGAACAGTTCTCGACGCGCGCCACGTCGCGCTCGGTGCCGCGCTCGGCGTTGAGCAGGTCACGGTCCGCCGGCGCCTGCGGGTTGCGGTGTTCTCGACCGGCGACGAAGTGGTGGAGCCGGGCGCGACGCGCGGGCCGGCGGTGATCTTCGATGCCAACCGCTATCTGCTGCGCGATCTTCTGGCGCGCGCCGGCGCGACGGTGAGCGACCTCGGCATTCTGCGCGACGATCCGGCAACGCTCGGCGCCGCGCTCGAAGCGGCGGCCGCCGATCACGATCTGGTGGTGACGTCGGGCGGCGTCTCGACCGGCGAGGCCGATCATGTGCGCAGCGCCGTCGAGCGCATCGGCAGCCTGGTGTTCTGGCGCATCGCCATCAAACCGGGCCGGCCGGTGGCGATGGGCGTGATCCGTGGCCGCGCCTTTATCGGCCTGCCGGGCAATCCGGTGGCGGTGTTCGTCACCTTCGTGCGGGTGGTGCGGCCGCTGCTGATGCGGCTCACCGGCGCGCAGCCGCTGCCGTGGACGCCGATGCCGGTCGTCGCCGCCTTCGCCTACGAGAAGAAGAAGGGCCGGCGCGAATATGTGCGGGTCAGCCTGCGCCGCCGCGACGACGGCGATTACGACGCGATCAAATATCCGCAGGACGGCGCCGGCGTCATCACCTCGCTCACCGGCACCGACGGACTGATCGAACTGCCCGATGCGATGACGCATCTGGAGCCGGGCATGCGCATCGGCTTCCTGTCCTACGCCTCGCTGATCGGCTGAGCCGCATCAGAACTTGTTTTTGCGCTCGCGGATTTCGGCGAACACTTCGGCCGCCGGCTTGCCGGCAAGACCGACCGACGCCGCCACTTCCGGCACGTCGGCGCGCAGGAAACAGTTCTGCGCCTTCTCGTCGCCGATCCGCACCGGAATGGTGGCCGCGCCCTGCGCACGCAGCCGCGTCACCTCGGCCTCGCGCGCTTTCAGCGCCGCATTGTCGGGCTCGATGGTTTTGGCGAAACGGATATTCGCCTGCGTGTATTCGTGGCCGCAATAGATCAGCGTGTCGTCCGGCAGGTCGCGCAGCTTGCGCAGCGAGTGCCACATCTCGTCCATCGTCCCCTCGATCACCCGGCCGCAGCCGATCGAGAACAGCGTATCGCCGACGAAGGCCACATTGTCGCCATGGAACCAGTAGGCAATATGACCGGAGGTGTGGCCGGGCGTTTCGATGACATTGGCCTTGAGCGTGCCGACGCTCACGGTATCGCCCTCGTGCACCGTCTCGTCGACCTGCGGGATCTTCGCCGCTTCCGCCGCCGGCGCGACGACGCGGCATTTGTATTTCGCCTTCAGCGCCGCAATGCCGTCGGTATGATCGGCATGATGATGCGTGACCAGGATGTCGGAGAGCGTCCAGCCCTTCTTCTGCAACGCCGCTTCCACCGCGTCGGCTTCCGGCGCGTCGATCGCGGCGGTCTTGCCGCTCTGCGGATCGTGCAGCAGCACGCCGTAATTGTCGCTGAGGCAGGGGAACAGGTGAATCTGAGCGGCCATGGCGGTCCTCGAACTGACGACAGGATTCTCGATGGAGAAGTCGGCCGGACCGTAGCATGCACGCCGCACATCACAAGTCGGCGGCAAGCGGATTTCGTGTTAGGTCTCTGGCATGTCGATGGACGTTGTTGACCTCCGCAACTTCTACGGCCAGCACCTCGGCGTGGTGGCGCGGCGCTTCATCGGCCGCGGCATCCGCGCGCGCTGGCCGGGGACCGGCGGGCTCGGCGTGCTCGGCGTCGGCTATGCGACGCCCTATCTCGGCCTGTTCCGCGACGCCGAACGGTGCCTTGCTTTCATGCCGGCTTCGCAAGGCGTGGTCCACTGGCCGACCTCGCATCCGGCGCTTTCGGCGCTGGTCGACGAGGTCGAACTGCCGCTCGCCGACGGCGCGGTCGATCGCGTGCTGCTCGTTCACGCGCTGGAGATGTCGCATGATGCGCCGGCGCTGCTGCGCGAGGTCTGGCGCGTGCTGGCCGGCGGCGGCCGGCTGCTGGCGGTGGTGCCCAATCGCCGCGGTCTGTGGGCGCGCATGGACCATACGCCGTTCGGCCACGGTCGGCCCTATTCGCGCGGCCAGATCAACCAGCTATTGCGCGAGACCTGGTTCACGCCGACCGGCTGGGGCGAGGCGCTCTATGTGCCGCCGATCGCGCGGCGCTGGTTCCTGCGTTCGGGCATCGCGTGGGAGCGCACCGGCGCGTCGGTGTCGGCGCCGTTTGCCGGCGTCCACATCGTCGAGGCGAGCAAGCAGGTGTACCGGCCGCTGTTGGCGCGGCGTCAGGCGCGGCGCTTCGTGCCGGCGGCGCTCAAGCCGGCGCTGACGCCGTCGTCGGGCAGCGCGGCGCGCAGCCACCGCATGCAGGATTGACCGCGACGCGACCGATGCCGGTCGCGCGTTTTATTCGCCCGGCTGCTCTTCGGCGGCTTCCGGCTGCGCCGACTGCGCGAATTCGGGGCGGTTGCCGCGATGCCGGCGGCGGCGGCGATGCAGCGGGAAACGTTCGCCGTTGCGTTCTTCGGTGGCCTGTCCGGCAGCGGCCGGCTGGGCCGCCTGTTCTGACGCCGCCGGCTGGCTGCCGGTGATGAACGACGGCAAGGCGCCGATATCGCGCTCGCCATCGGCGGCAGCGGCCGCCGGCGGCTGGCTCTGCGAAGCGGCGGCGTTGCCGCGCCCCTGATAGGAGCGGCCGGTCGGCTGCTCGCGCGGCACGAACGGCTGCGCATCGCGCGGCAGATAGGGCTGCGGCTGATCGCGGCCATAGGGCTCGCTCTGGCCGGAGGCCGAGGTCTGGAAATCCTCGTCCTCGTCGTCGGCGACATCGTCGGCGGCGCCCTGCTGCGCATTGCTCAATTGCTGATACTGACCGGGATTCTGCAAGCGCAGCTGCTCCTGCGCCGCTGCGATCAGGCGGAAGTAATGTTCGGCGTGCTGATAGTAGTTTTCGGCCGCCACCGGATCGCCGGAGCTTTGCGCGTCGCGCGCGAGCTGGATGTATTTTTCCGCGATCGTCGAGGCGGTGCCGCGGATCTTCACGTCGGGACCGTTCGATTCGTAGGTGCGCGTCAGCGGATTCTGATTCTTGCGGTTGCTGTGGTGCTGATGGCGGCCGCGCATGCGCTTGTTATTCTGATGATGGACGTTTCTCATGGCTTCCTGTTCACGGTCCTTCACGAATGCGAGGCGGATCGCCGCCCCGGTTCTTCCATCAAAACATCTCCGGTCGGCCGGCGTTGGCTTCGGCGTCACTCGCCTCAGTCCGATCGCTTCAGTCCGCCGCCGGCGCTTTCACCAATCGCGCGCGCCGATCACGCGCACCCCACAATGCCGTCGACACGCGCAGTATCGCCCCGCCGCATCGTCGCGGACGCGGCGCCGGTTTCCGCGGTCTCGTCGTCACTGTTGCCCAAACAACCCCTTCACCACGGCTGCGCCGTGGCATTCCGTTCTTTCGCCGTTCTTTCGCTATTGGCGTTGCACTGTGTTCGTTAAATCGATGCGCTCAACATCCAAGCCCAGCTCAACATCCAAGCCCAATTGTTATCCGAGCCTAATTGTTCAGGCCCAATTGTTCCAATTCGTGGGCGATCCCATTGCGACGATCCCATCGCGATCCAATGCCAGAGCGATCCAATGCCAGACCATGGCTGGCCGTCCCGTTCGGCGCTTTCATGGTCCGCAGCTTACGTCGCCTGCTTCGTCGGGCCCGGTTTCATCGGGTCCGTTTTCCTCGGGTTGACCCGCCCCGGATGCCTTTGGGCCGCTTGCCAAGCCTGTTCCCGGAGCCAATGCTTGGGACTCATGCCCAAGGTCAATGCTCTGACGTTCGAGGTGCTCCGCGGTGGCGATGCAATCGTTTCGCGTCGATTCCTAGGACCGGAAATTAGTCGTTTCCGCCTCTTAATCCAAGTGCTTTTTCTGCGCCGAATGCGTTTTCGGGCGCCCCTCATGCTTTCCCGGCATGCCGGCAAACGGGTCCAAAACGGGCTCCAAACAGGTTCCAAAAATGGATTTCAGGCGTCCGCCGGGAGGGGATCGCGGCACGGTTAACCGTGGCGTTAACGATGCAGCATCGTTAACGCGGCCCGGCCGCCAGCGCGCGGGGAACGCCGGCGAGATCGCGGCACGGCGGCGCCGCCACCGTCAGCCCGGCGGCGACACACAGCGCCGTCACCGGCTCCGCCTGGCCGACGCCGAGTTCGAGGACGAGCCGGCCGTCCGGGGCCAGCAGGCGCGGGGCATCGCCGATAATCGCGCGATAGGCGTCGAGCCCGTCGGCGCCGCCGTCGAGCGCCAGCCGCGGCTCGAAATCGCGCACCTCCGGCGCCAGCCGCGAAATCTCGTCGGCGGCGATATAGGGCGGATTGGAGACGATCAGGTCGAACGGACCGGCAAGGCCGTCGGCAAAGCGCGTGGCGAGAAAGCGCGCGCGCGCATCGAGCGCCAACGCTTTGGCATTGTCGCGGGCAACCGCAAGCGCCGCGAGACTGATATCGGTGCCGATGCCGCTGGCCTCGCGGCATTCCGTCAGCAGCGCCAGCAGCAGCGCGCCGGAGCCGGTGCCGATATCGAGGATGCGCAACCGATCGCGGCGGCGCGATGAACCGAGGAGATCGAGCGCCAGTTCGACCACCGTCTCGGTGTCGGGACGCGGCACCAGCACCGCCGGCGTCACGATAAGCGGCAGACTCCAGAACTCCTGCCGGCCGAGAATGCGCGCCACCGGCTCGCGCGCCAGCCGCCGCGCGGCGAAATCGTCGATGCGTTCGACCTCGGCCGCAGCAAGCGGCTGATCGCCGCGCGCCGCCAGCGCGGCATGATCGAGACCGAGCGCGTGGCCGACGAGAATGCGCGCATCGAGTTGCGGCGTTTCGATGCCGGCATCGCGCAGCGCCGTGGCGAGCGCGCGCCGCGCCTGCGCGGCAGTCGCGCCGGGCGGCAGCAGCAAGGTCGCCTTTTGCATCGGCACGGCACACTCGGCGCGCGACAGGCGCCTCACGAGGCTTCCGCCATCAGCGCCGCCTGATGATCGGTGATCAGCGCGTCGATCAATTCGTCGAGCGCCTCGCCGCCGATCACCTGCGGCAGTTTGTAGAGCGTCAGGTTGATGCGGTGATCGGTGACGCGCCCCTGCGGAAAATTGTAGGTGCGGATGCGCTCGGAGCGGTCGCCGCTGCCGACCTGATCCTTGCGCTCGGCGGCGCGCGCCGCGTCCGCCCGGCTGCGCTCGGCGTCGTAGAGCTTGGCGCGCAAGAGCGCCATCGCCCGCGCCCGGTTCTTGTGCTGCGACTTGTTTTCCTGGACGTAGACGACGATGCCGCTCGGCAGATGGGTGATGCGGATCGCCGATTCGGTCTTGTTGACGTGCTGGCCGCCGGCGCCCGAGGCGCGCATCGTGTCGATCCTGAGATCTTTCTCGTCGATCTCGACATCGACGTCCTCGGCCTGCGGCAACACCGCGACGGTCGCCGCCGAGGTGTGGATGCGACCCGACGCCTCGGTGTCCGGCACGCGCTGCACGCGGTGGACGCCGGACTCGAATTTCAGCCGCGCGAAGGCGCCGCGCCCGGTGATCTCGGCGAT
>Ga0180221_1001652_pt1 | contig 14344 bp, 10 predicted proteins | sample eDN5th37CKraftMG_FD_151339 | JGI IMG/M metagenome (GOLD analysis project Ga0180221, IMG submission 151339) | Enriched Miracle-Growth compost microbial communities from Emeryville, California, USA - eDNA 5th pass 37_C Kraft MG (version 2) (version 2) ...
CTCGCCCGATGCCGCCTGACCCCCATCACCGACACCACGACGAAAGCGAGCACCGACCCCATGCTCGAGCTCAGCGCCTAACCCCACCCGGAACACGCAGCACTACACCACTCCCAGGGGCTTGACCTCGTACTGCGGTGCCGGGGCGATGCCCCAGTCGAACGTGTCGGCGTCGCCCGTGCCCTGCTGCGAGAGCAGCGTCGCGATGTACCAGGTGCCCATGGGCATCATCGCCGCCTGCTGCTTGCCGAACTCGGCCTGGTACGTGAGCGAGTTGCTCGTCGCGTCACCGAGGCTGACCTGTGCGCCCGCCTTCTGCAGGTCGAGCGACCGCTCGTAGTAGGGCTTGAGGTAGGCGAAGTCGTTGTCCAGGATCGACGCGTCGGGGCTCTGCGCGAGCGCGAAGCCCTGCACGGTCGACTGCCACGTGTGCTGGTAGGTGCCGAGCGCCTTCGAGTCCTTGGCGGCGAGGTTCGTCGTGAGCTTCTTGGCCGCGGCGTCGTAGTCGTCCCACGTCCAGGAGCCGTCCGGCACGGCCACCCCGGCCTTCTTGAACAGGTCCTTGTTGTAGAAGAGGACCCACGAGTCCTGGCGGTAGGGGACGGCGTAGGTCTTGCCGTCGACCTCGTAGTCGGACAGGCCACCGGTCGCGTCCTTGTCGAGCTTGGCCGCGACGTCGGAGACGTCGAGGAGCTGGTTGCCGCTCTGGTACGTGTAGAAGTTCTTGAGGTTCTTCTGCACGTAGATGTCGGGTGCCTTGCCGGCGGAGAGGTCGGCCGTCATCTGGGTGTCGTAGTTGGTCGCGTCGTACTCCTTGAGCTCGACGGTCACGTTCGGGTCCACCTTGTGGAACCCGTCGGCGAGCGTCTTGAACTCCGGCGTGGTCGACAGGCTCCAGCCCGCGAGGGTGAGGGTGACGGGACCGTCCGCGGTCGCGTCGTCCGAGGACCCGCCGCCGCTGCTGCAGCCGGCCAGGGTGAGGGAGGCCACCACGGCGGTGCCGAGGAGGGCCAGGGCGGAACGCTTCATCACGTGCTCCTTTGATGCGTCGTGGTCCGTCGTTGGACCGTTCGTGTCACCGAGGACGGGGGGTCTGCTCGGAACGGGTGGGACTGCGGGTGGAGGACGCCGCCGGGACGTCCGTCGTGGTGGCCGCGCCGTCGGGCCAGGTGACGGTCGCGCGGCCGGCCTCGAGCCGGACCGACGCGGGCCGCGGGGCGCCGGGGCGCGGGCCGGCGGCCGGCGCACCGGAGAGCTCGAGCAGGACCGCGCGCCAGGCGCCCGGGACGACCGGGAACCGGACCCACGGCACGAGGGTCGATGGGCCGAGCGGCGTGGCGTCGTCGCGGCGCTCGACGCCGGCGACCGCGTCGTCCTGGGCGGCGGCGAGGCCGGCCCCGACGGGCACGACCGCGACCGAGGAGACGAGGTGGCCGGCGCGTACCCACGCCGACCCCGGCTCGCACCGCTCCTCGCCCGCACCGACGCCGCTGACCGGCCACCCACCCACGCGGAGGCCCGCGACGGCCGCGGCGGGGTCCTCGACACGGACGAGCCGGAGCTCCCATGCGCCCCGCACGAGCGAGACGGTCGTGACCTCTCCCGCGGGGGTCGCCGTGCCGACACGCCCGCTGCCGTGGTCGGCCTGCTCGGCGGCCGGGTCGACCCAGTGCGCGCGGGCCGCCGAGGCCGCGACGCCCACCTCGCCGGTCACTTCGACGCCGAGGCTGCGCATCCCGGTCCGGTGGGTCGGCCGACCATGCTGGTCGAGCAGGACCACGGCCTGGTCGAGCGGGTCGCGCCACGCGGCGTCGTCGAGCAGGGGCGCCGTCACGGTCGAGTAGCCGAGACGCGCGTACAGCGGGCTGTCCGCCACCTCGGCGCCCTCGACGGCGTGGTCCGTGCCGTGGTTGACCACGCGCACGACGCCGTCGGCCCGGGTGCCGGAGATCAGCCAGCCGGGAGCGCGCACGGCGCGCAGCACGTCGCCGCGCTCGACCGGCAGGGGCTCGACCGGGGCGGTCCACGCCGGGTGGTCCGCCGGCAGCGCGATCCCCAGGAGCCCCTTGGCCGCCCAGTAGGGCGAGCCCGGACCGGAGTACGCCTGCGCGAGCGCGCGCCACTCGTGGTGCCAGCCGAGGGTGAGGAGGCCGCGCTCGTCGGGCGCGCCGTGCTCGACGAAGTGCCCGACGACGCGGGTCGCGGCGCGGCGGAGCAGCCCGGGCCCGAGCGACGGCACCTCGGCGACCGCCCCGACCCAGAACGGCGCGGCGGCAGCGAAGCGGTAGACGAGCGAACGGCCCTGCAGGAGCGGTGACCCGTCGCCGCCGACGAGCGCGACGGCGTCCTGCAGGTAGCGGTCGAGGAGCGCGAGGTCCTGCGCACGCCGTGGTGCGGCGAGGTCCTCGGCGCCGCGCATCCGCGCCCACAGCGTCGGGTAGAGGTGGAGCGCCCACCCCGTGTAGTGGTCGAACGCGCGCTCCGGGCCGTCGGCGAGCCAGCCGTCCTCGCGGACGAACGAGTCGTGCGTCGCGAGGTCCTCGTCCACGTCGGCGGCGGACCACGGTCCCCCGACCGAGCGCAGGAAGGTCTCGACCACCAGGCGGAACCAGACCCAGTTGATGCGCGGGTAGGTGTCGTCGCCGACGGCGGACGCCAGGTAGGCGACGACCTGGTCCTGCACGGTGGGCGTCAGCCGGTCCCAGAGCCACGGGCGGGTCAGGTCGAGCACGAGGGCGAGCGACGCCGCCTCGACCTTGGCCTGGCCGTGCTCGTCGAGCCGCACCCAGCGCTCGTCCGACGCCGGGTCGGTACCCGCGGCGAGGCCCCGCGCGTACCGCTCGAGCAGCTCGTCGACCCCCGCGCCGCGGGCACCGGCGATGCGGAAGCCCGCGAGCAGGAACGTCCGGGCGAACCCCTCGAGCCCGTCGACGCGGCGGCCGTAGCCGCCCTCGCGGCCGGGCAGCGTGACGAGCGCACCGCCGGGCGACGCGAACGGCCGCACGGCCGCGAGCATCCGGTCCGCGAGCCCGACCAGCGCCTCGCGGGAGAGCTCGGGGGCGAGAGCGTCGCCGGTGGTCCGGGTCGCGTCGCTGCGGTCCATGCGGGGGCTTCCTCGTCGAAGGTCGGGCGGCGTCGCGGCGATGGCGACGTGAACACGGGAGAGTTTTGCGCTCAGTCCCGAACCATGTCAACCCCTTTCACTCTGATACGATCACAACCGATCATCAGGGAACGCCCACGTTCATCGGAGGCGCCTGCGGAACAGCGCCGTTCGACCGGAGGGACCATGACCAGCACCGCCCCGTTCGCCGGGCCTCTCGCCGCCCGGTGGTGCACGGGCACGGGGCACCTCGCCGGGCTCCTGCGCCCCCCGTCACGGGCGCTCGCCGCACCCCCCGCCTCCGACCGGGACGCGTGGACGCGCAGCAGCCTCGACCACGGCACCCTCGCCCGGTTCGAGGAGCTCGGCGCCCGGGACCTCGGCACGCCGTGGCCGCAGACGCTCGCCCGCGACTACGCCCGCTACCACCGCGACGGCGACCGCGTGACCTACGAGGCGGGCGTCTTCGCGCGCGGCGAGCGCCTGACCGTGGCCGCCGTCCTGGCCGCCGTCGGCCTCGAGGACACCTGGCTCGACGAGGTCGCCGACGGCGTCGTGCTGCTGTGCGAGCAGAGCACCTGGTGCTGGCCCGCGCACGACGACACGAACGCCCGGCACGGTGCGGTCCTGCCGACCGTCACCGACCCGTTCCTCGACCTCGGTGCGGGCGAGGTCGTCGGCCAGCTCGCCTGGATCGACCACCTGCTCGGCGACGCCCTCGACGCGCGCACGCCGGGGCTGCGGGCACGGGTCCGCCACGAGGCCCGCGTGCGCGTCCTCGACCCCTTCCGGACGCGGCGGGACTGGCACTGGCTCGGCCTCGACGGCGACGTCCACAACTGGAACCCCTGGATCCACGGCAACGTCCTCGTCGCCGCCCTGCAGCTCGTCGACGACCCCGCCGAACGAGCGTCGATCGTCGCGCTCGTCGTCGAGGGTCTCGACCGGTACGTGGCGTCGCTGCCCGACGACGGCGCCATCGACGAGGGCTTCCACTACTGGTGGAACGGCGCGTGCCGGGCGCTCGAGGCGCTCGAGCTCCTCGCGCACGCGACCGACGGCGCCCTCGACGCGCACGACGTGCCGGCCCTGCGCGAGACGGTCGCGTTCCCCCACCGCATGCACCTCGGTGGGGACTGGTACGTCAACCACGCCGACGGGCCGGCGCGGTGCGGAGACGAGCTGCCGTGGCGCGAGCTGCACCGGGCGGCCGAGCGCGCGGGTGACGACGACGCTCGGGCGCTCGCAGCGTCGCACCGGCGCGCCGGCGGGTCCGTGACCGCGCCGGCGCATGGGCTGGGCCGCGTGCTGCGCGCTCTCACCGACGCCCGGTGGCGCGATGCGGACGCGCCGGAGCCGCCGCTCCCCCGCGACGTCTGGCTCCCCTCGACGCAGGTGCTCGTCGCGCGGCAGGACCGCGGTCGCACCGCCGGGCTCACCCTCGTGGCCAAGGGCGGCCACAACGGCGAGCACCACAACCATGACGACGTCGGCTCGTTCGTCGTCGCGGTGGACGGCGTCCCCGCGGTCGTCGACGCCGGACGTCCGACCTACACCGCTCAGACGTTCGGGCCCGACCGCTACCTGATCCGCGCGATGCAGAGCGCGTGGCACAACGTGCCCGTGGTGCGCGGCACCCCGCAGGGGACGGGAGCCGAGTTCGCGGCGCGCGACGTGGTCGCCACGGTCGGCGAGAGCACCGGCCTCACCCTCGACCTCGCCGCCTGCTACCCCGGCGTCGGGCTGCGAACGTGGCGCCGGACCGCGCGCCTGGACCGAGCGACCGGAAGGGTCACCGTGCGCGACGCCTGGGAGCTCGACCCGGACGACGAGGCGCCCCCCACCGAGCTCCACCTGCTCTGCGCGGGTGACGTCGCGCTCGGGTCCGGCACGGCGACGGTCCGACCGGGACCGAGCAGCGCTACGGTCGTCCTGCGATGGCCGTCGGGCGTGACGGCCCGGACGGAGGAGTGGATGCTCGACGACCCGCTGCTGCGCGCGCAGTGGGGCGACCGGCTGACCCGGCTCGCCCTCGAGGTCTCCCACGTCGCACCCGCCGACGTGACCGTCGTGATCGAGGAGGTCACCCAGCCATGAGCGACTCCCGCGTCCCCCTCCCCGTGACCCGCCGCGCCCAGCTGCTCGACGCGCTGCACCGGGACGGCACGGTGCGCGTCTCGGACCTCACGGAGGCGCTGGGCGTGTCCGCCATCACCATCCGCCGCGACATCGCTCAGCTCGCCGACGAGGGCCTCGTCGAGCGCGTCCACGGCGGGGCGAGCCTCGTCCAGCAGGACGGCGCCCTCGACGACGACGACGTCCTCGCGTCGCCCGCGAGCCGGCTGCTGCCCTCGGGGATGCGCCTCGGGATCCTCGTGCCGTCGTTGGACTACTACTGGCCCGGCGTCGTGCAGGGCGCGCGGGAGGCCGCGTCCGAGCTCGACATGACCGTGATCCTGCGCGGGTCGTCGTACGAGGCGGCCGACGAGCGCCCGCAGCTGCGGCGGCTCGTCGAGCGGCTCGGTGCCGACGCCCTGGTGATCGCACCCCGGGCCGACGTGCCCGCGGCCGCGGCGACGGCCGAGTGGCTCCATGAGACCGGCCTTCCGACCGTCCTGGTCGAGCGGACCGCCACCTACGGGCCCTACCACGCCGCGATGGAGTCGGTCGTGACCGACCACGCCCTCGGCGCGAGCATGGCGGTCCGGCATCTCGCCGGCCTCGGCCACGAGCGGATCGGGATCGTCGTGGCCCGGCAGAGCCCGACGGGGCCGCACGTGCACCGCGGGTGGCTCGAGTCGATGTCCGAGTCGGGCCTCGACGTGGACTCCACGGTCGACGCCGCCGTCCCCGACTCACGGTCGCAGGAGTGGGACGCCGAGCTCGACGCCGTGCTGGACCGCTGCCTGGCCACCCGCACCACCGCGCTGCTCGTCCACGCCGACCCGGAGGCCATGGCGCTCGTCCAGCGCTGGGAGGACCGCGGGCTGAGCGTGCCGGGCGACCTGTCCGTCGTCGCCTACGACGACGAGGCGGCGGGCCTGTTCAGCCCGCCGCTGACCGCCGTCCGCCCGCCGCGGCGCTCGATCGGCCGCGCCGCCGTCGAGCTGGCCGCAGCGCGGCTCGCGGATCCCGACCGGCCGGCGCACCGGCTCGTCATCAGCCCGTCCCTGCGGGTCCGGGAGTCGACGGCGGCGCCGGCCTCGTCCTGACGACCGAGCGCCCCCACCGGGGTGCCGGGCCGAAAGTCTGCCCGGCGCCCCGGCGGGGGCGTTCCGCTCGCGTCAGGCGTCCCCGCCGCCGAGCCTCACGACGGTCCACGAGACGGGCGGCAGCTCGCCCTCGACCCGGCCGTCGGCGACCTTGAGCGACTCGTTGGGCAGGGGGCGGACCGAGGAGTCGTCCTGGACGGTCGCGCGCCAGCGCAGGTCGGGGTTCGCGAGGGTGAGCGCCTCGGTCACCGACCCGACCCCGAACGCGCGGGCGTCGATCTCGAGGTGGACGGGCGCGTCGACGGACCGGTTGACGACGAACAGGACGACCTCGCCCGTCTCCGGGTCGTGCGTCGCGACCGTGTCGACCACGGGGACGTCGCCGAACTTCGCGGTCGGGACGTCGGGCGAGTCGACGACCGCGCGCAGCACCTCGCCGCGGGCGTGGGCAGCGGTGAGGGCGAACGGGTGGAAGATCGTCTGGCGCCAGGCCGGCCCGCCGGGCTCCGTCATGATCGGCGCGATCACGTTGACGAGCTGCGCGAGCGACGCCGCGTGGACGCGGTCGGTGTGCCGCAGCAGCGAGATCAGGAGGCTGCCCACGACCACGGCGTCGGCGACGTCGTAGCGGTCCTCGAGGAGGACGGGCGCGACCGGCCAGTCGTCACCGGTGGGCGGCGCCGACGGCTCGGCGTTCTGGTACCAGACGTTCCACTCGTCGAACGAGATGTGGATGCGCTTGTCGTGCTTGCCCGCGGCGCGCACCTGGTCCGCGGTCGCGGACACGGCCTCCACGAAGTGGTCCATGTCGACGGACGACGCCAGGAACGACGCGAGGTCGCCGTCCTCCTCCCAGTAGTACGCGTGGGCGGACACGTAGTCGACGTGCTCGTAGGTCTCGGTGAGGACCGTGCGCTCCCACTCGCCGAACGTCGGCATCGACGAGCTGGACGACCCGCACACCACGAGCTCGAGCCCGGGGTCCATCATCCGCATCGCGCGCGCGGTCTCGGCGGCGAGGCGCCCGTACTCGGACGCCGTCTTGTGGCCGATCTGCCAGGGGCCGTCCATCTCGTTTCCGAGGCACCACATCTTCACGCGATAGGGCTCCTCGGCCCCGTTGGCCCGGCGCCGGTCCGACCACGACGAGCCGCCCGGGACGTTGCAGTACTCGAGCAGGTCGAGGGCCTCCTGCACGCCCCGCGTCCCGAGGTTCACGGCCATCATCGGCTCGACGCCCGCCGCGCGCGCCCACCGCATGAACTCGTCGACCCCGACGGTGTTGGGGTCGCTCGAGTGCCACGCGAGGTCGAGCCGGGTGGGGCGCTGGTCGACCGGCCCGATGCCGTCCTCCCACCGGTAGCCCGAGACGAAGTTGCCGCCCGGGTAGCGCACGGTCGTCACCCCGAGCTCGCGGGTGAGCGCGAGGACGTCGCCGCGGAACCCGTCGGCGTCGGCGGTGGGGTGCCCGGGCTCGTGGATCCCGGTGTAGACGCAGCGACCCAGGTGCTCGACGAACGAGCCGAACGTCCGGGGGCGGACGGGCCCGACGACGAACGCGGGGTCGAGCGTGACGGTGGCGTGGTGCATGGGTGTCTCCGGGAAGTGGCGCTGCGGGTCAGCGGGGTGCGGATGCGGTGCGGGGGGCGGGCGGGCGGCGTGCTACTTGACGCTGCCGAGGGTCAGGCCGGACTGCCAGTAGCGCTGGAGGGCCAGGAACGCGACGATCAGCGGCACGATCGACAGCAGCGCCCCGGTGACGATGAGGTTCCAGGCCTGCTCGTTGCCGGCGCCGGCGCTCGACAGCGCCTGCCAGTTGCTGAGCCCGACCGTGACCGGCAGCAGCTTCTGGCTGCGCAGCACGGCGAGCGGGAGGAAGAAGTTGTTCCACGTGGCGACGGTCGTGAGCAGCAGCACGGTCACGACCGCGGGACGCAGGAGCGGCACGCTGACGCGGAAGAACGTCCGCAGCTCCCCCGCACCGTCGACGCGGGCCGCGTCGATCGTGTCCTGCGGGAGCGCCTCCTGCGCGTAGACGCGGATGAGGTAGACGCCGATCGGGCTGAGGAGCGACGGGAGGATGACGGCCCACATCGTGTCGATGAGGTTGAAGTCCGACAGCAGCACGAACGTCGGGATGACGAGCGCGGTGGCCGGGATCATGAGCGACCCGAGCAGGACCGAGAACAGGAACGCGCGTCCGCGGAACCGGTACATGGCGAAGCCGTAGCCCGCGAGGAGCGACAGGAGCGTCGCCCCGACGCCGCCCGCGAGCGCGTACACGAACGAGTTGCGGAACCAGGTCCAGTAGATCCCGCCGTCGTGGCTGAACAGGCCCTTGACGTTCTCGACGAAGTCGAACTCGCCGTTGAACCACAGCGGCCCGCCCGACCCGACGAAGAGCCCGCTGTTCGACTTCGTGGAGGCCACGAGCAGCCACCACAGGGGGATCACGAAGTAGACGGCGAAGGCCAGCAGGAGCAGGTGCGAGCCGGCGCGGACCTGCCGCCGGGGCCGCCTCGGGGGGCGGGGCGCGGGGGCGCCGGTCGCGGTGCGGTCGTCCTGGAGCGTGGGGGTGGACATCACTTCAGTCCGTTCTGCTTGCGAGTGGCGAAGAGGAACACGTACGAGCCGATGAACACGACGACACCCAGGGCGAACGCGATCGCGGACGCGTAGTTGAACTGGTTGTAGGAGAACGCGAGCGCGTAGGCGTACATGTTCGGGGTGTACGACGCCGAGATGGAGCCCTGCGCGACGCCGCGCAGGATCGTGGGCTCGGTGAAGAACTGGAGCGTCCCGATGATCGAGAAGATCGTGATCATCACGAGCGAGGACACGACCATGGGGATCTTGATCCGCCACGCGGTCTGCCAGGGGCTCGCCCCGTCGAGCGTCGCCGCCTCGTAGAGGGCGGGGTCCACGGCCCGCAGCGCCGAGTAGATGATGATCATGTAGTAGCCGACCCACTGCCACGTCACGACGTTGACGAGGCTCGCGAACACGAGGTTCGAGGAGAGGAAGTCGGGGGCCGTGAGGCCGAACAGGCCGAAGATGTCCTGCGCCGGGCCGAACTTCGGGCTGTACAGGAAGCCCCACATGAGGGCGCCGATCATCGCGGGCACCGCGTAGGGCATGAAGATGAGCAGCCGCGACGCCCGGGACAGCTTCGACGTCAGCGTGTCGAGGACGAGCGCGATGAGCAGCGCGAAGCCGATCTGGATCGGCACCATCACGAGGACGAAGCCGGCGACGCGGAGCAGACCGTGGAGGAACTCGGGATCCGTGAACGCCCGCGTGTAGTTGTCGAGCCCGACGAACAGGCTCTTGCCGCCGGTCGCGAGGCCCTTGTTGTGGAGGCTCAGCCAGAAGGCGTAGCAGAGGGGGACGACGAGGAACGTGACGAACACGATCAGGAAGGGGGCGACGAAGAGCCAGCCCCAGCGCTGTCGCCGCGCGTCGAGCAGGCTCGGCTTGCTCCGCGCGGGGGCGCGACGTGCCGGCGACGAGGGCGCGCGTGTAGGCGAGGTGACGGTCATGAGAGTTCTCCTGCGGTCGGGCGGGGGCCCGCGGGCTGACGCTCACGGGCCCCCGACGCGCACTACTGGCTGACGGTGTAGCCCTGGCCCTGGGCGTACTTGACCAGCTTGTCCTGGAGGCCCTTGAGCGTGTCAGCGGCCGACTGCTTCTTGCTGATCATGTCGTGGAGCGCCTGGGTCTGCTGGTCGTAGGCGTAGACCTGGAACGGGCTGAACTGGAAGCCCGAGTAGCCCTGCGCGGCGGCCAGGAAGACGTCCTTGTTGATCTGCTGACCGTCGAAGAACGGGTACTTCTTGTCCTTGAACTCGGTCGACTCGAGGACGGACTTGAACTGCGGGAACAGCGCCGCCTTGTCGATGCCGATCTTCCACGCGGCGTCGTTGTCGAAGATGCCCATCGCGACCTCGGCGGCCGCCTTCTTGTCCTTGGCCTGCGTGGTGACGGCGAAGGTCGAGCCGCCCCAGTTCACCTGCACCGGGTTCGCGGTGTCCCACTGCGGCATCGGCGCCGCGACCCACTTCGCGTCCTTGTCGGCGCCCGACAGGCCCTGCAGGTAGCCCGGGCCCCACGCGGCGGCGAGGTAGACCGCGTACGTGCCGTCGACCAGGTTGGTGTTGTAGTCCGTGCCGAACGCGTCCTCGTGCGCCACGAGACCCTTGCCGACGAGCCCGTTCCAGTAGTCGATCACCTTCTCGCTCTCGGGCGTGTCGACGTTGATCCCGATCTTCGTCGGGTTGCTCGCGTCGTAGGTGAACGGCGTCCAGCCGGCCTGCGCCTGCAGCGCGTAGAGCAGGGCGTTGCCGTTGGTCGGGAAGTCGGTGATGGTCCCCTTGAAGCCGGCGTCCTTGAGCTGCTGCGCCGCGGTCGCGAACTCGTCCCAGGTGGTCGGGACCTTGACCTTGTACTTGTCGAAGATGTCCTTGCGGTACAGCATGCCCATCGGGCCGCCGTCCACGGGGATGGCGTAGATCGAGCTCCCGCTCGTGACGTCCTTCCACGAGCCCTCGGTGTACTTGGCCGCGAGGTCCTGGGACGCGCCGTACTTCGTGAGGTCCTCGAGCCCCTTGAGCGTCTCGTAGGTCGGCAGGACCTCGGACTCGAGCATGATGACGTCCGGGGCGCCCTTGCCGGCCTGGATCGCGGTGGTGAACTTGTTGTACTCGTCGGCGCCCTGGCCGGCGTTGGTCCAGCAGATCTGGACGTCGTCGTGGGCCGCGTTGAACTGGTCGACGACGGCCTCGAAGCTCGGGTACCAGGCCCACACGGTGACCTTGGTCGCGTCCGGCTTCGTGATCTTGTTGGTGCACGACGCCTTGGCGTTGCCGCCGCCGGAGCCGCTCGTGGCCGCGTCGTCCGAGCCGCCGCCCGACGAGCAGGCCGCGAGGCCGAGGCCCACGGCCGCCGCGACGGCCGCGGCCGCCCAGCGGCGGGTGCGCGTGGTGGTGTTCATGTCTCCTCCTTGAGAGATCAGGCCGGGTGGCCTGGTCCGGCGGCGTGGCAGCGCCGCCGTTCCAACGTTGGAATTCGAGGGTGCACGTGTGCTCGGGGATGCTCCGAGTCACGGTGGGACCCGCCGGGCACGCGCCCGGCCGGGCCGGTCACGGCGGGGAGTCGACAGCTCCTTCGCTGCCGGGCTGCACGCCGACGACGCGCTCGCCGCCTCCTTCGGGCACGTCGCCGGTCGACTCCCGACCGACGATCGACGAGTCGGGGACGACCCGTTTGAACGGGGCCGGCGTGCCGTTCCCGTCCGACTCGATCCGCGCCAGCAGGAGCTCGACCGCCGTCGCGGCGATCTGCTCGCGGCCGGGAGCGACCGAGGAGATGGTGGGCACCGAGTACCGGACGTCGTCGACGTCGTCGAACCCGATGAGCGCCACGTCGCGCGGCACCTCGAGGCGGCGCGCGTGGAGCGCGTGGAGGGCGCCGAGGGCCATGGCGTCGTTGAGCGCGAAGACCGCGTCGAGCTCGACGCCCGAGTCGAGCAGCGCGCCCATCGTCTCGGCACCGGTCTTGCGGTGCCAGGGACCCGCCGCCCCGACGAGCGCCGGGTCGAGCGGGATGCCCGCGTCGGCGAGCGCCTGCTCGTAGCCGCGCATGCGCAGCGCGGCCGAGCCGACGACCTCGCCCGGGTGGGCGCCGACGACGGCGATCCGGCGGCGGCCCAGCTCGATGAGGTGCCGGGTGGCCGCCCGCGCGGCCTCGACGTTGTTCATGGTGACGTGGTCGGCGGGAGCCCCGAAGACGCGCTCGCCGAGGACGACGAGCGGGAACGGGACGTCGAAGAGCTCGATGTCGTCCTGGCCCAGCTCGAGCGGCGAGAAGATCAGCCCGTCGGTGACGCGCTGCTGGCGACCGCGCAGCACGTCGGTCTCCCGCTGACGGGACGCGCTCGTCTGCTCGATGAGCACGGTGTAGCCGCGGGCGTCGGCGGCCTGGATCACGAGGTCGGCGAGCTCGGCGAAGTACGCGAGCGAGAGCTCGGGGACCGCGAGCGTGATCATGCCGGTGCGCTGGGTGCGCAGGTTGCGGGCGGTGAGGTTGACCCGGTAGCCGAGCGCGTCGATCGCCTGCTGGACCCGCTCGCGCGTCTCCTCGCGGACGTGCGGGTAGCGGTTCACCACGTTGGAGACCGTCTTGACGGAGACACCGGCGCGAGCCGCCACGTCGTGCATGGTCACGGGCATCGTGGTCGCTCCTTCGCGCTCGGCGTACCGGGTCCGTTCCCGGCCGTGACGGTCGTTCGTGTCCGCGGCGCTGCGGTGCGGGTGTCCCCGACGAGCGCCGTGGCCGGAACGCTACATCGATGTAGACATCGATGTAAAGTGCCGTGACAACAACGTTGTAAACGGCGCCGTCAGACGCGGTCCACGCACCGCACGGCCAGGAGAGGAACCGATGACGCACCCCCACGCCCGTGTCACGCTGCACCCCGACTTCCGCGTCGGCACGGTCGACCGCCGCCTGTTCGGCTCGTTCGTCGAGCACCTGGGCCGGGCCGTCTACACCGGCATCTACGAGCCGGGCCACCCCACCGCCGACGAGCACGGCTTCCGCCGCGACGTCGCCGACCTCACGCACGAGCTCGGCGTCTCGATGCTGCGCTACCCCGGCGGCAACTTCGTCTCGAACTACCGCTGGGAGGACGGCGTCGGCCCGGTCGAGCAGCGCAAGCCGTTCCTCGACCTCGCCTGGCGGACGGTCGAGCCCCACCTCGTCGGCACGGACGAGTTCCTGCAGTGGGCCGAGCGCGAGGGCGTCGAGCCGATGATGGCCGTCAACCTCGGGACCCGGGGCGTCGAGGCGGCAGCGGCGCTCGTCGAGTACTGCAACGGCGAGGCCGGCACCCGCTGGGCCGACCTGCGGATCGCGAACGGCCGGGCCGAGCCCTACGGGGTCCGGCTCTGGTGCCTCGGCAACGAGATGGACGGCCCCTGGCAGATCGGCCACAAGGACGCCCACGAGTACGGCAAGCTCGCCGCCGAGGCCGGCAAGGCCATGAAGCTCGTCGACCCCACGATCGACCTCGTCGTGTGCGGCTCGTCGTCCATGCAGATGGACACGTTCGGCGCCTGGGAGCAGACCGTCCTGTCGTACACCTACGACCTCGTCGACCACATCTCCATGCACGCCTACTACGAGGAGCTGGACGGCGACCGCGCGAGCTTCCTCGGGTCCGGCACCGGCATGGACCGGTTCATCCGGCGCGTGGTCGCGTCAGCCGACGCCGTCGGCGCGCAGCGCCGTTCGGACAAGCAGATCACCATCAGCTTCGACGAGTGGAACGTCTGGTACCTCGAGTCCCGGTTCCCGGGCGAGTCGAACCTCCCGATCCAGCGCGACGCCCCGCGCATCATCGAGGACGTCTACTCGGCCCTCGACGCGGTCGTCGTGGGCGACCTGCTCGTGACCCTCCTCAACCACGCGGACCGGGTACCGGTCGCGTGCCTCGCCCAGCTCGTCAACGTGATCGCGCCGATCATGACCGAGCCCGGCGGCGAAGCCTGGCGCCAGCCCACCTTCCACCCCTTCGCGACGACGGCGCGGCTCGCCCGCGGTGCCGCACTCGACCTGCGTGTGGACGCACCCACGTTCACCACGACCCGGCACGGGGAGGTCCCCGCCGTGACGGCCGCCGCGACCCTCGGCGACGACGGCGCACTCGCCGTCTTCCTCACCAACCGCACCGACCAGGTCGTCGAGGTCGAGCTCGCGCACACGGGCGCGATCGTCTCGCTCGAGCAGGGGCGGCAGATGGTCGCCGACCACGAGCCGGCCGTCGCCGGCCCCGAGCACGCCGCGAAGGTGACGCAGGCGTGCTGGTCCGCCGTCGACGTCGCGCGCGCCGTCACCCCGGTCGGCACCGGCACGACGACGGTCCGCCTCGCCCCTGAGTCGTGGACCGCGCTCGAGGGGCGCCTGGCGCGCGCCTGATCCGGCCCCGAGCATGCGGCCGCACCCCTGCTCGACGCCATCGGCCGACGGACCG
>Ga0180221_1001653_pt1 | contig 14342 bp, 14 predicted proteins | sample eDN5th37CKraftMG_FD_151339 | JGI IMG/M metagenome (GOLD analysis project Ga0180221, IMG submission 151339) | Enriched Miracle-Growth compost microbial communities from Emeryville, California, USA - eDNA 5th pass 37_C Kraft MG (version 2) (version 2) ...
GGTGAACAGCACGTCCGGGTCCAGGTCGACCCCCGGGAACGCGCGCCGGAAGCGCTCGGCCGACAGCCAGTGCGTCGTCGCGCGCCGTCCGTCGAGCAGCCCCGCGCGGGCGAGCGCGAACGCCCCCGTGCAGATGGACGCGACCCGCGCGTCCGGCCGGACGCGGGCCAGCAGGCCCGCGACGTCGGCGTCGTCGTTCCCGTCCGGGCCGAGGACGTCGTCCGCCGCGTGCGACGCGGGCACCACGACCGTGTCGGCGCGCGCGAGGACCTCCGGTCCGTGCGGCACGTGGATGGTGAAGTCCGCGTCGGTGCGCACCGGCCCCGGCGCCGCCGCGCACGTGCGCACGTCGTAGAGCCGCTCCCCGTCGGGCCCGCGCGCGACGCCGAAGAGCTGGTGCACCGCGCCGAGCTCCAGCGGCATCACGCCGTCGCGCACCAGGACGGCGACGAGGTGGCGCGACGTCCGGGACTTGTGTGACGGCTCTCCCGAGGGCATGGCCCGATCCTTGCACAGGTCGGCCTTCCGGCCACTGGGCTCCGGTGGCCCGCACCGGCACCGTGGGAGGTGGGGCCGCACGGCTCCCCGCGAGAGCGACCACGAGATCGACCACGAGAGGACGGTCCGATGCAGGTGCTGTGGGTGCTCGCCCATCCCGAACCCCGCTCGCTGACGGCACGGCTGCGCGACGAGGGCGTCCGGACGTTGCGCGCGCACGGGCACGACGTGGTGCAGTCCGACCTGTACGCGATGGGCTGGAACCCCGTGGTGACCGCCGCCGACTTCGGCGACACCGTGCAGGACGGCGACCGGCTCGACGTCGCGGCCGCCTCCGAGCGTGCGCTGCGCGACGGCACCCTCGCCCCGGACATCCGGGCCGAGCACGACAAGCTGGCCTGGGCCGACACCGTCGTCGTGCAGTTCCCCCTGTGGTGGCACGGCACGCCGGCGATCCTCAAGGGGTGGCTCGACCGGGTGCTGGTCCAGGGCTACGCCTACGGCGTGCGGGCCCCGGCCACCGGCCGCACCCGGCGGTACGGGGACGGCGGCCTCGCGGGACGCCGGGCCCTCGCGGTCGTGACGGTCGGGGCGGGCACCGGCCTCGGCCCGCGGGGGCTGCACGGCGACCTCACCGAGGTGCTGTTCCCCCTGCTGCACGGCACCTTCTGGTACACCGGGATGCAGGTCGCCCGGCCCGTCCTGGTGCCCGGCGCGAACCGCCTGGACGACGACGGCTGGGCGGCGGCCGCCGCCGGCCTGCGCGAGCGCCTGCTGACGCTGCCGGACGGCCCGTTCCTGCCCTACCGCCACCAGGACGGGGGCGACTACGACCGCCACGGCGAGCTGTGCGACGCCCTCGCGCCCGGCCGCGGCGGGCTGGGGGTGCACCTGCTCGACTGAGGCGCCGCCGTCGTGCCGTCGACGCGCCGGCGTCTCAGGGGCGGCGTCTCAGGGGCGGCGTCTCAGGGTCGGCGGCGCACGAGGTTCGCGAGGGCGGAGTACCGCGGCACCCAGCGTGCGAGCGCCGCCGCGGACGCGGCGCCCAGGGCGGCGGTCGCCCACACGCCCGCCGCGAGCGACCCCAGCGCCGCTCCCGCGGACAGGACCAGCGGCCCCAGGGCGTCGCCGGAGTCCTGGAACAGGCGCCACACGCTGAGGAAGGTGGGCCGCACGGCCGCCGGCGCGACGTCGGCGCCCAGGGTCATGACGATGCCCGAGCCCATGCCGTTGCCCACGCCGAGCAGGGCGGCGACCACGGCGAGCGCACCGGCGGTGTGCGCGACCGGCAGCACGGCCAGCCCGGCCGCCATCGTGAGCATCGACGGCACCGCCACCCACAGCCGCCCGAACCGGTCCATCACCTTGCCGGCCGGGTAGAAGAGCAGCATGTCCAGCGCCCCCGAGACGCCGAAGACGAGGGAGGTCACCTCGGCGTCGAGGCCCAGGTGCTCGCCCCACAGCGGGATGACGGTCTGGCGCGCGCCGCGCACGGCGCTCACGAGCAGGATCGCGACGCCGAGGGTCGCGAAGAGCTGCCGGTGGTCGCGCGCGACGGCCGTCACGGACACCCGCGGGCCGCCGGCCGGCCGCGGCAGCGGGGCGTCCGAGCGCGGCTCCGGGCGCACGACGGCGATCACCACCACCGCGACGAGCGCGGAGACCGTGCCCAGCCAGAACGCGCCGTGCAGCGACGTCGCGGCGATCACCGCGGCGCCGGCGAACGGGCCCAGGAACAGCCCGATGCGGTGCACGCCCGCGAGCGTGGACATGACCCGCGCCCGGCGCAGCGGCGGCGTGATCTCGGTGAGGTACGCCTGGCGCGCGAGGTTGAACACGGCGTTCGCCGCGCCGAGGGCGAGCACGCCCGCGGCCAGGCCCCACAGCGCCGACGACACCGCGATCGTGGTGAAGGCGACGACGGCGACGCCGCCGGCCAGCAGCATCGCGACCCGGTCGCCGAGGCGCTGGGAGAGCGCGCCGGCGGGCAGGTCGAACGCGATCTTGCCCAGCGGCAGCAGGGCGGCCACGAGCCCGGCGACCGTGAGGGTCGCGCCGCGTCCGGTGGCGGCGACCGCGACGACCGGCAGCATCGCCCCGATGCCGATCTCCAGCACCAGCGTGGGGAGGAACGCCCCCAGGACGACGCTGCGGAACGGGAACAGGGGCGGGGACGGCACGCCCCCTTCCTATCGCACGGGACCGGTCCGCGACGGCCCCGTTCACGGACGTCTCAGCCCGTGCGCCGCGTGGTGAGCAGCAGCGCCGGCAGGTGCCGCTCGTCGCCGGCGGTGCGCGCCACGATCTCGGTGCCCGCGACCTCCGTGCCCGCCCAGGCGGGGCCGGCGAACGCCGCGCCCAGCCCGGCGGCGGTCGTGCCCCAGCCGAGGCGTGCGTCCACGGACATCGCGAGCACGGCGACCAGCGCGTCGGGCTGGCAGATCGTCGCGAGCCCCGCGCCGTAGTCCGCCCGGCCCGCGTCGTCCAGGCTGTGCAGCAGGCCGGAGTCGAGGACCGTGCCGGGCCGCAGGTCCAGGCGGTCGAGGCGCCGGGCGTCCGCGACCTCGAAGCGCACCTCGCCCGGCGGGTCGAGGATCGACTCCGCGGCCCGCTCCCGCGCGCGGGAGACCGCGTGCGCCGCGGCGTCCACCCCCACGACCCGGTGGCCCGACCGGGCGACGGCGAGCGCCAGCACGCCGGTGCCGCACCCGACGTCGAGCACCGGGTCCGCGAGCACCGACCGGCGCACGAGCGCGAGCAGCGCGGGCTGCGGGCGGCCGATCTCCCACGGCGGTGGGTCGTCCGCGGCGTACAGGGCGTCGAAGTCGTGCACCTGGCGGGCCATGGGCAGGCACCTCCTCCGCCCATTCTGCGCCTGCCGGGTGCACGCGAAGCGGCTACGTCAGCATCAGGACGGCGGCCGGCACCGCCGCGGCGGCCGCGCCCGCGGCGAGCACCACGGTGTCCGTGCGGGTCCACGGCGCGGGCTCCGCCCAGGTCCGGCGGTGGGCGCCGGCGAAGCCGCGCGCGTCCATCGCGACGGACATGGCGGTCGCGTCGCGCAATGTGGCGGCCAGGACCGCGAACGTCACGGACGCCGCGTGCCGCCCCCGCGAGAGCGGTCCGCGGCCCGGCCCGACGCCGCGCGAGCGGCGGGCGCGGGCCGCCTGCTCCCACACCGTCCCCAGCCGTTCGAACCGCTGCAGCGCCGCCGCCACCCCGACGACGAAGCGGGCCGGGAGACGCACCCGCTGGCCCAGCTGGTCGGCGAGCCCGCTCGGGTCGACGAGCGGCGCGAGGGCGACCCCGGGCAGGGCGAGGACCGCGATGCGCGCCCCCGCGACGGCCGCGACCTCCGGGTCGTGGCCGCCCAGCAGCCAGGTCGACCACGCCACGGACGCGACGGCGACCGCGACCGCGAGATACCGGGTGGGCGACCCCGTGCGTCGCGGCAGGAGCACCAGGCCGAACAGCAGGCAGACCCCGAGCCCGGCGGCCGCGCTCGCGGCGTCCCGGACCCCGAGGGACGCGACCAGCCCGAGCAGCCCGAGGGTCACGAGCACGAGGGCGTTCACCCGACCGAGCGCGCCGGTCATGCCGCCACCCCCTCCGGACGGGGCACGCCGCCGTCGGCCGGCCGCCGCCCGAGCGCGACCTCGTGGTCGGCGAGGCCGACGAGGTGCGCGTCGTGGGTGCTCGCCGCGACCGTGGCGCCGTGGCGCGCCGCGGCGGTAGCCCACCCGGCCACGGCGGCCCAGGTGTGCCGGTCCTGCCCGACGGTCGGCTCGTCGAGCAGGACGAGTCCGGGCCGGTGCGCGAGCGCGGCCGCGAGGGCCAGCCGGCGCTGCTCGCCGCCGGACAGCCGGAAGGGGTGCGTGTCGGCGAGGTGGTCGAGCCGCAGCAGCGCGAGCACCTCGTCCACGTCGACGGTGACGCCGAGGCGCCGCCCGGTGAGCGCGACCTCGTCCCGGACGCGCAGCGCGAGCAGGCCGTGCTCCGGGTGCTGCGGCACCCACCCGCACGACCGCGCCAGGTCGCGCGAGCGCACCGCGTGACCCGGCGCGCCGCGCACGCCGCCGCCCGTGGGCCGCAGGTGGCCGGCGAGCGTGGCGACGAGCGTGGACTTCCCCGCGCCCGACGGGCCCGTCACGGCCGTCAGCCGCCCCGCGGGCACGCGTGCCGTCACGCCGTCGAGGGCCCGGGTGGTGGCGCGGCCGCGCAGGCCGCGGGTGACCAGGTCGACGCGCACGCCGTCGATGCCGACGTCGGGCCCGGCGGCGTCCGGCGCCACGAGGGCCGCGGGGACGGGCAGCGGTGCCGGCGGCGGGACGCCGGGCAGCCACACGCCGGCACGGGTCAGCTCCTCGCGCGGTCCGCTCGCGTCCTGGCGCAGCGCCGAAGGTGGGACGTCGTGCGTGACCCGGCCTCCGGGCCCGAGCACCGCGACGCGGTCCAGGTGCTCGAGCCACGGCCCGATGTGGTGGTCGACCACCACGAGCGACACGTCCGTCCCGGCGGTCGCGTCGGCCACCGCCGCCCGGACCTCTGCTGCGGCGGTGGGGTCGAGCATCGCGGTCGGCTCGTCGAGCAGGAGCAGGCGGGGCCCGCGTGCGAGCGCGCCGGCGAGCGAGAGCCGCTGGAGCTCTCCTCCGGACAGCGCGGACGTCGGGCGGTCGAGCGGATACCGCAGGGCCACGCGGTCCAGGGCGACCCGGACCCGTCGCCAGGTCTCGGCGCGCGACAGGCCGGCGTTCTCGGGCCCGAACGCCACGTCGCGGCCGATCCGCCCGGCGACGACGGCGGCGCCGGGGTCCTGCGGGACGAGGCCCACCTCGCCGTCCACCCGGACCGTGCCGGACAGCTCGCCCGGCAGGGGGTCCCCGAGCACGCCGGCCAGGGCGTGCAGCACCGTCGACTTCCCCGCGCCGCTGGGGCCGACGAGGCCGACGCGCTCCCCCGCGCCGACGATCAGGTCGAGGCCGTCGATCGTCGGGCGCGCCCGACCCAGGGGCCGCCACCGCAGGCCCTGCAGCAGCGCCCGGACGTCTCCGCGCGCCACGGCGTCAGCCCCGGGCCGGGCGGTCGGCGAGCGCGGCCCGGTCGGCCAGCTCCCGGCCCGGCCCGAACGCGTCGAGCACGCCGGCCCGGGCGAGGGCGCGCACGAGCGCCGCTCCCCCGAGGCCCGCCAGCAGCGCGCCGGACAGCGCGAACAGGCCCAGGTAGGCGAGCCGGAAGCCCCACGCCCAGTCGGGGTAGTACGCGAACCACTCGTACACGGCGCCGCACGCGCCGGCCGTCGCGCCCGCGAGGGCGGCGACGGCCGCGCCGAAGCGGCGGTAGAGGAACAGCGCGAGCACGAGCTCGGCGCCGAACCCCTGCACGATGCCGGAGACGATGGCGGAGAAGCCCCAGCCGGCGCCGAGCAGCGCCTCGACGCTCGCGGCGACGACCTCGGTGAGGAGTGCCGCGCCGGGGCGGCGCACGACGAGCCCGCCCAGCACCCCGCCGAGCAGCCAGCCGCCGCCGAGGAGGCCGGTGGCGGGCGGGAACGCGACGGCGAGGCCGGCGGAGAGCAGGTGGTAGAGCTGGGTCCAGCCCCAGAAGACGACGCCGACGGCGACGCCGAGCATGGCCACGGTGACGAGGTCGACGGTGCGGTACCGCAGGGACGCGCGGACGCCGGTAGGGGCCGAGCGGTGCGCGGAGACGGGCGCGGACATTCCAGGTAACTCCCTTCGCCGGTGCTAACCGGAGCAGGTTCCAAGGGTCTGCGGCCTCTCCCGCACTCTCAGCGCCCCTTCGACGGCGCTCCCCTGTCATGGGTGTCTTCAGATGTGGCGGTCGCCGCACGACCGCAGGTCAGAGCCTAGGCGACGGAGCCGCGGACGCAAGGGGCGTCCCGCGGCACGGGCGCGCCGGGAGACGCGACAAGGCCCGGAACACAAGGTTCCGGGCCTTCTCGACGGGGTGGAGCTGAGGGGACTCGAACCCCTGACCCCCTGCATGCCATGCAGGTGCGCTACCAGCTGCGCCACAGCCCCGAGAACCTGACTTCGCAGCGGCGAGCGCCGGGCGATTCGTCTGATTCGGTGTGTTCCTGCGGGCTTGTGCCCCTCGGGAACGTCGATATCTTAGGCAGACTTCGGGCCAGGTTCCAAATTCCAGTCCGGTCCCGCCTGCCAGTGGTCCAGCGGGTAGCCCGCGCCCACGTTGTGCGCGACGAGCCGCCACGCCGGCACCGCTCCCTCGCCCGCGCGGTGCAGGTGGGACCAGTGCACGTTGTGCATGCCGGACAGCCCGCGCCACGTCGTCGGGTCGAGACCCAGCAGGGTCGTCACCGCCAGGGAGATGGCCGCGCCGTGCGAGACGACGACCAGGGTCTCGTCTTCGTCCAGGTCCGCGGCGTGCTCGGTCACCGCGGCCGCCATCCGCGCCGCGACGGTGGCCTTCGTCTCCGCGCCCGCCCCGGCGGGCTCGGCGCCCAGGCGCCAGGCCGCGTACTCCTCCGGCCAGCGCTCCCGGAGCTCCGCCCCGGTGAGGCCCTCCCACTCGCCGAAGCCTCTCTCGCGCAGGCGGGCGTCCGTGGTGACCTCCGCGCCCCCGAGCGCCTCGGCGTAGGCGGTCGCGGTGTCGACGGCACGGCCCAGGTCGGAGGACACGATCCGCGTCGCGCGGTGCGACGCGGCTAGGGCGGAGCCGCCCTCCGCCGCCTGCCAGCGCCCGACGTCGTCGAGCGGGATGTCGATCTGCCCCTGCAGCCGCAGGGTGGCGTTGTACGCGGTGCGGGCGTGCCGCAGCAGGACGACGGTGCCCGCCGTCACCGCTCGTCGCCCGCGAGCCGGATCGCGCCGTCGCCCTCGCCGTCGCCGTACTCGGCGGCCGCGGCCGCGCCGTCGCCGCCGCGTGCGTCCTCGGGGAGCTCCACCGCGGGGCAGTCCTTCCAGAGCCGCTCGAGCGCGTAGTACACGCGGTCCTCGGCGTGCTGCACGTGCACGACGACCTCGCCGAAGTCCAGCAGCACCCAGCGCGCCTGCGACTTGCCCTCGCGGCGGATCGGCTTGGCACCCGCGACGAACATGGCCTCCTCGACGGCGTCGACGATCGCCGCGACCTGGCGCTCGTTCGTGCCGGAGGCGATGAGGAACACGTCCGTGAGCACGAGCTGCTCGCTCACGTCGAGCGCGATGATCTCCTGCGCCTTGCGCTCGGACGCGGCGCGGGCGGCGGCGACCGCCAGCTCGACGGCGCGGGGGCTTGCGGTCATGCTGCGGCTCCGGGGTGGTGGTGGGTCAGCGTGAGCGTGGCCGCCGGCGCGGCCCCGTCCGTGGAGAAGTCGTTGGTGTCAGGCCCCTGGAGCAGCAGCTTCCAGATCAGGAGGCCGAGCACGAAGGCGACCACCACGAGCACGATGTAGTGCAGCCAGGTGTACGACGCCTCGGGCTCGTCCCAGTCCTCGTCGTCGTCCTCCTCGACCTGCGGCGCGGCCGAACGGGCGCGGACGGGCTGCTCGGACGCGACGAGCGCGTCGAACGGCGACGCGGCAGGACGCTCCGGCGCCGCGGGGGCGCCCGCGGCCGTCCCCTGCCCCGCGGGCGGGAGGGACGCGGGGCGCTCCGTCGCCGGGCTCGCCCACGGCAGCGGCGGCGCCGACGACGAGGTCGCGGGCGACGCCGGGGACGCGGCCGGGGCGGGCGAGCCCGCCGAGGTCGGCGACGGCGCGTGCGTGGGGGCGGCCGGTGAGGCGCCGAACGGCGACGGCGCGGCGGTGCCGGCACCCGTGGTCGAGAACGGCGAGCGACGCGACGGGCCGTCCGGCCTAGGCGCGATCGTGGCCGGCGGGGTCGCCGCGGGGGGCGACGACGGCGCGCTGCTCGTCGGGGCGGCCACCGGGGGCAGGCCCAGGCCCGAGGCGCCCGGCGCTGTCGGGGAGGCACCGAGGTCGCGGCGCGACGACGGGCGCGCGGGCGGCGCGGCCGGGGCGCTGGGAGCGCTGGGCCGCGACACGGGCGCGGGGGCGACCGCGCGCGACATCTCGCCGGTGGGCCGCTGGATGGGGGCCAGGCGCCCCGTCTCGTCGAGACCCCGCACACCGCCCGACGCGGACGGCGGCCGGACCATCGGCGCCGGCGCCGGCGCGGGCGCGGCGGAGCTCTGCTCGCGCAGCGCGCGCCGCGAGGGGGCGCTCGACGACGTCCCCGACGGGGCGCCCGGCGCACCGCCGGACGGGGCGGCGAACCGCGAGGAGGCCGGCGGCGCCGTGGGCGCCGCCGGCTCGAACGGGGACCGGGCGGCGGGCGGCGCGCCGTACTCCGGCCCGGACGGCGCCGAGCCACCGGCAGCGGCCTGCGCGGCAGCGGCGGCCGCCCGCTCCCGCTCGCGGATCTCGCGGCGGGTCAACGGACGGGACGGGTTGTTGTCACTCATCGAGACCTCGATACAGACCGTGCTTGGCGATGTACTGGACCACGCCGTCCGGCACCAGGTACCACACCGGTTGACCGGCCTGCGCCCGGCGACGACAGTCGCTCGACGAGATGGCGAGCGCCGGGACCTCCAGCGTCGTGACCCCGTCGTGGGGCAGGCCGTCCACCGTGAGCTGGTGCCCCGGCCGCGTGACAGCCACGAAGTGTGCCATCTCCCACAGCCGCGCGGCATCCTTCCACGTGAGGATCTGCTCGATGGCGTCGGCGCCGCTGATGAAGAAGAGGTCGGCGTCGGGCCTCTCGGCGCGCAGGTCACGCAGCGTGTCGACCGTGTACGTGAGCCCGGGACGGTCGATGTCGACACGGCTCACGGTGAACCGCGGGTTCGACGCCGTGGCGATGACCGTCATGAGGTAGCGGTCCTCGGCCGGCGACACCCGCTGGTGCTGCTTGAACGTCGGCTTGCCCGTGGGGACGAAGACGACCTCGTCGAGGTCGAGCAGCGCCGCCGCCTCGCTGGCGGCGACCAGGTGCCCGTGGTGGATGGGGTCGAACGTGCCGCCCATCACACCCAGGCGCGGACGACGCTCCTGCGACGGGGGCACGTTCACGCTGACCGGACGGGGGCCGTCAGTGGTGGCGGTTCGACACGTTGCGGAAGGCGTACGTCACCACGAGCGCGGCGACCAGCCCACCGAACGCGAGCAGACCCATCGTGATCGGGGAGATGGTCTCGGCGTGCTCGGTGGCCTCCTGGGCCACCTGGACGGCGGTGTGCAGCACGGGTTCCTCCTGTGCGTCGTGTGCAGCGGGTGCGGTCGGGGGCCAGTCTCTCACGCGGGCCGGACGTGCCCGTCGCCGTGCACGACCCACTTGGTGGTCGTGAGCTCGGCGAGGCCCATCGGCCCGCGCGCGTGCAGCTTCTGGGTGGAGATGCCGATCTCGGCCCCCAGGCCCAGCTCCCCGCCGTCGGTGAACCGCGTCGAGGCGTTCACCATCACGGCGGCCGAGTCCACCTCGGCGACGAAGCGCTCCGACGCGGCCAGGTCGCGCGTGAGGATCGCCTCGGTGTGCCCGGACGACCACGTGCGGATGTGCGTGATCGCCTCGTCGATCGAGTCGACGACGCGCACCGCGAGCTCCGGCGCGAGGTACTCGGTGGCCCAGTCGGCCTCGGTCGCCGGCAGCACCTCGACCGACTCCGGCGCCAGGGCCACGGTGCGCGGGTCGCCGTGCAGCACGACCCCTGCGCCGGCGAGCGCCGCGAGCGCCGCGGGCAGGAAGGCGCCCGCCGCGTCGGCGTGCACCAGCAGCGTCTCGGCCGCGTTGCACACCCCGACCCGCTGGGTCTTGGCGTTCATCACGATCTCGACCGCGGACGCGACGTCGGCCGTGGCGTCCACGTACACGTGCACGTTGCCGACCCCGGTCTCGATGACCGGCACGGTCGACGACTCGACGACGGTGCGGATCAGGTCCGCGCCGCCGCGGGGCACCAGCACGTCGACCAGGCCGCGCGCCTGCATGAGCGCCACGCCGCCCGCGCGTCCGTAGGCGTCGATGGTCTGCACGAGGTCGGCGGGCAGGCCCTGCGCCTCCAGGGCGCGGCGCAGCACGGCGACGATGACGGCGTTCGACGACGCGGCGGCGCTGCCCCCGCGCAGGACGACGGCGTTGCCGGACTTGAGCGCGAGGCCCGCGGCGTCCACCGTGACGTTGGGCCGGGCCTCGTAGATCATCCCGACCACGCCCATCGGCACGCGCAGCTGGCGCAGGCGCAGACCGTTGGGCAGCGTCTGGCCCCGCACCACCTCGCCCACCGGGTCCGGCAGGCCGGCGAGCGCGCGCAGCGCGTCGGCGACGGCGCCGATGCGCGCGGGCGTGAGCGCGAGACGGTCCAGCAGGCCGTCGCTCAGGCTGCGCTCGCGCCCGCGGGCGAGGTCCTCGGCGTTCGCCGTCACGATCTCGTGCGCCGCGGCCTCGAGCGCGTCGCCCAGCGCGTGCAGCGCGGCGTCCTTGGTGGCCCGGTTCGCGGTGGCGAGCGCCCGCGAGGCGACCTGCGCCCGCCGGGCGACGTCGCGGACGGCGTCGGTGACGTCGCCCTCCGGCCCGCCGGCCCCCGAGCCGCCCGCGTCCAGGTCCTGGGTGAGGGTCGTGGTCATCCCCCGAGGGTACGACGCCGCGCCGCGCCGCGGCAGGCCCCTCTCACCAGGAGGGACGGGGCGCCGGCGGGGGTGTGAACCGGGTGAACGCCGGGGCGTGGTCGAAGGTCTGGAGCGTCACGACCTCGAACGTCGCCCGGTAGTCCGGGCCGAGCGCGTCGGCGACGCGGTTCAGCGTCCGCGGCGCGAGGGCCGGCCAGCGCCCGGTCTCGAGGCGCCGCTCCAGGGCCTGCAGCGCGACGAGCTCCTCGCCCAGGCTCACCGACAGGTGCGCCCCGCGCTCGACGTAGAGCTGGCGCAGCCGCTCCGGGTGGCCCACCTCGCGCACCCGGTGGGCGAAGGAGCGCTCGCCCGACGGCGGGGCTCCGCCGTCGCCCGTGGTGTGCAGGGTGAGCACCGGGGACGGCGTCGTGCCCACCGGGCGGTGCGCGACCATCGCCGCGCGCGCCCGCGGGTCGGCCTCGATCGGCTCGACGTCCTCCAGTGCCGCCAGGTCGGCCCGCAGGTCGAGCCCGGCGCGTGCGTAGGCGGCCACGACCTCGGCCGCCGCGCCCGAGCGGGCGAGCCGGGGGCGCAGGTGGTCCAGGTCGGTGCGGCTCGGGTTGCCGCCCAGCACCGCCTCGAGGTCGTCGCGCGCGGTGGGCCCGAGGCCGAGCGTGTACGCGCCGATCAGCCACTGGGCCTGACCCCGGGCCCGGTCCTCCGGGGTGCGCGGCCGGGGCTCGTTCATCCAGTACCAGCCGGTCACGGTGCCGAGGGAGGCGATCAGGGCGATCCGCGCCCGTCCCTCGGGCGTCTCCTGGGCGGCGGTGAGCGCGGCCACGAGCGCGTCGCGGCTGGCCTCGCCGTTCATGGTCTCGACCAGCTCGATCGGGTCGCCCTGCGCGTCGGTGCCGTCCGTGAGGAGCGCGCGGGTGGCGGCGTTGACGTCGAGGACCGTGTCGAGGTTCCCGACCCAGTCGAGGGCGCCGCCCACGGTGAGCACGCCGTCGATCCGTCCCGGCTCGGTCTCCGCGTGCTTGAGCGCGGTGACCGAACCCATCGACTGCCCGTAGGTGAGGGTGAGCTCGGGCTCGTCGACGTTCTCCTCGAACCAGTCGAGCAGGCGGGACTGGTCGGCCACGGCCGTCGGCACCGTGAAGTCGAGGCCCTCGTCCTGGAAGAGCGACCCCGCCACCGCGTAGCCGTGGTCGGTGAGCGTCTTCTCGCTCAGCTCCTGGTTGCCGAGGACGTGCGGCGTCGGGAACCCGCCGAAGAACTCGGACGGGAAGTGTCCGTGGCTGAACAGCACGAGCGTCCCGTTCCAGTCGTCGGGGACCAGCACGCGGTAGCGCGCCCCGGCCAGCTCGCCCGTGTACTCGGTCGGCTCGCCGTCCGCGCCCGGGGGCGCGGCGGACGCCGTCGGTGCGACGACGAGCGCGACCGCCGTGGCGACGGCGGTGAGGGCGCCGCCGAGGGCGCGGCCCGTGGTGGTGACGTGGCGACGGCGCATACCGGCCTCCGGGGTCCGTAGGGCGGCGCGCCGGTGCGCGCCCGTGCCCCTACCGACGCCGCGGCGGGCGAGAACTCATCGGCGGTGCTCGAGCACCAGGTCGTCGCGGTGCACGACCTCCCGGTCGTACCCCTCCCCCAGCTCGGCCCGGAGGTCGAACGTCGAGCGACCGAGCAGGCCGGGCAGCTCGGCCGAGTCGAAGGCCACGAGGCCACGCGCGACCACCACGCCGTCGGGCGCCACCAGCTCCACCGGGTCGCCGGCCTCGAACGCCCCCTCGACCCGGGTCACGCCGGCCGGGAGCAGGGAGGCGCGCCCGCCGAGGACCGCACGCGCCGCGCCGTCGTCGAGGTGCAGCCGGCCGTGCGCCCGCGCGGCGTGCGCGATCCACAGCCGCCGCGCGGACGTGCGCCGGCCCGTCACGGCGAAGAACGTGCCGACGTCCGCGCCCTCCAGCGCCGCCGCGACGTTGCGCGCGCTGGTCAGCACGACCGGCACGCCGGCGCCGGTCGCGATCCTGGCCGACTCGAGCTTGGTGACCATGCCGCCCGTGCCCACGGCGCTGCCCCGTGCGGTGACCTCGACGCCCTCCAGGTCCGCCAGGTCCGCGACGTCGGGGATGCGCCGGGCTCCCGGTCGGGACGGCGGGGCGTCGTGCAGGCCGTCGACGTCGGTGAGCAGCACCATGGCGTCCGCCCGCACGAGGTGGGAGACGAGGGCTGCCAGCCGGTCGTTGTCCCCGAACGTCAGCTCGTCGGTGGTCACCGCGTCGTTCTCGTTGACGACAGGGACGACGCCGAGCGCCAGGAGCCGTTCCAACGAGCGCTGCGCGTTGCGGTACCGCGAGCGGCGCACCGTGTCCTCCGCGGTGAGCAGCACCTGCCCGATCTGCAGCCCGTGGCCGGCGAACGCCTCCGTGTACCGCGCCACCAGCTGGCCCTGGCCGAGCATGGCGGCGGCCTGCATGGTCGCGACGTCGCGCGGACGCGCGTTGAGGCCCAGCGGCCCGATGCCGGCCGCGATCGCCCCTGACGAGACGAGCACGACCTGACCGCCCGCGGCCACCCGTGCCGCGAGCACGTCCACGAGCGCGCGCAGCGCGCCGAGGTCGAGGTGGCCGTCCGGGCCGGTGAGCGACGACGAGCCGATCTTGACGACGACGCGGCGGGCGTCCGGCAGGCTGGCGCGGGAGGTGGCGGCGTTCACCCCGGCATTCTCGCCGGATCCGCGCTCAGTCGTCGTCGGGGTCCGTCCAGTGACCGGCCTCGCGCTCGGTCCACAGCTCGCGGCGCGCCTCCGTCTTGGCGTCCATGCGCTCCGTGAACTCGCGGCGACGCTCGGCGCGCGTGGGCCGCGCGCTCTCGTCGAGGCGCAGGTCGGTGCCGCGCGCCCCGAGCAGCTCGGGGCCGGTGGTGAGCGTGGGCTCCCAGTCGAAGACGACGGCGTTGCGCGGGTCGCCGATCCGGACCTCGTCGCCCGCGACGGCGCCCGCCTTGAGCAGCTGGTCCTCGACGCCGAGCTTGGCGAGGCGGTCGGCGAGGAAGCCCACGGCCTCGTCGTTGTTGAAGTCGGTCTGGCGCACCCAGCGCTCCGGCTTCGCGCCGCGCACCTCGTAGTAGACGCCCTCGTGGTCCTTCTTGACCGTGACGGTGAAGCCCGCCTCGTCCACGGCACGCGGGCGCAGCACCACGCGCGTCGGCTCCGGCGGGGGCGCCGCGGCCCGGGCGCGCTCGACCAGCTCGCCCAGGGCGAAGGTCAGCGGGCGCA
>Ga0180221_1001655_pt1 | contig 14323 bp, 13 predicted proteins | sample eDN5th37CKraftMG_FD_151339 | JGI IMG/M metagenome (GOLD analysis project Ga0180221, IMG submission 151339) | Enriched Miracle-Growth compost microbial communities from Emeryville, California, USA - eDNA 5th pass 37_C Kraft MG (version 2) (version 2) ...
GAAGGCAAAGCCCACATCGCCGAAGATCTCGGCGTTCTCAGCCCACATGATTACGGTACGCGGACTCATGACCGTGGAGAGGTCGCCGTTCATGAAGGCCGAGCGGGTCATGTCGGCCACGCGCACCATGCGGCCGACGATCTCGCGGCCCTTCTCGTTCTGGTAGTGCTTGGCCTTGGCTTGGACGATGGCCACCTCCTCATCGTGAGGCAGGTAGTTCAGCGTGGTCACGATGGACCAGCGGTCCATCTGCGCCTGGTTGATCTGCTGCGTGCCGTGATAAAGGCCGGTCGTATCGCCCAGGCCCACCGTGTTGGCGGTCGCGAAGATGCGGAAGGCCGGGTGCGGCCTGATGACGCGGCTCTGGTCAAGCAGCGTGAGACGGCCGGAAGACTCCAGGACGCGCTGGATCACGAACATCACGTCCGGGCGGCCGGCGTCGTATTCGTCGAACACGAGCGCGATGTTGTGCTGGTAGGCCCAGGGCAGGATGCCGTCGCGGAACTCGGTCACCTGCTTGCCTTCCTTGACCACGATCGCATCCTTGCCGACGAGATCGATGCGGCTCACATGGCTGTCCAGATTGATGCGCACGCAAGGCCAGTTGAGGCGCGCGGCCACCTGTTCGATATGGGTGGACTTGCCAGTGCCGTGGTAGCCCGAAATCATCACGCGGCGGTTGTAGGCAAAGCCGGCGAGGATCGCGAGCGTCGTCTGCCTGTCGAACAGGTAGTCAGGATCGATATCGGGCACATGCGGGTCCGACTCCGAATAGGCGGGCACGACCATATCGGCGTCGAAGCCGAAGGTCTCCCGCACCGAGACAGTGGTGTCGGGCAGGTTGGCGATATCGCGGTCGATCTTATTCATCATACCTCCAGCGCGCGCGAGGGAAGGTCCCGCGCCGCTTGTCATCGTAACGGTGGCCTCTTAGCAGAGACCGGGGCTAACAGAAACCCGCCTGCTTGAGGAGCCGGTAGGCCTGTAGCACATCACGGAGACGCGCCTCGGACCCTCGGTCGCCGCCATTCGCATCCGGATGGTGACGTTTCACCAGCGATTTATAGCGCGCCTTTATATCCGCGCCAGTCGCATTCGCCGCGAGGCCCAGTGTTTCCAGCGCCTTGGCCTCAAGGGGCTTGAGACGTTTCTCGACCGGAGCGTGGCTGCGGTCGGCACCGCTGAAAAGGTTGAACGGGTCGCCCACGCGGCGGTAGTAGGTCGCCTGGCCCGAGCGGAACGGCGCAAAGTCGGCCGCAGCCTGGCCGGTGGCGTTCGAGCCGATCTTCCAAGTCGGGCGGTGGCCGGTTAGCGCCTCCTTCTGGAAGCGCGCGATCTCCGTATCCTTCAGGCCGGAGAAGTAATTGTAGTTCTTGTTATATTCACGCACGTGTTCAAAACAGAAGCGGAAATATTCCCCTTCCCGGTGACGGCCCACAGGCGCGCGATGCAGTCCAGGTTCCTCGCAGCCATCCCACTGGCAGCGCGGCGCATCAGTCCTGGTGTCCGCCTGCCGATCGGGGCGGATGCGAATCTTCTCGAAATATTTCGAGTTCAGTTTCATGCCTGTCCTGAAGCGAGCAAATCAGCAGAGATTATGGCCTTTCGCGGCTGCGAAACAAGAATTGACATTTCGCTGGCGTTGGACCTAGGCCGCATCCCCGGCATTTTGCGAGCAGTCTGCAGTTGCATCTGCGGGGCAAGCGTTTCCACTTGAGCCGAAAATGCGTTAGGCCATGAGTCGGATCATGACGGGGAAGCTTCCCCTATATGGTATCAGGAGGCGTTCTTGTCCATCAAAACCGCTATAGAAAACAAGCTCACTCAGGCCTTTTCACCCGAACGACTCGACGTCATCAACGAAAGCCACCTCCATGCCGGCCATCATCATACGGACCGCGGTCATGAGGAGGTTTTCGACGGTACGGGCGAGACGCATTTCCGCGTGCGCATCGTCGCCCCGGCGTTTGCCGGCATGAGCCGGCTCGATCGCCACCGGGCGGTGAACGACGTCCTGGGGGAAGAACTTAAGCGCGGCGTCCATGCACTCGCGATCGAGCCAGCGGCGCCGGGCGAAAAAACGCGCTGGTGATGGCGCGAAGTCTATTATCAGCTGAACGGAACAGCTGAATTTACTGCTTGGGCGTTGCCGGCTTTTCCTCCACCGCCGGCCTGATGCGCAGGCGGGTGATGCGGTTCCTCTCACGTTTCATGACGATGAAACGCTTGCCGAAGAAGGTGAAAGCCTGCTTCTCCTCGGGAATCGTTTGCGTCTCGTGGATCACCAGACCGGCGATGGTGGTGGCCTCGTTGTCGGGCAGGTCCCAGTCCAGGGCGCGGTTCAGATCCCGAATGGATACCGACCCCTCGACGACGATCGAGCCGTCCGCCTCCTGTTTGATGCCCTGCATCTCCACGCCATGTTCGTCCGAAATGTCCCCGACGATCTCCTCGATAATGTCTTCAAGGGTGACCAGCCCTTCCACCTCGCCATATTCATCGATCACGATCGCCATGTGAGCCTTGCGCCGCAGGAAGGCGTTGAGCTGGTCCTGAAGGGTGGTGGTGTCGGGCACGAACCAGGGCTTCGTCGCGACTTTCATGATGTCGAAGCGGCTCGGATCGTTCTCCATCTCGTGGAGGACGCGCAGCACGTCTCTCACATGCACAATCCCGACAATGTTCTCGATCGTGCCCTTCCAGACCGGGATTCGCGTATAGGGGATTTTCAGAATTTCGCTCACCACCATCTCCGGCGGCTCGTCCGCATTCACCGACCGCATGTTGGTGCGGTGGATCATGACGTCGGAAACTTCAAGCTCGTGCAGGTCAAGCACGCCGCCCACGCGGTCCCGATCCTGCTTGATGACGCCTCCCTCCCGGTGCAGCACCTCGACCGTTCCACGCAGTTCCTCATGAGCCGTGAGAAGCGGCGTGTCACGCGACAGATTGATGCCGAACAAGGCCAGCAGCAAACGGACGATCGCGTTCGCGGCTGAGGAGAGCGGGCCGAAAATGAAAACGACAAGGCGGGCGAAGGGAGAGATGGAAAGCGCAAATTGCTCCGGCCGCGCAAGGGCCCAGGATTTCGGCAGTATGTCCGAGAATACGACGAGTATCACCGTCATGGCGATTGTCGCATAGGCGACGCCTGCTTCGCCGAAGACTGCAAGCAGCACGCTCGTCGCCAAGGCTGATGCAAGGATATTGACCAGATTGCTGCCGATGAGCAGCGCACTTACGAGCCGGTCGCGGCGACTGATCAGCCTTTGCACCAGGCCGGCGCGCCGATCGCCATCGCGCTCAAGCGTATGGAGCCTGGCGCGGGAAACGGTGGTCATGCTGGTCTCCGTGCCCGAAAAGAGGAAGGACAGGACGACCAGGCAAAGGATGATGCCGCCGGTGATGAGAATTTCGGCTGTCATCGCGCCGTCTGCTCTTTCAGGAAGGCCAGAACCTCGGAAGCGGGGACATCCTTGGCGATGAAGGACTGCCCGATACCATGGGTGAGAATGAAGGTGAGTGCACCGCGCGTCACCTTCTTGTCCTGCGCGATATAGTCGAGCAGGGCATCGGCATCGGGAAGATCACCCGGTATCTGCTCGGGCCGTGTCGGCAGGCCGACCGCGGTGAGATGCGTCTCCACGCGCCGGGCATCGTCCGGACTCGCGAGATTCATGCGCGCGGAAAATTTATGGGCGAGGACCATGCCGATGGCCACAGCCTCGCCATGCACAAGGCGCGTGCTGTCGTACCGGGTCGCGGCTTCCAACGCGTGGCCGAAGGTGTGGCCCAGATTGAGCAGCGCGCGTTCGCCGGTCTCCGTCTCGTCGCGCTCGACAATCTCGGCCTTGGCGCGGCAGCATTCGGCAATCGCTTCGATGCGCGCGCTGCCGCCGGAAAAGATCTCCTGCCAGTTCGCTTCAAGCCATTCGAAAAAGGCGGGCCGGTTGATCAGGCCGTACTTGGCCACTTCCGCATAGCCTGCGCGGAATTCGCGCGTCGGCAGGGTGTCGAGCACGCTTGTGTCGGCCAGAACGAGCTTCGGCTGGTAAAAGACGCCGACGAGGTTTTTTCCGCGCGGAGTGTTGATGCCCGTCTTCCCGCCGACGGAGGAGTCGACCTGAGCAAGGAGCGAGGTGGGTACCTGGACGAAGTTCATGCCGCGCCGGATAACACCGGCGGCAAAGCCGGCCAGATCGCCCACGACGCCGCCGCCGAGCGCTATCACAGCATCCCGACGCTCCAGCTTTGCCGCAAGAATGGCGTCGACCGTCTCCTCAAGCGTCTCGAAGCTCTTGCTGCGCTCACCCGGCTTCAATTTGACAGCAACGCTGCGGATGCCCGCCGCGGAGAGGCTTGCCTCGAAGGCCTGAAGATGGGCGGCCGCAACATTCTCGTCGGTAACGATCGCCGCGCGGGTGCCCGGCAGGCGTGCGGCGATCTCCTCGCCTGCGCGCGCAATCAGGCCGGACCCTATGAGAATGTCATAGGCGCGGTCTCCCAGGCCGACGGGGACAGTCACCACGCCGTTGTCTTCACGGCTCATTGCGCGCACTTCCGACATTCTTCTTCTCCAGGAATGAAACGAGACCTTCGACCACTTCCGCCGCGATCACTTCCTTCGGTTCGTCGCGCGTGCGCACGGTAATGTTAGCCTGTTCGTAGACGGGGTAGCGGACGTCCATCAGCCGCTGCATGACCCCGCGCGGGTCCTCCGCGTTGAGCAATGGTCGATTCTGCCGCTTCGCGACACGTTGCATGAGCGTGTCGAGATCGGCCTTCAGCCAGACGGATACCCCCTGACGGACGATGGCGCGCCGCGTCTGCTCGCTCATGAACGCGCCACCTCCGGTGGAAAGGACCCGCGGGCCCTCCTTCAGGAGCCGCGCGATGACGCGGCGCTCCAGCGCGCGGAATTCATCTTCCCCGTAGTTGGCGAAGAGTTCCGGAATCGTCATGCGGGAGACGGCTTCGATCTCATGATCGCTGTCGACGAAAGACAGGCCGAGCAATCCGGCCACTTTACGCCCGACGACGGTCTTGCCCGCCCCCATCAGCCCGACGAAGACGATACTGCGCCGTCCGAGCTTCTTCAGCAGGGCATTGGTATCCATCTCTATGTCGGACTTGGCGGATGACATCATTGTACAGCTTTCGACACGAAAAGCGGGACGCGTCAAGCATCTGGAAACAAAGCGGTCAAGCTTGCATTGCCCGACCCTGCGAGACATAAGCGTCAGGGATCACAAAGGTTGGGCATGCCTACACTTTTTCGTCTTCTGACGACGCTTGCCATTCTCGTCCTGCTCGCGTACGCCGCCATGTACGCCTTGGCCACTTTCGTGAAGCCGAGGCAGACGGAAATTGTGGTTCCTATCCCGCCTGAGCGGCTGGAGCCGCATTGAACGGGGCCTCTGCCTTCGTTTGGAAATTGTTTGCCTTCTTTAATTAATGTTTGCGCTCGCATGGCTCGGATATGATGGCAAGCGGCGCGAAGATAGAAGCATTTTTGGAGATGATGGCCGCCGAGCGGGGCGCGAGCGACAACACGCTTGCCTCGTATCGCCGGGATCTTGAGGACGCGGATGCGTTCCTCACGGCCTCATGCAATGGACTTGTCCGTGCGAGCGCGTGGGATATCCGCAAGTATCTCGCGGACATGACGGCGCGTGGCTTTGCGTCCACCACCCAGGCGCGGAAGCTTTCATCGCTGCGCCAGTTCTTCAAATTCCTCTATGCCGAGGGCCTTCGCGGCGACGACCCGACCGGCGTGCTCGACAGCCCGAAGAAGGGCCGCCCCTTGCCCAAGACGCTGAGCGAAGCCGAGATGAATGCGCTCCTTGAAAGAGCGGCCGATGAGGCCCGTACCGTACCCGAGGGTACGCCGGAGCGCGTCGTCGCCCAGCGCCTCTCGACCCTGCTCGAAATGCTCTACGCCTCGGGTCTGCGCGTCTCGGAATTGGTCAGCCTGCCGCTCAGGGTCGCGCTCAGGGACGAGCGCTTCTTCACCGTGCGGGGAAAGGGGGGCAAGGAGCGCATGGTCCCGCTTTCCGGCAAGGCGCGGGAGGCGGTGGCGTTATGGATCACGGAACGGGCGCGGCATTCATCTTTTGCGGAAAGCCCGTGGCTTTTTCCCGCGGCATCGGCCAGTGGTTATCTTCCCCGTCAGGTCTTCGCGCGCGAACTCAAGGGACTCGCCGCGCGGGCGGGGATCTCAACCGCCAAAATCTCCCCGCATGTGCTGCGGCACGCTTTCGCCAGCCATCTCCTGCAGAACGGGGCGGACCTGCGCGCCGTGCAGCAGCTGCTGGGACATGCCGATATCTCGACGACGCAGATCTATACCCATGTGCTGGAAAAACGGCTGCAGGAATTGGTGCAGAAGCACCATCCGCTTGCCGATTAGCGCCGTGACCGCTATGTGAAACCACGATTTTAGGCGGCATGGCGCCCGGAATGCCCAACCGCAGTGTCTCGTGTCCGATTTTTGGCGGGTGAATGTACAACTATCTCGATTTCGAAAAGCCGGTCGCCGACCTCGAAGGCAAGATCCTGGAACTGAAGAAGCTCAGCGAGAGCGGCGAGGCCGTCGACGTCGCTGAGGAGATAGCGCGGCTGGAGCGGCGCTCCAAAGACGCATTGCGTGATGTCTATCGGGCGCTGACGCCGTGGCAGAAGGCCCAGGTCGCCCGCCACCCGGACCGGCCCCATTGCATGGATTATGTGCGGGAGCTCTTCACGGATTTCACGCCGCTTGCGGGCGACAGGGCCTTTGGCGAGGACGAGGCGGTGGTGGCCGGCTTCGCGCGTTTCAGGGGCGAGGCCATCGCAATCATCGGCCAGGAAAAGGGAAACGATACCCAGAGCCGGCTCAAGCACAATTTCGGCATGGCGCGCCCCGAGGGTTATCGCAAGGCGGTGCGCATCATGGACCTGGCGGACCGTTTCGGCATTCCGGTCGTGACGCTGGTGGATACCGCCGGTGCCTATCCCGGTATCGGCGCCGAGGAGCGCGGGCAGGCCGAGGCCATTGCACGCTCGACCTCGAAATGCCTTAGCCTGAAGGTCCCGAATGTTTCCGTCATCATCGGTGAGGGCGGCTCAGGCGGCGCCATCGCAATCGCCACGGCCAATCTCGTCTACATGCTGGAGCACTCGATCTATTCGGTGATCTCGCCGGAAGGCGCCGCATCCATCCTGTGGCACGATTCCACCCGCGCCAGGGATGCCGCCACCAACATGAAGATCACGGCACAGGATCTCCTCCAGCTCAAGGTCATCGACGGCATTATCCCGGAGCCGGTGGGCGGAGCGCACCGGGGCCGGGAGGCGGTGATCAAGACCACCGGAGAGACCATCGAGAAAGGCTTTCGCGAGCTTTCGGAGAAGGGCGGAGACCATCGCGAGCAGCGGCGCGAGAAATTCCTGGCGATTGGCCGTAGCCTTTAAGATAGCGCTCTCCTGTTCCGCAAGCCTCCCGAGGCCGTTCAGCGCGGAAGATATTGTTACTTGCCTTGATCTTGCCTTGCTCATTGCTTCAGGATAAGCGCTAATGAGCTCGTTGCTGGTAATGATTTGTCAAGCCTAACGGGTATTTAGTAGAGGGGACACCCGCCTCCTGCGCCGGGAGAGGGGAATGGCGAACAGAACCCGAGACGTTTGCATGAGAAGCCGCTTTGCTTGCGCTGTGCTTTTGCCGGCCTTCATCCTCGTGGGATGCAGCGGATCGCTTGACGATATCGCACCAAAGGCCGCGGAGCGGAAACTCCCTCCGGAAATCACGGAAGTCATGAAGGTGAAGGGCATGAGCACGAATGCCCCCATCATGATGCGTGTTTTCAAGGAAGAGGGCGTGCTCGAGGTCTGGAAGCAGAAGAAGGACGGGCGCTACGATCTGGTCAAGAGCTACGAGATCTGCAAGTGGTCCGGCAAGCTCGGTCCGAAATATACGGAAGGCGACCGCCAGGCGCCGGAAGGTTTCTACACCATCCGGCCGCAGCAGATGAACCCGAATTCAAGCTATCATCTGGCCTTCAATGTAGGTTTTCCAAACGCCTATGATAGCGCGAACGGCCGTACGGGCCAGCACCTCATGGTGCATGGTGCCTGCTCTTCCGCCGGCTGCTACTCCATGACCGACGAGCAGGTGGAGGAGATCTATGCCTTTGCCCGCGATGCTTTCCGTGGTGGCCAGCAGGCTTTCCAGTTCCAGGCTTTCCCCTTCCGCATGACGCCTGCGAACATGGCGCGTTACCGGAACGATCCGAACTATCCCTTCTGGCAGATGCTGAAGGAAGGCTACGATCATTTCGAGATCACGAAGACACCGCCCAAGGTCGATGTCTGCGAAAGGCGCTATGTCTTCAACCGCATGCCCGCGGATGGCTATAGTTTCGATCCGATAGCCGCCTGCCCGCCTTCGACACAGCCCCAGGCGCTGCTGATGGCTTATCAGGCTTACAAGAAGAAGCAGGATCTTGCCATCTCCAAGGCTGCCTGGAGTTGGTCGAAGAAGGAGCGGACCGCAACGATCGCCGGCCTCGAGGAAGCAAAGCTGGTGGCCGATTGGAGCCGCCGCCGCGCTCGCGGTGAGAGGGTGAGCCGTGAGCCGCCTTCGCTCAACCCGGTCATGGTGGCAAAAGCCAAACCGTCGACTTCTTCGCCCGTTACGGCCTATGCCGCAGTAACTCCGGCGCCTTCGGCTGCCAAACCGACCGCCGCCCCTGAAAAGGTGGAGGAGGCAGCCACTCAGACGGCGGCCGCGGCAAACCCAACTGACCGGGTGGTGGCGGAATCACAGGTTGAGGTCGGCGCCACACCCCTTGTTACAGGCACCACGCCTGTTCCCACCCCAAACCCGAATGGCGAGGTATCCGCTTCCCAGCCGCCGGTGCAGGCTCAAGCGGCAGCCCAGCCTCAGCAGGGCCGCATGAGCAGGCTCTGGAACATGCTCCGCAGGTGATCCCGCCAGAAAGCGCCGTGGAAGTCTACGATTTAAAGGGGCTCAACTGTCCCTTGCCTGTACTGAAGGCGAGAAAGCGCCTGGCCGGGATGCGGCCCGGCGATCGCCTCTGGGTGGAAACGACCGACCCTCTCGCGGTGATCGATATGCCGGCCTTTTGCCAGCAAGAGAAACATAGGCTGGTCGAGACGGTGAGCATGCCGGGCGGGCACCGCTTCCTTATCGAGCGGGGCGAGGGAAAGACTGAGATCCCTAAGGCCTGATCTCAACCCGGCCTACCAGTGTAGTGCACCTAGAATTTCTTAAAGCCCGGTATGGACAGAGGGCTCTGCTCCAGAGCGGTGCGGTCCGGCGTGTCGACCGCCATACGGCCGGTGAAGGCGGCAAACAGCCGCTGAATGTAGCTCAAATCCAGTGCACGTCCGATGACGACGAGCCGGGTACCACGTTCATCGTCGGGCCATTGCGGCAGGAATTCCGGTTCGTGGAGGAATTGTTGAACACCCTGCACCAGAAGAGGGTGGGCCGGATTTTCCACCGTCTCCGCAAGGCCTTTGATGCGTAAAATTCTCTCCCCCTGCTGGCTGGCGAGAAGGTCGAGAAAATTTTCGACTGCCGATCTCGGCAGGGCCGCGGCGTGTCTTAGCGTAATGCTTTGAAAATCCCCGTGCGCATGGTGGTGGTGTCCGCTGTGCTCGTCCAACAGCATTCTTTGACCGTTGAACACAGGGCTGAGAAGGGTTTCTGCGGTTAAGGGACAGCGGCCATCCAGCAGTTCCGCGCTCTCGTTCAGCACCGAAAGCCGCTGGAACAGCGGGTGGCGATCGTCATCATGCCCAAGCCCGGTTTTGGTCACAACGATGCGATCGGCCAAGGCCACCTGCCGCCGGGCCTCCTCGTGCTGATCGAGCGTGGTCGAACCGTTGATGGCATCGACAACGGTCACCACACAATCGGTGCGGTAGAGCTGGGAGAGCGCCGGGTGGGCGATGATCGACTGCAGCAGGGGAACCGGGTCCGCCAGTCCGGTCGTTTCAACAATGACGCGGTCGAGGGCCGGGCGGCGCTCGGCGAGCGAAAGGAGGAGGTCTACAAGCTCCCCCTGCACGGTGCAGCATAGGCATCCGCCGGTGAGTTCGACGATGCCGTCCTTGGCCTGCTCAACGAGCAAATGATCAAGCGACACATCGCCAAACTCGTTTATGATGACCGCGGTGCCTGCGAGGTGAGGCGATTTCAGGATACGGTTGAGCAACGTGGTTTTGCCGGCTCCCAGAAAGCCGGTGATCATCGCCAATGCGATGGGCTTGGGGGTCTTCACAGCGACTTACCCACCCTGTTCCACCGCAACAGGCTGGGGAGAATAAGCGGGCCGCGGCGTCGGGATGGGAACGTTTGCGTAGCGCGGCCTGGCAGGCTCTTCGCCCATCGCACCCCCAAGCCCGACGGCCACCACGTTCGGTTCGCGCTCCAAAGGATGGACAAGAGGCGATACCACAAGGAGGCGCGCCTGATCGTCGCCCTCCTTCACACGCTTGGCCACGGCTTCCTGCGAGCAGATCTCCGGCCTGATGTCGGTCACCGCATCCACCACCGCGCCGGAGGGCCGAAGTTCGGCGATGCTCGGGCCCTCGGTGCCCTGCATCTTGAAGCCGCGGGTCAGAAGGTCGGCGGCTAATTGGGCGCGATGCACCTGGGATTGGGCGCCGAGAACAATCGCCGCAAGGGTGCGTTCGCCCCGCGTGGCGGTTGCCACCAGGTTGAAGCCGGAAGCGCAGATGTAGCCCGTTTTCATCCCATCAGCCCCGTCGAAACGGCCGATGAGATAGTTTGTGTTTTCCTTCACCGATTTCCCGTTGCGAACGCCTTCGATCGAAAAATAGCTGGCATATTGGGGGAACTCGATGCGCAGGGCGCGTACGAGGATGGCAAGATCGTGCGCTGTCGTGAACTGCGAAGAGCCGGGCAGCCCGTGTGCGTTGATGAAATGGCTGTCGGTCATGCCCAAGCGCTGCGCTTCCGCGTTCATCCGCGCCACGAAGGCCTGTTCCGACCCCGCGACACTCTCGGCCACGGCGGTGGCGACGTCGTTGGCCGAGATCACCATGAGGATCTTCAGCGCATTATCCAGCGTCAGGACGGACCCTATGGGATAGCCCATCTTGCTCGGCGGTTCCGCCGCCGCATTTTTCGAAATGCGTATGGGCGAGTTGAGCTTGAGCTCGCCTGACTGGAGTTCCCGGAAGATCACATAGGCAGACATCAGTTTCGTGAGCGAGGCGGGATACCAGCGCTGGAAGGCGTTCTCGTGGGCCAGCACCCGGCCGCTGCCGACGTCCAGAAGCACATACGGCCCCGCAAGGGCCGGCAGGTGCCATAATGAACTGCCGAGCGCTGCCACCAGAATGGCTGCCCAATTTCGCCAATGCCTCATGTCGTTCCGATTCCGTGTTGCGTGCTCGCTGACGATATCCATACAATGCGCAGAGGAAATTCCACTTTGGTCCGGATTTTCCATGCGCCGTTGCGGTAGCCAATGCAATTTGTCGTTATCATGACGGGCCGCCCTCCCATTGTTTCTAAATTCTTGCAGACCGCAAGCACAGGAAAGAGATTTCATGCCGATTGTGAACCGAGCAGCCGAGCTTCATAGGGAGATCACCGAGTGGCGCCGCCAGTTGCACCGCAAGCCGGAAATCCTGTTCGATGTGCATGAAACCGCAGCGTTCGTCGGCGATAAGCTCCGTGAATTCGGCTGTGACGAGGTTGTCACGGGTCTCGGGCGCACCGGGGTGGTGGGTATCATCCGCGGCAGCCGCGGGCCCGGGCCCTGCGTAGGGCTTCGCGCCGACATGGATGCGCTGCCGCTGCAGGAGGCGGTCGACCGCCCCTATGCCTCGACCATTCCCGGCCGGATGCATGCCTGCGGACATGACGGGCACACGGCAATGCTGTTGGGCGCAGCCAAATATCTCGCCGAAACGCGTAATTTCGCGGGTACCGTCGCGGTGATCTTCCAGCCAGCGGAAGAGGGCGGCGGCGGCGGAAACGAGATGGTCAAGGATGGCATGATGGAGCGCTTCGGGATCTCGCGCGTGTTCGGCATGCACAACATGCCGGGCATGCCTGTCGGGCAGTTCGGCATCCGCCCCGGGCCCATCATGGCCTCGACGGCGGAGTTCACCATCGTGGTGCAGGGCAGAGGCGGCCACGCGGCGATGCCGCACCGGACGATCGATCCCGTCGTGACCGCGGCGCAGATCGTGGTCGGGCTGCAGACCATTGCGGCACGATCGGCGGATCCGCTCGAATCCATCGTGGTCTCGGTCACGAAGATCCATGGCGGCGACGCTCACAATATCATTCCGGACAAGGTCGAACTGGCGGGCACGATCCGGACGCTGAAAAAGGAGGTGAGCCTGCTCGCCGAGGAGCGCCTCCGCGGGATCGCGGAAGGCATCGCTCATGCCCATGGGGCAACCGTGGCGCTCGATTATGACCCGAACTATCCCGTCACGGTGAACGATCCGGCTGAGACCGAGTTCGCGGCGAGGGTAGCGAGCGAGGTGGCCGGGCCACCCAATGTGGTCACCGACTTGCCTCCCATGATGGGAGGAGAGGATTTTTCCTACATGCTGCTGGCCCGGCCGGGCGCTTTCATCTTCATCGGAAACGGCGATAGCGCCGGTCTTCATAACCCCTCTTACGACTTCAACGATGAGGCTATTCCCTACGGGGTGAGCTATTGGGTCCGGCTGGCGGAAACGGCCCTTGCTGCTTGAGGGAAATGGAGCGGCAAAATGTCTCGGATCAGCTCTGGCTGCACGGATGACCATTTCGGCTTGGCTATGCTGCTGCTAGGAGGTATGAGTGCCTTTCCGGCGTGGTCCCGTAGCTCAGTAGGATAGAGCATCAGATTCCTAATCTGAGGGTCGCAGGTTCGAATCCTGCCGGGATCACCACCAACCACCCCTCGACGTTCGCAAGCGTTTCCCCAACGTGTTGAAACACTTGCATTTTAACCAACCTGCGGCTATGAGCGAGCAGATCTCGGCTGTCGCCGGATCGCTCCGTCCCGGGAAGCCGTTCCCCGGGCGGGGATGCTCAGTCGGCTTTATGCGCTTTCATGGTTTCGCGTCGCGCTTTTACCGGGTCGGCAACGTATTGCGGTCGGTTCGCAGCCGTTTGTTATCCACCTTAGTTCATGCATGCTTTGATGGCCGCAGGCCTTGGAAAAGGCGGGGCGCCATCATCATATTCTATGTCAGCGCGTCGCTGAATTTTACGCAGCGTTCGTCAAGCTTTTCAACTTCATAGGGTCGTTCGCCGCAATTCTGACGAAGACATCCCGGCATTCGCAAACTTCACATCGAAGCAGGATTTCATGGACAGACGTTCATTCATTGTTGGCGGGGGTGGGGCACTGGCCGGTTTGGCCGCCTTCCTGAACAGCACCGTGGCCTTTGCGCAGGACCAGGCCCAAACAGCGCCCGCGCAGCCGCCGGCTGCCGCAGGGCCTCAGCCTTTTTCGTTCGATCTCCTGACGGCGGCGATGAAGGAGAAGGCCGGGAAGGAATATCAGCCGATAGAGGAGCCGCTGCCGGAGGTGGTGACGGAGCTGACCTATGATCAGCACCGCGCCATCCGTTTTCGCCCCGAAGCCGCTTTTTGGGCAGGCGAGGCGCCCTTCGAGCTGCAGGCCTTTCATCCGGGTTGGCTCTTCAAGCAGCCAGTGCATCTCAACGTGGTGGAGAACGGGACGGCCACCAGGCTGCACATCACGTCGGAGATGTTCGAGTACCGTCAGCCCGTACTCGATCCGCAGACATTCCAGGGGATAGATTTTCCGGGCGTTGCCGGGTTCCGGCTGCACTATCCGCTCAACACGCCCGACATCATGGACGAGCTCGTTTCCTTTCTCGGCGCGAGCTATTTCCGTGCCTTGGGGCGGGGCAGCATCTACGGGCTCTCCGCGCGCGGCCTTGCGATAAATACCGCGACGTCGAACGGCGAAGAGTTCCCGATGTTCACTGACTTCTGGATCGAGAAGCCGCAGCGCCGCAACAAATCCGTCATGGTTTACGCCGCGCTCGATAGCGCAAGCGTCACGGGGGCATACTCGTTCCAGATCACCCCGGGTCAGACCACGACCATGGAGGTGACCGCGCGGCTGTTCATCCGCAAGGACATCCAGCGGTTGGGCATCGCCCCGATGACCTCGATGTTCCTCTTCGGTGAGAACAACCATCACGCCTTCGATGATTTTCGGGGCGAGGTGCACGACAGCGAGGGATTGAAGATCGTGCGGCCGAGCGGCGAGGAGCTGTGGCGCCAGCTGAACAATCCGAAGGAACTCGC
>Ga0180221_1001656_pt1 | contig 14321 bp, 14 predicted proteins | sample eDN5th37CKraftMG_FD_151339 | JGI IMG/M metagenome (GOLD analysis project Ga0180221, IMG submission 151339) | Enriched Miracle-Growth compost microbial communities from Emeryville, California, USA - eDNA 5th pass 37_C Kraft MG (version 2) (version 2) ...
TTGCAAGCCTCTCGCAGAAGCTGCGGCGTGTCGCCAAGCAGACCCAGAACGAGCTTGGCGACATGACCTCGCTGCTCACCGAGAAATTGTCCGCGGCGCGGCTGATCAAGTCATACCGGCTCGAGGACTATGCTTCCGAGCGCCTCAACAAAAGCTTCGAGCACGTCTACAGGCTGCGCATGAAGGCGGTTAAGAACCGCGCGCGCATCGATCCGCTGCTGGAGGCCCTCGGCGGCGTCGCCATCGCTGGCGTCATCGCCCTCGCCTACTGGCGCATCGCGAGCGGCATATCGACTGTCGGCGACTTCATGGGCTTCATCACAGCACTGCTGATGGCCTCCCAGCCGATCCGCGCGCTCGGCACGCTCTCGGGCCGCATCAACGAGGGCCTTGCGGCGGTCGAGAGCTTCTACGGCCTCATCGACGAGAAGCCGCTCATTGTCGATAAGCCGGGCGCCAAGCCGCTCGCGGTTGGCAAAGCCGCCATCCTCTTCGACCGGGTCGGCTTTTCCTACGACGGCAGCGGCGCGCAGGCCGTCACCGACTTCTCGCTTCTCGTACCGGGCGGCTCAACGGTCGCGCTGGTCGGCCGCTCCGGCGCCGGCAAGTCGACCGTGCTCAATCTCGTGCCGCGCCTGTTCGACGTGGAAACCGGCGGCATCGCCATCGATGGCCAGGACATTCGCGATGTCACGCTCGCGTCGCTGCGCGACGGCATTTCCATCGTCTCCCAGGACGTGACGCTGTTCGACGATACGATCGCCGCCAACGTCGCGCTCGGGCGGCTCGGGGCTCCCCAGGCAGATATCATCGAGGCGGCAAAAGCGGCTGCCGCACACGAGTTCATCCTCGCGCAGCCGGACGGCTACGATACGGAAATCGGCGACCGGGGGTTGCGGCTGTCGGGCGGGCAGCGTCAGCGCCTCGCGCTCGCGCGCGCCATCCTCAAGGACGCGCCCATCCTGCTGCTCGACGAAGCGACCAGCGCGCTCGACACCGAATCGGAGCGCCTGGTGCAAGAGGCGTTGGCGCGCTTCACCCGCAACCGGACGACGCTCGTCATCGCTCACCGGCTGTCGACGGTGCAGAACGCCGATCTGATCTGCGTCATGGATGACGGCCGGATCGTCGAGACCGGCACGCACATGGAATTGCTGGCGGCGGATGGCCATTACGCACGGCTGGTGCGATCGCAAGCGCTGGTCGCCACGCGCGCGTAACTAACGGTCAGGGCGCAGCTCCGTCGCGTCCGGTTGCGCAACCGGGCCGCTATTCGCGGCGCAAAATGCCGTCGACGATCCGGTTGGCCCAGCCATGGGATTGGAACGTGCGCTTCAGCTCATCGGGGTCATAGACCGTATCGACCCACTCGAAAAACTCCATGGGCCGCTTTTCATTGTCCGCGAGATAGCGCTCGAAGAAATAGTCGAGAATGCCGGTGTGCGCCTGGCGGAAGTGGCCGTATTTGAACGACAGCTCCTTCTTCGCCTCCTCGAGGGGCACGCCTTCATGCAGATAGCGGTAGAGCACGCTCATCAAGCCCGCGCGGTCGGCACCCGACTTGCAGTGCATGAGGGCCGGATATTCGATCTCCTCGAATAGCCGTGCCGCTCCCCTCAGTTCCTCCCGTGTCGGGGCGGCGCGCGAGCGTACCTGATAGTTGACGAGTTTGATGCCCAGGCGCCTACAGGTGCGGCGCTCCAGCCAGTAGCTGCCGCAATCGCGCTCACCGCGCAGATTGACGATCGTCCGCACGCCCGCTTTGGCAAAGCGGCGGATCTGGTGCGGCGCCGGCTGCGCGGAGCGCCAGACCTTATCGGAAAGCCGGTGGCTGTTCAGGTAGACGAGGCGGAAGATGCCGTGGTCGACGAGAAGCATGCCGATGTATGATGCGGGTGCGGCCACCACCCGGCGGGCGCCAGGGGGAAGGGCATCTGCCACCCGTTGGCGCAGGCTACGTCCAGCGCGCCGCCACGAGCGTTTGGCCCGCTTCACCAATCCTGCCATCAAAGTCCGCTGATTTGAGGGTTGGGGGGCGCGGGGCGCATCCGGACAGGCACCGAAAAATCACGGCATCTGCCCCACGTCCCGGTTTGCCATCGCTAAATATTCGCTATAGGAACCACCTGCAAGTGGTTCGCACAGAACCATTGCCCGATGGGGCGATCTGGCGCCGAGGCACCTATTGTGATGATCGAGATATTCGCCATCATGGGAGGCACGGCGGCGAGCGCATTTCTCGATTCGAATCACACAAGCAAGCATAAGGCCCTAGTGTTCCTCATGCTTTCGAAGCTCGTCCCAGACTTTAGCCGCGAACCCTGCCGAGCATCGGAAGCGGAACACTAGCGGATGGCTCGTTCGCCTGAAACCAAACGCAAGCTCAACCGCCTCGCCGGCAGCGCCCTCGCCGGCATGATTTCCCTGGTCAGGGGCACCTCGCGGATCAGCTACGATCCCCCGGATGCGCTCGACCGGCTTGCCGCGGACCATCCGCTCATCGTTGCCGTCTGGCACGGTCAATTCATGCTGACCTCGGGCTTTCGCCCCTCGCCGGAGACGAAAGTCGCCGCGATGGTGGCCCGGCATGGCGACGCCGAACTCATCGGCTCGGCCATGGCCCGGTTCGGCGTGGAGCTGATCCGAGGCGCGGGCGCCGGCGCGCGGCGCAAAGATCGCGGCGGGGCTTATGCTCTGCGCCAGTCCGTGCGCGCGCTCAAGGACGGCTATTCCATCGTCATGACCGCCGACGTGCCTCCGGGCCCGGCGCGCAAGGCGGGGATCGGCATCGTCATGATGGCGCGCCTTTCCGGGCGGCCCATCGTGCCATGCGCGGTTGCTTCCTCGCGCTTCCTCGCGCTCAACACGTGGAGTCGGATGACGATCAACCTGCCGGCCTCAAAGATCGTCTACGTGATGGGAGATCCGGTCTGGGTCCCGGCCGATGCCGGCGAGACGGAACTCGAATATGCACGCCAGCAGGTGGAGTGCGGGCTCAACGCCGCCACCGCACGCGCCTACGGGATGGCGGGCGCCGACCTGTCGCGCGCTTCGCCGCCGAGCAATGATCCTTCTGCTCCTCCTGCGCCCCCGGATATGCGCCTCAGGGCCTACCGCACCGCCATGAGCCTGATGCGGCCGTTTGCGCCCGTTCTGCTCAAAGTGCGCGAGCGCGGCGGCAAGGAGGATGCGCGCCGGCGCGGCGAGCGGCTCGGCTATGCTTCGGCGGCACGCCCCACGGGCGTCGTCTGCTGGGTGCATGCGGCAAGCGTCGGCGAGACGAACGCGGTGCTGCCGCTGATCGAAGCTCTCGGGCGCGCGCGTCCCGACCTGAATTTCGTGCTCACCACGGGAACGGTCACGTCGGCGGGCCTTGCCGACCGGCGTCTGGGCCCTAACGCGATACATCAGTACGTGCCGCTCGACGCGCCGGAATATGCAGCGCGCTTCCTGGAGCACTGGAAGCCCGATCTCGCCGTATTCACGGAATCGGAGATCTGGCCCTCGCTGATCCTCGAGACGTCCGCGCGGCACATCCCGATGGCGCTCGTCAATGGACGCCTGTCGCAGCGCAGCCGCCGCCGCTGGCAACGAAACAAGGGGACGGCGTTGCCGCTGTTCAGCCGCTTCGCCGTCATCCTGGCGCAAAACGATCGCATGGCGACGGGCTTCTCCGCCCTCGGTGCACGTAACGTCATCTCGGTCGGCAATCTCAAGATCGACGCGCCACCGCCGCCGATCGATGTCGCGGAGCTGGAGCGCCTGAGGGAGGCGCTCGGCGACCGGCCCGTGTTTGCCGCGGCGAGCACGCACGACGGGGAAGAGGAAACCATCGCCGCTGCGCACCGCACGCTGACGCGACGGTTCGAAAATCTCTGCACGATCCTTGCGCCGCGACATCCCGAGCGCGGAACACCGCTGGCGGAGATGCTGAAGAATCTCGGTTTCACCGTGGCGCAGCGCTCGCTCGGCGCGCTGCCGGGGCCGCGCACCGATATCTACATCGCCGATACCATCGGTGAGCTCGGCACACTCTATGCGCTGGCGCCCGTGGCATTCATCGGTGGCTCGCTCATCGACCGGGGGGGACAGAATCCGATCGAGGCTGTGCGGCACGGTGCGGCGGTTCTTACCGGTCCGCACTGGCAGAACTTCCGAGATGCCTACCGCACGCTATTGCGCCACGGGGGTGCGATCGAAGTGAGTGGCACGGCCGATATCGCGGCGGCGGTCACCAACCTCCTCGATAATCCTGCCGATCTGCAACGCATGCACACGGGCGCAGACGAAGCCCTCGCGACGCTGTCCGGCGCCCTCGAGAAGACCGTCGAGGCGCTATTGCACTATCTCCCCGACGGGAGAATGAAGCGTGCATCTTGACGAGCCCGCCTGGTGGTACGGCGAGGGGGACGACGTCCGCCGGCGGATCCTCCGCCCCCTGGGCCGTCTCTACGGCTGGGTCGCCGAGCGCCGCTATTACCGCCGCCAACCGTATCGCTCGCGCCTGCCGGTGATCTGCGTCGGAAACTTCACGGCGGGCGGCACCGGCAAAACACCGCTCTCCATCGCCATTGCCCGCATGCTGATCGACCGCGGCGAGCGCCCGGTCTTCCTGACGCGCGGCTACGGCGGGCGAACGCGCGGACCGGCGTGGGTGGAGGATGGTCCCGGCGCCGCGAGGGCCTACGGCGATGAGCCGCTGTTGCTCGCGGCCGTGGCGCCGACGCTGGTTGCCCGCGACCGGCGGGCGGGCGTCATCGCCATCGAGGCGGACCGGCGCCCGCACACGGTCGTCGTCATGGACGATGGGTTGCAGAACCCCGCCATAGCCAAGGATCTTGCGATCGCCCTCGTCGACGGTAAGCGCGGCATCGGCAACGGCGAGGTGATACCTGCCGGGCCGCTGCGCGGGCCATTCGATTTCCAGATCGGGCTGGCCGACGCCATCGTCGTGCGCGATCCGCCAGCGGACGGTGGACCCGACAGCGTCTATGCGGTGCTGCGGAACGGCTTCCTGGGCCCTGTCATGATCGCGCATGTCGCGGCGCGCGGAGATACCGCATGGGTCGCGCAACGGCCGTTACTCGCCTTCGCGGGCATCGCCAATCCGCATCGCTTTTATCGCCTGCTCGAAAAGCTCGGTGGCAAGCTCGCCGACACCGTCTCATTCCCCGACCATCACCCATTCACGCCCGCCGACGCGGCGAAGCTTCTGGGCGCGGCGCGGGCGGCCGGTTCTCAACTCGTGACGACGGAGAAGGATTTTGCGCGTCTCAAAGGCGATGCCGCGCTTACGGAGCTGGCGGAAGCGGCACGCACCCTAGCCATCGAGATGCGCATAGCCGACAGCGACGCGGGACGCATCGCCTCGCTCGTCGATGCAGCGGTGAAAGGAACGTCACGCCGTCAGCGGCCGCCGGCTCCGTAGGGCGTGCAGTATCGCGCCGAAATCAGGGTTGATCGCCCGGAGCCGTTTTGCGCATCTGCAAAAAGCGCTGCATCGAGGCTTCCGGCGTCGAATAGGCTTCCTGAAGCTCGACGCTCCAATAGCGCAGGTCGGGCAGCATGATCGGCTCGCCGGTGACGGCGCAACGGACGAAGTCGCCCGGCGAAAGCACCTGAAACTCCCCATTAAGGAACTTCACCTTCGCTTCGCCTCTGAGGCCGAAGAATCTATCGATCCGGTTCATACGCGTCTCTTGCCGATGTCAGCCGCTCACAATGCCAATCGCGCCGGGCACGTCAAGCGCCCCCGGAACGGGACAATTAAAACAATGATCCCTGGTCGCTGCTGCCGCGGTTGCGCGGACGGCGGACGCCGGGGTTTGCGGGTGCTGCGGTCGCCGCAGGCGGTGCGGGCGACGGTGGCTTGCCTTCGGCGGGTTCCGTGGCGCCGAGCCGAACCGCCTGCGCCTGCGCGTCGATGCGTCCGTCGTGCAGCTCCACGTTGAGCCTATCTCCGGCCGCCACAGTGGACACGGAGCGAACAGCCCGGCCCTCCGCATCGCGCACGAGAGCAAATCCACGCTGCAAGACGCTCTGATAGCTCAGCGAGGCGAGAAGCTTATCGTAGCCTTCGAGCTGGCGGCGGCGCGCCAGAATCCCATTGCGCAACGCCTGGGCCGCGCGCCCGTGCTGCGCACCGATGCGCTCTCCGCACACGAGGATACGATGCCTGATGGGGCTCGCGTTGAGGCGCGAGGAGACGCGCGCAAATTGCGTGTGGTGCGCGCGCGTATTGGCGAGCAGAGCGCGACCGAGCCGTTTCTCGCAAGCATCGAAGCGCTGGCGCGGCATCGCGAGAACGTCCTGAAGACGGGGCAGGCCGCGCGATGCCGCCTTGAGGTGCGCGCGCGAATGCTCCAGCATGCGCCGCGCCGCGTTGGCGAGCCGAGCGCCGCTTTTCTGTGTCGAGTCCGCGAGCTCGGCGAACTTCGGCACCGCCCACTCGGCGGCCTTCGTGGGCGTCGGCGCCCGCGCATCGGCGACGAGATCGATCAGCGTCCAATCGGTTTCATGGCCGACCGCGGAGATGACGGGGATGGCGCTTGCGGCCACCGCGCGCACGACGATCTCCTCGTTGAAGCCCCACAGGTCTTCGAGGCTGCCACCGCCGCGGGCGACGATGAGAACGTCCGGGCGTCCGATCGGGCTTTCGATTGCGAGCGCGTTGAAACCGGCGATCGCGGCGGCGACCTCGGCGGCGCACGTATCCCCCTGCACGCGCACGGGCCACACGATCACGCGCGTGGGAAAGCGCTCGTTGAAGCCATGGAGCATATCGCGGATGACGGCGCCGGTGGGCGAAGTCACGATGCCGACGATGCCCGGCAGGAACGGACGCGGGCGCTTGCGCTCCTCGGCGAACAGCCCTTCAGCGGTGAAGCGGCGCTTGCGCTCCTCCAGGAGCGCCATCAGCGCGCCGAGTCCCGCGGGCTCCAGGCTCTCGATGACGATCTGATATTTCGACGAGCCGGGATAGCTCGTCACCCGGCCCTGAACGACGACCTCCATGCCCTCCTCGGGCTTAACCTTGAGGCGGCCATAGGTCATCTTCCAGATGACCGCTTCGATCTTGGCGCGGTCGTCCTTCAGCGCGAAATAGCAATGGCCCGACGCGTGGGGGCCGCGGAATCCCGATATTTCTCCGCGCAGGCGCACGTAGCCGAAGCCTTCCTCCAAAGCGCGCTTTATGGCACCGGAAAGCTCGGAGACGGTGAACTCGGCGGCATTGCCGCCGGCCTCATGCTGCTGCGCTGGTTGGCTCACGCTGGGTGCTCGTTTGTAGCGTTCCGATTCAATGATACATCAGTCGCCCGGGTAACGCCCGGACGGCGAACAAGGTGGCGAAAGCCCCCTAATTTCGAGAGATCAAGCGACGATGAACGTTCTCCTCATCGGCTCCGGCGGCCGCGAGCACGCCCTTGCGTGGAAGCTCAGCGCCAGTCCGCTGCTGACAAAGCTTTATTGTGCGCCGGGGAACGGCGGAATTGCGGAGGCGGCGGAGTGTATCCCGCTCGCCGTTGCCGACCATACCGCCGTGATCCGCTTTTGCACCGATAACGCTATCGACCTCGTGATCGTCGGCCCCGAGGCGCCGCTCGTTGCAGGCCTTGTAGATGATCTCACGACGGCGGGGATCAAGTGCTTCGGCCCCACCCAAGCTGCGGCGCAGCTCGAAGGCTCGAAGGGCTTCACCAAGGATCTGTGTGCCGAATTCAATATTCCAACCGCGGCCTATGGCCGCTTTACCGATGCGGCGCGCGCCAAGGACTATACTGCCCAGCAGAAGCTGCCGGTCGTGATCAAGGCAGATGGCCTCGCGGCGGGCAAGGGCGTGACGATTGCCGAGACGCACACGGAGGCAGACGCGGCAATCGACGCGTGCTTCGCGGGCGCCTTCGGCAAGGCCGGGAGCGAGGTCGTCGTCGAGGAATTTCTCGATGGCGAGGAAGCGAGCTTCTTTGCGCTGTGCGACGGCAAGACGGCGCTCGCCCTTGCAACGGCGCAGGACCACAAGCGTGTCGGCGATGGCGACACGGGCCCGAATACCGGCGGCATGGGCGCTTATTCACCAGCTCCAGTCATTACGCCTGCCGTCTCCACGCGCATCATGGACGAGATCATACGGCCAACGGTCGATGCGATGGCAAAACGCGGCGCGCCATTTCACGGCGTGCTGTTCGCGGGGCTGATGATCACGGCGGACGGGCCGAAGCTCATCGAATACAACGTGCGCTTCGGCGATCCGGAGACGCAGGTGCTGATGCTCCGCCTCAAATCGGATCTGCTGCCTGCGCTGCTCGCGTGCGCCGACGGCGTGCTCGACCGCTTCGATCTGCGCTGGAGCGATGAGGCCGCGCTCACGGTCGTCATGGCGGCGAACGGATATCCGGGACCGCCGGAGGTCGGCAGTGAGATCAAGGGGCTCGACGCTGCAGGTGCCGTCGAAGGGGTGGAAATCTTCCATGCGGGCACGCGACGGGAGGGAAACCGTCTACTCGCCCATGGCGGACGCGTGCTGAATGTCTCAGCGCTCGGGGCGACCGTCGCCGAGGCGCAGGCCCGGGCCTATGGAGCGGCCGCACGCATCGATTGGCCGGGTGGCTTTTACCGGCGCGACATCGGCTGGCGCGCAGTGGCACGCGAAAAAGCCGAAACCTGACCTTCTCCGAGCCAGGCTCGGGCGCCCATCTTCCAACGGGCGATAAAATCCACACCTAAGCTGCCGATACGTCGCGATGCCAATCGAAGCCCGCTAGGGTGCGCTATGAGCAGAAAGCCCGTTCACGTCAGCCCCGTTGCGACGCCTGCGGCGCGCCCGGCAACGCCGAGCATCGCATTGGCCCTGGGCGGCGGGGGTGCGCGCGGTCTTGCCCATATCCCGATCCTCGAAGCGTTTGACGAGCTGGGCTTGCGGCCGAAGATCATCGCCGGCACATCGATCGGCGCGGTGTTCGCGGCAGCGTACGCCTCCGGTCTCAGCGGCAAGCAGATCCGGAAACACGCATTCGAGGTGCTGACGAAGCGGCTCGATCTCGTGCGCGATCTTTATTCGGCGCGGGTGCGCATGGCGGGCGGCCTGTTCGGCGCACTGACGCCGCGCCCGGCCTTTCTTTCGCCCGAGAAGCTGCTCGACATCATCCTGCCTCCGCAGATCGCCCGCGATTTCGCTCACCTGACGACGCCGCTCAAGATCGTCGCGTCGGATTTCTATGCGCAGGAGGCCGTCATCTTTTCCTCGGGGCCGCTGCGTCCGGCCGTTGCCGCCAGCATGGCACTTCCCGTCATTTTTCATCCGGTCGAACTGGAGGGACGCGTGCTCATCGACGGCGGACTCGTCAATCCGCTGCCGTTCGATCTGGTTGCCGGAATGGCCGACCTGACCGTTGCGGTGGATGTCAGCGGTATGCCCACGCGTCGTCCGGGACAGACAATGCCGAAGGCGTGGGAGGCGCTGTTCGCGTCGAACTTCATTTTCGAGCGCACCATCATTCGCGAGAAGCTGAAGCGCCGGCAACCGGACCTCTATCTCGACGCCGGCACCAGCCGCTTCCAGATTCTCGACTTTCTGAAGATCGACGAGATCCTCGCCGCCGCGGCGCCTGCAAAGGAGCGCGCGAAGGCGCAACTTGCGCGTATGCTCGAGGCGGAGACCTTGCCGGTCGCCGATACAGCCGAACCGGTTACCGAGCTTGCCGCGCCGCGGCGTCCGGCGCTTCTGAAGCGCAAGCGGGGGCGGAAGTCCTAACCGGAGCGCGGCTCGCGCAGGGCTGCGGAAAGCTACAGTCGTCTTATCTAGCGTCTTTGCGCAAAGAAGCTCTTGAGGAGGCGGCTTGCGTCGTCCTCGCCGATGCCGGGATAGATCTCGGGCGCGTGATGACACGTCGGCTGGCTGAAGATGCGAGGACCGTGCTCGACGCCGCCGCCCTTCGGATCCGCCGCGCCATAGTAAAGCCGGCGGATGCGGGCGAACGAGATGGCCGCCGCGCACATCGGGCAGGGCTCCAGCGTCACGTAAAGATCGCAGCCGACCAACCGCTCCGAGCCAAGCAGGGCGCACGCGGACCGGATGGCAAGGATCTCGGCGTGGGCGGTGGGGTCGGACAACTCGCGGGTGCGATTCCCCGCCGCAGCCAAAAGCATTCCATTGGGTCCGGCCACCGCTGCGCCGACGGGCACTTCTCCACGGGCGCCCGCCGCCTTCGCTTCGGATAGGGCACGCAACATGTGGCCCTGATCGCGCTCCGGTGCCATAAGGGCTCCGATCCCAACCGCTTCACATCAAGATGCCCGCCGACAAACCAGCAAACCGCCAACATCGCAAGCCCGCCGGCAAGCCGCAGCGGGTGAAGAGGGCGCTTGGCGCGCCGAAGCCGAGAGCACCCGGGGGCCCCAAAGCGCTCGGGGACCCGAAAGCATCCGGAGCACCGCGGGCGAAGACGCCTGCGCGTCTGCAGGCAAAGTCCGGCGCGGCCGGTGCCGGCAAGCCGAAGCGCAGCCCCCGCCGCGTCGAGGCCGTCACGGCGCGGCCGGCCGGCGCGGACGAGCCCCTCCGTATCGCCAAGGCCATGGCGCGCGCGGGCCTGTGCTCGCGGCGCGAAGCGGAGCGGTGGATCGAACAGCGGCGCGTGAGCGTCAACGGGCGCATTTTGACGACACCGGCGTTCGAGGTGACACCCAAGGACAAGGTGCTCGTCGACGGTCAGCCGCTGCCCCTCGCCGAACCGCCGCGCCTGTGGCGCTATTACAAACCGCGCGGGCTGGTGACGACCCACAACGACCCCCAGGGCCGCCCCACCGTGTTCCAGTCGCTACCCGAGGATCTGCCGCGCGTCGTTTCCGTCGGCCGGCTCGACTTCAACAGCGAAGGACTGCTGCTGCTCACTAACGACGGTGCGCTCGCGCGCTTCATGGAGCTGCCGTCCACGGGCTGGCTGCGCCGCTATCGCGCCAGGGCCCACGGCCGTGTTGCGCAGGCCGACCTCGACAAGCTGAAGGATGGCATCGAGATCGAGGGCGTGCGCTATGGCCCGGTGGAAGCAACGCTCGACACGGTGCAGGGCGCGAATACGTGGCTGACGATCGGTCTGCGCGAGGGCAAGAACCGCGAAGTGCGCCGCATCCTCGCGCACCTCGGCCTGGAAGTGAACCGGCTGATCCGCATCTCCTACGGGCCATTCCAGCTTCTCGACCTGAAGCCCGGCGAAGCCGATTCGGTGAAGCGGCGCGTTCTTGTCGACCAGCTGGGTCCGCGCCTCGCCGCGGAACTGAACCTCAACGAGCCCACCGAGGAAGAGCGGGCGAAGCGCAAGACCCGCAATGCGGGACGGGACGAGAAGTCATGAGAATTGTTGGCGGATCCCTGCGCGGGCGCCCAATTACGGGCCCGCAGAACGGGAGTGTGCGTCCGACGGCAGACCGCGTGCGTGAGAGCGTCTTCAACATCCTCGCCCATGGCGTGCCGGATCTGGAGCTCGAGGGCGCGCGGGTGATCGATCTTTTTGCCGGCACGGGCGCACTCGGCATCGAAGCGCTTTCACGCGGGGCGGCGTTCTGCCTTTTCATCGACAGCGATGCCGACGCGCGGGCTCTGATCCGCACCAATATAGAGAAGTTCGGACTGACGGGCATAACACGCATCTTCCGGCGCGATGCGACCGATCTCGGCCCCGTCGGCACCATGGCGCCGTTCACCCTCGCGTTCCTCGACCCGCCCTACGATCAGGGTCTAGCGGAGCGTGCGCTTCTCTCGCTCGCGGAAGGCGGATGGCTGACGCGCGGGGCGGTCATCGTTGCGGAGGAGCGCGCGGGTGCCGAAGTCACCTTGCCGGAGGCCTTCACCGAACTCGACCGGCGCACGTATGGCGATTCACAGATCGTGATCGCGCGGTTTGCGGGATAGACGAGGATCGCTTCGGGCGCAGACAGAACGGGCGTGCTCTAGTACGGTTCCTGCGGCATCAAAATCCACAGCAGGATATAGACGAGGATGCCGGGGAACCCGACCGACAATACGCTGAGGATGACGTAGCCGAGGCGCACCAGCGTCGGGTCCCAGTCCAGCCACTTGGCGATACCGCCGCACACGCCAGCGATAATTTTGCCTTGGCGCACGCGCATCAGCGGCCGGCGGAGGGGATCGTCCATGGACATGCGGTCAGAGCTCCATTGCGAACGGTGCAGATCGTGTTTCGCAGGAAACGCTCATAACCGCCATAAGTTTCATGGCGCCAGGCTGTTGATGTAGGCGATGATGGTGTCGACCTCCGCATCGGAGAGCTCGAACTTCGGCATCTCGTCGTGCGGGCGCGCAATGCCGCGCGAAAGCGGCTCGCGCAGCGCCAGGATCGGGTGACGGCCCGCCATGTCGATCCAACGCGGCGCGCGTGGATTGGGGCTCTCGCCGGTATGGCCGATGGCGTGGCACCAGGCGCAATTCTTCTGCGCCAGCTCCTTGCCGTGGCTGATGAGCGCGTCGCTGCGCGCGGTGGCGTCGTTATGGTGGCCGAGGCGCTCCAGCCCCTTCGCAGCGCCGGTGAGCGCCGGATCAAGGGAGAGCGCGCGCTCGAGGTCGGCCGTGGCCGCGAGCTTGTCGCCCTGTGCCTCGTAGACATAACCGCGATTGGCATAGGCCTGCGCGAACGAGGGATTGACGCGGATGGCGGCGGTGTAATCGGCAATGGCCGCTGCCGTGTCACCCTTCTTGCGGTGGGCAAGGCCACGGTTGTTGAGCGCGGAAGCGTTTTTCGGCTGCTTGGCGAGCGCCGCGGTGAAATCGGCGACGGCCTCGTCGGCGTTCCCCTGCAGCAGCCGCGCATAGCCGCGCGCAACGAAGAGGCCGGCGGAGCCCCCGTCGATGCGCAGGGCGTCGGTCAGATCGGAGACCGCGCCTATGTTGTCGCCGGTCGCCAGGCGCGCCGATGCGCGTCCCGTCAAGGCGGGTACCGAAGCGGGTTCCAGTCGCAGCGCTTCGGTGTAATCGGCCGCGGCTTGCCGGTGCGCGGCGCGGGCCGCGTGGGCGTCGCCACGGCGGCGGAAGGCTTCGGCGCGGTCTGCGATCGAAGCCGTGGCGGTATGAATGACCGCGCCGCAAGCCTCGATGCGTGCTTCCGGCATCTGCGCCGTTCTACAGGCCGCCAGATCCCCCGCCGCCAAAGCGGGTGCGGCAGTGAGCGCGAAAAACGATGCAGCCACGCATGCCGGCATCGGCGTCCAGCTTTTCGGCGCCGTTCGCTTCTGAGCTGCGCTGGTCATGGTTCCCCCGGTGTTGACGTTTTGACACTAGCGGGATTGCCGGGCGCGACATTGCGCGGTGTCAAACGCGTCCGTACGTACGCGCGGCCATCGCGGTGTCCGAAACGCGAACGGGCAAGGCAGGTCGCCCTGCTTGCCCGTCAGGATGATTAGACGCGCAAAACTATTTCGCGGCGGCCTTGGTCTCGTTCATCAGCCCCTTGCAGGGACGGGCGACGATCTCGCAGCGGTACATCACCTGTCCCATGGTCTCGCCGATGGAGACGCGGCCGCAGCGGGAGACGAAGTCGCGGGCGTTGTTCATGTCGAGGAACGACTCGCCGTAGTCGTAGCGCACGCGCTCCATCCAATCCTTCTTCGCCGCGTCGAGCGCGCCTTCGGTGCCGATCCACTGCGTGCCGAGGCCGCGCACCTTCTCGGTACACTGCACTTCGGGCCGCGCCGCGAACTCGTCCTCGCGCTTCACATAGCCCATGACTTTCGTCGCGCTGTTGTGCGCGGGCGCGCTGCTCGCGGTGCTCGTCGACTTGTTACGATAGCGCTTCACGTGCTTGGCGCGCGCCTTCTGCCGCGCGGTCGGACTGCCGCTGCCCATCGACCAATCCCAGTAATCCGTTGCGGCGGCCGGGGCGCTATAGGACGGCAGCGCGACGGCCGCGGCGAGAACGAGTAGAGCGGGCTTGATCATCGGCTTGTCTCCGGTGCGTTCTGATGGCGCCTTGTGTGCACGCAATGGCTACGCAGCACGGCGCTTGCGGCGTCGGCCGCGTATGTCACTTGCGATGTTTCGTAGTGCCGGTGGTCACGCAGACTCGTTGCATCAACCTTAGCCGAAACGCCGCGCCGCAAATGGGCTGTGCGCTGCATATCCACAACGGTGAAACGGTTGCGCACTGATGATTATGCATACGGCGTGTCGCCTCGCGGGCCGTGGGCGCCGAGGTGTTCAAAGAGCCGGGGGAGACGGGGCGTAAAGGCACCGCATCTGTTTGTTTTAGTGGCGGCGCTTTCACGCCCCGTCGCGCAGAGTGGCGCGGCCGTCCGATTTCGGGTGCCTTACTCCC
>Ga0180221_1001657_pt1 | contig 14308 bp, 23 predicted proteins | sample eDN5th37CKraftMG_FD_151339 | JGI IMG/M metagenome (GOLD analysis project Ga0180221, IMG submission 151339) | Enriched Miracle-Growth compost microbial communities from Emeryville, California, USA - eDNA 5th pass 37_C Kraft MG (version 2) (version 2) ...
GGTCTGGTCCTTGGCCGAAAAGGAAAGCGTCTTGGCAATCTGGCCCGGTTCGACGCCGTGCGCTTCGGCGGCGAGAACAACGGTAGCGGTGCTGGTCGGCAGTTCGATCACTTCGATTTCAGGCGCTTTGGCCGCAAAAAAGGCTTTTACGGAATCCAGACTCATCGCTTCCCTTCTTCTTATTTTGAATTTTCCACTCAAGTTTAGGCCGCAACACGGGAAAGGACAAGGCCGATTACCTGATTGCGGCATTTTTGCATGGAATCTTTATCAGATCGCCGTCCAAATCTGCAACGATTGAAGGGAGAGACCGGCGCGCCTCATAACACGGCAGCCAGCGGCTCCGTGTTATGAATTGGCGTTTAGGTGCGTTTCACAGATCGACCGGCCGGCCGGAAGCTTCTTCTTCCAGTGTCACCGCCACATTCGCGTTGGCGGATAGTCTTACCTTGTCGCCTTCCACGTCGGCAACGAAGCCAAGTTCGATGTAATGATGATGGTCGCTGTGCTGGCCGGAATTATCGGTCTTTTTGAGCTTGATGCGATTATCTTCTATGCGGTCGACTGTGCCGACATGCACGCCATCGGCACCGATGACTTCCATATTTTCTCGGATTTCGTGCTGCATGGGATTTCTCCGTGTTGAATTCGGCCGAAAACAATGGCGATCTGTGATAGGGACTGCTTGCAAGAACCTAGCGCGCATTCGATCGCCGGCCATGGCAATGACCTCGAAAGTTGCATTTGGAGCGCCGGATCGCGCTTTTGTCACCGGCGTTGCGCCGTTTTCCCTGATATCCAGAATGCTGACAAATGAAACAGGGCACGTTGACGTGAAAAGAAAAGCTGCTAAGAAGTCACTCGCTGAGCGATTGGTCGCAAATCGGTAGCTCGTTCCGGTTTGCTACTTTTCCTGAACCGGGAAAAGCACAATAATTCAATTGCGTGGAGGGGTGGCCGAGCGGTTTAAGGCACCGGTCTTGAAAACCGGCGTGCAGGAGACTGTACCGTGGGTTCGAATCCCACCCCCTCCGCCAGTATACAATCCACACTTCGCTGTGCTGCGCTATTTCTCTTGCATTTCTGGGCGTTTTTCCTCACTTCACTATCCAGCGCGATCTACCGCCAGCTACTACAAGCTTCACATTTTGTGTATATGATGTGTATAGCGGCCTCCGGGAATGTGTACATCGCGCAAAGTGCGATGTGTATACGGTCTGGGAGGGCTGATGCTTACAGATACGGCCATAAAAAAAGCGAGGGCAGGCGATAAAGGTTATCATCTGACCGATTCTCACGGGCTATCCATTTTTGTGACGCCTGCCGGCTCAAAGGTCTGGCGTTTCCGATATCGGTTCGCCGGTAAACCCAAAGTACTTTCCTTCGATTCATATCCCGAAGTATCGCTCGCGGAAGCGAGGCAGCTCCGCGATGAGGCGCGGAAGCTCGTCAAGGCCGGGAAAGATCCGGCTGTAGAAAGACGGAAACTAAAAGCAGGCCTGCCAGATCCCGACGCAAACACATTTGAGAGGGTGGCGCGAGACTGGTTCGATCTGCAGAAATCGTCTTGGGTCGAACGGCACGCGGATGACGTGATTACCAGCCTGGAGCGGGATGTTTTTCCTGATCTCGGTTCAACTGCGATAAACGACATCACTCCGCCTGACGTGCTTGAAGTGCTCAGAAAGATCGAAAAGCGCCCTGCAGTCGAGACGGCACATAGAGTTCGGCAGCGCATGTCTGCTGTGTTTGTTTTCGCCATCGCTAGCGGCAAAGGTTTGAATGATCCTGCGGCAATCGTTCAGAAAGCACTCACACCGATCCAAAAAGGACGCCAGCCTGCCGTCGCGACATTGGCCGAGGCGCGAGAGATAATTGCAGCGCTCGATCGTGAGCCTGCACATCCCGTTACACGGCTTGCCATGCGGCTGCTGGCGCTGACCGTTGTTCGCCCCGGCACGTTGATTACCACGCGTTGGGATGAGTTGGCTGACGTGGATCCGGAGAAACCAATATGGAGGATCCCGGCAGCGCGGATGAAGTTGCGCAAAGCGATGAAGGATGATGATCGTAACGATCACGAGGTTCCGCTATCGCACCAAGCATTGGAAACGCTCAAGGCGGTGCATACTCTGACCGGAAAGGGCCCTTATGTATTTCCGAATACCCGGCATGCACACAAACCAATGAGTGAGAATGCGCTTGGATATCTTCTCAATCGGGCGGGATTTCCTCATAGGCATGTGCCGCATGGCTGGCGGTCCACATTTTCGACCGTTATGAATGAAGAATTTCCCGCCGACAGGTTCGTTATCGACGCCATGCTTGCACATAAGCCGAAGGATAAGGTTGAGGCCGCGTACAATCGGGCGCAACACATGGCTCGCCGCGCTGAACTGACACAGATCTGGGCCGATAAGTTATTGGAAGGCGCGCTACCAGCCGTCGATCTTCTCGGTGGACGAAGACGGTCAGCACCGACGATATTTGGTGAAATTGGCGAATAAGAAAAGAGCGGGTTCCCCCGCTCTCTAATGCCTTGGCAATTCTTCGATCCACTGTTGGATCTCGTCTGAGCGCCATCTGACGCAGGTGGGACTGAGCTTAACCGCCTTTGGAAAGCTGCCTTCGTTAATTTTCTTGTATATGGTTGCCCGTTGGATTCCTGTGATCTTTATCACTTCCTGCAGAGGCATAAGCCGAGTGGTTTCGCTGTCAAACATTATCGCCTCCTGATGGGGCTTCAAAAGGCGTTTCTTCGTGGGCGACATACGCGTAAAACACCACGTCGCAGATGAAGTCGTAGAACTCGCGGGTAATTGCCATGCCCGCCGCGCCACCTTCTATGTGACCGGCTTCTCGAAGCTGTGATAGGATCGTTCGTTCGTCCTGATTGATCTTAAGCGGCTCTATCCTTTGTTCGTTGACCATCACATAATGCAAGTAGGGCAAGAGGCGCAGTTCCGTTCTCGATGACTCCCGACCAAGAAACGCTTCCATTTTGGATTTGATGAATGGGGTAAATTCGCCGCGCTTGCTCATTCCGCGTCCTCCGAAGCTGGCGCTGAAAGACGGTCGAGCCGTTCGATTTCCGCGAGGATGAGTGCGCCAGCTTTGACCAGATTGCGACGATAGCCGTCCGGCTTCCACCATTCGTCAGGCCACGGCCATTTCAATGGCACACTTGGGAGATGGCTGCGTTCCTTTGCCGTAACGTAGCAGAGTGCAGCGCGGGCCATTTCACCATTGCTATGTTCGTCGTCATGCTCTGGCGTCCAACCTTCCACCTCGATCTGACGGCGGCGCTCGGCCAGTACGTCGCGCGCAGCGTTTGGCTGGTCTTGGGCAAACGCCGCCATGGCGCGCCACAACCGGCTAACGAGATCGCCATATGTCTCGCTTTCTTCCCAGGCAAGATCGAGCGCGGCTTTGACCATCGCCGGGGTTGCTTCGAAAGGGAGTGCCGTGGCGGGAGATGTGGACAGCCGGGTCGTTAATCCGTTCTTTTCGCTTGTGGCGTTGAACTTGGCAACAACTGCAGCGTCCAGATCAATGCCAGCGTCCATCGCGACAAGGTCTGTGCAGATGACAATATCTGCCAGTTCCTCGGCAAGATGCTCTTTCGTGTCGCGGGATCCTACAAGCCCGATGCGCTCGCGTTCCAGCTTCTTGATGACGTTGCAGGCCTCGCCGACTTCACCGGCAAGCTCGGTGGCGCGAAATGTCATCGAAACACGTTCGCTGCCGGTGTTCCATTCCTGATCGCGGGCGAAATTGGCGGCGCGCAGTTCGGCCATGCTCATGCTGCTTCTCCAAATTTGATGATTTCGCCGTTGTCGCCGTGAGCTTCCAGAATGTGTGGTACGCGGCGCACTTCGGCCTCGGCTTCGGCACGGGTGTATTTTCCAGCACCCGATTTGGAGCTGGAGTAGCCGCTGTAATTTGTGCCGTAATATGCGTCGTTCTTCCGCGACCAGATCAGGTAGATGGGCTGCCCATCGAACAGGATGCGATCAAGCGTTTCCGCCCGCCGATAGTTGCGATTGGCGATGGCCTTTCGCAATTCAGCTTCCAGGCGGTCGCGTCGGGTGCGACGCTGAACTTTTGAGCGCAGGTCGGCTGGCTGATCGGCATAGAGATCGAAAGAGGATTTGTTGCGCAGGGATCCGCCCGCAATCACCCACCACATACTGTTGATGTTGTAATACGCTGTTCCGCGCAAATAACGCCCGCAATCACCTCGAAACCAGACAGTCTGGCCGTGGTCGAGCAAGTGACCGTCGGCGGACTTGCGGTTGTAGTCGCCGCTCCATGTAGGGCGTCCGAGTTCTTTGACTGTATGCCAGCTTTCCGCGTAGTCCTTCTGGATTCTCTCCATGGGGGAAAGACCAGTCTTGTCCCGGAAGGAAACCGAAACTGGGGCAAGCTTTTCAAGCCAAGCTAGCAGGCGACGAAATTCCAGTCGCGTGCGCTGACGGTCGAGATACGGCATACGCTTCAACTTATCGAACTCGTAACGCGGTCCGTTGCTGTTGGTGCCGGGTGTCGCCGCCTCAGACCAAAATTCCAGTTCAATGCAGCGTCCGCAGATCTTGATTTCAGCGCGCAACTGACCTTTCGCGGCAATTCGATAGCTTTTTGAAATGCGCCGATGATGCTTGTAGACCTGCGGATCCGCCGTTACTCGCCATCCTCGTTTCTGAAAGCTTTTCAGGATCGGCTGAAAAACTTCCTCATTAAATGTCGAGTCTTGGGCTTTATCCTGCCAGATGCCAAAATGACTATCGTGGATGTTGATGCTGATCGGAGCGCGGGTCATGCGGCTTCTCCAGATAGATTGCCTGCGATCAGCTGCTGCCTGACTTTTTCCGCGAATTTCGCATCAGCTCTGGACGGCATCAGCAGATAGAAGCCGTCGGCTTCACCTGTCACGATTGCGGTATCGACATCGCTTGGAATGTGCAGTGTGAGCTTGTCGCCCTGCACGAGCTGACCGACTTTGATCAGATAGTCGGTTGCATAGCTCGGCTTGAAGTCGAGGACCGCTGAGCCGTCCAGAACCGGCATGCGCTCCACGGCCTCATAATGCTCTTGGTTCGTGCCTGCCAGGTGCAGCATTCCACCTGTCGTGATGAGATGGATAAACGTGTGGTTGCCAACCAAGCTAAGAGCGCCTTTCATCCGACGCACGGAAGCGACCAACGTTTTGCTGTCGACTGATACTGGCGCGTGCTTATCAGTTATTTCATGAGGAAGTCGTTTCCAGTCTGGGAAAGTGCCGTCGATCAGGCGCGAAAGAATCGATATGCCGGAATAATGGAAAGCGATCCTGTCGTTGTTCGATAACTCGATCCGGTCAGGTGACGGCAGATTGGCTACGCGTTTGGCGGTGGCGCTTGGAATGATGCGCCCTACCAGTTCCTTGCCGAAAACGCCATGTGGATGCGCTGCCAGAATGTGGCCATTGGTGCCGACCGCGACTGGCACACCATGGGTGTCCTCAGACAGGCAAACCCCGTTAAGATAATATCGGGTTTCCTCCGTGCTGACCGCTGGAAGTGCGAACCGAAGTGCCTGTGTGAACTTCTTTGGAATATCTGCGTAGGAGCGTTCAGCTTTGAAGCTGAACTCCGGGAACTCGCTGACATCCATGGATGGAAGAAAATAAGATCCGCCATCAAACGACAAGGCAATGCCGCCTTTACGCGAGCGCAATGTAATTTGGGTGTCGGCTCTCAGGCTGTTGGCTATCGCCTGCAATTCCCTATACGGCGCGAGTGCTGCCCCATAGGCTTCCATGGCTGGAACCTTTGCTTTTATGCAAACGTCCAGATCGGTTGCCGTAATCTCGCCGTCCTGAAACCTAACCATGCTCAGGACGGGAAAATGAGCGCGCGGAAACGCGGTCAGTTGAAGTGCAGATCGCAGAGATGCGACATTAGTGGTCAGCAAAAATTCCGGGTTTCCCAGATTGTCTGGTTTGACCAATGCGGAAGGTGTTTCAGTCATGGCTTTCCCTCTCGCGGGCTAATTTGAATTGATAAATCAATCGGTTTGCCGCCAATCGCGGCATTGCCTCGCGCCTCTCCGGCACGGTTACTGTGGTGATGAGTGATGCGACCGCTGCCAGAAGGCCCTCGGTCAAGCCGTCCAAAGCGTCCTCAGCAGACGCGCCAGATGTGCGGATCTCGCGCCACTGGTTGAAGATCGTATCGAGAACGGCATCGCGGGTTTCGTCCGCTATGGCCTGCCGTTCTCCCTGATCTGACCAACGGGCCATAAAATTGGGTCGATCAGCCGAAAATTCGCGATGCCAGAATGGCTGCGCAGGCGACGCACGCAATCAGAGTAGACAGAACGATCATGTAATTCAGGTCGCTGTCTTCGGTCTGATATGCCGTCGGCAAGTGAAAGCCGCCTGTTTCGGTTTTAAACTCGTGATTATCCTGCATGGTTACGCATCCTTACCGGTGAGTATGGGCATCGGGTTCTCGCTCGGCTCGAAAAATCGGCACGACAACGCGCGATGCGGGATGGCTCGCTTTGCTTTGTTGAGGATGGGTTTGAGGCAGTAGGCGTCTTTCGGCTCGCCCGGAAACAGCTTGTGCTTTCTGCCATTCCGCTTGGGGGGGGCAAACTTTTCGACATAGTTGCCGTGTTCATCCTTGATGAACTTTGTTTTTCCCCAGTGCTTGCACTGGCGGCAGGTCGTCCCTTCCGGTCCCGTTCCGGCGATATGCGCCTGTCCGAGATATGTATTCCGAATGGGGCAATCGAAATCCGCTGCCGTCATGTGTGGGCTGATATTGAAATGCTCTGCCATCTTACACCCCGGTCGATTCATGTGGGCGGGCGCAACCGATCCTTGCGAAAGGCTTGCACTTTCCCGCTGTGGGAATGAATTTGCTTGGTAAATTGGTGGTGCCGACTCGCGGTGGGCGCGATTCGGCACCTACACCTAATCGTGGAAAGGAACACGACCAGATGAATGGGATGGAGCCATCACAATGGTACGCATCGAAGGACGGGAAACCGACGCCGCCACCGCCACCACGACCGACGCCGTCTCCACTGCCGGGCAAGGGTGGGCAAAGAGGCGATACAAACTTCGCACCGCCGCCACCGCCGCCCCGTCGGACGAAGTAGAGCGCCACAATCTCAGATTTGGGCTGCGCGAGCTGATCGCCTACCACGCTATGCGAGAGCAGGCCCTCGCTCGCCTTAACCGCTTCCTCACCGGATTGCAGGTGTTTCTCGGAACGAGCGCCATTGCTCTCATGACCAACATGCTTCCAATAAACCCGGCATGGCTGGTAGTGGCGTCGGCGCTGGCTGGCGTGGTTTTGCTGGTTGTCGATCCGGCGGGCGGCGCGCGAGACCATCGCGCGCTTCGCAGCCGGTATCACAACCTTCTCGCTGATGTCGAAGAATGCGATGGATCTGCTGAGGAGCTGCGATCGCTTCGGGCGAAAAAGGAGAGAGCGAATGCCGACTCGCCACCCTCTTATCGTGGCGTGCAAGCAATAGCCTTCAACGCCGCCGTTAACGCAACATATTCCGAAGCGGAAGCGTCTGAATATCGCTATGCGGTCGGTTTCTGGCGAAGGGCATTCGCCAACTGGTTCCCGATGAGGGGGTTCAAGTTTGAAATGGAAAATCCCAAGTGACGGGCGCAGCGGCGTTCGGTTTGGCAATTTACTATCGGGGTGCCATCTCATGACGGCACCTCGACCGCTGGCGTCTTGACGAGGGCAGGCAAGTGGGCATTGATTGAATCGCGTAACTTGGCTGCGCTTTCAAAGTCCAGAGCCTGCCGAGTGATTGCTCCTGTCGCGTTCACGAAGGAAATCGAAACCAGTCCTTCGTTTTGCGAAGCGGTTGTACCGCGCCATTTCACCCGTGGGCCATAACGACGAATTCTGTCATCGATACCGTCGCCGTGCTGATTTGGAACGAAGACATATCCCTGTGGAAGGAGTTCCTCTCGCAGTGAAGATCCCTCCATCTGCAAAAGAACGCGGTTCGTGATCTCTGCAAAGGTTGGCTGTTTTCTCACGCCAAAGAACTGGGCGATCTTGCGCAGTCGACAAGAAATCTTGCCCTGGCTGGGATCGCTATTTTCCTTATCCTCTACAGATTGCCTTGCTGACATTTGTCCTCTCCTCTTCAAACCGGAGAGCCGACCGCGCCTTCTACTCAAACCCGATCCGGCGCGGTCAGCTTTCCGTTGGGGGTGAGTCGATAATTGCGATAATCGCAAATTTTTGTCAAACTAAAAATTGCGAACATCGCAAATTATCAAATGTGAGATAATCGCGATCATCGCAACTAGCGCTTTTGCGATTCGCTGTGTGTATCTGTGGATAGTAAATTTATTCTTGTTTTGTTCTTTTTATTCCAGCATCATTCACAGGGAAAAGGGTGTGAGGTGGGTATAAATGAGTGATGGTGTGCTGGAATGCTGGAGGCTTCTCACTGATGAGGAAAAACGTGCTCTTATGTTCGTTTTGACTCAGTCAGGAATTTTAAATAGCGTTTCAAATCAGCCTTTGTCTCATCATCAGCCGCATTGTAAGCCTGAAGAAACTCATCGTCGTTGAATGACATTGTGTCGGCAATGCCGGGAGGTGGCGAACCAAAAAATTCGCTTATCTTTACAAGCTCTTCCGCGTGAATAATTCGCACTTCTTTATTTGGCGCTAAGTTAAGCATTCTCGTAATGGCATCAGGTCTAACGCCCAGATGTGCCGCCAGTTTGCTTTTAGATCCATGCCCGCGCGCCTTGAGCTCGCCGATGATCCATTCTTTGATGCGCTTCTGAATATCCATGCTTTAATATTTGCGATAGTCGCGATTATTTCTATCGCGAAGATCGCAAAATCCCTCTTGACTTAAAATTGCGAAGATCGCAAATATCCATGTTATGGACATGGAACCTGCAAGAACGATTATTGATTATCTCGGTGGAGCGAAGGCGGTGGCCGCTATCGTTGGCAAGCACCCGTCACGAATCTATCGTTGGGCATATCCATCTTCGAAGCGTGAAGGTTGCGATGGCATCATTCCGCTTAGAGATCAGCAGAAGATTCTTGAGTATTGCCGGGGTGCTGGCGTTGACATTGTTCGGGAAGACTTCTTTTGCGCTGATCGTATTTCGAACATTACAAGCACAAATCTTGAAGAGAATTCGCCCGTCAGTTCCTCTGCGGGTGATGCTGGAGCGTCCCTGCCGCCCTCGGACGCTCCAGCTTCTTTGTCGCAGGATAGAGCAGCGGTAGCTCAGTTGGTTCATACCCAACAGGTCGCGGGTTCGAATCCCGCTCCTGCAACCGGTTTCCAATCGCCTGATATCTTCCCATCGGGCGTAAGAGCCGGGGCGCGCCGTAAGGACGACGCCGGACGCGCCCCGGCATCCTCTGTTCTGGGGAGTGCGGTGTAATGACTTCATCGGTCGTTTCCTCAGCCTGTGGGCCACCTGGTTAATCTGATTTCTCAGTCGTACCGGCTGGGCTGACCAACTTCATCGAATCCTTTGACGAACTTTTTTCCTTGAAATTTTCAGGGGTGTTTCCGTGCGCACTATTTCCGAGCAAGAACAGCGTTCCCTCAAGTCTGCTACCGATGGCGCATACATGCTGTCAGGCGGCATTTCCTGCATCGTGCCCTTTACTCGTGTCGGCGTATCGACGCTTTCCAAGTACGCATCGTTTGGCGAAGAACATGCCGACAGCTTCATGCCGATTGATGTCGCGGTCGAGGTCGACCGGCGCGCGCAAACACCGACGATCATAAAGGCCGCAGCCGGATTGCTCGGATATGAACTTGTCCCGGCAACATCCGGGGCCATGAAAGCACCCGACAACAAGCCCCTTACGGAAATGGATGCTCATCGCGTCATGTCCGAGGCGATGGATGTTTCGAAATCCATCGTTACGGCGCTGGAAGATGGCCGCATTGACGCGGGTGAAAAACGGGAAATCACCAAGGAAGTACGCGAGGCGATCCGAGCGCTGGAGGACGTATTGCTGCGTCTGGAGGCAGGAAAATGACCGCTGTTTCCTCACTCGTCGAGCAATGGCTGGCTGCAAATGGCGGGCCTCGTCGCTTCGAATGCGGCGTCAGATCCGGTTTTGATGCCACGCAATATGAACTGCAAAGGTTTGGCGTCGAGGTTCGGCGCAAGGGCAATCGCTTTGCCGTAAAGCGTGTGGATGGACGCTGGCAGGTCTTGGGCTGGGAAAAGCTGGCCGAGCTGCGCGACGATTTTCGCAAACTGCACGGCAGGGAACCGCTTCGGCGGATCGGCCCATGATCGCCCGTTTCCAGCCGCGCGAGGTCGCGCTGATCGTCTGTGCCGCGTTGGTTGCTGAGTCACCAGTCGCGGCTTTTCTCATCTTCTTTCTGTTTCTTGCGGGGCGGTGACATGAATGCGCTAGTACCTGAAATGATCCGGATATCCGATATCGACACTGGCAAGCGCCTGCGCGATGTAGATCCCGCGAAAGTCGAGGCGTTGAAGCCATCTTTTGCAGAACTGGGCTTACGGACGCCGATCACAGTCCGGGCAAATGACAGCAAGCGCAAGGGCGCGTCGCCTTACATTCTGTCGGCGGGTGCCCACCGGCTGGCTGCTGCGCTTGCCATAGGCTGGAAGGAAATCCCGGCCTTTGTGCGAAAGGAAAGCGCGCTCGATGCCGAGCTTTGGGAGATCGACGAGAATCTTGCCCGTGCCGAGCTGACGCCAGCTGATCGCGCCATGTTCGTTTTCCGCCGCAAGGAACTTTACCTCCTGAAATACCCGGAAACAGGGCACGGTGGCGACCGAAAATCAAGCGGCCAAGTTGGCCACTTGGTCGACCGGGCAGAGCGTAAGAGTTTCGTTGCTGCCACGGCAGAGCTGACGGGAAAGCCGGAGCGAAGCATTCGACGCGACGCCGAGCGCGGTGAAAAGATCTGCAAGGCTGCGCTCGACAAGCTGCGGGGCACCCGGCTCGATAATGGTGTGACGCTGGATCGCCTCAAGGCCTTGCCGTCGGACGTTGCGCAAATTGCTTGGGTCGAGGGTGCGCTGGCGGAAGAAAAGCGCATCAAAGTCGAGAACAAGAGCATTCGTGCGCAGCAACAAAAGGTGCGCCATGCCGTCCGGCTTACCGAAATGGCGCTGACTGCAGAGCGCGGCAAGGCGACGGCACCGGCAACGTTGGATCGGCTCTATCCGGTCTATTATGCAGATCCGGCATGGAAATTTCAGGTTCATTCGGAAGTGACAGGGCGCGAAAAGAGCGCCGAGAATCACTATCCGACGATGACCACTGACGAAATTATCGCCCAGATGGTGGAGCTGATCGGCGGCAGTCATCCTTCTGTACTGTTCCTCTGGGCGACGAATCCGATGTTGCCGGATTCGCTGCGGGTCATGCAGGCTTGCGGCTTCACCTATGTGCATCACTGGGTCTGGGACAAGGTCGATATCGGCACCGGCTATTGGGGCAGGGACCGACATGAACTGCTGCTGATCGGCAGGCGCGGCGAGGTGGCATGTCCATTGCCGGAAATGTTGCCGCCGACGGTTTATGTCGAAAAGAAAGGCGAGCATTCCGCCAAGCCGGAATATTTCGCCGAACAGATCGAGAAATTTTATCCGGATCTCCCAAAGCTGGAATTGAACGCGCGCCGCAAGCGCCCCGGCTGGGATGTATGGGGATATGAAGTCGATGGGAGGGCTGAATAATGCCCGCTTATCGATCCTCTGCAGAGGGTGAAATTCGTGACGCTGTTGTGACCTTTCTGCGCCAGCATCGACCAGAGGCGCGCATCATCCACGAAATTAATGCCTCTTTTGGCGGAAACCGCATTGATGTGATGGCAGTAGACCGTGCTGAAATCATCGCGGTTGAAATCAAGTCGGCCAAAGACAAGCTTGATCGGCTCGATAGCCAGATGAAAGCAATGAAGCGGGTTGCGCACCATGCGCTCGCCGTCTTGCATGAAAAATTCCTTGTTGTAAGGCCGTCGAACAAGTCTACCGCCCATTTTGAGCGCGACGGTGCGTATTACCGATACGACCGCCCCGAAGGGTTTGAAAATGACCGCGATGTTTGGATTTTCCCGCAAAAACCGCGCGCCCTGAATCCGGGTTACGACTGGTTGGCGAAGTGGCCGGAACCGAATTTGCAGCCATTCACCGCACTGCCCGAAACGGCGCTGCAAATCTTGTGGCACGAAGAATTGCGCGACCTGTGCAACCTGCTGTCAATTCCGACCGGAAAGCGCCCCACGAACGCGAGCATGATTAATTCGCTGCGCTGGCTCGCCACCGGGCGAGACATTACGCGTGGAATATGCTGGTCGCTGCGCGCCCGTGAATGCATCGAAGCCGATCCGGCCATCATAGAGGGGTGGGCGGCATGAACACGTCATCTGGCGATAGCTTTTTCACGGGGAAGAATTTCTACGATGAAGGGATCAGCAAATTTGATCCCAATCATTGCGAACTGTTGATCGAAGCCGGCGTGCGTCGCCTGTCGCAAGGGCGCGGGCCGGTTTACGCCGCAACCCGACTCCAGCGCCTGGCTGACATTTGCGCCGGCGTCCACGTGCTGCCAATCGAGCATTGGAACAGGAAGCCAGGGAAAACCGAGGAAGCGCCAGCGCCCGCCGTAAAGCCAGAAAAGCCAAGCCGCTATCTGTTACGCGCTGTAGCCTTTGCCGCGTTCGGCGCTGGCTGGCTCGCTTGCCTCGCGTTCATGACCGTCATTGATATTGCGAGGCTGGCGCTATGACCCTCGCCCACATCGTTTCCGTTTCCGGTGGCAAGGACAGCGTTGCCACATATCTCCGGGCCATGGAGCGCGGACTGCCATTCATGGCGGTGTTTGCCGACACGGGCAATGAGCACGAATGGACCTACGATTTTGTGCGCGCCCTGCCGGAGAAAACAGGCGGGCCGGAAATCCGGTGGGTGAAGGCCGATTTCTCTGTCCGTATCGCCAAGAAGCGCGATTATATCGCCAAGCATTGGCCGCTTGAGGGTATTTCCCAATCGCTTGTGGATCGCGCCTGCGCGCTGTTACACCCCACCGGCAATCCGTTCATTGACCTCTGCCTCTGGAAAACCCGGTTCCCTTCGGCCAAAACCCGTTTCTGTACCGACGAATTGAAAATCGTCCCAATCTTCGGGGTTCAGCGTCCATTGCTGGAAGCTGGCAGGACCGTTGTTTCATGGCAGGGTGTCCGCGCGGAAGAAAGCCTAGCTCGTCGATATCTGCCGCGATTACAACGCATGGAAGCGGTTCCACATTCAATGCCCGCCGCAGTGCGTCGTGAAGGTGAGAATTGGAGCGCCTACGCCTATCGCCCGCTTATCGACTGGTCCACAGACGATGTTTTCTCCTACCACCGCCGACACGGCATATCATGGAATCCCTTGTACGATGCCGGAATGACCCGCGTGGGGTGCATGCCCTGCGTCATGTGCCGCAAAGACGAACTACGCGCTATTGCACAACGCTTTCCTGACCATATCGACCGCATCGCGGAATGGGAAGCAATTGTCAGTAACGTGAGCAAGAAAGGCAACTCCACCTTTTTCAATGTCTGCGACGATCCGGTGCTGGCCGAAGAATGGGACAGCCCGGAGTTCGATTGGTCGCTTGCTCGCTTCGGTATTCGCCAGCGTGTCGAATGGTCGAAAACCAGCCGAGGCGGGCGCCAGTATGATGCATTTCTCGACGCGACCGAGAATTTTGGAACAGCTTGTTCCGCCTGGGGTGCCTGCGAATGACCCAGTTCCACCCCGACGAGATTTTCACGATCGGCGAAGCTTGCCAGCGCATTTTGAAAGACGCGTGCACGCCAGCGCATTTGCGCAATGAGCACAAAGCCGGACGCCTGACGCTGTTCAAAATCGGCAAGCGCTACTGTGTCACCCCCGCCATGCTGAATGACTGGTTGAAGCTATGCCTAAGAACGCGCTCCCGCCTCGCCTCTACCTCAACAAGCGTGAAGGTGTCTGGATCATCCGAGATCGATCATACGCAAAGCGCACTGGATGCCTTGAGCATGAACGTGAGCAAGCTGAAAAAGCCCTCGCGGAATACATCGCGCTCAAGCACTCCAACCCAGTCGAAACCAAACGGGCGGACCGGATCGTGATAGCGCAAGTCCTGCTCACCTATTCGCAAGAGCACCTGCCGGAAACGGCGGCTCCGCGCTCGACGGCCTATGGCCTGACGGCACTTTCCAAATGGTGGGGCCGGAAACTTCTTTCCGAAATCACGAAACAAACGTGCCGGGACTATGAAACCCA
>Ga0180221_1001658_pt1 | contig 14301 bp, 13 predicted proteins | sample eDN5th37CKraftMG_FD_151339 | JGI IMG/M metagenome (GOLD analysis project Ga0180221, IMG submission 151339) | Enriched Miracle-Growth compost microbial communities from Emeryville, California, USA - eDNA 5th pass 37_C Kraft MG (version 2) (version 2) ...
GCCGCGCTGAGCGGCGTCGTCAAGGAGAAGGCGCTGGACCGGGGCGGCCTGGACGTGCTGGTCGACGACACCGAGCTGTACGGGTCGTTCGCCTACGGCACCTACCTGCTGCGCGACGACGTCATCGCCAAGAACCGCGACGCCGTCGACGACTTCGTGCAGGGCACCGCCCGCGCGATCCGCTGGGCCCAGAGCACGCCCGTCGACGAGGTGCGCGACCGGTTCACGTCGATCATCGAGGAGCGCGGGCGCACCGGCGAGACCACCGACCTGGTGCCGTACTGGAAGTCGTCGTCGCTCCCCACGCCCGGGGGCGTGATCCAGGAGAAGGAGATCTCCGTCTGGGTCGACTGGCTGGAGAACGACGGCCAGGTCGACGCCGGCGCCCTGCAGGTCGAGGACCTGTACACCAACGAGTTCAACCCCTACGCCAACGGCACGTTCGCCCCGGACGCCGGGCCCGACGGCGAGGAGGCGGCGTCATGACCGCGCTCACCGAACGACCGGTGGACGCCGGGGTGGCCGCCGGCCCGCCGCGGCTGCGGTTCGACGCCGTGCGCAAGGAGTTCGCCGTCCGCGGCACGGGCACGACGCTCGTCGCGCTCCAGGAGCTGACGCTCGACGTGGCCGCGGGGGAGCTGGTGACGCTCGTCGGCCCGTCGGGGTGCGGCAAGTCGACGCTGCTCGACCTCGTCACGGGGCTGTCCGAGCCGACCGGCGGGCGCATCCTGCTGGACGGCCACCCCGTCACCGGGCCGGGGCTCGACCGCGGCATCGTCTTCCAGCAGTACGCGCTGCTGCCGTGGCGCACGGCGCAGGCGAACGTCGAGCTAGGACTGGAGGCGCGTCGCCTGCCCAGGGCGGAGCGCCGCCGGATCGCCCGCGAGCACCTGGAGCTGGTGGGCCTCGCCGGGTTCGAGGACCGCTACCCGCACGAGCTCTCCGGGGGCATGAAGCAGCGCGTCGCCATCGCGCGCAGCCTCGCGTTCGATCCCGAGGTGCTGCTCATGGACGAACCGTTCGCCGCCCTCGACGCCCAGACCCGCGAGACGCTGCAGGACGAGCTCCTGCGGATCTGGCGGGCCACGGGCAAGACGATCGTGTTCATCACGCACGGGATCGAGGAGGCCGTGTACCTCGGGCAGCGGGTCGTGGTCCTCACGCCCAGGCCGGGCCGGGTGCGGGCGGTGCTCGACGTCGACCTGCCGGGACGCGGCGAGCCCGACCGGGACGTGCGGTCCGACCCCGCGTTCGTGGCGATGCGCCACCGCGTGTGGGACGCCCTGCACCACGCCGGGGCGGCAGCGTCGACGGGGGAGGTGGCCCCGTGACCGCCGTCGCGGAGGCGTCGCAGCAGCGGGCGCGCGCCGCGGCCCGCGCGAGGCGGACGGCCTCGGTCGTGCTGCGCTCGTCCGTCGCCCTCCTGGTCTTCCTCGCCGTCTGGGAGGCGGCGCCGCGGCTCGGGCTCGCCGACCCCGTGTTCCTGCCGCCCTTCAGCACCGTCCTCGCCACGTTCGTCGGCCTGCTCGCGGACGGCACGATCGGGCTCCAGGTCGGCACGAGCCTCGCCCGCGCCGGCGCCGGGTTCGCGATCGCGGTCGTGGTGGCGATCCCCTTGGGGTTCGTCATCGGGTGGTACGCCCGGGCCGCGCAGTACCTCAGCCCGTTCTTCGAGCTCTTCCGCAACACCGCGGCGCTCGCGCTGCTGCCGGTGTTCATCCTCGTCCTGGGGATCGGGGAGACGTCGAAGATCGCGATCGTCGTCTACGCCTGCTTCTTCCCGATCCTGCTCAGCACCATCACCGGGGTGCGGACCGTGGACCCGCTGCTGGTGCGCTCGGCCCGGTCGCTCGGCCTCGGCAGCGCGGCGCTGTTCGTCAAGGTGGTGCTGCCGTCGGCCGTCCCGACGATCTTCACCGGCGTCCGCATGGCCGCCACCTCGTCGATCCTCGTGCTCATCGCCGCCGAGATGGTCGGGGCGAAGGCCGGGCTCGGCTTCTACATCACGTACACGCAGTTCAACTTCCAGATCCCGGAGATGTACGCCGGGATCGTGACGATCGCCCTCGTCGGGGTGGCCGTGAATGCCGGGCTCGTGCTGCTCGAGCGCCGGCTCATGCGCTGGCGCGCCGCCTGACGCGCCGCCCGCCCCTCCTGTCACCCGTTCTCCCGTTCGAAAGGCGGAGCCATGCCTTCTGCGCCCTCCCGCAGCCTGACCCTCAACCTCTTCCTGCACCACGTCGGCCACCACGAGGCCGCCTGGCGGCACGCGTCGACCCGGCCCGACGAGCTCTTCAAGCCCGACTACTACGTGCGCCTCGCGCAGCAGGCGGAGGCGGCCAAGCTCGACGCCGTCTTCTTCGCGGACGGCCCGGCGCTGCACGGCGGCGTCGAGCACAACGCCGTCGGCACGCTGGAGCCGATCCTCACGCTGGCGACCATCGCCGCCCACACGCGGCGGATCGGCCTCGTCGCGACGGCGTCCACCACGTACTACGAGCCCTACAACCTGGCCCGCCTGTTCGGCACGCTCGACCACCTGAGCGGCGGCCGCGCGGGGTGGAACATCGTCACCACGTCGTCCGCGCAGGCGTCGGCGAACTTCGGCCTCGACGCCCACCCGGACCCCGCCGTCCGGTACGCCCGCGCCGAGGAGTTCCTGCAGGCGATCACGCGGCTGTGGGACTCCTGGGAGGCCGACGCCGTCCTGGTCGACCGCGAGGCGGGCCGGTACGCCGACCCGTCGCGCATCCACCCCGCCGCGTTCGCGGGCGAGCACCTGAGCGTCGCCGGCCCGCTGAACCTGGCGCGCTCGCCGCAGGGCCGGCCGGTCCTCGTGCAGGCCGGGGCGTCCAACGCCGGCCGGGAGTTCGCCTCCCGGTGGGCGGAGGCGATCTTCACCGCGCACCAGCGGCTCGAGGACGCGCAGGCGTTCTACGCCGACCTCAAGCAGGGGGCGCGCCGCCACGGCCGGGACCCCGGGCAGGTGAAGATCCTGCCCGGCATCAGCCCCTTCATCGGGTCCACCGAGGCTGAGGCGCGGGCGCTGGAACGCGAGCTCAACGAGCTCACCGTGCCCGCGTACGGCCTGCAGCAGCTCGCCGGGCAGACCGGGGCCGACCTGTCCGGGCTGGACCTGGACGCCCCCGTGCCGCCGGAGCTCTTCGCCGACGCCGGGGACGTCACGGACAACTCCCGGTCCCGGTTCCAGGTCGTGGCCGGCATCGTGCAGCGTGAGCGCCCCACGCTGCGCGGCCTGCTGCACCGCCTGGCCGGCGCGCGCGGGCACCGCGTGGTGGCCGGCACGCCCGACCAGATCGCCGACACGATCACCGAGTGGTTCACGCAGGGCGCGGCGGACGGGTTCAACGTCATGCCGCCGGCCCTCCCGGCAGGCCTCGAGGCGTTCACCGAACACGTGGTGCCGATCCTGCAGCGGCGCGGGCTGTTCCGCACCGAGTACACCGGCCGGACGCTGCGCGACCACCTGGGGCTCGCGGAGCCCGAGAACCGGTATACCGCCGAGCGGCGCGCCGCCCGCGACGACGGCGCCGGCCGGGTGGTGGCCGAGCCGGTGCTGGAGGGCGCGCGATGACGGCCCTCGCGGGGCGCACGACCGCCCGGTCGGCCGCGCCGATCACCGCCGACGAGTTCCGCTCCGTCTTCCGCGGCCACCCGGCGGGCGTCGCCGTCGTGGCGCTGCGCGACGGCGACCGGCGGGTCGGGTTCACGGCCACGTCCGTGATCTCCGTGTCCGCGGACCCGCCGCTGCTCGCGTTCTCGATGGCGACGGCCTCCTCGTCGTGGCCCGCCGTCGCGCGCGCGAGCACCCTGGCGGTCAGCTTCCTCGCCCACGACCAGGCCGAACTGTCCGCCCGGTTCGCGACCAGCGGCATCGACCGGTTCGCGGACGGCGGCTGGCGCGACCTCGACACGGGCGAGCCCGTGATCGACGGCGCGGCCGCATGGGTCCGGGCGCGGATCGTGCAGCGGACGCCGGTCGGGTCGAGCCACCTCGTCACCCTGGAGGCGCTGCGCCGCCACGTGGAGCCCGGCGCCGGTCCGCTGGTCTTCCACGACCGCGGCTACCACCGGCTGGGGGCCGACGGCAGGCTCTGACGCGCGCACGCCGGGCACCACGGGTGGAATGGGCACATGGATCGCGCCCGGGCGCTCTCCGACGCGCCGACCCCGTGGGCCTCGCCGCCGCAGGAGGTGCTCGCCGCGCTGCGCACCGACGACGGCGGGCTGAGCGCCGCGGACGCTGCGGCGAGGCTCGCGGAGGTGGGCCCGAACCGGCTGCCCCCGCCGGAGAAGGACCCGTGGTGGAAGCGGGTGCTCGTCCACTTCGACGACGTGCTCATCTACATCCTCCTGGTCTCCGCCGTCCTCAAGGCGATCCTCGGGGACTGGGTCGACTTCACCGTGATCCTCCTGGTCGCGGTCGTGAACGCGGCGATCGGCCTCGTCCAGGAGGGGCGCGCCGAGAGCGCCCTCGACGGCATCCGCCAGATGCTGTCGGTGCACGCCGAGGCCCGGCGGGACGGTGCCTGGGCCACGGTGGACGCGGACGACGTGGTGCCGGGCGACGTCGTGCGCGTGCGCTCCGGCGACCGGGTGCCGGCGGACGTGCGGCTGCTTCGAGCCAGCAACCTGCGGGTCGAGGAGTCGGCGCTCACGGGCGAGTCGGTCGCGGCGAGCAAGCGGGTCGAGGCGGTGGACGCGGACGCCGGGGTGGGCGACCGCACCAGCATGCTGTTCTCCGGCACGCTGGTGGCCGCCGGCCAGGGCGTCGGCGTCGTCACCGCCACCGGCGAGCGCACCGAGATCGGGCGCATCCAGACGATGATCTCCGAGGTCACGAGCCTCGAGACGCCCCTGACCAGGCAGCTCGACCGGTTCGGCAAGGTGCTCGCGGTGCTCATCCTCGGCATGGCCGTCGTGATGGTGGTCATCGGGCGGGTGGTGCACGACTTCTCCGTGCCCGAGCTGGTCTCGGCGTCCATCGGCTTCGCCGTCGCCGCGGTGCCGGAAGGCCTGCCGGCACTCGTGACGATCACCCTGGCGCTCGGCGTGCAGCAGATGGCGCGCCGCCGCGCCATCACGCGCAAGCTGCCCGCCGTGGAGACGCTCGGGTCCGTCACGACGATCTGCTCGGACAAGACGGGCACGCTCACGAAGAACGAGATGACGGCGCGCACCGTGTGCACCGCCGCGGGGGAGCACGAGGTCGTGGGGGCCGGCTACGACCCGCGGCCCGAGCGCCCGGAGCTGCTCGCCGGGCCCGACACCGCCGCCGTCGTGACCACGATGATGCTGTGCAACGACGCGCGGGTCGTGCCGGCGCAGGACGACGCGAGCGGCTGGCGGCTCGTCGGCGAGCCGACGGAGGGGGCGCTGCGCAGCCTCGGGATGAAGGCGGGCGTGGACACGGCGGGCTGGACGCGGGTGGACGTGGTGCCGTTCGAGTCCGAGAACAAGTTCATGGCGACCCTCGACCGGGGCCCTGACGGGGGCCTGGTGGTGCACCTCAAGGGGGCGCCCGACCGCGTGCTGGACCGCTGCAGCACGCAGACCGCGGCGGACGGCCGCAGGCAGCCGCTCGACCGCGCCTTCTGGGAGGCGCGGATCGACGAGATCGGCGGGCGCGGCCTGCGGGTGCTCGCCGCGGCCCGCCGCCGGGTCGACCCGTCCGCGGACCCGGCCTCCGCGCTGGCCGAGCTCGACGGACTGGAGCTGTGCGGCCTGGTCGGCATCGTCGACCCGCCCCGCCCCGAGGCGGTCGACGCCATCGCGCAGTGCCGCGCGGCCGGAGTCGCCGTCACGATGATCACCGGCGACCACGCCGGCACCGCCGTGGCGATCGGCCGCGAGATGGGCATCGTCCAGGACGACGCCGGCGCCGCCGTCCTCACCGGCCCGGAGCTGGAGATGATGTCCACCGATCAGCTGCGCGCCGTCGTGCGGGACGTCTCCGTGTACGCGCGCACCAGCCCGGAGCACAAGATCCGCATCGTGTCGGCGCTGCAGGCGCACGGCGAGGTGGTCGCGATGACGGGCGACGGCGTCAACGACGCGCCCGCGCTCACGCAGGCGGACGTCGGCGTCGCGATGGGCATCAAGGGCACCGAGGCCACCAAGGAGGCCGCCGAGGTGGTGCTCGCCGACGACAACTTCGCCACCATCGAGCGGGCCGTGGAGGAGGGGCGGCGGATCTACGACAACATCCGCAAGTCGGTGCTCTTCCTGCTGCCGACCAACGGCGCGCAGTCGCTGGTCATCCTGGTGGCCGTCCTGTTCGGCCTGGTGCTGCCCCTCGCGCCCGTGCAGGTGCTGTGGATCAACATGATCACCGCGGTGACGCTCTCGCTCGGGCTCGCGTACGAGCGGGCCGAGCCCGACGTCATGGCGCGGCCGCCGCGCGACCCGGCGGCGTCGATCCTCGACGCCGCGTTCGTGCGCCGCATCCTCGTGGTGTCGATGCTCATCGGCGGTGCCACGCTGCTGGTCTTCTACGCCGAGCGCGCGCAGGGCACGCCGCTCGCCGAAGCCCGGACGGCGGCGGTGACCATGCTGGCGCTCGGCCAGCTCGCGTACCTGTTCAACTGCCGGTTCCTGGACCGCTCGAGCCTCACGGTCGACGTGCTGCGCGGCAACCGGGTGGTGTGGGTCTCGGCAGTCGCGCTCGTCGGGCTGCAGTGCGTGTTCGTCTATGCGCCGTTCATGCACCTCTGGTTCGACTCGGCGCCGATCAGCGGCCTGGAGTGGGCGAAGACCGCCGGTCTCGCGCTCGTCGTCTTCGTCCTGGTCGAGGCGATCAAGGCGATCGGCCGGGCCCGGTCGCGTCGCGCACCGCGCGCCCTGCGCGTCCCGGGTTCCGCCGACCGGCCGGCGGTGCGCCCATGAGCCGCGCGTCGGAACGGCGGGAGCGCCGCAGGCGCCGCCGCGACGCGCTCAGCGCTGACGAGCGCGCCGACCGCCTCAAGGAGCGCGTGTACGTGACGTTCGCGGCGCTCGCCGTCGTCCTCGCGCTGCGCGGGCACGTCGAGGGGCTGGGGCCGGGCAGGGCGGCGGGGACGCTGGTCGTCACGGTGGGCGGCACGCTCCTGGCGGTGCTCGTCGCGGAGTTCCTCGCCCACGTGGTGGTGCACGGCGCGCTGCCCACCCGCGCGCAGGCGCGGCAGATGGCGGGGGTCGTGTCGGGGGCGGGCGGCGTGGTCGTGCTGCCGCTCGTCTTCCTGTGGCTCGCGGCGCGCGGGGTGTGGTCCGTGGCCGGCGCGCTCACCGGGTCGACGGTGGCCCTGGTGCTCAGCCTCGGCGTCGTCGCCTACGCCGCCGTGCGCCGCGTGGCCCTGCCGCCGTGGCAGAAGTGGATGCTGCTGCTCGCCGAGGTGGTGCTGGGCGTCGCGGTCGTCGCGGTCGAGGTCCTCGCCCACGGGTAGGTGCGGCCCGGGCGCGACGGTGCGACGATCGGCCGCAGCGTCACGGTGGCCGCCGCGGCGCCGTCCGCCGTCCACCGAAAGGGCTCTCATGACCACCGCTTCGCCCGCGCCGTCCGCCGCCCAGGGCCCCGCCCACGGCGTCCACTCGGAGGTGGGCCGGCTGCGCAAGGTGCTGGTGTGCTCGCCCGGCCTGGCCCACGAGCGCCTCACCCCGACCAACTCCGACGATCTGCTGTTCGACGACGTCATGTGGGTGGAGTCCGCCCAGCGCGACCACCTGGACTTCGTCAACAAGCTGACCAACCGGGGCGTGGAGGTCGTCGAGCTGCACGACCTGCTGGCGCAGACGATGGCGATCCCGTCGGCCCGCTCGTGGCTGATGGACCGCAAGGTGGTGCCCAACCGGGTGGGCCTCGGTCTCGTGGAGGGCACGCGTGCGTACCTGGACTCCCTCACCGAGCGGGAGCTGTCGCGCTTCCTCGTCGGCGGCCTGTCGACGCACGACCTGCCCGAGGACTACCGCAGCGACTACGTCAACCTGGCCCGCGAGTCCACCGGCACGCCCGAGTACCTGCTGCCACCGCTGCCCAACACCCTGTACACGCGGGACACGACCTGCTGGATCTACGGCGGCCTCACGCTCAACCCGCTGTACTGGCCGGCCCGCAAGGACGAGACGCTGCTGATGAAGGCGATCTACTCCTTCCACCCGGACTACGTCGGCTCCCGGGTGTGGTGGGGCGACCCGGAGCAGGACTGGGCGCAGGCGACGGTCGAGGGCGGCGACGTCATGCCCGTCGGCCAGGGCACCGTGCTCGTGGGCATGAGCGAACGGACGTCGCGGCAGGGCATCACGCAGTTCGCCAAGGCGTTGTTCGACGGCGGCGAGGTGACTCAGGTCGTCGTCGCGGGGATGCCGCGACTGCGCGCCGCGATGCACCTGGACACGGTGTTCACGTTTGCCGACCGTGACCTCGTCACCGTGCACCCGACGATCGTCGACGGCATCCACGCCTTCACGCTGCGCCCGTCCGACAAGGCGCCGGGCGTGGAGGTCACGGACGAGGGCTACACCCCGTTCGTCGACGTCGTCGCCCGGGCGCTCGGGCTGCCGAAGCTGCGGGTGGTCGAGACCGCGGGCGACGTCTACGCCTCCGAGCGGCAGCAGTGGGACTCGGGGAACAACGCCGTCGCCCTCGAGCCCGGCGTCGTCTTCACCTACGACCGCAACACGCTGACCAACGCCGCGCTGCGCCAGGCCGGCGTCGAGGTCATCACCATCGTCGGGGCCGAGCTCGGCCGCGGCCGCGGCGGCGGGCACTGCATGACCTGCCCGATCACACGCGACCCGCTGGACTGGTGAATCGGACGACGTTCCGTCCCGGCGGAATATCGGTGGCCCAGGTCACTGTTCGACGTGTCGTGAGCCTCCTGACCCGCGCCGCCGCCCTCCTCCACGAGCTCGACGTCCTCGAGGCCCTCGCGGCCGCGACCGCCGTCCAGGTGGTCGCCGCACGCGAACCCGGCCGGCCGTGGCGCGGCTGGATGGTGCAGCTGGGCCACGACCTGTACGTGCGGTCCGTCCCCGACGCCGGGCGGCGTGCCGGCGTCGGGCGGGCGCACCTCCAGCTCGACGGCACCCGCCAGCCCGTGATGCTGGCCGAGGTGGCCCCCGAGCTGCACGCGCTGCTCGACGACGCGTTCCGGGCGAAGTACGGCCGGTGTACGCCCGAGATCGGTGCCGTCACCTCCGACGTCGCGGCCGCGAGCACGTTCCGCGTCCGGCTGCGTCGTGCGACCTGGGGTGAGCGGATCGCCGAGGCCGTCGACACCGCCCTCTCCCGCCGCCCGCGGCGCCTGCAGGAGCCCTGCCCGAGCTGCTAGGCATGCCCGCCGGTCCGCGCGGCCCCCGGGACTGCTCGCCGACGCGCAGGGTGGTCGCGAGGTCCGCCCCGAACACCCGCCACCAGGGCCGACGCAGGCCTGTGGGCAACCGGTTGCCGGGCAAAGGCGTTGCCCGAGACCTCGGCGTCGGGCAGAGTCCGGCCATGACGATCCGCTACCCCCGCCCCCTGCGGCCCGGCGACACGATCGGCGTGACCGCGCCGTCGTCGGGCGTGCCGTCCCCGCTCCAGCGCCGGCTGCTGCACGCGGCGGACGTCGTGCGGGCGAAGGGTTACGACGTGCGGCTGGGGGAGACGCCGACGAGCGCGGGCGTCGTCAGCGGCCCCGCCGACCGGCGCGCGGCCGAGCTCACCGCCATGCTCACGGACCCGGCCGTGCGCGCCGTGGTGCCGCCGTGGGGCGGGGAGCTCGCGACCGACCTGCTGGGCCGCCTCGACTGGGACGCGCTCGCCGCCGACCCGACGTGGCTGGTCGGCTACTCCGACGCCTCGACGCTGCTGCTGCCGCTCACGCTGCGCACCGGCGTGGCAACGCTGCACGGGCAGAACCTCATGGACACCCCGTACGAGGTGCCGGACGGCCTGCTCGGCTGGTGGGAGGTGGCGGCCGCCCCGCAGGGCGAGGCTCTGGTGCAGCGGTCGCCGCGCCGTCACCGGTCGAGCGGCTGGGACGACTGGGAGGCGCACCCGGAGGCGAGCACCTGGTCCCTCGACGTCGAGGGCTCCTGGGTGCGGCTCGACTCGGGCGGCGGCGCGGGCGGCGACGGGCCCGTCGACGTCGGCGGCCGGCTGATCGGCGGCTGCGTGGAGACCGTCTCGCTGCTCGCGGGCACGCCCTACGGCGACGTGGCGGGGTTCGCGGCCGAGCACGCCCCGGAGGGCCTGGTCGTCTACCTCGACATCCTGGAGTGGGAGGCGCTCGAGGTCGCGCGAGCCCTGTGGGCGATGCGCCACGCGGGCTGGTTCGACGCGGCGAACGCCGTGCTGGTGAGCCGCACGCACGCCCCGGACTCTGACGGCTTCACCCAGCACGACGCCGTGCGCGACGCGCTCGGCGACCTCGGGATCCCGCTGCTCGCGGACGTCGAGTGCGGGCACGTGCCGCCGTACCTCGCCCTGGTCAACGGCGCGCTCGCGCGCGTGCAGCACGGGCCGGAGGCGTCGGTGCTCACCCAGCGCCTGGTGGCCTAGCCGCCCGCCGCCCGCTGCGCCAGGCCGGACAGCACGACGTCGAGCAGGCGGTCGAGCTCGGCGGCGGAGCCGAAGTCGGCCCAGCGGGGCGCGAGCGCGGCCATCGTGGGGTGGGTGTCGGCGTCGAACGCGGGGACGGCGGCCTGGCCGGCGGTCGTGCGCGCCAGCAGGTGGCCGTTGAGGAAGCCGAACAGCGCCATCGGCGCGTCGGCGACGACGCGGTCCGGCAGCCCCGCGCGGCGCATCGCGGCGACCAGCGACTCGAGGGCCGAGACTGCGACGGGTGACGTCTGCGCGCGCGTCGCCAGCAGCGGGAACACGTGCGGGTGGCGGTAGGCCAGGTCGCGGTAGGCGTGCGCGAGGCCGCGCGCGACGTCGCGCCAGTCGGCGTCGCCGTCGGCAGCGTCGTCGCCGGCGGGATCGGGAGCGGCGATCTCGCCGAGCACCGCCTCGGAGACGGCGTCGAGCAGAGCGGCCTTGCCCTTGACGTGGTGGTAGATCGACATGGGGTCGACGCCCAGCTCGTCCGCGAGCCGGCGGACGCCGAAGCGCTCCAGGCCGTCGCGGTCGACCAGGGCGACGGCCGCGGCGGCGATCCGGTCGCGGTCCAGCCCGGCTGCCGTCCCACGTGCGCGTCTCGCCATCGCCGTCCGTCCCTCCGCGAATCCCCTTGCAAAACCTACGGTGTAGAACATACCGTGCCGCAGACGACCTACAGCGTAGGTTTCCAGTCGCGCCCGCACCGGGCGCACCGAACGGAAGGGGTCCCCATGACGACCACCACGCAGGAGCGCCGGGCGCTCGCGGCGATGTCCGTGGGTCTCGGGCTCACCGTGCTCGTGACGATCGTGCCGTTCCTCGACGGCGCCACCCACCTGCTCGCCGACCACGTCGCGGCGAGCTATCCCTCCTACGACGCCGCGCAGGTGAGCACGGCCGTCACGACCTACCAGTACCTGCTGGCCGCCGTGGGCGGGCTCGGCGTGATCGCCTGGCTGTGGACGATCCGCGCCGTCCGCAAGGGCCGCCGGTGGGCGAAGGGCGCGGCGGCCGCCGTGCTCGCCCTGGCGCTCGTCGTCGCGGCGACCGCGCTGCTCACCCGCGACACCTCGGGCGACGTCGGCCTCGCTCCCGCGCTCGGCTGGGCCGGCGTCCTCCCGTGCGTGGCCGGGGCGGTCGCGGTCGTGCTGCTGTGGCGGGCGCCGCGGCGGGACGCCGTCAGCGCGGGAACGCGCGCGGCATGACCTCGCGGGCCGGGCCGGTGCGGTCGAGGAACCCGACCTCACCGGCCTGGAGCTCGCGAGCCGCGTCGACCAGGGCGGACAGGGCGTTCCACGCGAACGTGCCGCCGACGGAGATCCGCGCCACCCCGGCGCGGGCGAGCTCGTCGGGCGTCGGCCCGCCGGCGACGAGCAGCGCGTTGACGGGCCGGTCGACCTCTCGGCAGACGGTGGCGACGGCGTCCGCGTCGCGCAGGCCCGGCGCGTACAGGACGTCGGCGCCGGCCTCCTGGTAGGCCTGCAGCCGCGCGATCGTGTCGGCGAGGTCGTCGCGGCCGTAGAGGTGGTTCTCGCAGCGGGCCGTGAGCACCAGGTCGCCCGCGGCCTCGGCCGCCGCGGCCACCCGCTCGACGGCCAGGGCGCGGTCGTGGACGGGCTCGTCGTCGCGGCCCGTGGCGTCCTCGACCGAGCACCCGGCCAGCCCGGTGGCCCGGGCGGCGAAGACGGTGGCCGCGACCTCCGCGGGGGAGTCGCCGAAGCCGTCCTCCAGGTCGGCGCTCACCGGGACGTCGACGGCGTCCGCGACCGCGGCGGCGTGCGCGAGCGCCTCGTGGCGGGTGACGGCGCCGTCGGGCCGGCCGAGCGTCGCGGCGAACCCGCTGCTCGTGGTCGCGACGGCGGCGAAGCCGAGGGCCGCGAGGATCCGGGCCGACCCGGCGTCCCACGCGTTCGGCAGCAGCAGCGGGTCGCCGGGTCGGTGCAGGGCGAGGAGGTCGGCGCGCATGCCGGGCACGCTACCGACGGGAGCCGACACGCCTGGTGGCCGCGCGCCGGTATCAGCGCGCGCGTGGCGTCGCTCTGGAGGTGTAGGACGCCGCACGGCACCGTGCGGAGCCCTCAGACCGCGACCACGCGGCCCGGTGACCGGGGAGGGCGAGATGAGACGAGGGCTGGGTGCGCTGATCGTCCTGGTGGTGCTGGCCACGGGAGCGTGCGGCGGCGGGCCGGGGGACGACGGCGCCGCGACGCCTCCGGCGACGTCCGGCGCGACGCCGGCGGGCGACGACGAGCTCGAGGAACCGCTGGAGCAGGCGGGCGGCCAGGCCCAGGCCGACCTCCCCGGGCTGCTCATGGGCGGTGAGGAGTTCACGCTCGTCGGGGAGGCGTGGTGCGGCCTGGCGACGATCCAGTCGGCCGGCGTACCGCGCGGCGCAACCGTCACGGTCACCGAGGTGGCGGTGCGCACCGACGGCGCCACCCTGGCGGACGCGGACTGCGGCACGCCGTCGTGCGTGGGAGAGGTCCTCGACGCGGACGGCGCCTCCTGCTGGGTCGCCGTGCGGCCGCCGGGGCCCGGGACGGAGCTGGTCGACGTCGTGTTCGACGCGACCGCCTCGTGCAGCACCCAGGAGGTGTGCGACGAGCTCGCCGCGGGCGTGACGCTGGGGACCGTCTGGTCGATGTGCCACCCGCCCGGGGACGTCGCGTACGACTGCGACCCGGCGACCGACGAGCGGACCGAGGGACAGGGGCTGCCGTGACGCAGCAGCCGCCGCCGCGCGAGCCGAGCGCGCTGGCGCGCGTCTGGTCGGTGCTGGGCACGGTGGTGGCCCCGGCCACGTTCGTCACGGCGATCCTGTTCTACTTCGGCTACGTCACGACCCGGGCGCAGTACCTGTACTTCGGCGTGGACGTCGACCTGCTGGGGTACAGCACGCAGGAGTTCGTCATGCGCAGCCCCCAGCCGCTGCTCGTGCCGATGCTCGCGGTGCTGCTCGTGGGGGCCGGCACGGTGCTCGCGGACGCCGCGCTGCGACGTCGCCTCGCGGCCGCACCCGCGCCGGTGGCCCGCCGGTGGACGCTCGGGCTGACGGTCGGGGGAGCGGCGGTGCTCGCCGTCGGCGTCGCGCTGGTCGTGGCCTACCCGGCGCTGGGCGCGTGGGCCCCGTACCCGCTCGTGATCCCGCTGGTCATCGGGGCCGGGTCGGCGTGCCTCGCCTACGGCCTCACCTGGTCGCGCCGGCACGGCACCGCGCGTCCGGGCCCGCCGACGACGGGCTCCGACCCCGCGCGGACCGCCGTGCTGCTGCTGGTCCTCACGGTCGTCGCCGCGCTCTTCTGGGCCACCGGCACGGTGGCCGAGTGGACGGGGCGCGGCCAGGCCAAGGCGCTCGCGCGCGACCTGGGCAGCCTGCCCGCCGTCGTCGTGGACACGCCGCAGCGGCTGCAGGTGGGCGACCCGGCCGTGGCGGAGGAGGACCTCGACGCCGGGGACGGCGCGTACCGGTACCGCTACCGTGGCCTGCGGCTGCTGGTCGAGGGGGACGGGAACCTCTTCCTCGTCCCGGAGACGTGGTCGCCCCACGGGTCGACGCCCGCTGCGGCAGGATGTCGGCAGCAGCCGTGGACCGGACGCACGAAGGAGGCACGTCGACGTGAGCCGCGAGCGCTTCCCGCGCTGGGTCTACGCGAAGGGCACGGAACCCGACCCGCGGTTCTCGCTGGCCAACGAGCGCACCATCCTCGCCTGGCTCCGCACGGCCC
>Ga0180221_1001660_pt1 | contig 14273 bp, 10 predicted proteins | sample eDN5th37CKraftMG_FD_151339 | JGI IMG/M metagenome (GOLD analysis project Ga0180221, IMG submission 151339) | Enriched Miracle-Growth compost microbial communities from Emeryville, California, USA - eDNA 5th pass 37_C Kraft MG (version 2) (version 2) ...
ACCTTCGCGCTGGCCGCCGCCCTGGTGTTCCTGGTGCTGCTGATCCACCCGGCCTGGGAGTACGCCTATGAAGAGCGGATCATCGTCACGCCCGCCATGGAGATCAGCAACGCCTGGCGCGCCGCCGCGCTGCCGGTGGGCACGCTGCTGATGCTGCTGGTGTGTGTGGTGCGGCTGCTGCGCACCGAGCACACCCAGCACGTGGCGCCGGCCGTGCTGAGCGCGGTGGCGATCGCGCTGCTGTTCTGGCTGGCCGGGCCCTGGCTGATGACGCTGGGCAAGCTGAACCTGCTGATCTTCTTTGCCGGCGTGGTGGGAGCCTGCGTGTTCGCCGGGGTGCCGATCGCGTTCTCGTTCGCGCTGGCGACGTTCGGCTTCCTGGCGCTGACCACCCGCACGCCCATGCTGGTGATGGTGGGGCGGCTGGACGAGGGCATGTCGCATCTGATCCTGCTGGCGGTGCCGCTGTTCGTGCTGCTGGGCATGCTGATCGAGATGACCGGCATGGCGCGCGCCATGGTGCAGTTCCTGTCCAGCCTGCTGGGCCACGTGCGGGGCGGGCTGAACTACGTGCTGATCGGCGGCATGTACCTGGTGTCGGGCATTTCCGGTTCCAAGACGGCCGACATGGCGGCCATCGCGCCGGTGCTGCTGCCGGAAATGAAGCAGCGCGGCGCCAAGCCGGGCGACCTGATCGCGCTGCTCTCGACCACTGGCGCGCAGACCGAGACCATTCCGCCGTCCATCGTGCTGATCACCATCGGCTCGGTGACGGGCGTATCGATCTCGGCGCTGTTCACCGGCGGCATGCTGCCCGGCCTGGTGCTGGGGCTGGCGCTGTGCGTGATCGTGTGGTGGCGTTACCGCCACGAAGACCTGAGCGCCGTGCCGCGGCCCTCGCGCAAGCTGATCGGCAAGACCTTCGTCGTGGCGCTGCCCGCGCTGGCGCTGCCGTTCGTGATCCGCGCGGCGGTGGTGGAGGGCGTGGCGACCGCCACCGAGGTCTCGACCATCGGCATCGCCTATTCGGTGGTCGCCGGGCTGCTGTTGTACCGCAAGTTCGATTTCGCGCGGCTGCCCGGCATCCTGGTCGAGACCGCCACCCTGTCCGGCGCCATCCTGTTCATCATCGGCTGCGCCACGGCCATGGCCTGGGCCCTGACCCAGTCCGGCTTCGCGCACGACCTGGCCGAAGCCATGGCCGGCCTGCCCGGCGGCAAGTTCACCTTCATGGCGGTGTCGCTGGTGGCGTTCATCGTGCTGGGCAGCGTGCTGGAAGGCATTCCGGCCATCGTGCTGTTCGGCCCGCTGATGTTCCCCATCGCGCGCGAGCTGGGCATCCACGAGGTGCAGTACGCCATGGTCGTGATCCTGGCGATGGGGGTGGGCCTGTTCGCGCCGCCGTTCGGCGTGGGCTATTACGGCGCCTGCGCGGTCGGCAAGGTCGACCCGGACGAGGGCATCCGCCCGATCTGGGGCTACATGGCGGCGCTGCTGGTCGGCCTGGTCCTGGTGGCGGCGATTCCCTGGATTTCCATCGGTTTCCTCGACAACTGAGCTTTTTTCTCGCACTGGAGCATTTCATGAGCCGATTCCTCGGCCAGATCCGCCAGTTGGGCTATGTGGTGCCCGACATCGAGGCCGCCATGGCCTACTGGAGCAAGACCCTGGGCGTCGGCCCCTGGTTCTACAACCCGCGCGTGCCGATCGTGAATTATCGCTACGACGGCCAGCCGTACGAGCCGCACAATTCGGTGGCGCTGGCCAACTCCGGCTATGTGCAGGTCGAGCTGATCCAGACGCGCAACGACGTGCCGTCGATGTACCGCGACTTCCAGCAGGCGGGCCGCACCGGCCTGCAGCACGTGGCCTACTGGACCGAGGACTACGATGCCGACCTGCGGCGCCTGCTGGCCCAGGGCTTCAAGCCCAAGATGAGCGGCGAGGTTGGCGAGCGCGGCCGCTTCATCTATTTCGATACCGAATACCATCCCGGCACCGTGATCGAGCTGTCGGAGGTCTCGGGCCCGAAGGGCCGCATGTTCCGGCAGATCCGCGAAGCGGCGGAAAGCTGGGACGGCAGCGAGCCGGTGCGGCCGTTCCCGAGCCTGGGGGCGCAATGAGCGCCGCCGTCCAGCCGGCCGCGCCGAGGGAGGACGCGGCATGAGCGGCGAGCGCATCCTGGCGAGCTACCTGGTCGAGACGCCGCTGGACCCGGCGGCGGTGGCCGAGGTAATGGCCGGCGAGCAGTCGTGCGGCACCTTCACCCGCGTGGCGGGCGAGACCGATGCGCTGCGCGCCCGCGCGCGCGCCACGGTGGAGTCGGTTCAATTGCTGGACCAGGCCGTCCAGCCCAGCCTGCCCAACGCGCTGCTGGAACGCCGGCGCCAGGCCGGGCCGTGGCGCCGCGCCCGCGTCGAGATCGCGTTTCCGCCGGCCAACATCGGCGCCAACCTGCCGACGCTGGCCAGCACGGTGGCGGGCAACCTGTACGACCTGGGCGAAGTCACCGGCCTGCGCCTGGAAACCCTGCGCGTGCCGGCCGAGTACCGCGCCCGGTTCGATTTCCCGCGCGCCGGCATCGCCGGCACGCGCCGCGCCGCCGGCGTGCCGGCGGGAGCGCTGGTGGGCACCATCATCAAGCCCAATGTGGGCTTCTCGGCCGCCGAGACCGCGGAGCTGGTGGGGCGCCTGTGCGCCGCCGGCGTGGACTTCATCAAGGACGACGAAGTGTGCGCCGACCCCGCGCATGCGCCGCTGGCGCAGCGCGTCCCGGCCGTGATGCGGGTGGTGCGGGAGCACGCCGAGCGCACCGGCAAGCAGGTGATGGTGGCGTTCAATATCACCGACGAGACCGACGCGATGCGGCGCCACGCCGACCTGGTCGAGCGCGAGGGCGGCAGCTGCGTCATGGCCAGCCTGAATGCCTGCGGCTATTCCGCCATACAGAGCCTGCGCCGCCACACGCCGCTGGTCCTGCACGGCCACCGCAACGGTTTCGGCGCGCTGTCGCGCCATCCGCTGCTGGGCATCGGCTTCCAGGCCTACCAGACGCTGTGGCGCCTGGCGGGCGTGGACCACATGCACGTGCACGGCCTGCAGGGCAAGTTCTCGCAGCCCGACGAGGAAGTGGTCGCCGCCGCGCGCGACTGCTATACGCCGCTGGCGGCCGGGCAGGCGCGCGACGACACCGTGATGCCGGCTTTCTCCTCGGGCCAGTGGGCCGGCACGGTGCCGGCCACCTGGGCCGCGATTGGCCGCGACGACCTGCTGTTCATGGCGGGCGGCGGCATCCTGGCGCATCCCGACGGCGCGGCGGCCGGCGTCACCAGCATCCGCCAGGCCTGGCAGGCGGCGCGCGACGGCGTGGCGTTGGCCGACTACGCCCGCCAGGCGCCCGAGCTGGCGCGCGCGCTGGCTTTCTTCGGCGCCCGATGAGCGGCGGCGCGCCCCGCCTGGCGTACTACGGCGACGATTTCACCGGCGCGACCGACGCCCTGGCGACGGCCGCGCGCGCCGGGCTGCGCAGCCTGCTGTTCTTCGGCGTGCCGTCGGCCGCCCAGTTGCGGCGCGCCGGGCCGCTGGATTGCCTCGGCATCGCCGGCGCCACGCGCGCCATGGCGCCCGACGAGATGCGCGCGGCGCTGCGGCCGGTGGCGCGGTTTTTCGCGGCGCTGGGCGCGCGCGTGATTCATTACAAGGTGTGCTCCACTTTCGACAGCGCGCCGCAGGTCGGCAATATTGCCGTGGCGATGGAATGCCTGGGCGCGGCGGCGCGGCAACCCTGGCGCGCCATCGTCGGCGGCCAGCCCAGCCTGGGTCGCTATTGCCTGTTCGCGCAGCTCTATGCCGCGGCCGATGGTGAGATGCACCGCATCGACCGGCATCCCACCATGAGCCGGCATCCCGTCACGCCCATGCACGAGGCCGACTTGCGCCGGCACTTCGCCGCGCTGGGGGCCGGCCGGGTCGGCCTGGTGGACTACCGCAGCATCGCGCAAGGGCCGGACGCCGTGCGTGCGCGCATTGGCCAGCTGCTCGACGGCGGCATGGACAGCGCATTGTTCGATGTCGCCCGGCCCGCCGACCTGGCGGCCATCGGCGCGGTGCTGGCCGGAGCGGCCGCGGCACAGTCGCTGCTGGCCGTGGGCGCCAGCAGCGTGATCGAGGCGCTCGGCACGCAGTGGGGCGACGCGGCCGCCGCGCCGCCCGCCGCCCTGGCGCCGGCGCGCGGGCCGGTGCTGGTGCTGGCCGGCAGCCTGTCGCCCATGACGGCGCGCCAGATCGACGCCGCCGAGTCCTATCGCCGGCTGCGCTTCGATCCCGCGCGGCTGGCGGACGGCGACCCGGTTTACCAGGCGCAGGCCGTGGCCGCCATCGCGCAGGCCCTGCAGACCGGGCAGCATGTGCTGGCCTGTATCGACAACGCGCAGGGCCGGCCCAGCGCCGGCGTGCACAGCCAGGCCCTGGCCCGGGCCGGCGGCAGCCTGCTCGACCTGGTGCTGCGGCGCGCCCCGGTCGCGCGCCTGGGCGTGGCCGGCGGCGACAGCTCCAGCCTGGCCATGCAGGCGCTGGACGCCTGGGGGCTGTCGTACCTGACGCGCCTGGAGCCGGGCGTGGCGCTGTGCCGGCTGCACAGCGACGTGGCGGCGTTGGACGGCATGGAGGTCATGCTCAAGGGCGGCCAGATGGGCTCGGCGGATCTGTTCGAGCGGTTCGCGCGGGGCCAGCCGCAAGGCTGATGGCCGCGTCCGTCGCCTGCCAGCCGCCGCCCAGGCTCCGGAACACCGCCACGCGTTCGGCGCCGGCCCGCCGCTCGGCATCGGCCAATTGTGCGCGCGCGTCGATGAAGTCGCCCTGCGCCACCAGCACGTCCAGGTAGGTGATGGCGCCGGCCCGGTAGCGCTGCTCGGCCAGTTCCAGGGCCCGGCCGGCGCGCTCGCGCGCCTGCGCCAGTTCGTCGCGCTGCGCCAGCGCCGCGTCATAGGCGGCCAGCGCCTGCTCGGTTTCCTTCAGCGCGCGCAGGACCACCGCGTCGAACGCCGCCAGCGAGGCGTCGGCCTGGGCGCGCGCCTGGCGCACGCGGCTGCGCGCCGCGGCGATATTGGGGAACTCCCACGAGACCAGCGGACCCAGCGCGAACGACCAGGTGCGGCCGCCGCGCAACTGGTCGTTGCGCAGATAGTCGGCCGACGCGCCCAGGGTGATGCGCGGATACAGATCGGCGACCGCCACGCCGATGCGGGCGGTGTCGGCGGCCAGCGTGCGCTCGGCCTGGCGCAGGTCGGGCCGGCGCCGCAGCAGGGCGGCGCCGTCGCCAACCGGCAGCGCCGCCGCGGGCGCGGGCGCGCGGCGGCATTGCGCTGCCTCGGCGGGCGCCTCGACCGGCGGGCGCCCGGTCAGGGCGGCCAGTTCGAACAGCGCGGCCTGCCGTTGTCCATGCAGGGGCGGCACGGCCGCGCGGGCCCGCGCCGCGCTGGCGGCGGCGCGCTCGACATCCAGGCGTGCCGCCGCGCCGGCCTGCAGGCGTTGTTCGACCAGGCGCAGGTTGCGCGCGGCCAGCGCCGCCGACGCCTGCGCCACGTCGATGGCTTCGCCCAGCGCGCAGGCATCGACATAAGCGCGGGTCGTTTCGGCGGCCACGGCGACGCGCACCGCGTCGCGCGCCGCCGCCATGCTTTCGGCATCGTAATGGGCCGCCTCGATATCGCGCCGCACGCGGCCGTACAGGTCGACTTCGTACGTAATCTGCAGGCCGCCGCTGTACGACCACTGCGTGGGGGCCTGGCCGCTGCCCGACCAGGCGGTCTGGTCGCGTCCGTACTGCGCGCCGCCGCCGGCCTGGGTGGCCGGCCACTGGCCCGTGCGCGCTTCGTCGTAGACGGCGCGCGCGCGGGCCAGGTTGGCCTGCGCCTGGCGCAGGTCGGCGTTGGCGACGAAGGCCTGGCCGATCAGGGCCGTGAGCGCCGGGTCGTCGTACAGGCGCCACCAGTCGTCCGGCAGCGGCGCTTCCTGGAAGCGGGCGGACTGCGTGACGAAGCTGCTCGCCGCGGCCGGCGGGGTGGCGGGCGCGCGGTAATCCGGGCCGCTGGCGCAGCCGGCCAGCAGCAGCAACAGGGGCGCGCCCAGGCGCAGCAGGGAGTCAGCCATGTTGCACCTCCGCATCGGCCAGTTCACGGGCGCGCGGGCTGGCGCTGGCGGCGCGGTGGTCGCGCGCGACCAGGGTATACAGCACCGGCAGCACGAACAAGGTGAACAGCGTGCCCACCAGCATGCCCATCACCACCACGATGCCGATCGCGTGCCGGCTGGCGGCGCCGGCGCCGCTGGCGAACAGCAGCGGCACCAGCCCGGCCACCATGGCGGCGGTGGTCATCAGCACCGGCCGCATGCGCACGACGGCGGCCCGCCGTATGGCCTGGACGCGATCCAGCCCGTCGCGCACCTGGATGTCGTTGGCGAAGGCGACCATCAGGATGCCGTGCTTGGAGATCAGCCCGATCAAGGTCACCAGGCCGATCTGCGTATAAATATTGAGCGTGGCGTAGCCCAGGTACAGCGGCACCAGCGCGCCGCAGATCGCCAGCGGCACGGTCACCAGGATCACCAGCGGGTCGCGGAACGATTCGAACTGCGCCGCCAGCACCAGGAAAATGACGATCAGAGCGAACAGGAACGAGACCGTCAGCCGGTCGCCTTCGGTGACGTACTGGCGGCTGTCGGACAGCCAGTCGATGGTGAAGCCGGCCGGCAGGGGCTGGGCGCGCAGGAACTCGACCGCGCGGCCCATGGTGACGCCAGGCGCCAGCACCGCCGATACGGTGGCCGAGTTCATCTGGTTGAATTGCGGCAGCCGGTTGGCGGCCGGGCGCAGGTCGAAGCGCACCACCGTGTCCAGCGGCACCAGTTCGCCGGACGCGGCGCGCACATGGAAGCCGGCCAGATTGTCCGGCGCCAGGCGCTGGCCGCGCGGCACCTGGGCGATGACGTCGTACGAACGGTCGTGCCAGTTGAAGCGGTTGACGTAGTTCTCGCCGACCAGCACCGCCAGGGTATCGGCGATGGCCTGCATGCTCACGCCCAGTTCGCCCGCCTTGTCGCGGTCCACCACGATGCGCGCCTCCGGGCTGTCGAAGGCCAGGTCGCTGTCGACGAAGGCGAACAGGCCGCTGCGCCACGCCGCCGCCTTGACTTGTTCCGCGGCGGCATAGAGCGCCGGGAAATCCTCCGGCGCGCGCAGCACCATCTGCACCGGCAGGCCGCCGCTGCCGGCCGGCAGCGCGGGCGGCTGGAAGGCCGCGGCATAGACGCCGGTCACCTTGGCGCCTTCCGCGCTCAAGAGGGCCTGGATCTCAGCCGTGCCGCGCTCGCGCTGGTCCCACTCTTTCAGCACCACGCCGCCGAAGCCGTTGTTGGCGCCGTCGGTGCCATTGGTGAACCAGCTGCTTTCGTATTCGGGCAGCGTATGGAAGATGGCGTCGATCTGCTGCGCATAGCGTCCTGTGTAATCGACGTTGGCGTACTGCGGCGCCTTGGTCTGCACGAACACGTAGCCCTGGTCCTCGGTGGGCGCCAGTTCGCGCTGGGCGCCCAGGAACAGCACCACGATGGTCGCCAGCACCGCCGCGCCCACCATCAGCACCGCCGGGCGCGCCGCCAGGGCGCGTCCCAGCAGGCGGTCGTAGCGCTCGCCCAGGCTGTGCATGCGGCGCTCGATCGCCTGCGACAGGCGGCCTTCGGCCAGCCGGCTGTTGAGCAGCCAGGAACTCATCATGGGCGACAGCGTCAGCGCCACCACCCCCGAGACGATCACCGAGCCCGCCAGGGTGAAGGCGAATTCGCGGAACAGCGCGCCGGTCAGGCCGCCCATCAAGCCGATCGGCGCATAGACGGCGGCCAGCGTGATGGTCATGGCGATCACCGGGCCGACGATCTCGCGCGCGCCCACCAGCGCGGCCCGCACCGGCGACAGGCCTGCCTCGATATGGCGGTGGATGTTCTCGACCACCACGATGGCGTCGTCCACTACCAGCCCGATGGCCAGCACCATGGCCAGCAGGGTCAGCAGGTTGAGCGAGAAACCGAACGCCAGCATCAGGGCCGCCGTGCCGATCAGCGACAGCGGAATGGTGACTACCGGGATGATCACCGCCCGCAGCGAGCCCAGGAACAGGAAGATGACCGCGACCACGATCACCACCGCCTCGACCAGCGTGCGGGTGACCTCGTCGATCGAGGCGTTGACGAAGTGCGCCACGTCGAACTGGCTGGTGACGGCCACGCCGGGCGGCGCTACCCGCTGGATGTCGGGCAGCAGCGCCTTGACCGCCTTGACGATCTCCAGCGGATTGCCGTCCGGGGTGGGCGAGATGCCCAGCATCACGGCGCGGCCGCCGCTGCTGGTGGCGCTGCTGTCGTAGTTCTGGCCGCCGATCTCGACAGTGGCGATGTCGCCCAGCCGCACCAGCCCGCCGTCGCCGCCGCGCTTGACCACCATGGCGCGAAAGCCGTCCAGGCTGGTCAGGTCGGTGCTGGCCGTGATGTTGATGGCGGTGTCGGCGCCCTTGAGCTGGCCGGGCGCGGCCTGCACATTGTTGGCGCGCAGCGCCGCCGCCACGTCGCCGGCGGTGAGCCCGCGCGCGGCCATCTTGTCGGCGTCCACCCAGATGCGCATGGCGAGGGTCTGGCCGCCGTACACGTCGACCGACGCCACGCCCGGCACCGACGTGATGAGCGGCTGCGCCACGCGCGTCACGAAATCGGTCAGGCGCGACAACGGCAGCGATTCGCTGACGAAGGACACATACTGCACCGCCGAGGCGCCGTCGGTGATCTTGGTGATGACGGGGTCGTACGCATCGGCCGGCAAGCGGTACTTGACCTGCTGCACCTTGGCCAGGATCTCGGTCATGGCGCGGTCGGCATCGGCGTTGAGCACCAGCTTGGCCTTGATCTGGCTCTTGCCCTGGGTGGAAGTGGAGCTCAGGTATTCGATGCCGTTGGCGGTGGCGATCGATTGCGCAATGGGCGTCGTGATGAAGCCCTGCATGACGTCCTGGGTGGCGCCGGGGTATTGGGTGTCGACCACGATGGTGGCGCTTTCCATGCTGGGATATTCGCGCACCGGCAGGGCGAACAGGGCGCTGCCGCCGACCAGCAGGATCAGCAGGCTGACCACGGCCGACAAGATCGGCCGGCGGATGAACAAGTCGGTGAAGCGCATGTCAGTCCTCCTGCCGCGCGGCGACTTGCACGGCGGCGCCGGGCGGCACGCGCAACTGGCCTTCGGTGATGACCACGTCGCCGGCCCGCAGGCCGTGGGCGATGACGACGCGGTCGCCGATGCGCCGGTCCACTGTCACGGCCACGGCTTCGGCCGTGCCGGCGCGCTCCGCGTCGGGGCCGCGGATCACCAGCACGCTGTCGCCGGCCGGCGATACCTGCACGGCGGTGGCCGGTACGATTAGCGCGCCGCGCTGCGGCGGCAATTGCAGCGCGGCCTCGACGTGCATGCCGGGACGCAGCGCGCCGTCCGGGTTGTCCAGCACCGCTTGCACGCGGATGTTGCGGGTGCCGGCATCGACCTGCGGCTCGATGGCATGGACGCGCGCCTCGAACACGCGGCCGGGATGCACGTCGGTCGCCAGCTGCACCGCGCCGCCGGTCCGCAGTTGCGGCAAGTGCTGCTGCGGCACGCTGAAATCCACGTACAGGCGCCGCAGGTCGGCCAGGTTGGCGATGGTGTCGCCGGCGCTCAGGTACTGGCCCAGGTCGATCTGGCGGATGCCCAGCGTGCCCGCGAACGGCGCGCGGATCTGCTTCTGGGCGATGCGGGCATCGAGTTGCGCGACCGCCGCCAGCGCCTGGTCGCGCTCGGCGCGGCGCTGCTCCAGTATTTCGCGCGATTCGGCGCCGGTCGCCGCCAGCGCGCGGGCGCGGGCGTACTGGGCGCGCGCCAGTTCGGCGCGCGCCGCGGCGGCCTGGCGATCGGCCTGTTCCGGGGCGTCGTACAGCTGCACCAGCAAGTCGCCCTGGCGCACTTGCGTGCCGGCTTCGAACGGGATGGCCACCACGCGGCCGGCGACTTCGGGAGCCAGGCGCACTTCGCGCACCGCGCGCAGCGAACCCACGGCCCGCAGCGCGGCCGGCGCGTCGGCGGGCTGGATCCGCGCCGCGGCCACCACGACCGGCGGCGGCGCGGCCTGGGCCGGCGCGGCGGTTCGCCAGGCGCGCCAGGCGAACAGCGCGCCGCACAGCAGGACGATGGCCACGGCGGCCATCAACAGGGCGCGCGCGGAGCGCTGCGCCCGGGGCGGGGGCGGGAGGGAGGTACCGGGAGTCATGCGGGTTTCCAGTCATCGGGTTGGCCCGCACTCTACGACCTCAAGTTAACTTGAGGTAAAGTATTTCCCGACATCATGCCCGGGAATCGGGCCCGAGGAACCTTCATGCCCACCCGTCCGCTGCCAGGGCCGCCGCCGGCCATGACCCACGAAGAATGGGCCCGCGAGCTGACCGTGGGCGAGGTGGCGCGCCGCAGCGGGGTGGCCGTGTCGGCGCTGCATTTCTACGAAGCCCAGGGCCTGATCCGCAGCCGCCGCAATGCCGCCAATCAGCGCCGCTATCCGCGCGCGGTGCTGCGCCTGATCGCGGTCATCAAGGTGGCGCAGCGCACGGGCATTCCGCTGGCCGAGATCCGCGCCCGGCTCGCGCACCTGCCGCACGACCGGCCGGTCAGCGCGGCCGACTGGCGCGCGCTGTCGGCGCAATGGCGCGCCGAGCTCGACGACCGGATCGACCGGCTGGTGCGGCTGCGCGACCAGCTCAGTTCGTGCATCGGTTGCGGTTGCCTGTCGCTGGAGGACTGCCCGCTGCGCAATCCGGCGGATGTGTGGGCCGGCGAGGGCCCGGGGCCGCGATTGCTGGATCCCGATTGAGGCGCGCCGCTCAGGCCTGCGCCCCGGCCAGCCGGGCGGCCTGGCGCGCCACCTCGGCCACGCCAAAGCTCAGCGCCAGTTGCTGCGACTCCAGCTCGTCGAGGGCAAACCAGCGGGCTTCCAGCGCATCGTCGCCGGCCACCGGCTCGCCGCCGGTCCAGCGGCACAGCACGGCGATCAGGATGTAATGCCGGCGCAGCGCGCCGTGCTCGTCGCGTTCGTACACGTCGCGCGCATCGAACACATGCAGGGCCTCGCCGCGCACGCCGGTTTCCTCGTGCAGCTCGCGCACGGCGGCGGCATGGACGGTCTCGCCCGGCTCGATCTTGCCGCCGGGGAAGGCCCAGCGGCCGGCGTCGGGCGGATGGGCGCGCCGCACCAGCAGCACGCGGCCGTCGCGCGCCACGGCGGCGATGGTGGCGGCAATAGGCCCGCGCGGGTCGCGCGGCGGCAAGGGCGGGGCAGGCTCGGCCATGGCGTGGCCCGCTAGTCGCCGAACACTTCGTGGGCGCCGGCATCGCCGCGGCGCCAGTAGCTGGCCGCGCGGATGCGCGACTTGTCGATGCCGCGCTCATTGACCAGGTACTGGCGGATGCCGCGGATGACGGCGGATTCACCCGCCGCCCAGACGTAGCCTTCGCCGTCGGGCAGCTGCAGGCGGCGCACCACGCGTTCCAGCACCGGCGGGCCGTCTTCCGGCCCGGCCGCGCCGTGGACCCATTGCAGAGTCAGGTCGGCCCGGGTGGGCAGGGCGATGCGGGTGCTGGGGTGGCGCGTCTCGACGACGGCCAGCACGCGCTTGCCGCGCGGCAGTTCTTCGAGCCGGCGCGCAATGGCCGGCAGGGCGGTTTCGTCGCCGATCAGCAGGTGCCAGTCGAACGCATGCGGAATGACGAACGAGCCGCGCGGGCCCGCTACGCCCAGGTATTGTCCCGGCGCGGCCTGGGCCGCCCAGTTGGCGGCCGGCCCATGGCCGTGCAGCACGAAGTCGATATCGAGTTCGCCGGCCGCGGCATCGTGGCGGCGCGGCGTGTAGTCGCGCGCGACGGGGCGCGGCGCGCCTTCGGGATAGCTCGGGCCGTCCGGCCCGATGACGGGCAGCACCGGCATGGCGCCCGCTTCCGGCAGGAATACCTTGACGTGATCGTCGAATGAGGCCGAGACGAACCCGGCCAGTTGCTCGCCCGCCAGCGTCACGCGCACCAAGTGCGGGCCGATGCGCTGGACGCGGCGCACCTGCAGCAGGCGCGCCGTGAGCGGATGCCGCACTTTCTGCACGGCATAGGGGTCGGTAATGGATGAGGCTGGCATGAATATCCTTGTCGCTTGCGGCGTGAATCTGTCAACAGGCCTTGTCGCCGCCCAGTATCTCGGCCGCGGCGCGCCGCAGGATGGCGGCGATGCGGCGCTGCTCGCCGGCATCGGACTGCGAGCGGCGCAGCAGGGCTTCGCGCAGGGCGTGGCGCGCCTCGACGAACTCGCGCAGCCAGCCGCTCGTCTCGACCGCTTCCTGCACGCCGGCCTCGCCCTGCCAGGCCTGCTTCATCCACGCCATCTTGCGCGCCGCGTGCTGCAGGCCGGCGAACAGCAGTTCCACCCGTTCGCGCTGGGTATCCAGGTGGGCGCGGCCGGCCGGCGCCAGGTGATAGCGCTTGCGGTTGCCGTGCGCTTCCACGGTAGCGTAGTCGAGCTCTTCCAGGTAGGTCAGGGCGGGATAGATGACCCCGGGGCTGGGGCTGTAGTAGCCGTTGGACCGGGTTTCGAGTTCCTTGATCAGCTCGTAGCCGTGGCGCGCCTGTTCTTCCAGCAACGCCAGCAGCATCAACTGCAGCTCGTCGGCGCCGAACTTGCGGCCGCGCATCATGCCCGGGCCGTCGCCGCCCATGCCGTGGCCGTCTCCCATCCAGCCGTGCCCGCTGTGGCGGCCGCGCCGGCCGGCCGGGTCCAGCCACAGGCGGGGGTGGGCGGGACGCGCCGGGCCCAGCCCATGAAATAAACGATGCCATCCGTGCATGATGCTTCCTTGTTATCTTACGATGTATCGTACGATATTACCGCTGGCACGGCGATGTCAAGCCCGCGCGCTCAGAATTGGTAGGTGGCGCCAAGGCCCGCGGCCCAGGTGCGGCCGGGGGCAGGCTCGTAGTAGCGGTCCTGGCCGGCATTGACGATGACCGAGCCGGCATAGTGCCGGTCGAACAAGTTGTCGATGCGGGCGAAGGCGTCGAACTGCCAGTCCTGCCACGACCAGGCGTAGCCCGCGTGCACGGCCGCCGTGAAATAGGCCGGCGCGCGATGCTCGTTGCGGTCGTCGGCGTACACGGCGCTCAGGTAGCGGCCTTCCACGCCGGCGCGCCAGCCTTGCGGCGGCGCCCACGACAGCGCCGCATAGGCGGCGTGGCGCGCCGTCCCGGGTATGCGGTTGCCGGCCGGCACACGGCCGGCGGCCCCGGGGTTGCCATCGGAGAAGCCGTCGCGGTAGCGGGCGTCCAGCCAGGTATAGGCCAGCGTGGCCTGCCAATGGCGCGCCAGCGCGCCGGTCCAGCTCAGTTCGGCGCCGTGGCGGCGCGTGCGGCCGGCATTCTGGTAGGTGGTGCGGCCGTCCAGGTTGGTGTCCACCACGATCTCGTCGGCGGTGCGCGTCTGGAACAGCGCGGCGGTCAGGGTGCCCTGGCCGACGCGCGCCTTGGCGCCCACTTCGACGCTGGTGTTGACCGACGGCTGCAAGCCGAAATTCAGGCCAGGCAGGCCATCGGGGCGGTATGAGATCTCGTTGAAGGTCGGCGTTTCGAAACCGCGCCCGGCGGTCACGTACAGGTTCAGGTCGGCCGTGGGCTGGTAGCGCAGCGCCGCCATCGGCAAGGCCTTGCGGTAGCGGGCCCGGCCGCTGTCGTCGCCGTTGCCGGGAGCGATGTACTGGTCGTGCGAATCGAAGCGCACGGTGCTGTAGCGCAGGCCCGCCTCCACCGCCCAGTCCGGCGCGACCTGCCAGGCCGCCTGCAGATACGGGTCGAGGTTCCACACCTCGTTGCGTTCCTTGCGGCGCAGCGCGCCCTGCACGCCCAGTTGCGGTCCCTGCGCCGTGGGCACGTAGTTCTCGTAGCCGCGGCGGTCTTCGGTCATGGTGTCGTACGCGATGCCCGCCGCTACCGTGAGCGGGCGCGCCGCCAATTGCAGGCGCGAGGTCCAGCGCAGGTCGGCGCCGCCGTAGTCGCGCCGCAGGTCGATCACGCCGCCGGCCTGGCCGGGCGCGGCTTGTACGGCCACCGGTATGGACAGGAACTGGCGCGTATGGCGCTGCCCGTAGTAGAACGCCAGCCGCAGGTCGTTGTCGCC
>Ga0180221_1001661_pt1 | contig 14270 bp, 16 predicted proteins | sample eDN5th37CKraftMG_FD_151339 | JGI IMG/M metagenome (GOLD analysis project Ga0180221, IMG submission 151339) | Enriched Miracle-Growth compost microbial communities from Emeryville, California, USA - eDNA 5th pass 37_C Kraft MG (version 2) (version 2) ...
CGATGCATTGGTGCTGCCTCTGATGCCGTGCACCCGCCTTACCTGCTGTTTGTTGGCGCCGTCGACATGGCGACGGTCGAAGCCGTGCGCCAGTTGATTGTCGCCGCGGCGACGCCGACGATCATCGCTACGGCGACGCCGACAGCAAGCCAATCGGCGACGGTACGTCGACGAGCGCCCATCGATGGGCGCGCCTCGGCCTTCTGCTGCGCCTCCATGACCCCTCCCGCTTTGTACGCCTAAGAGCATGACCGGCATTTGGGCGGGATTTCGGCGAGACAGCAAGTTCTTCACAGAAGCCGACGCTGCACCGCACACTCAAGCAAGTGTCACTTGGGCCGCCGTTGCGCCTGTTTCGCCATCGCTTCGCCGACGCGGCCCTGAACCGCTGGATCGCTCAGCGGATCGTCCAAATCTCGCGGCGCATCCTTGCCGGAGAACAAAATCGGTCCGGAACCTGTCTTAGCTTTAGAGGTCCAGCGCTTCAGAAGCGCCATCATGAAGCGGACAGGCCACGATGAGTACGGGTCGGCTCCTGCCTGCTTGGCCATTTCTGCGACTGTTTGCCGTGAGCGCTGGGGCGTCATTACGGCGCCTTCAATGCACGTCGCCGCACTAGACTACGCCGAGCAGAATCCCTGCGGCGGCCCTCGGGTGCAGCACTTTCATTCGTCAAATCAACTCGCGTGCTCCGCCGCCGTTCCGCCGGAACGCCTGTAGCGCCTTGTGAATTCGCCCCATCATGCCACGCGCGCCGATTTATAAGAAATGGTCCGTTACAGATGACGAGGTGCTGAAGCGCCTCTGGGATAAACCGTTGTCGACCACAGCAATCGCGCGGCGGATGCGTCGGTCCGAGGCGACGGTTCGGGAGAAGGCCGCGGGCCTTGGGCTGCCTTCAAAGCAACTGGGTAGGAGCCGACCCAAACGGGACGCGCTGCCCGGCTAATTGTGGTTGCGGACTGGCCTTCCCCCGACGACGTTTCCGGTGCCACCATTCACACGGTGCGCCCCAGAACAAGCCGGGCAGTTGACCGTCACGAAGGTGCCGGCATCGTCCGGCACGTTATCGGCGACTAAGGTCTGAACCTGAAGATCGGTGACCGGGCAGCGGAAAAGAAGTGGGCGCATCTGATCATTCTTCCCATCCTGATGCGCTTGCCCCTTGATCCAAATCAATCCCGCGCCGCACCTCCCCGCCATATTCGTTTTAAGTATCAGTTTGAGCAAATTGTCACCCGACACATCAGCCATAAGGGCCATCCGCGATCTACTTGGATGGGCCGCTCACCACTCTTTTGGCAGCGGCAGCCTCCTTCCCAATTTGTACTTTAGAAACCTAAGCCCGTACGGAGTGATATCAAACGTCGTTCACCGGTATGGGCATCCGATGGGATCGGTGCGATTAGGTCATTCGACTTACTAATCTGGAAGACGAGCAAGTCACTCGTCGCCACGAACTGGGCTGAGGACTGCAATGCCCAGCCTACGCCTCCGTCACATTCGGCTTTGTGAGGTCTATCCTGCTGCGCACCAATCTACCTACTCCTCATGGAGCTACTCGAAGCCGGTGCCCCTCCTCCAAGAGCTGTCGAGATTTCAACAGCAGAGCTATTTGCGCACGGATTTGGTCCCTCAAGTCTGCGCCAGTCCTATCGAAGCCAAACGAGCGCGCGGCCTCGACGGTAACCTCCTCTGATGTCGCAGAAACAGCATCTTTCAAGATCTCAATGATCGCAAATCGATATTCGGCGGGCGCGATCATTTCAGGCTTGCGGAGAGCCGCAGATGCAGTTCTTCGGGAGCGCAAGGCGCTAACAGGCCTACCCTTGACCGACCAAAAGTCTCGCTCCTCCTCAATTAGGCCCCTCCGCTTCAGCAGCTTCAAAGACGTCTCCACGGCTTCCAATATTCGCTGACCGGTCCGTTGTAGCCGAAACGCTTCCCTTATTCTGCGGGCAACCTCGGCCGTGTGTATCGGCCCCTCGGCATCGACGACCTTCCCAGCGAGGGCAGCAAGCTCATCCGAAGTCAGTTCGAGCAGCTCTTTTCGAGGAACATGAAGGCTACATTCGCGATAATCAGTTTCCGTCGATTTTACGACGGCTGCCTGCTGGATGAGCGGGACCGAAAGGCTTGGCTTGGTTGGCGGCGGTCGCTCACCCTCCCGTTTGATAGGGCGCGCGTTGCTGCCTCTTTTGCCAGCTTCAGCCTTAATCGCAGCAATCAGTTTATCGGCCTCACGTCTCGTATGCCGGAACCAATCCGTGCTCCATATGCGATAGAGCCGCCACCCCTTCGACTCCAGAACTTCATGGCGAATTCGGTCCCGATCCCGCGCTGACCGAGCGGAGTGATATGTTGCGCCATCACATTCAACCCCCAAAATGTACTCTCCGGGCTTAGCGGGGTCGATCACACCCAGATCGATGCGAAAACCTGAGACGCCTACCTGCGAATGTACCGTGTAACCTGCTTCTCTGATGACGCGAGCGACAGCCTCCTCGAACGGACTATCAAAGTCACCTCCGGTAAACCGACCGGCTTCCACGTGGCCTGTCTCGGCCGCGTGTAGTAGGGCCCGCAGCATCCGCGTTCCGCGAACTGCTGCATCCGCAGGAATATCAGCCGCCGTTATCGAAGAAAACACCACACACTTCTCGCGCGCACGCGAAGCGAGCACATTCAAGCGGCGCTCGCCGCCGTCTCGTGACACCGGCCCGAAATTGAGAAACGGCTTCGATTGCTCTGGCGCAACGCCATAACCAATCGAGATAAATATGACGTCGCGCTCATCTCCTTGAACAGCTTCCAAATTCTTCACGAAAAGGCGCTCATCGGCCTTCGGCTCAAAGCTCTCGACGAGGCCGCGAAGACCCGCTTTGTCTATCATGTCGTCCACAGCGTCCCGCTGTTGCGCAGAAAGGCAAGCGACACCGATGGACTTGTCGGGATATCTACTGATTTGTTCCGATAACGCCTGAACGAGCAATTCCGCTTGGATCAGGTCCCGAGACGTGCCGCCCCGATCATAGTGCCCACGCGGTGTCCTCACGAGGCTCAGCCCGACTTCTTGGGTTAGGCTCACAGGACTGGGCGGTAGCAGAAGCCGTCCCCCATAGCACTCGTCATTCGACAGCGCGATTAGTGACGGGTGCTTGCTTCGATAGTGCCATTCCAGCAGACGTTCTGGCATGCCACGCGACCGGGAGAGTGTCAAAATGCTCTCAAAATCGCTTGGCCTGCTTATCAGAGCCGCACCTTCCTCGCTTTCGTCGTCAGGAGCGTCGTCGCCTGCATTTATTGATTTGAAAAAGTTTGTCGGCGGTAACTGTTTGTCGTCACCGACCACCACAAATTTGCGCGCGCGTGCAACAGCGCCGAGCGCATCCTCTGGCGCTACTTGGCTTGCCTCGTCAAACACTAGCAAATCGAAAGGTGGAAGCTTTGGCGACAAAAATTGGGCCACCGACAAGGGACTCATCAAAAACACGGGCTTAAGCCGCCTGATGGCACCACCAGCCTCGATCATTAACTTGCGAACAGGAAGGTGTCCCCTCCTCCTCTCAATTTGCGTCCTTATGACGCTCATCTCGCCAATGTGCCCACTTGGGCGCTTAGCCAGATACTCAGATATGACCTCCTTCTGCGCCGCTTGAATTCGCAGTCGATCCAGTCTCCGGAATTCTGCGACGACCTCGTCCCGAACGGCTCCATCCAAAGACGCCAACTCTTTCACATCCTTTGACGCTCTGTCCCAAAGTGCCTCCGTAAGCGCCAAGTCGAAGACCTTCCGGGCCTCATTGGGTGCAATCCGACCATCTCGAAGCCGGTCGGCGACAGGTCCCAGATCATAGTCCCGCAGAGAAGCCAATGCCTCCCTGCAGCTAACCCAGTCATTGCAACTATCAATACCCTCGCGCCATCCATCCAGCGCAGTCTTTAGCTTAGAAACCGAGACGTCTGCATGGTCGGGAGCCTCCCACAGAGCTTCGACATTCGGCTTCACTACGTCGAAAACGTCAGCAATCAATGCATCGACGCGCTCGATTTGGGGAGCGAGTTTCTCGGCGAACGCATGAAACAGGTCAAAGCTAGATGCCTTTCCGGCTAGGTCGAGCAAGCGGTCGCCGTTGGAGTTGGTCAGAGCAGCGCCAGCCCAAGCCCGAAGGAGGTCAATATCAGCCCAGTCTGTTTCAATGCCACGCCACGATGGCTCTATCGCCGACTTGAGCAGATCGCTGACAGCCTCAAATTCCTTGCGCGCACTTTGCGCGTGTCGAAGTCGCTCCAACACTGATATTTTGGCATCCAATGACTTGGGCGGCGCTTCTTTGCAGATAGCGCGCATGCTCGCGATTGTTGATCTGTATTTGCTGCCGAGCCGCCGGAAGAACGAGGGGCCATCCTTCCTTAGGATGAACAACAGGGGATCAGGATCAACATTCCAAGCCTCAGCATGAAACGTGCTGGAGATGAAGCTATAGTCCGATGCCGCGTGCTGCGCCTTTTGCAACGCGGCCGCAAGCTCTTGGAACTTTGTGCGCCAAACATCTGCCTTTAGCAGAGACCGATTCGGCGGAGCCGACGCCAGATGGCGCAATGTCTTTACGACGTTTGTCGAACTGCGCAAAGATACGGTCTGCACACCCGCGACATGCTCGAATATCTTCGTGCCAAGCGCCTCCAGCTCAGATAAGGCATCGCAAGCGAGTCCTATGGTCGCTAACAGCCGCTCAACGTCGAATGGACTGAGAATATTCACTGCGGTGTAGCGCCAATTGTGCTGCGCAGGCTGACAGCCGAGCTTCAGGATCGCAGCTGTAACGTTTCCCAGTCTAGTACGTGCTTCCTCGATCTGCTCGCTGCTCCAGTCTCGCAAAAACGGGAGCCTTTCCGGGAGTAGCGCAATGTTTGCGGCCTTCAAATTGAGCTGCGTGCCGATAATCTCGAACGCGCTCAACCCTGAGCTTCCTACTGGCTTGTGGACAATAGACTTCCAATTGTTGAGTTGATCGCGCGCGACCGCGACGCGCTTGGAGAGCGACCCGTCGTAATTCCCAGCAGCTGAAAACCGCAGTGCCTCATCAAGAGATTTCAAAACGTCTCTTTTGTTCGCCTTTCGGCTGTGCATCTCCAAACATAGAGGACCTAGGCCCGCGTGCTTCAAGCGGTCGTGAACTACGGTCAATGCGGCTGCTTTCTCAGCCACGAACAAGACGCTGCGACCCGAGTGTACGGCAGCCGCTATGATGTTCGTGATGGTCTGAGACTTGCCCGTTCCGGGCGGCCCTTGAACGACTAGGTTCCTACCTTCTTTGATCTCCTCGACCACAATAGCCTGCGAACTATCAGCGTCGACAACATGTACTGCGGTTGAAAGGTCAATCTTGCTGTCTACCGGCTCATCGTCGCTAATGATCGGGGCGCGCTCGTCGAACTCGCTTTCCCCCAACAGCGCATTCAGCAATGAATTTTCTAAAATCGAGTGGCCGTCCCAGACCTGTGCGTCTAGATCGCGCCACATCATGAATTTTGAGAAGGAGAAGAACCCTAGCCCGATTGCGGCCTCGTCCAATCGAAATCGTGGCTGCCGAGCAATTGACGACCGCACTTGTTCAAAATACTCCGTCGGACGCCATTCATCGCCTTCGGGTAGGTCTGGCAGCTGCACATTGAACTGCTGAAGCTTTTCGGAAAGTGAAACGTTGGCGACGAGTTCGTCGTCGCGACCCTTCAGGCTATAGGTATTTTCGTTCGCCAATCGCGACAGGGTGACGGGGACTAAGATGAGAGGCGCGAACGAAGCCTCTTCGCTCTGTGCACTGTCGAACCATTTTAGAAATCCGACAGCAAGGAAAAGGGTGCTTAAACCCTGTTCCTCTTCAATGGTTCTATTCTCGCGGAAGATTTTTGTGAGGCGCTTCTCCAGTTTGTCGACCGGCAGCGAGGTCTGAAGCAGTGGTCTGCGCTTACTAGTCTTCCGGCGGGGCTCAGTGACGAGTTGGATTGGGCTGTCGGATGCCGGGCTGTCAGTGTTCTCGTCATCAGGGGCGAACAGGTATCCGCCGAAGTTGTCCTCCCGGTACAAATTCCAGAACACGTCGTCGGCGTTCGCGCCGAGGATCGACATGCACCACGGCCGTTTTCCCGTCAGTGGCGCATGAAGCAACCGGTTCCGTCGCGTCGGGTCTAGTAGGTCACGACGTGCCTGATCCAAAGCGTTGCGCAGCCGGGACCATCGGCCGAGCCGCGCCTGATCCGCGCTTTCACTAGCGCTCGGTGCAGATTGCTCATTCACGGTTGTCCCCCCGGACCATGCGCGACCTTAAGCCGAGAGAGGAGGAATTATCAACGCTATTTCTGAGGGTTAGTGGACAACCGCTCTTCGCAGCGCCGTAAAAATGGGCCTCCCCTCACCGCGTCACTCCGCCTTATTGTTCCCTTTTGCCCAGCGCCTGTACGTCGGTACCGCGATGCAGCACATCCGGCGGCTTCAGGCTGCCGCCGTTGCCGCCAGTGAAATTCCACCCGCGTTGAACCGCGCGGGGCTGTGCGCCGTGAACGGCAAGCGTTGCGACGTCGAAAGCGTGGCGGCAGTGATTGGCCTCGACCAAGCCATGCACGCTGCCGATGCTGAACGGCAGCCTAGCGGGTGAGCCGAACGATCTCCCTCACCTCATCGCCGACCAATTCGTGCGCATGGTACAGCTCGGCGGCGACTGCGCAGATCGCGTTCTGGTTCTGCCCAACCATTTCAACGGCCTTCTGCTCGTGCCGCGTCATCACCTCCACGGCAAGCTCTGGCCTGCCGTAAGCCAGCAGCATACTCAACTCTTCCATTTTCGCGTAGTCGGCTGACGCCCAGCTAATGTGGGCGGTTGGGTTGTAAAGCCGTTGCGCGGCAAGACCAGCAGCCAACACGACCAAGTCGCTGTTGATAGCGTTCAGATCATCCGCATGCGGATCGAACTTGGAGATGATCTTGAACAGCCTATCTCGGGCCTCGGCTTGACCCGGCTCGTACTTATACGCCTTTGCGATACCAGCGGCGGTCGGCTTCTTGTGGGCGCAATAACCCCGTCCCTCTTCGGGGAAGATTTTGAGGCTGTGCACTGGCTCACGAAGAAGGATGGCAATGACTGCATGCCCTGCTTCGTGCAAGGCGATTTGCATCGCCCTGTCGTCGAAGGTGACGCTTACCCCCTTCTGCGTCTTCCACGTCCTCTCGTGCGGTCCCCTATACAAGGCGACGCGCTTGCCGTCAGCCGAGCGGCTCGGACAGGGCATGGACATCAGCAGCCCCTCTCCGTGACGGAAGCCATCCCGGCCACGCTATCCCCGAACCACTCAGCACCCGTCTGCGCTGCCACGGCATGCTCGGGCGGCGCCCCGCTTTCAATGTCGTAGCAGTCTTCAGCCAGAGCCCAAAAGACGCCGTTGCCATGCGCCGCAGCCGTCCTTTGCGCCCTTTCGGAGAGCAACAGGTCGGCCCAGCCGCGCTCGATGGCGAGACATGCGAGCGCGCGAGGCACGTCCGCAGTCGAGTATTTGGCGGCGGTGCGCACCTCTCCCGTTTCCGGATCGAGCCATTTGATGTTCCGATAGGCGTACAGGCGGTCCACAGGCGCACGCGCGTTGGGCTCGGCCACGGGTGCCGGGTCCAGCTGCGGCAAGCGTGGAGCGGCTGAGCCATTCAGCACCGCCTTGCGGTGCGCATCCATCATGCTGATGATCATTTCGACGGCCGGCCCGACTTCGTTGCGAGCCGCAGCCGCGAAGCGCTCCAGCGGCACCGCGTCGAGCAGGAAGACCCCGATGCGCGCGGTGATAGTTTGCAGCCCTTGCGAAGCAGTCTGGAACGACTCCTCGCGAACCAGCAGCTCGGCCTTCAGGGCTTCGATCTCATCAGCGGTCTCGATGCGGGCCTTGTTATCAGCTGCGGCGGCGACTTCGTCTTCGTGTCCACGCAGCCGCTGCTCAGCAGTGGCCAACGCCACCGTCAGCGTCTCTATTCGCGCCCGGACACCATCACGCTGCCGCTCGATTTCCTCCAACGCTGCATCGTCGCCCGCAATGGCGAGGCGCTCAGCCTCGGCACCCAACCTCAGCATCTCGCCTTCGGCCGTCGCCAGACGGTCGCGCAGACCATCGCGGCTCGCTCGTGCTGCCTTCAGCTTCTTTTCATCGCTGCTTTTAAAGAGTTTCATTCTGCTCAGTTCCTCATGTCAATTCCTCACGAGGATGAGCATACGGGAGTTGTTGTCTGCCGCCACAAATTGAAATACCGAGAAAAACAGATCGTACCCTGACGTTACGTGACGCAACGCGTCTCAGCCCGTCCCGCCCAAACGCTGCAGATGTTCGTCGATGGAAGACTGCAGGACGTACCATCGGCCGCGCACCTTTATGGCAGTGATCAGGCCCTGCTCAGCCCACGTCCGCGCCGTTTCGTAGCTGTATGACCCCCGGCCTGCGCATTTGAGCGCGATGTATCCTTCAGGCCGTACCTCGGCCTCCACTTCCGGCTGACCTGATCGCACCTTCGCTCGGAAGGCGTTCAGCACATTCTCGAGGCCCGACAGTGCGCCCGTGGCATCTCGTGGCAATGCTTCGATCTTCGCAACCCAATCTCTCGTATCGATGCCGTGTTGTTCCGGCGCGTCGTCGGTCTGATCCATCGTTTTCCGGTATCGTGGTGGTGGAACGCCTGCAAATTAATGGTCGCTACCGACGCCCACTGCTGGTGCGTGACCCGTGCAGCCCCTCCCGTCGGGAAGGACCCGAGCGTATTCGTGAGGTGCCGGCGTCGACGGGCGTTCAAAACGCCCCTCCCCCGCTACGGGTGTGATCACACTGGGTGCTGGCGCGTGACCCGTTCGCTGGGAGGGGACCGGAAGGACCCTAACGACCCCCTCGTACGTATGTGCTTGGCGTAGGTGGCACAGCGCATCAGGCGCATGCGAAAGGTTAGAGAGGACAGGGCGCTGGGCGCGCCTTGCCCTCGTCTTCCTCACTTGATCGCGTTTTCGACCTTCCCCGCTTTGGCGAGCTTCTTCCAGCACGCGGCGCGCACGTGGTGTGGCAGGTCAGAGAAGTCGACGACGATGCCCGTGTTAGGGTCTCGTGCGACCGGGATGCGAACCAACATTCTTTTTGGTTTAACCACTCCTGCTTCCGCCAAAGTCGCCGGTTCTTCCACCGCGTCCTCGTAAGGGTCCAGCACGTTGATCCAGCCGTAATAGACTTCAGCTGTTTTCGGATCGATGAGATAGCCGATAGCCGTCGGGAGATGAACGAATTTTTCTCCTTTGCGCTTGATGACCGCGCTCTTTCTGTAGATGGCGAGCATGTATTTGTTACCTTTCGTTACTGAGCAGCTCTTCCATCGGCATGATGGAAGGGTGGTGGGCGATATTCGCCCTCCACCGTTCCATCCGATGCTCGTCGTCGAGTGGCGGCGACGGCGAGCGAGCCCTCCAGGCGATGCGAAGCCGAGCGCGAGCTGGTGAGCACTTGCGATGGGGGCCCGCGCGCGAGGGCGGCGAAACCATCGCGCCTATCCCTATAGGGATTGGTTTCGCGGTTTCGCTTTCGGTTTTGAAAGTGGTTTCGGCCCAGTTTCATTGATGGTTTCGGCGGTTTCGGTCGGATGGTTTCGGTACGGTTTCGGAGGGGGTACCGAAACCACCGCTCACACGACCCAGACGCGCTCCCCGTTGCACGCGATATAGTTGGCGGCGATCAACTCGCGACGGTGCTTGTTGAACAGGTTGCGGGCACTGTCCGGCCGTTCGGCCGGGTCGATCAGACCGAGCCGCACACATTCGTTTTTCCAGCTGTCGAGCGTCGTAGCGGGGCGCCCAGCGACGGTAGTTGCCAGCCTGTCTCCAGCGATTGCGTCGGTGAGCGCGCCGAAGAACTTCCGACCGAGAGGCGACACGTGCGCCCGACCACCCGCCGTCCCGCCGTCACTCGACCAGACGTCGGCGTGCAGCATCACCCTCGCGCTGCGGAAGTCGTTGTCATTGGCGTCGGTACGCTCCCGGCCCTTACGGAAGGAGAGGTTGAAGCAGATACGCGCTTCCGGGTGCTCTGCAGGTTCCAAGTACACTACGTTGTCGAGTTGCCATTCCTTGGTCTTGTCGCCGTAGCTGCGGGTCGCGTCGTGCCCGGTGTGATGGACCCAAATCTGGGCGGTCTTCCGCTTCGTCAGCGCGCGCACCCACGGCATCACTGAGGCCCACATCTCGCCATCTTTCATGTCGCCGACGAGCAAGCACATGATGCTGTCGAAAACGATGAGGTCGATGCCGCCCTTCGAGGCGATGATGCGCTCGATGTACGCTTGGCCTCCGGCTGTGTTCAGCGGCGGCATGTCGTCGACGTCTTCACGGCTGAGCGCGAAGAAGCCTGCCGGCTGGGAGCCGAGTCGCGCGACCGCGTCTGCGAGTCGCTGCCGGAGCACCCGGCGCGACATCTCTCCGTCGATGTACAGCACTTTGCAGGGCCGACAGCCGCTCCAGTGCAGGAAGTCACCGCCAGCTGCGACCGCGATGGCGAGCGCCATCGCGAAGTTGGTCTTTCCTAGTCCAGTGGGGGCTACGAGAAGCGTGCGGCTCGTGGTCGTCAGCCACGCGCCCATCACGTAGTCCGGCGGCTCCAGATCACGCGCCAGCCATTCAGCGATGGTCAACGGCGGCAATGCGGCCTGCCGGGGCCCCGCTGCACCGTCGCTGCCGGGCTTGCCTCCTCGCCACGACGGCTCATTGTCGTTGTCGGGCGACGCCGTAGCCTTTGCGGCCTCGCGTTGCGCGTTCGCCTGATAGCTCTTTCGAGCGGCACCCGGTGTCATGCCGCCGTAGGTTGGATCAGTATTCCACGGCGCGGTGGGATCGTCGTCCGCGAGGTGCGAGTAATCGATTGCTTCGCTCAGCATCGCACGGCCCCGAATTCCGCGGCCATAACGGTCTGTGCGACGTCGGTGTCAATGCCTTGTTCCTTGGCGACGGCCGCGAGCTTGTCGACGGCTTCGCGCAGGTCGAATTCGCCCGTAGCCCAGAGGTGCGCGCGAGCCCATGCGCGCAATCGGAACACTTCGATGATCGGCAGATCAGTGGACTGCGACCTCTCGTGGCTCTTCTTGTCGGTGGGCTGCCTCATCGCCCACGTCCCGCGATGATGATGTCCAGCGCTGCGCCCAGCGGCCCATTTGCCGTGCCGTGAGAGTCCCGGCACAGAGCGCCACGCAGGTTCTCCGGATCGGCACCGTGCTGGAGTGCGATTGATGCAGCGATTGCAGCGTCGCGCGCAGCCGTATCGGCGGCCGAACCCGCCTTCCCGCTCACGATGAACACCTCGCCGAGCGAGCCATCGGGGAAGCGGCCCATCGAAGCCGTGTACCGCACGCCCGCGCATTCGTAGTCGAAGTGCTCGCAGATGCGCCGATTGTGCAACCGACGACGAACGCTCACAGCCACAGCTTGCTGCTCGACCGCCCCGCCGGTATTATCCTGATTGATCGCGCCGCTCAGCCGATCATTCTTTGGAGCCGGTTCACCGCTGCCACGGTGACCGGCTTCACCTTGTTTCACACCCATGGCACTATGCAGCCTTCGACGCGGCGGCAGCGGTCCGTTCCCACGCTTCGATCTCGCGCGAGTCCCAGAAGCGCAACCGACCGAAATATTTCGGCTGCGGGAACCCGGTCGAGTGGTCATGGATACGGCGCCAGAGCCACATGTGGCTCACGCCACCATAGCGAGCGCGGAGTTGGTTCGCGGTGAGGTAGACGGTGACTGCGCCGTTCTGAGTGGGATTGTCGTTCTGCTCTGTCATTAGGTCCTCGTTCACGTGTGGCCTTGTGCAATCATGGCCTCACGAGAACGGACACATTCACCAGAGCGTCAAGTCTCGCCGAGCTCGATTTGTAAAGTGTCGCTTTACACTGCCGGAATAACCGCGCTGATTGAATGGATTAGAACAAAAAGATTTTTTCGATGCCGCACGCGGCGTGATCCCATTATAGTTGTCGATGCGCGCCTGCTGTCGCTGCGCGATAACAACCACACGATACAATCGGTTCGGATAACATCCTTCGCACGAAGCCAGCGTCGGCTGTGCGAGGCTATTCGGAAAGCACTACACTTAAACGCGTAATTCGCTAGACTTCGTCTAGGCACGCAACTTGATCACGTCGGCTCCCTTGCTCGCGGTGACCGTCAGGACGTGACTCTCCCAGTCGTTGAGCACTTGCCTTTTCTCTTTCAGAAAGCTGTAGTGGCCATATCGACTATCCATGTCATCGTCGTAATGGTTCTGGACCGCGTTCCGGACATCCTTGTCGACGCGGTTCTCTTGCATCCACGTCTTGAACGTGTGCCGCAGAGAGTGCCACGACCAGTGCCTTATCTCCGCGTCCCTGCCCTGCTCTTCCCGCGCCAACTCCAGCATCCGCTTTCGGAACCGCCCCTGCACCTTGCTGAACCCAGAAAGTGGCGTCGTACCGTTCGTGGTGAAATAGAAGCCGCGCTTCCCCGAAACTCGTGGTGCTGAGCCCAGAAGAGCGAGCGCAGTCTTGCAAAGGGGCACGGCGTGTTCCCGCTTGTTCTTCGTACGCGCCGAAGGCAGCAATAACACGCCGTCCGCGTCGATCTCCGGCTCTGCGATGTTCAGGATTTCGGATTTGCGCTGACCGCTCAGCAGTAACACCTTGACGTACGCACCGAATGGGCCGGTGTCCTCGTCGGCGGTCTGCCACAGCCACCGGATTTCGGAGTTCGACAGGAAGCGGTTATTGCGATTTTCGGACGAAGGCGGCTTTACGCCCGCGCAGGGGCTCGCCTCGATGATGTCCCTCTCCATGCACCAGTTGAATAGCTTGCGCAGCGCCGCAAGCGTCCGATTGGCGGCAATCGGTGCTCCCCGGTCGACTATGTCGTCGAGCAGCGCAATGATCTCAGCCCGCTTGACCTCGGTCACCCTACGCTCGCGCCAACCGGCAGTAATGCCGCCCTTTGCCAGCACGAACGTCTTGGGATCGCTTGGATCGCGGTTGGCGGGGTCGGGGATAATGCCCAGCAGGCGAGCCGTCTCCCGCCACGACCGGTTCTTCGGCTTCTGGTGACGCTCGATGAAGAGACGCGCCACCGCTTCGAAGGTATCCTTGCCCTCCGACGACCGCTTCCGCTCGACCTTCTTTTCCAGTGCCGGGTCGCCGCCGGTCTGGGCTCGCAGCAATGCGGCTCGCCCCTGCTCGCGGGCGTCTGCCAGCTGGAGGGCCGGATACGGCCCAAGGGTGTACTTGCGCGGCTTTCCATTGCGGCGATAGCGCACCGCCCACGACTTTGCGCCGCTGGGCTGAAGGATCAGGTAAAGGCCCGGCAGCAACCCATCGGGTATCTCTTGTCGGGAGGATGTTGCCTTGAACTTTTCGACCGCCGCCGCCGTCAGTGCTTTCGCCATGCGTCCCCCGTTTGTTACCCCGGCTCACAGCCACGCAGCTTGATCAGTGGCCCCTTAGGGTAACACCGGGGTAACAAAAGCGGGCTGCTATGCCCCGGTCACCTACGTGACTAACATAGGGACACAATTGCCGCATTTACAAGGGCTTTTGAGACCACATTGAGCGCATACGTTCGGCGGCGTTGCGTTACGTTCGGCGCGCATATCCGACTTTTAATCAGTAGGTCCTGGGTTCGAGTCCCAGCGCGCTCACCAGATTCGCAAGTCAATTGACTCGATCTTCTCGGCCTCGCGCTCGCGCGCCGAGAGGACGCTGATCGACACATCCGACCACTCCCGCGCGCGGCGGATCGCGTCCTTGCCGTCGCCGCGCTCGCCGTTGAAGACGCGTGTCATGTAACCGCCCAGCACGGGCGCGAGCGCGACGATGGTCGCGCAATAAAGGATGATCTGAATCCAGCCGATGGCTGACGGCGGACCACCGCGTCGTCTGCTCGAGGGATCGCGGGCAGCCGACCCTATAGCCTTGCGCGGACCAAGCCGGGGCTAACCCCAAGCGAGCGTCACGCCGATGTCGCCGGGCATGCCGCCGGGAAAGTCCACGATCTGGAACTTGACCCGATATCCCTTCGGCTGCAGGTGCTTCCGCCTGAATTCGAAGAGCTCCTTCGGCAAGCCAGTGAGCGTCTTCTCCCAACCCGGCTCCGCCTGGTTGATGGCCCGGCCTCCGTCGGTGCAGAGTTGATTGGGAAACCGGCCCACGAAGACCTCGGTTAATCCGTTGTCTACCGCACGCTTGATGATGG
>Ga0180221_1001664_pt1 | contig 14254 bp, 14 predicted proteins | sample eDN5th37CKraftMG_FD_151339 | JGI IMG/M metagenome (GOLD analysis project Ga0180221, IMG submission 151339) | Enriched Miracle-Growth compost microbial communities from Emeryville, California, USA - eDNA 5th pass 37_C Kraft MG (version 2) (version 2) ...
GACCGGCGAGAGCCTGCCGGTGCCGCACCGGGCGGGCGACCAGGTGCTCTCCGGTGCGCTCAACATGCAGCGCGCCGTGGTGGTCCGCGCCACGGCGTCGGCGGCGGACAGCCAGTACGCGCGGATCGTGTCGATGGTCCGGGAGGCGTCGGAGTCGCGCGCACCCGTGGTGCGGCTCGCGGACCGCTACGCCGTGCCGTTCACGGTCGTCGCGTTCGCCATCGCCGGGGCCGCCTGGTGGTGGCACGGCGACCCGACCGTCGTGGCGGAGGTGCTCGTCGTCGCGACGCCCTGCCCGTTGCTGCTCGCCGCTCCGGTCGCCTTCCTCGGCGGCATGAGCCGCGCGGCACGTGCCGGCGTCATCATCAAGGACGCCGGCACGCTCGAACGGCTCGCCACGGTGCGGGCCGCCGCGTTCGACAAGACGGGCACCCTCACCTACGGGCGGCCCGAGCTGCGGGCGGTGCGCACCCGGGCGCCGTGGGACGAGGACGCGCTGCTCGCGCTCGCCGCATCCGCCGAGCAGTACTCGTCCCACGTCCTGGCGGCCTCGGTGCTCGCCGCGGCGCAGGAGCGCGGCCTGCGCCTGGCACCGGCGGCCACCGCGTCCGAGCAGGCGACCAACGGCGTCACCGCGCGCGTCGACGGGCACCTGGTCGTCGTGGGCAAGCGCGCCCACGTGGCGGCGTCCGCCACCGGCGTCGAGGAGGAGAGCCTGCGTCCCGGCGAGCTCGCGGTGTACGTCTCGGTCGACGGCCGGGGCGCGGGCGCGCTGGTGATGAGCGACCGGCCGCGGGCGGACGCGCGCGCGACGATGGCGGAGCTCGCGCGGCTCGGGGTCGGCGAGCGGCTCGTCCTCAGCGGCGACGCGCGTGCCACGGTGGCGCACGTCGCGGCGGACGTCGGCGTCACGGACGTGCACGCGGAGTGCCTGCCGCAGGACAAGGTGCGGCTCGTGCGCGACCTGCCGACCCGCCCGGTGATGATGGTCGGCGACGGCGTCAACGACGCACCCGTGCTGGCCGCAGCGGACGTGGGCGTGGCGATGGGCGCGCGCGGCTCGACGGCCGCGAGCGAGTCCGCCGACGTCGTGGTCCTCACCGAGGACCTCGCCAAGGTCGCCACCGCGGTGCGGATCGGCCGGCGGACCATGTCGGTCGCCCTGCAGAGCATCTGGCTCGGCGTCGCGCTGTCGGTCGGGCTCATGATCGTCGCCGCGACGGGCGTCGTCCCCGCGGTCCTCGGCGCCCTCTCCCAGGAGGTCGTCGACCTGCTCGCGATCCTCAACGCGCTGCGGGCGCTGCACGGCGGGCGCGCCGACCGCTGAGGCGCCGGCGCGCCCGAGGAGCGTCGGGACGGCCGCGGCCTGTCAGGGTCGCACGACGAGCACCGGGCACGGTGCGTGCAGCACGACGGCGTGGCTCGTCGAGCCGAGGAGCACGCGGGGGACGCCGTGCAGGCCGCGGCTGCCGACCACGAGCAGCCGGGCGGCCGACGCCGCCTCGAGAAGCGCCGCCGCGGGCTGCTCCCGCACGAGACGCCGGCGCACCTCGAGCCCCGGGTGCTGCTCCTCCAGCCCGGAGGTCGAGGAGTCGAGCAGGAGCTGCTCGGCCGGCTGCGACGACGACCCGAGGTCCGGCGGGACGCGGACGTCCCACAGCGGGCGGGGGTCCTGCCAGGCGTGCACGACCTCCAGCACCGACCCGGTGCGCACCGCCTCCCGCGCGGCCGCCTGCAGGGCCTCGGCGCTCTCCGCCGAGCCGTCGACGCCCACGACGACGACGCCCTCGGGCAGGCGGTGCAGCGGGGGCACCACCGCCACGGGGCAGTGCGCGCCGGCGACGACCTGGTACGCCGCCGAGCCGGAGAACACCCGCTGCGCCGGACCGAGGCGGTGCGTGCCCAGCATGAGCAGCTGGGCGGTGCTGGACCGCGCGGTGAGGCACCGCGCCGCGGTGTCGGTGGACGTCTCCGTGCGGACCTTGAGGTCGGGCCACTCGTGCCGCGCCCGCGCCTCCTCCCGCGCGAGCATCTGCTGCGCGGCCGCCTGGGCGGCGTCGTCCCGCGCGTGGGCGCGCGCGGCGTGCCGGTGGCCCACGGCGTGCAGGAGGACGAGCTCCGCCTCCGCGACCGCTGCCTGCTCCGCCCCCCACCGCACGGCGTTCTCGCTCGACCCCGTGCCGCCGACACCCACGACCACCTCGGCGCTCATGGCGCTCCCCTCTCTCTGCGACCCGACCGACGACGTCCCGGCGGCCACCCGCCGCCGTGTCTCATCCCCGCACGACGAGCACCGGGCAGGGCGCGTGCAGCACGACGGCGTGGCTCGTCGAGCCGAGGAGCACCCGAGCCACCCCGTGCAGCCCCCGGCTGCCGACCACGACGAGCGCGGCGCGCGCGGCGGCGTCGAGCAGCGCGGACGCCGGCTGGGCGTGCACGAGCGAGCGCTCGACCACGAGGTCGGGGTACCGCTCGCCGAGCCCCGCCACGGCCTCGGCCAGCACGAGCTCCTCCGCCGCGCGGGTCGCGTCCGTGAGGTTCGGCGGGTCCCAGGTGAGCGGCGCGACGACCACCGGCTCCAGCCACGCGTGCACGACCTCCAGGACCGACCCGTGGCGGTCCGCCTCCTCGGCGCCGGCCTGGACGGCCGCGACACCGTGCGCGGAGCCGTCCGCGCCGACGACGACCCGCGGCTCGCGCGGCCCGGACGGCGGGGGGACGCACGCGACGGAGCAGTGCGCGCCGGCGACCACCTGGTAGGCGAGCGAGCCGGAGAACACACGTTCCGCGGCGGTCGTCCGCCACGTCCCGACGACGACGAGCCGCGCCGTCGCCGAGCGCCGGACCAGGCAGCGGGCGGGCGTGTCCAGGTCCACCTCGGCGCGGACCTTCAGCGTGGGGTGCGCGGCGCGGACCTGGTCGACCTCGCGGTCGAGCATCGCGCTGATCTCGGACTCGAGCATCCCGTCCCACGCGACGTCCATCCCCGGCGCGGGCCGCCCCGTCGCGTGCACGAGGACGAGCTCGGCCGAGCGCTCCGCCGCGGCCTGGGCGGCCCACCGCAGGGCACCCTCGCTCGACAGCGTGCCCGCGACCCCGACGACGACCTCGTGCCCCATCGCGACGCTCCCTCCGCCAGGCCCTGCACCTCGACGCTAGGGACCGCCGGCATCCCGGCGGGAGAGGCTCTGGTCACGACGTCGACGGCCGATGGGCCCGGTCAGCGCGGCTGGCGCGCCCCGGCCGCGAGCGGCACCGACCAGCACAGCGCCGTGCCGCCGTCGGCCCGCTCGTGCAGGGTCAGGCCGCCGCCCAGCTCGACCGCCCGCGACCGCATGTTGCGCAGCCCGTTGCCCGGCACCGACGAGCTCGTCGGCGGCCCGACGCCGTCGTCCTCGACCTCCGCGACCAGGACGCCGGCGTGCGCCGCGACCCGCACCGTGACGGCACTCGCGTGCGCGTGCCGCGTGACGTTCGCGAGCGCCTCCGTGAGCACCGAGACGAGGTGCACGGCGACACGCTCGGGCACGACCGTGTCGAGCGGGCCCTCGAGGCGGATGCGCGGCTCGAAGCCCAGCGACGGCGCGGACGCGCGCACGGCGTCGGTGACCCGGCCGCGCAGACCGACGGTCCCGCCGGGCCGCTGCAGCGCGAAGATCGCCGACCGCAGGTCCCGGATCGCGGCGTCGAGCTCCGCGACGACCGCGTCACCGGTGCCGCGCAGCTCCTGCGGGAGGCGCTGGCGCAGGCTCTGGACGGTGAGGCCCGCGCCGAACACCCGCTGGATCACGAGGTCGTGCAGGTCGCGTGCGATGCGCTCGCGGTCCTGGAAGACGGCGAGGGTCCCCCGCTGCTCCTGGAGCTCGGCGAGCTCCAGCGCGATGGCCGCCTGCCGTGCGAAGGCGTCGACGAGCGCGCCGTCCTGCACCGTCAGCGGTGGTGACTGCGGCCGGCGTCCGACGAGGAGCACGCCGAGCGCGTGCCCGCGGGCGCTCATCGGGACGATGCGGGCGGGGCCGAGCGGCGGGGCGCCCCGCAGCCACGCCACCCGTGGGTCGGTGGAGAAGTCGGCCACCTGCTCCGCCTGGCCGGAGCGCAGCACCGACCCGCTCACCGAGCGCGCCACGGGGACACGGGCACCGGTCATCGACCCGGCCGCCGCACCCGCCACGGCTCCGACGACGAGGTCGCCCTCCCCGTCCGGCAGCAGCACGCAGACGAGGTCGGCCGCCGCGAGCGCGAGCGCCCGGTCGCACACGAGCGTGAGGGCTGCCGTGCGCGACATGCCCGCCAGCAATGTCTCCTCCACCTCGACCGACGCCTCGAGCCAGTCCTGCCGGTGACGGGCGGCCTGGTAGAGGCGGGCGTGGTCGATCGCCCCGCCGGCCGCCGCGGCCAGGGTGCCGATGAGGTCCTCGTCGTCGTCCGTGAAGTCGCCGCCGCCCGCCTTCTCCGTCAGGTAGAGCACGCCGAACACCGCGCTCCGGACGAGGATCGGCACCCCGAGGAACGTGTGCATCGCCGGGTGGTGCGCCGGTGTGCCGACCGCGGCCGGGTGGGTCTGCAGGTCGTGCAGCCGCAGGGGTCGCGGGTCGTCGACGAGGAGGCCGAGCACCCCTCGGCCCTGCGGCGGGCTGCCGATGCGTCGCTGCTCGGCGGGGCTCAGGCCGTCGGTGACGAACTCGGCGACCTGCCCGTCGTCGCCCAGCGCCGCGAGCGCCCCGAACCCCGCGCCGGACAGCAGCCGCGCCGCGTGCACGACGCCGTGCAGGATCTCCGCGAGGTCGACGTCGTCGTGGACCGCGACCAGCGCGTCGATGAGGGCCCGTGCGTGCTCCGGGGCCGTGCCTGGCTGCGCGGGCGTCGTCGCGGCCGGCGGCCTCTCCACCGTGGTCATGGCGCATCCGTCCCCGCTCACCGGCGAGCGACGGGTGCCGCCGGCGTCCGGCGTGCGGTACAACACCAGCATGGCCCAGAGCGGCGCCGCTGCCCAGATCCGGGTGTACGTGCTGGACGACCACGAGGTGGTGCGGCGGGGGCTGCGCGACCTGTTCGGCCAGGAGCCCGACATCGAGGTCGTCGGGGAGAGCGCCTCGGCCGCCGAGGCCACCCGGCGGATCCCCGCGCTGCGCCCCGACGTCGCGATCCTCGACGCCCGGCTGCCCGACGGCAGCGGGATCGAGGTGTGCCGGCACGTCCGGTCGCAGGACCCGACGATCGCCACGCTCATCCTCACGTCGTACGACGACGACGAGGCGCTGTTCGCCGCGATCCTCGCGGGCGCGTCGGGGTACGTGCTCAAGGAGATCGCCGGGGGCGACCTCGTCGGGGCGGTGCGGCAGGTCGCCGCGGGCCACTCGATGCTCGACCCCGCGGTGACCGGGCGGGTGCTGGAGCGGCTGCGCTCCGGCCCCCAGGAGCCGGACGAGCTGCGGGACCTCAGCGAGCAGGAGCGTCACATCCTCGGCTACATCGCCGAGGGGCTGACGAACCGGCAGATCGGCGAGCGCATGTTCCTCGCGGAGAAGACCGTCAAGAACTACGTCTCGCACGTGCTCGCCAAGCTCGGGGTGGAGCGGCGCACGCAGGCGGCCGTGCTCGCCGCCAAGCTGCTGCGCGACTAGCCGTGCTCGGCGGTGCCCGGCGCCGTGCGCGGCGCGCGGCCGTGGTGCACCGTGTCGCCCGGCCCCGGGAAGTAGAGCCCGAGCTGCCCCGTGTCGGACCACCGGACCCAGTACGGCGGCGAGCCGTCCGGGTGCGGCACCGTGACGACCTCGCCGTCGCGGTCGGGCGAGCCCACGTGCGGGCCGGGGACGACGATCCGGTCGCCTGCTGATCCGTGCACGGTCGACCTCCTCACGGGTGGGGCGGCCCTGCACCGCACCCCCTCGGGCGGCGCAGGGCCACGCTCAGGACGAGCGTGCGGCGGACGTGACGCGACCACCAGGGCCGAACCTCCCACGCGGGGAGGCCGACCGGCCCGCGCACGAGCGCAGACGCGCGGCGCCCCTCCCCTCCGGGACGTTCGGGCACGGCTGCGGACCGTCCGGCACTGACCTCGCAGGGCGACGTCGCGCGATGCTGCAGGTGGAGCGTCACGACCGGTGGCGCGCACCTCCGCGCGGCGGGGCCGCCGGGACGAGAGACGGGAGACCGACATGTCACGCACCTGGTACGTGCGCATCGACCTGTTCGAGACGCCGGACGTCCCCGTCGGGGAGCACCGCACCACCTCGGCGCACGCCGTCCTCAGCACGGGCGCCGGCACCCGGATGAGCGGGACGGGCCGCGCGCGCCGTCGCCCGGGCGAGCCCGACGTCCCCGAGATCGGCGACGAGCTCGCCGTCGCCCGCGCGCTGCACGAGCTCGCCGACCGGCTGCTCGACGCCTCGTCGGCGGACATCTCCGAGATCGAGCACCACGAGGTCCATCTCGCCCGCTGACCAGCGGGCGCGGGGGAGGCAGGCGGACGCCATGACGGTCCTGCTGGTGTTCGAGTCGATGTACGGCAGCACGAGGGACGTGGCGGAGGCGGTCGCGGACGGCCTGCGCGAGGGCGCTCACGTGCGCGTCGCCGAGGTCGGGGCCCTCGCCGCCGAGCCTGGCGGGTCGGCGGTGCCGGACGAGACCACGCTCCTCGTCGTGGGCGGCCCGACCCACGCCTTCGGCATGAGCACCACCCGCACGCGCGCCTCGGCGGTGCAGGAGGCGGCTGAGCGGACCGGCCACCCCGGCACGGTGACGGCGCCGGCCGTCGGCATCCGCGAGTGGATCGAGAGCGTGCGCCTGCCGCAGGACCGCTCGCTCCTCGTCGCGACGTTCGGGACCAAGGTGCGGCGCCCGAACCTGCCGGGCTCCGCCGCACGCGCCGCCGAGCGTGCCCTCCGGCGGCGCGGCGGCGTCCCCCTCGTGCCCGCCCGCACGTTCACGGTGCTCGGGATGGCCGACGGGCCGGCGGACGGCGAGCTCGCGGCGGCGCGGGAGTGGGGACGCGCGCTCGCGACCGCGCTGCCCGCGGACACGGCCGACCGCTGACGCGGTCGCACCGGGTCGCGCGCCTCAGGCGCGGACGACCATCACCGGCCGCGACGCGTGCAGGATGACCGCGTGGCTCGTCGAGCCGACGAGCAGGCGACGCACGCCGTGCAGCCCTCGGCTCCCCACGACGACCAGGCGAGCCCGCGCCCCGTGCTCCAGCAGCGCCGCAGCGGGCGGCAGCTTCACGAGCGTGCGCACGACCTCCAGGCCCGGGAAGCGCTCGGCGACACCCGCGACCGACTCGGCCAGAACGAGCTCCTCCTGCTGACGCAGCTCGTCCGTCCGCTCGGGCGGCACGTAGCCCTGGGCGGCCCACATCGCCGGCTCGTCCCACGCGTGCAGCACCTCGAGCACCTCGTCGTGCCGCTCGGCCTCCTCGGCGGCGGCCATGACGGCGGCGACACTGTCGGGCGAGCCGTCGACGCCGACGAGCACCCGGTCGTCGTGCTCGCTCTCGACGGTGGGCACGACGGCGGACGTGCAGTGCGCCGCGGCGGCGATCTCGTAGGCGTGGGAGCCGGAGAAGATCCGCTGGGCGTGCGTCATCCGGCGGGTGCCGACGACGAGCAGGCGGGCGGACTCCGACCGGCGGACCAGGCACAGCACCGGCCGCTCGTACTCGACCTCCGTGCGCACCTTGACGTGCGGGCTCGCCGCGCGGGCGTCCTCGGCGGCCCGCTCCAGCATCTCGGACGCGACGCGGCCCAGCGCGTCGTCCCACCCGACGTCCCCCACCGCGTGCACGAGCAGCAGCTCGGCACCGTGCGCGGCGGCGGCCTCCGCGCCCCAGCGGACGGCTCCGTGGCTCGAGACCGTCCCGTCGACCCCGACGACGACCTGGTTGCTCATCGCACCCACCTCCGCCTCGCACGCGGCTGCACCCCGCGTGCAGCGCCTGCGTCACTGTCACGCTACGAACGTGACGCGGCGCGCCGCAGGTGCCGTGCGGCCCTCGTCCCGCAGGCCGTTGGGCCCGGGCGGCGACGGGGCGGGAGCCCGGGGGGGTCAGGCCACCTCGACCTCTTTCCAGAACGCGACGTACCCGCTGAAGTCGGCCCCGACCCGCTCGAACGCCGTCGGGTACGGCTGCGGGTAGCTCCACGCGCGGTCCTGGAGCAGCTGGTCGCCGTCGCGGACCGAGTAGTACTGGCACTCGCCCTTCCACGGGCAGGTGTACGGCGTGGGCGACTCCTCGAGCAGCTCCGTCCGGACGGACGAGGGCGGGAAGTACACGTTGCCCTCGATGTGCAGGACGTCGGACTCCGGCGCCTCCGCGAGGACGGTGCCGTGCAGCGTGGCGGTGGGCATGTGTTCCTCCTGGGCGGACGAGGTGCGCCGGTCGGACGCACGAGATCGACGTTAGGCGGCGCACGGCCCGCCCACCACAGGGCCGCCGGCCGCGAACCGTCGCCCCAGCGGTCAGCCGCGACCCTGCGGCAGCCGCCTCCCGCCCGAGAGCCTCATCCGCCATCGCTCCCACGGCGGCATCGTGCGCCAGTTCCGCTCGAGCGTCCGGTGCGCGCGGCGCACCCGGCGCCGGCGCTGCGCCCGCCCGCGCAGCGAGCGGGCGGAGACACCCACCCGCAGGTCGGGGTCCAGGCGGATGCGTCGACCCGGGCCGAGCGCGAACGCGAGGTCGAAGTCGTCGTGCACCTCGGAGTCGCCCCGCTCGACGTCCTCGCGCACGTCCAGCCACGCCGCCCGCCGCACCGCCATGCTCGAGCCCCACAGGGCCGTGTGCCCCAGGGCCAGGTGACCCAGGACGTAGTAGGCCCCGAGGTAGCCGAGGACCGCGAGCGCCGCGAGCGGCCGGGGCAGGTCGACGAACCAGCCGACGCCGGTGACCGCGTCGAGGCGCGGGTCGTCGCGCATCCGCGTGGCGATGCGCTCCACCCACCGCGGCCCCGGGCGGGAGTCCGCGTCGAGTCGCGCGATCACCTCGTCGGTGGCGCAGTCGTACCCCGTCGCCGCCGCCGCGGGGATGCCCACGGACGGCTCGGTGACCACCCGGGCACCCCAGGCGGCCGCCACGGCCGCAGTGCGGTCCGACGACGCGTTGTCGACGACGACCACCTCGGCCGGCGCGACGGTCTGCCGGGCGAGCCGGGCGAGGCACTCGTCCAGGAGGTCGGCGTCGTCGCGGACCGGGATGACGACCGTGACGCGCGGCAGGTCGCCCCTCAACGCCGGCCGCCCTCGAGCAGGCTGCTGCGGGCGAGGAGCAGCGCCGCGACCACGCTGCCCAGCACGCCGGCGACGAGGTCGCCCAGCGTGTCGTCGTAGCCCACGTGGATCGTCGGGTCGAGATGCGTGTGCCCGTACCACTCGCCCACCTCCCACAGCACGGACCCGAGCGCCCCGAGCCCGACGACGAGCGCACCGAGCCCCACGCGCCAGTGCGGGGCCGACGAGGGCCCGACCGCGCCCCAGCGGGCCAGCGCGAGCGTCGCGACCAGGGCGACGAGGCCGGTCGCGACGGCGTGCACCGCGACGTCCAGCCAGCCGACCGCCTCGTACCAGCCGAGCTGCGCGGCCCAGGCGGCGAACAGAAGGGTCGCCGAGTACGCGGCGTCCAGCAGGGGCGGGACGCCGACCGCCCGGGGGACCGCGGTCCCCCCGAGCACGAGCGCGAACAGCGCGGCGCCCACCAGCCCGAACTGCCACGTGCCGACGACGACGCTCACGACGGCCAGCACGCGCATCCCGTCGGCCAGCAGCGCGGCCGCGCCCCGGCCGTGCGGGGCGGTGGCCTCCGCTCGCGGGCGAGAGGCCGCTGCGTCCGTCATGTCGTCTCCTCGGGGCCGCGGGTCGGTCGGCCGTGGGTCGGCGGGTCGCCCGTGAGGGGTCCCATCGTCCGACGGCCGTCCCTGCCCCGCAGCGCGAGGGCGTGCCGGGCATGCCGGCCTTCCGCACGGGAACGGCCACCGCTGGCGTCGACCCTGGCGAGCTCCGGCGAGGGCGCCGACGCCGCCCACGGCGGTCGCTCGCCGCCGCGCAGCGGTCGGGAGGACGGGCCGTGGCCGCACCCGGGACACGACGGACACGCACCGCGCCCGCGGCGCTGGGTGCGCTGCTGGCGCTCCTCCTGCTCGCCGCGGTGCGGCGACGGGGGCGGGCAACCGAGCCCGCGGGTGAACTCTGGCAGGGCCCCTCGCCGTGAGGACGCGACGCTCTAGGCTCAGGCGAGCGCGCGAGGCGCTCCTGGGAGAGGGAGCGCGTCATGGCGGAGTCCTTCGTGAGCCGGCGCCTGGTTCGCACGCGCACCGTGCTGGCCGCCCTGGTGGCGGCGCTGGCGCTCGTCGGCTCGACCGGCGTGACGCCGGCGCTCGCGACCCCCGAGCACAACCTCGTCGTCGACTTCGGCACGACCCGCCTCGCGGGCGTGATCGTCTGCCTCGACAACGGCGTGCAGGGCTGCGGTGAGCAGCTCCAGGTCGACGCGACCGGTGTCGCGCGGACGACGCTGCCCGTCGGGTCGTACGTGATGTGCGTCCCGACGACGGACTACCTGTGGGAGCTGTGCGGCAACGTCCCGGCCTCCCAGCGCACGATCCGCGTGACCAGCACGGAGACGGTCACGACCTACCGGTTCCGCCTCCGGGACAAGACGACCGACCCGGCCAGCGCCGCCGTCGGCGCGATGACGTGGGAAGCGACAAAGACCGCCGGCGAGTGGGGCTACACCTGGTCGTACGACGTCGCGTACAGCTTCGCCCCCAGCGTCGCCTCGCCGTGGATCCGGTCGCGCCTGCTCGCGCAGACGGGCGACGTGCTGTTCGACAGCGGCAAGGAGCGCGTCGGCCGAGGATCGGGGGCCTACACCTGGAGCGCCGGCGGCGGCTCGTCCTCCACCTGCGGGTTCGTCTGGCGGGAGAAGACCGGGCGGATCGTCCCGGTCGCGTCGCTGACGCTGGAGGTGACGGCCCCGGTCCCGGGCGGCACGCGCACCTACCGTGCCCGCGCGGCCACGAACCTCAAGGGGTGCGGGAAGCCGCCGACGCTCGCGTACGGGTCCGTCCGGCTCGCGGGTGCGCAGGTCGGGCGGACGGCACGCGCCACGGTCGTCACCTGGCCCGGGCTGACGCCGAGCTACCAGTGGTACCTGGACGGCAAGAAGATCACCGGTGCCACGCGGTCCACCATCGCGGTGCGCGCGTCGGCGGTGTCCAAGACGCTCGAGGCACGCGCCACGGTCAGGGGCTCGGGCTACCGGACGACGACCCGGTCCGCCCTGGCCACCGTCCGCAAGGGCAACCTGGGCACCCTCGCCAAGCCTCGCGTGACGGGCACGGTCAAGGTGGGGCGCACGCTCAAGGCGACGGTCACGACGCGCATCACCGGCGCGTCGTACCGCTACCAGTGGTACGCCGACGGCAAGAAGATCAGCGGGGCCACCGCCCGCACGCTGCGGCTGCGGAGCGCCCAGGCGGGCAAGCGGATCGCCGTCGCCGTGACGTACACGAAGAAGGGCTACGTCACGAAGCGGTCCGCCTCCGTGAGGACGTCGCCCGTCCGGCGGTGACCCGGCTCTGAGCACGCTCTAGGCTCCGACGGGTGATCGTCTGGATCAACGGCGCGTTCGGCGCGGGGAAGAGCCAGACCGCTGTCGAGCTCCGCCGCCGGTTGGCCGACGCGCACGTCGCCGACCCCGAGCTCGTCGGTCTCGCCCTGCGGCGGACGCTCCCGCCCGCCGCGCGCCCCGGGGACTTCCAGGACCTCGCCCCCTGGCGCTCCGCGGTCGTCGACATCCTCCACGAGGCGGACGCGGCCCACGCCGGCCCGGTGCTCGTGCCGATGACGATCGTGCGTGACGACTACTTCGACGAGATCGTCGGCGGGCTGCGTTCCCGCGGGGTGGACGTCCGCCACTACACCCTCGTCGCCAGCCCGGAGACGCTGCGCAAGCGGCTCAGCACCCGCGTCACGCTCGGGCCCACAGGTCCACGTCGCGAGACCTGGGCGGTGCAGCAGATCCCGCGCTGCGTCGCCGCCCTCGCCCAAGAGCGCTACGCCACCCACGTGCACACCGACCACCGGACGACCGACGAGGTCGTCGAGTGGATCGCCGCCGACGCCGGCCTCACGCTGCGGGAGCCGCGGCTGGCGCCCTGGAGGTACCAGGTGCAGCGCCTGAAGGTCGCGACCGGGTTCGTCCGGTAGCCATCTGATGGCCGCCCGACGACCGCGGCGGTCGCCGCCGTCGCGCCGTCAGCTGTGCTCGCTGCGCCCCTCGCGCCAGTAGCCCATGAACGCGACGGCCTTGCGGTCGACGCCGCACCGGGTGACGAGGTGGCGGCGGAGCTCCTTGATGACCCCGGCCTCGCCGGCGAGCCACGCGTAGAGGGACGCGGACGCCCGCAGCGGGTGGCCCTCGGCGTCGACGGGCACCTCCCACAGCAGCCCGTGGTCGACGTCGACGTCCTCCAGGACGATCTCGGCCTCCGGGGCCTCGCCCGGCATGAGGCGCGCGCACGCGGCCTGCACCGCGGGGACGAGGTAGCTGCCGTGCGCGGCGCCGTCGCGGCCGTGCCAGCGCACGGTCACGCCCTCGGGGGCGGTCAGCTCGAGCACGTCCAGGCTGGTCGGCATCTCGATGACGACCTCGCCGCGCGCGTCGGCGGGCAGGCGCTCGAGGATGCCCGCGATCGCGGGCAGGGCCGTCTCGTCGCCGGCGATGAGCAGGCGGTCGGTGGTCGCCGGCGGGACGAAGTCGACGCCACCGTGCGGGCCGACGGCGTCGGCGTTCGGGCCGAGCACGACCAGCTCGTCGCCGGGCCGCGCGGACCGGGCCCAGCGGGAGGCGGGGCCGCCGTCGCCGTGCAGGACGATGTCGACGTCCAGCTCACGGGCGTGCGGGCGCACGCCGCGCGCGGTGTACGTGCGGATGGGGTGGCGACGGTCGTCGGGCAGCTCGCGCCAGCGGCCGTACCAGTCGGCGGTCGACGCGAGGTCGAGCAGCTCGCCGTACCCGCACTCCATCGGCAGGAAGAACTTGATGCGCTGGTCGAACCCGTTGTCCGCGAACCGGTCGAGGTCCTCGCCGGTGAACGTGACCCGCAGGACGCTCTCGCACACCCGCTCGATGCGGGACACCGTCACCGCGAACATCCGGAACGGGGAGGCGACCTCGAGAGCGGGCGCGGAGGCGTCGGGCGTCGTCGTGGTCGTCGTCACGCGAGCAGCATAAGGGAAGGCAACCCTCACCTGTGAAGAGGGAGTGACGCACCCCACGTCCACCGCGCCCCGGTCACGCGGCGCCCGTCCCGAACGCGAGGCCCAGCAGGTACGTCGCCGCGGCGGCGCCCCAGCCGATCGCGAGCTGGCGCAGGGCGCGCCTGACCGGCGACGTGCCCGACAGCAGGCCGACGATCGAGCCGGTGCCGAGCAGCGCGAGGCCGACGAGCCCGGCCGACCACGCCACGGCCGCGAGCCCGCTCGCGCCGAACAGGTACGGCAGCACCGGGATGATCGCGCCGGACGCGAAGAAGCAGAAGCTGGCACTCGCCGCGCCCCATGCAGTCCCGATCGCCTCGTGCTCGTCGACCTCGGGCGCCGGCCCGGCCTCGGCCTCGTCGGCCGTGGGCGCGGGCGTGCCGCCGGGCAGCGCGACCGACGTGCGCAGCAGCGCGCCGGAGACCTGCTGCTGCGCCTGGTAGCTCTCGAGCGAGGAGAGGACGACGTCCGCGCGCTCCTGCGCGGCGGCGGCGTCCATCCCGCGGGCGCGGTAGACGAGCGCGAGCTCGTTCGCGTCGACGTCGAGCGACGCCAGCGCGTCACCCGCCGCCTGCGCCGGGCGGGACGCCTCGAGCAGCTCGCGCTGCGACCGGACGGACACGTACTCGCCGGCCCCCATCGACAGGGCGCCCGCGAGCAAGCCCGCCAGTCCGGTCAGCAGCACCGTGTGCTGGGCCGCCCCGCTCGCGCCGATGCCGAGCACGAGCGCGAGGTTCGAGACCAGCCCGTCGTTCGCGCCGAACACCGCGGCGCGGAACGTGCCGGAGATCCGCTGGCGACCCCGCGTCGCGAGACCCCGGACGACCTCCTCGTGGATCCGCTCGTCGGCGGCCATGCGCGCCGTCGCGTCCGCCTCGTCCCCGTACCCCGAGCGCGCCTCCGCCCGCTGCGCCAGCGCCAGGACGAACACCGAGCCGAACCGCCGGGCCAGGAACCCGAGGAAGCGCGTGCGCCAGTCGCCGCGCAGGGGCCGGCCCACGTC
>Ga0180221_1001665_pt1 | contig 14247 bp, 12 predicted proteins | sample eDN5th37CKraftMG_FD_151339 | JGI IMG/M metagenome (GOLD analysis project Ga0180221, IMG submission 151339) | Enriched Miracle-Growth compost microbial communities from Emeryville, California, USA - eDNA 5th pass 37_C Kraft MG (version 2) (version 2) ...
CGTGGTGAACCACGCAGGCTCGACGATGGAACATGGCTCGTCGTCACCACGCATCCGTCAGCCTTGCTGCGGATGCCCGATGCCGAGACGAGGGCGGCGGCCTTCGACCAGTTTGTCGCCGATTTGCGGATTTGCGCCGGTATCCTGGCTCGGTCCGCCGGCGATGCCGTCGCCCGGTAACGCAGGGGTGGTTGTCAAACCGGCTGTCGTTAAGACAGAATAAAGTCCCGGTCACAGACACTGCGCCACATGCACCGTATTTTCCTTGCCCTGACGGCTTTCCTCGCATTGACGGCCATCGTCGCCACCGACGCCACGGCGCAGCGGTATCGCGGTGAGATGCAGATCGACGACCAGCCGGGCCTGGTGCCGCCGCCCGGCGAAGAGGGGCTCGACCCGGCGCTGCGCCGCCAGCCGGTGTTCTTCCGCAACACCGAGGCGCCCGGCACCATCGTCGTCGATACCGAAGCCCGCTTCCTCTATCTGATCGTGTCGAAGACCAACGCCATCCGCTACGGCATCCGCGTCGGCCGCGAGGGCTTCCAGTGGGCGGGCATGCTGCGCATCACCCGCAAGGCGGAGTGGCCCGACTGGACGCCGCCGCCGGAGATGATCAAGCGCCAACCCTATCTGCCGCGCTTCATGGCCGGCGGTCCCGGCAATCCGATGGGCGCGCGGGCGATGTATCTCGGCAATACGATCTATCGCATCCACGGCACCAATCAGCCGGAGACGATCGGTCAGGCGGTATCGTCCGGCTGTTTCGGTCTCGTCAACGACGACGTCATCGACCTCTACAGCCGCGTCGATGTCGGCACCAAGGTCGTCGTCCACCACCAACCGACATTATAGGCAGCCCGTTTAACGCCCGGCGGCGTAACCCTGCATGCCGCGCGCATTGGCGGCGGCGCGACGGCGCGCACCGACGCGCGAAGCGGCGCTGAGCCGCCCCTCCGACCAGTCGGGGCCGACCTCGACCTGATGGCCGCGACGCTTCAACTCGGCGACGGTCGCCGCCGGCAGACGACCCTCGACGACCAGCACGCCGGGGCGCGCGGTGCGCGGCCAGAACGAAATCGGGAAATGCTCGGAATGCCAGGCCGGCGCGTCGATCGCCTCCTGCAAGTTCATCCCGGCATGGACGTGGCGCAAAAAGAACTGCGTGTTCCACTGATCCTGCTGGTCGCCGCCCGGCGTGCCCCAGGCGAGATAAGGCTCGCCGTCGCGGAGCGCGAGCGTCGGCGACAGCGTCGTGCGCGGCCGCTTGCCGGGCGCCAGCGCCGAGGGGTGCGACGCATCCAGATCGAACATCTGCGCGCGGGTGCCGAGGCACAGCCCGATCTCCGGGATGATCGGCGAGGATTGCAGCCAGCCGCCCGACGGTGTTGCCGAGACGACGTTGCCATCGCGATCGATGACATCGACATGCACGGTATCGCCATCGACCGGACCGGCGGCATGGACGATATCGCCGACGGTCGGCTCGCCGGTGCCGAAGCGGCCGACGGCCGAGCGGAGGCCCTCCTCCCTGCGGACCTTTACGGCGCCGCCGAAGCCCGCGATCGTGCCGGGGCGCAGATCGTGCGAAGCCGTCGGCGCGATCAGCGCGCGGCGCGCGGCATTATAGGAATCGGAGAGCAGCGTCTCCATCGGCACCCTGGCGAAGTCCGGGTCGCCATAGAACGCCTCGCGATCGGCAAAGGCGAGCTTCGCCGCCTCGACTTGCAGATGCACGAAGTCCGGTCCGGCCGGATCGAGACCGTCGAGCGCGAAGCCCTTGAGCAACGCGAGTTGTTGCAGCAGCACCGGGCCCTGACTCCACGGCCCCGCTTTGCACACCGTGTAGCGGCCGTAGTCGTAGCTCAGCGGCGCCTCGATATGCGCCTGCCAGCGCGCCATGTCATCGCCGGTCAACACGCCCTTGTGCCGCGCGCCGGAGACATCCAGCACCGCCTGCGTGCGGCAGAACCGATCGATCGCCTCGGCGACAAAGCCCTGCGACCAGATGCGGCGCGCGCGCTCGATCTGCGCCACGCGGTCGGCGCCGGCGCTCGCCGCATCCTTGACGACGCGCGCATAGGTGTCGGCGAGCGTCGGGTTCCTGAACATCGCGCCCGGCTCCGGCACCGCGCCGCCCGGCAGATAGACGGCGGCCGAGGTCGGCCAGTCGTCGCGGAACAGGTCGCGCACGGTGGCGATGGTGGCGCTGGCGCGCTCGGCGAGCGGATGGCCGTCGCGGGCATAAAAGATCGCCGGCGCCAGGATATCGGCGAGCGGCATGCGGCCGTGATCGCGCAGCAGCAGCATCCACGCATCGAACATGCCGGGCACGCAGGCCGCCAGCAATCCGGTGCCGGGCACCATGTCGAGCCCTTCCGCCCGGTAATGCGCGATGGTCGCGGCGGCGGGCGCCGGCCCCTGCCCGCACATCACCTGCGGCCGGTCGCAGCCAACCGCGTGAAACAGGATCGGCACATCGCCGCCCGGCCCGTTGAGATGCGGCTCGACCACCTGCAAGGTGAAGGCCGCGGCCGCCGCCGCATCGAACGCATTGCCGCCGCGTTCGAGCATCGACATGCCGACGGCGGTGGCGATCCAGTGCGTCGAGGTAACGACCCCGAACGTCCCTTCAATCTCCGGCCGGGTGGTGAAGGAGTTGGGATTGATCTTGGAGATGTCCGTCATGGCCGGTCTTGATCCTGTCCGCGAGCGCGCGTGCCGCCGATTGGATCACAACCACCCTGCCGATTCGAGACGTTTTTCCTGATCCGCGCCGACGCTTCCGTCGGCGCGATGTCTCGACGCGCTACTGCGCCGCCTGCTTCCAGCTATTGGCGTGCGCCTTCGGCCGCGCCTTGCGCTTGAGCTCGTTCAGCTCCTCGCGGTCGCGGCGGCTGTTGCGCAGGATCTGTTCCTTGCCGGCGAGATATTGCGGCGGACAATGGATATCGGCGGCGCCGTACCAGCCGGCCGCCTGCATGGTGAAGGACGGATCGACGAGATGCGGCCGCGCCAGCGCCACCAGGTCGGCACGGCCGGCGGCGACGATGGTGTTGACCTGATCGGCGGTGGTGATGGCGCCGACGCACATGGTGGCGATCTCGCCCTCGTTGCGGATCTGATCGGAGAACGGCGTCTGGAACATGCGGCCGAACACCGGCTCGGAATCCGCCGTCGTCTGACCGGTGGAGACGTCGATCAGGTCGCAGCCGGCTTGCTTGAACAGGCGCGCGATCTCGACCGATTCCTCGCCGGTGACGCCGCCGTCCTGCCAGTCGGTCGCCGAGATGCGCACCGACATCGGCTTGTGCTGCGGCCACGCCGCGCGCATCGCCTTGAACACTTCGAGCGGGAAGCGCAGCCGGTTTTCGAGCGAGCCGCCGTATTCGTCCGTCCGCTGGTTGGTCAGCGGCGAGATGAAGCTCGCCAAGAGATAACCGTGCGCGGCGTGCATCTCGACCATGTCGAAACCGGCGCGCTCGGCCCGCTTCGTCGCGGCGACGAAATCGTCGCGCACCTTGTCCATGTCGGCGCGCGTCGCCTCGCGCGGCACCTGGCTCTCCGGGAAATACGGGATCGGCGAGGCGGAGATGATCGGCCAGGCACCGTGTTCGAGCGGCTCGTCGATACCTTCCCACATCAGCTTGGTCGCGCCCTTGCGCCCGGCGTGACCGAGTTGCAGGCAGAACTTCGCCGCCGAATGTTTATGGACGTAATCGACGATGCGCGTCCACGCCGCTTCGTGCGCGTCGTTGTACATGCCGGCGCAGCCATGGGTGATGCGCCCTTCGGCCGACACGTCGGTCATTTCGGTGAACAGCAGCCCGGCGCCGCCGACCGCCCGCGCGCCGTAATGCACGACGTGCCAGTCGTTCGGCAGCCCGTCCTCGGCCGAATACTGGCACATCGGCGAGACGACGACGCGGTTGGCGAGCGCCATGTCGCGCAGCTTGAACGGCTGGAACATCGGCGCCACGGGGATGGCATTGCCGCTGGTATAGCCCTTGTCGCGCGCCTCCTCCGACACCAGCCGGTCGACCTCGGCGACGAATTCCGGCGCGCGCAGCGCCAGATTGTCGTAGGTGATCGCCTTCGAGCGCGTCATCAGTCCGAAGGCAAAGCGCGTCGGCTCCATGTGCCAGAACCGCTTGACGTGCTCGAACCAGACGAGCGACACGTCGGCGGAGTGCTGGGTTTTCTCGACTTCCTCGCGGCGGTGCGCCTCGTAATGCGCCAGCGCCGCTTTCACATTCGTGCCGCCGGTCGCCTTGAACGCTTCGTAGAGGCCGATCGCATCCTCCATCGCCAGCTTGGTGCCGGAGCCGATGGAAAAATGCGCCGTCGCCTTGGCGTCGCCGACGATGACGACATTCTCGTGCGTCCAGCGCTCGCAGCGGATCGCCGGAAAATTGCGCCACATCGAGCGGTTGGTGATCAGCTTGTGGCCGTCGAGTTCCTCGGCGAACAGCTTCTCGAAATAGGCCGCCGTCTCCGCTTCGCTCGCCCCTTCCAGGCCGGCGCGCGCGAAGGTCTCCGGATCGGTCTCGAAGATCCAGGTCGAGAGGCCGGGCTCGTACTGATAGGCATGGACGATGAAGATGCCGTGCTCGGTTTCCTTGAAATGGAAGGTGAAACTGTCGAGCGGGCGGGTCGAGCCCATCCAGCAGAACTTGTTGGGCCGCAGATCGATCGACGGCTTGAAGACGTCGGTGAAAGTCTCGCGCACGCGCGAGTTGATGCCGTCGGCGGCGACCACCAGATCGGCCTCGCGCATCAGCGCGTCGATATCCGTCACCTCGGTCTGGAAGCGCGTTTCGACGCCGAGCGCTTTGGCGCGCGCCGTCAGCAATTGCAGCAGCGTTACCCGCGCGCAGCCGCAGAAGCCGTTGCCGCCGATGCGGAACGTCGATCCCTTGAAGTGGATTTCGATATCGTCCCAATAGGCGAAATTGTCGAGGATGGCGCGATAGCTGTCGGGATCGTAAGCGGCGAAAGTGTCGAGCGTCTGGTCGGAGAACACCACCCCGAAACCGAACGTATCGTCCGGGCGGTTGCGCTCGAACACCGTGATCCGGTGCTCGGGCCACGCCTTTTTCATCAGGATCGAGAGATAGAGGCCAGCCGGCCCGCCACCGATGACATGGATTTTCATGTGCCTGTCCGCTCGCGGTTGCCCATTCAAACAGCTTGGACTGGTGGAGGCAATTGTTTTAAGCTTAAAATATTTCCTCCGCAAGGTTGCGGCGATAAATTTCAAGCTTAAAATATCTTTCGCGACAGGCTCCCCATGGGCTCAGGGCGGACGGATGACGCGGCTTAATGGACGACATGCGCTGGTGACGGGCGGCAGCCGCGGCATTGGGCGCGCCATCGCCGGCGCGCTGACGCAGGCCGGCGCGCACGTCACCATCACCGGCCGCAACCGGGATGCGCTGGAGGAGGCGGTCGCCGCCGGCGCCGCCGCCGGCACCCTTGTCGCCGACGCCACCGACGAACAGGCGATGGCCGAGGGCGCGCTCCGCGCCGCCGAGCAGCACGGCCCCATCGATATCCTGATCGCCAATGCCGGCGGTGCCGAAAGCCTGCCGTTCCAGAAAGCCGATGCCGGCCACTTCCGCCGCATGATCGACCTCAATCTGATGAGCGCGGTCCATGCCATCCACGCGGTGCTCGACGGCATGACCGCGCGCAAGTTCGGGCGTATCGTCGCCATCGCCTCGACCTCGGGGCTCAAGGGCTATCCCTATGTGTCGGCCTATACGGCGGCCAAACACGGCGTCGTCGGGCTGGTGCGCGCGCTGGCGCTGGAAACCGCCCGGCACGGCATCACCGTCAACGCGGTGTGCCCGAGCTTCACCGACACCGAGATGATCCACGCCGACATGCGCCGCGCCTCGGAAAAATCCGGCCGGCCGGCTGACGAAATCCTTCAATCCATGGTCAAGACGCTGCCGATCGGGCGGCTGGTCAAGCCGTCGGAAGTCGCCGCCTCGGTCGTCTTTTTGTGCTCGGCGGACGCCTCGGCGATTACCGGCACGACCCTCGCGGTCACCGGGGGAGAACTCTGATGGCAAACGCCGCCGCGCCACTCGATGCCGAAACCAAGGTCGCCGAACGCCCCGGCGACCACGAGGCGGAGCTGCGGCTGTGGCTGCGGCTGCTCACCTGCACGACACTGATCGAAGGCGAAATCCGCCGCCGCCTGCGCGAGGCGTTCGACACGACGCTGCCGCGCTTCGACCTGATGGCGCAACTCGAACGGGCGCCGAACGGCATGACCCTCGGCGAACTGTCGCAGCGCATGATGGTGTCGAACGGCAACGTGACGGGGCTGGTCGAGCGCCTGCACGCGCAGGGTCTCGTCGAGCGGCGCCCGGCGCCGAAGGACCGCCGCGCGCAACTCGTCAGCCTCACCGCCGAGGGGCGCAAGACGTTCCGCGCCATGGCCCGCACGCATGAAGACTGGGTTGCTGAAATGTTCGCGGCGATGACGCCGGACGACACCGAAACCCTGATGCAGATCCTCGGCCGCGCCAAGGCGTCGGTCCGCAAATCCATCGCCGGAGCCCCGTAATGCCGCTTGCCAATCCCGTGACCCTGCCGCTTGCCGACTACCAGGCGCGCCATGTGCGTCTTGCCGTCGACGGCAAGCTCGCGACGCTGACGCTCAACCGGCCGGAGCGCAAGAACCCGCTGACCTTCGAGAGCTATGCCGAGATCGTCGATATCTTTCGCGCCGCCAACCGCGACAAGGCCGTCAAGGTGTTCGTCATCACCGGCGAAGGCGGCAATTTCTGCTCCGGCGGCGACGTATTCGAGATCATCAAGCCGCTGGTCGAGGACACCGACACGACCGGCCTGCTCGACTTCACCCGCATGACCGGCGAGGCGGTGAAGGCGATGCGCGCCGCGCCGCAGCCGATCATCGCCGCCGTCGACGGCATCTGCGCCGGCGCCGGCGCGATCCTGGCGATGGCCTCCGATATCCGCATCGGCACCGCCGGCGCCAAGGTCGCATTCCTGTTCAACCGCGTCGGGCTCGCCGGCTGCGACATGGGCGCCTGCGCGATCCTGCCGCGCATCGTCGGGCAGGGCCGCGCCGCCGAGCTGCTCTATACCGGCCGTTCGCTCTCCGGCGAGGAAGCCGAACGCTGGGGCTTCTTCAACCGGCTGGTGGCGCCCGACGCATTGCTGAACGAGGCGACGGCGTTCGCCAGAACGCTCGCCGCCGGCCCGACCTTCGCCAATTCCATGACCAAGCGCATGCTGGAGATGGAATGGGCGATGTCGGTGGAGCAGGCGATCGAGGCGGAAGCGGTGGCGCAGGCGCTGTGCATGGAGACGGAAGACTTCGGCCGCGCCTATCGCGCCTTCGCCGCCAAACAGAAGCCGGTGTTCGAGGGAAATTGAGGCGTCGCATGAGCCTGCTCTCGCAAACGCTGACGGAAACGCTGACCTGGCCGTTCTTCACCGAGGCGCATCGCGATTTCGCGGCGCGGCTGTCGCGCTGGGCAGCGGAGACGCTCCACAACCTGCCGCACGACGACGTCGATGCCGCCTGCCGCGCCCGCGTCAAGGCGCTCGGCGAGGCCGGTTTCCTCGCCGCCGTGGTGCCCGCCGCCTATGGCGGGGCGAACCCGACGCTCGACGTGCGCACGCTGTGCCTCGCCCGCGAGATTCTCGGCTTCCACGACGGGCTCGCCGATTTCGCCTTCGCCATGCAGGGGCTCGGCACCGGTTCGATCACCGTGTTCGGCACCGATGCGCTGAAGCAGCGCTATCTGCCCGCCGTGCGCGAGGGCCGCAAGATCGCCGCCTTCGCGCTGTCGGAGCCGGAAGCCGGCTCCGACGTCGCCGCGCTCGCCACCACGGTGCGGCCGGACGGCAACGACCATGTGCGCATCGACGGCAGCAAGACCTGGATCTCGAACGGCGGCATCGCCGATTTCTACGTCGTGTTCGCGCGCAGCGGCGAGGCGCCCGGCGCCAGGGGGCTCTCCGCCTATGTCGTCGATGCCGATACGCCGGGCCTCACCGTCGCCGAGCGCATCGAGGTGATCGCGCCGCACCCGCTGGCGACGCTCAACTTCGAGCATGTCCGCATCCCCGCCGCCAACCGCCTGGGCGGAGCCGGCGACGGCTTCAAGGTGGCGATGGCGACGCTCGACATCTTCCGCTCGACCGTCGGCGCCGCGGCGCTCGGCTTCGCCCGCCGCGCGCTCAGCGACATGATCGAACGCGCCAATACGCGGCATCTGTTCGGCGCGCCGCTCGGACACCTGCAAATGACGCAGGCGGCGATCGCCGACAGCGAGACCGAGGTCGATGCGTCCGCGCTCTTGGTCTACCGCGCCGCCTGGACCAAAGATAACGGCGCGCCGCGCGTCACCCGCGAGGCGGCGATCGCCAAGATGTTTGCGACCGAAGCGGCGCAGCGGGTGATCGACCGCGCCGTGCAGCTCTATGGCGGCCTCGGCGTCACCAAGGGCGTCAGGGTCGAGGAGCTCTATCGCGAAATCCGCGCGCTGCGCATCTACGAAGGCGCCACGGAAGTGCAAAAAATCGTCATCGGACGAGAAGCGCTCAAACGCCAGCCTCCCGCCACGGCGCTGACGCCCGAGCGCAAAGGGAGGGAGCAACCATGATACCGTCGGGACACGTCGACACGTTCACGCGGGACAACCTGCCGCCGCAATCGCAGTGGCCGAAATTCTCGTTCACGCTGCCGGAGCTGAGCTGTCCGGATCGCATGAACTGCATCACCGAGCTTCTCGACCGCTGGATCGCGCGCGGCCACGGCAACCACGCTTGCGTCATTTCGCCGACGGAATCCCTCTCCTACGCCCAGTTCGCCGAACGGGTAAACCGCATCGCCAACGTGCTGACCCGCGACCTCGGCCTCGTTCCCGGCAACCGCGTGCTGCTGCGCGCGCCGAACAATCCGATGATGGCGGCCGCCTATTGCGCGGTGATGAAGGCCGGCGGCGTGGTGATCGGCACCATGCCGCTGTTGCGCGCCAAGGAACTCAGCTATGTCGTCGGCAAGGCGAAGATCGGCATCGCGCTCTGCGACGGCGCGCTCGCCGACGAGATGGAGAAGACGCGGGCGGTGGTCAGCGGCCTCGACCACGTCGTCTACTGGGGCGGCCGCGATGCGCAGTCGCTCGAAACGCTGATGGCGAAGCCCGGCTACGAGCAGTTCACCGCCTGCGACACCGCCAACGACGACGTCTGCCTGATCGGTTTCACCTCCGGCACCACCGGCGAGCCGAAGGGCACGATGCATTTCCACCGCGATATCCTGGCGACCTGCAACAGCTACGGCCGTTATGTCCTGCACGCCAACGACAGCGACCGCTTCATCGGCTCGCCGCCGCTCGCCTTCACCTTCGGGCTCGGCGGGCTGGTGCTGTTCCCGCTGCATGCCGGCGCCGCCACCATCCTCCTGGAGAAGGCATCGCCGGACGCGCTGCTGGGCGCCATCGCCGAGCACCGCGCGACGATCTGCTTCACCGCGCCGACCGCCTACCGCGCGATGCTCGGCAAGCTCGCCGATTACGATATCTCCTCGCTGCGCAAATGCGTCTCCGCCGGCGAGACGCTGCCGAAGGCGACTTTCGACGCCTGGCTGGAGGCGACCGGCATCAAGATCATGGATGGCATCGGCTCGACCGAGATGCTGCACATCTTCATCGGTTCGCCCGAAGACGAAATCCGCCCCGGCGCCACCGGACGTGCCGTGCCCGGCTACGAAGCGATGGTGATCGACGACGCCGGCCACGAAATGCCGCCCGGCATCCCCGGCCGCCTCGCGGTGCGCGGCCCGACCGGCTGCCGCTATCTCTCGGATGCCCGGCAGAGCGCCTATGTGCAGAGCGGCTGGAACGTTACCGGCGATACTTACGTCATGGATAAGGACCGCTATTTCTGGTATCAGGCGCGCTCCGACGACATGATCATCTCGTCGGGCTACAATATTGCCGGGCCGGAAGTGGAATCGGCGCTGCTGACGCATCCGGCCGTCGCCGAATGCGGCGTCGTCGGCGCACCGGACTCCGACCGCGGCCAGATCGTCAAAGCCTATGTGGTGCTGCGCGCCAACTACACCGCCGACGCCGAGATGGTGAAGACCCTGCAAGAGTATGTGAAGAACACGGTGGCGCCGTACAAATATCCGCGCGCCGTCGAGTTCGTCGCCGCGCTGCCGAAGACACAGACCGGCAAGCTGCAACGCTTCGAGTTGCGCAAGCGCGCCGCCGCTGCCCATTGACCGATCCAAAAGGAGACAAGGACGTGGCCGACAACAAGACCGCGCACGACCTGCTGCAACCTGCCGGCTGGCCGCAACCGAGAGGCTATGCCAACGGCATCCGCGCGCGCGGCACTTTCGTGTTCACCGGCGGCATCATCGGCTGGGACGAAACCGAGACGCTGGCCAAAGGCTTCGTCGCGCAGACGCGGCAGACGCTCAAGAACATCCTCGCCATTCTCAAGGAAGGCGGCGCCGGCCCCGAGCACCTGGTGCGGATGACCTGGTATGTCTGCGATATCGAGGAATATCTGGCGGCGCGGCGCGAGATCGGCCCGGTCTATCTGGAAACGATCGGCAATCATTTCCCGGCGATGGCGCTGGTCGCGGTGACGCGCCTCGTCGAACCGGGCGCGCGGCTCGAAATCGAAGCGACTGCCGTGGTGCCGTAGCGCGTCGCTACGCTCATCCTTCGAGGCGGACCTTGGGCGCACTTCAGGATGAGGTTCTTCGTTCCGCGTCATTCTGAGGTGCGAGCGTCATGCCCGGACTTGATCCGGGCATCCATCTTCTTCGAAAACGATGGATTGCCGGGTCAAGCCCGGCAATGACACCTCTAGCGGGTCATAAGGCGTTCAACGCCATCTTCGACGGCTATGTCCGGCAATGACGCTTGCCCATCACCCCAATACGTGCGGCAGCCAGGTGGCGATTTCCGGCACCACGAGGATCAGCGCCAGAAGGATCAGGCTCATGATCACATAGGGCGTTACGCCGTAATAGATATGCGCCCAGGTGACCTGCGGCGGCGCCACACCCTTCATCGTCATCAGCAGCAATCCGTGCGGCGGCAGCAGCAGGCCGAGCTGCATGCAGATGAGATAGAGGATGCCGAACCAGATCAGGTCGATCTGTAGCCGGTCGACGATCGGCATGAACACCGGCAGCGTGATCAGCATCATCGACACCTGATCGACGAAGACGCCGAGGAAGATCAAGAGCAGCAGCATGCCGACGAGAATGGCGAACGGCGACAGGCCGTGGCTGAAGATCGAGGAGACGATGCCCTCCGTCGCGCCGGAAAAGGAGAGGATCTGCGAGAACGTCGTCGCGCCGACGATGATGAACAGGATCATCGCCGAGATCATCACCGTGCCGCGCAGCGACTTGAACAGCGCCTCGAAGCTGAGCGCGCGATAGACGAGCGCCAGCCCCATCGTCGCCAGCGCACCGAGCGCCGCCGATTCGGTCGGCGTCGCGAAGCCGCCGGACATCGCCCCGACGACGACGATGAAGATCGACACCAGCGGCAGCACGTAGAGGATCAGCAGCCGGTATTTGCGCCAGCCGGTCTCCTCCTCGATCGGCGTCGGCGGCGCCAGCGACGGGTTGAGCCTGGTGCGCAGCACGATATAGGCGACGAACGCCGCGCTGAGGATCAGGCCCGGCACGACGCCGCCGATCAACAGCTTGGAAATCGAGATGCCGGAGAGGCTGCCGAGCAGCACGGTCAGCGCCGAGGGCGGGATCAGCATGTCGACGGCGCCGATCGCCATGATCGGCCCCGCCGCCATCGCCGGATGATAGCCGCGCGTCAGCATCACCGGCACCATCAGCGAGCCGAGCATCGCCGTCGTCGCGATGGTTGAACCGGAGATCGCCGAGAACACCGTGCCGGCGACAACCGCGACGACCGCGAGGCGGCCAGGCACCTGGCGCACCAGCCGCTCGATGCCGTCGATGACCTTGATGGCCAGCCCGGTGTGGAACAGCACTTCGCCCATCAGCACGAACAGCGGGATCGGCGTCAGCGAGAAATTAAGGACCGCGGCGGCGCTGTTGCGCAGCATCTGGTCGAGCCCGGCGTCCCCGCCGAGGAAGAAGATCGCGCCGATGATGTTGATGGCGACGAAGGAGAACGCCACCGGCAGACCGATGAACAGCAGCACGGTCGACCCGCCGAGCAGCAACAGCGACGCCATCTGCCATGTTATCTGCCAGGTCATCTCGTGCGCCTCACTCCGTCATGACGCCGAGACCGCGTCGTCGCGGATCTTGTGATCCGACAGCGCCAGCCGATACATCCGGAACAGGAATTCGATACTCAGCAGCACGAAGGTGATGGGCATCGGCGCCAGGATCCACCATTCCGGCAGCACCAGCGTCTTGATCGACAGCGCGCCGCTCATGAAACTGGCGACGACCATGCGGGTGCCGTACCAGACGAAGAACAGGCAACAGATAAGCCCGATGACGTCGCTGATCCATTCCAGCACCCAGCCGACTTTCGCCGGCAGGGCCCGCAGGATGATATCGACGCGGATATGCTGGCCGCGGCGCAGCAGGCCCGGCGCCGCCAGGAGCGTCATCAGATAGATGATGTCTTCCGACAGTTCGTTGCTGGGCGGGATGCCGCCGGCGCCGAGATTGCGCAGCACGACGTCGCCGCCGATCAGCAGGGTCATGATCAACAGCAGCAGGCAGGCGAGCGCCAGCATCGCCTCGAGCAGCAGGCCGTATCCGTGCGACAACCGCGCGATCGACAGCCGCATCATGGATGACCGCATCATGGACGGCCGCAACTTGAACGGCCGTAATCTGGCGCGACGACGCCCGCCACGATGCCCGGCCTCGCTGCCGATCGCGCCGCGGACACCGCGGCGCGCTCCATCCGATCGTCGGCCATCGGCTTCACACGGTCCATGAACGCGCTAGCGGGGCTTGGAGAAGAACTCCCGAAGCTTCGGTCCGTGGACCGGGCTCTGCCGGATGATGCCGGCCCAGCCCGCCTCGTAAGCTTTGTTGACGAAGGTCTTGGCCGTGTCGCCCTCGAAGCGGATGGTCTGGATGCCCGCTTCCGCCTGGCGCTTGGTGTCCTTGGCGTCTTCCTCGGCGAAGATCTTGGCGGCTTCATCTTCGGCCTGCGCGCCGGCCTTGAGCAGGATCTGACGTTGCGCGTCGGAGAGCTTGTCCCAGGTGGTCTTGTTGACGAGGATCGAGACCTCCGCCGAATAGAAGCCGGGATCGACGCGGTACTTGGTCTTCTCGTGCCAGCCGAGATCAAAGATGCCGGTGATCGGCCAGCCGTAGCCATCGACCACGCCGCGTTCGAGCGCCGTGTAGACTTCGCCCGGCGCGGTCTGCACCACGGTGGCGCCCTGCGCCTGGAAGAAGTCGCGATAGACCGGCGTGATGCGCAGCTTCAGCCCGGTGAGGTCGGGGCTGGTGATCGGCTTGTTGAGATAGAGATGGAACGGATTGTCGTCGACATGGCGGGCGAGGAAAATCGCGTTCATCTTCTCGGCGTAGAGCTTGGCCATATAGTCGTAGCCGCCGTTCTTGCGCAGCTCCGACATCGGCTTCTCGGTGAGCTTCCAGGCGTCCGCCTCCGGCATGACGTTGGTGTAGAACGCGCCGGTGTTGTTGGCGATATCGACGACGCCGCTCTTGAGCGCATTGCCGACCTCGAACGGCGGCATCGCCTTCGGTCCGCCGATATAGTTGATCTTCAGGACGCCCTTGCCCTGCTGGTTGACCCGCTCGATGAAGTGCTCGAAGCCGCGCGAATAAGTGGTCTTCTCCGCGAAGGCCGACACCGCCTTCAGCGTGACCTCCTGGGCCGGCACGCTTTGCGGCAGCATGGCGGCGAACGCCGCGAGCACGATCCAACGCTTCATCTCTCCATCCTCCCCGGATGACGCCGATGCGGCATCGTTTTATCGAAATATTTTAATCTTAAAGCTTTTGATTTCGCAAGAGGTTCTCGGCAAGAGGTTCTCGGCAAGAGGCTCTAGGCAAGAGGTTCGAGGCAAGAGGTAATACGCAGCGCCCCGGCCGGGCGCTTCCCACCTTTGACGTCGGCGGCGGCCGGCGATACGAAAAAGACGGCATGAGGAATGATGGGCGATCGACGGCAGACGACCGACAACAGGCGATCGCGCATGACACCTGTCGCGAGCCACGGCTTTCTCCGGCCGGATTTTTCTGCCAGCCTGCTT